>OBIC01000347.1_pt1 | contig 14179 bp, 14 predicted proteins | sample 1519831 | NCBI WGS metagenome assembly OBIC01 (sample SAMN03019805, study PRJEB22545) | beach sand metagenome | biome: beach; feature: sea beach; material: beach sand | place: USA: Municipal Pensacola Beach, FL | collected 2010-10-20 | depth 40-45 cm m | reverse complement strand
TGTGGACGCATGGGGGTTCGACGCGCTCCGGCGAGCCTTGCAGGACCGCGTCGGCCCGGGCTTCCAGGAGGCCGCGCCGCCGCCGAGTCACCTGCGCACGCACCCGCTCTCCGGGCAGCGCACCGTCAACGAAAACCACTTTGCCCTGGTGGCGCGCGACCCCACGCCCTTCGTGGCTCAGGCCTTCGATGTCCAATTCATGGACAGGCAGCTGGCGGGGCGCCGAACGCCGGGTCATGCAAAAATCCCGGTGGAAAGGTACCGGTCCCCACGGTCACAAACCACGGCGACGATGGTCGCGTTCTCAACCTCCGCACTGACCCGCAAAGCCCCCGCCACGGCGCCCCCAGAGGAGATACCGGCGCAAATCCCCTCCTCTCGCGCCAGGCGGCGGGTGACCGCTTCAGCAGTGGCTTGGTCCATGTCGATCACCCGGTCGACGCGGCTCGCGTCGAAGATTCGCGGCAGATACGCTGGAGGCCAGCGCCGAATGCCGGGGATGGAGGCACCTTCGGCGGGCTGCAGTCCGATGATCTGGATATCGGAATTGCGCGACTTCAGGTAACGGGAAACCCCCATGATGGTGCCGGTGGTTCCCATGGCGCTCACAAAGTGGGTGACCTGACCTCCGGTTTGCTGCCATATCTCAGGGCCGGTGCCTTCATGGTGCGCCTCAGGGTTGTCCGCGTTGGCAAACTGGTTCAACACCAGGCCCTTACCATCCGCCGCCATGCGGTCGGCCAAATCCCGGGCGCCCTCCATGCCCTCTTCGCGGCTCACCAGCACCAGTTCCGCGCCATAGGCCTGCATCGCCTGTTTGCGCTCCGCCGTCATGTTGTCTGGCATGATCAACACCATGCGATAGCCCTTCATGGCCGCGACCATTGCCAGTGCGATGCCAGTGTTGCCACTGGTCGCCTCAAGTAGCGTCGCCCCCGGACGGATGTCGCCGCGGGCTTCAGCCCGGGCAATCATGGACAATGCAGCGCGGTCTTTCACCGAACCAGCCGGGTTGTTCCCTTCAAGCTTGACCAAAATGGTGTTGGACGTTTCTCCAGGCAAGCGCTGCAGCCGCACCAGCGGCGTGTGGCCCACCAATTGGTCCAAAGTGGGATACTGCGAAGCTTGAGACATGGCGTTGCCTTGAACTTGAAGATGTGCGGGTACAAAGCGCGATTGTAAACTAGAGCCCAATGTGTTCGCTTGGACAGCCCATGCATGCGACCTCGACGGAACCGGGTGCCATGAACCAATCAACCCTCTACGATAGAGCCTGACGTGGGCCGCAGTTTTTCCCTCTCCAGCTATGTGTTTTGGGCCCTATTCGTGCCCATCGCATTGATGATCGCAATCCTCAGCGGGCTGCTGTTGGTGCGCGAACTGCGCACCCTCGACGACGCATTGGACACGCACGCAGGAACCCACGCCCGCAGCCTTGCGGTTTCTCTTGGGGCCGAGCCTCTGGAGCGTTGGCAAGCGAGCCTCACCGCAGCGCTCCGCGACCCGCACATGCGCTCAGCCCACGTACTGGATGCAGGAACCCGCGTGATCCTGGCCGCAGGCCCGGAACCCCTCCACCGCCCGGACCGCTTGGCAACAACCGATATCAGCGCACAACCCGGTTCTGCCTTGCAGGTCATCGAAGCGATCCCTGGCGCCGCGCCCGAGGCTTGGATACTGGCCGAATACAGCCGCCTGCCCACCCAAATCGCCCAGCACCAGGCAATCCTCCTGTACATCGGCCAAGTGCTGCTGCTGCTCGCCGCAAGCGCCGTGCTGGCCGTGCTGTTCGAGCGCCGCCTGCGCACCGCCCTGGCACAGATCAAAGCCAACCTGAGCCGGGCCGATGGCGAAGCCTTGCTCCCACTCAAAGGCCAAGCGCCGTTGGAATACCACCGGTTGAATCAAGCCGTCATTGACACCGAACGGCGCGTGCGGGAATCGACCCGAGAGCTGCGCCAGAGCATGGAGCAGTCCAATGCCGACCTGCGCGAAACCTTGGAAACCGTTGAAATTCAAAACATTGAGCTCGCCATGGCCCGCAAGGAAGCGCTGCGGGCCAGCCAAGCCAAAACCCGATTCCTCGCCGACACCAGCCACGAAATCCGCACCCCGCTCACCGGAATCCTCGGATCGACGCGCCTGCTAGCGCGCACGCCACTGACGGAAGGCCAGCGTGAGTACGTGGCGGGGATCACCCGTTGGAGCGAAGAACTGATGCACATCATTGATGCGATCCTCGACTACTCCAAGATCGAAGCGGACAAGCTGGTGCTCGACCACATTCGCTTCAACCTCCGTGACCTGGTTGAGGAAACGATGTTCCTGCTCGCCGCGAGCGCACTCGACAAGCGGGTGGAGCTGGTGTTGCTGGTGTATCAAGATGTGCCCCCGGAAGTCGTGGGCGATCCGCTGCGTCTCAAACAGGTGCTGACCAACCTGCTTGGCAACGCGATCAAATTCACACCCAGTGGCAGCATCGTCGTGCGCGTGATGCTTGAAGACCAACAGGACAGCAGCGTCGTGCTGCGAATCGCAGTAACGGACACCGGCATTGGCATTGATTCGGACCAGCAGCAACGGATCTTTGAAGCCTTCGAGCAAGCCATTCCACCGTCTCTCGGACAAAACCATGGCGGTACGGGGCTTGGACTGGTGATCGCCAAACGGCTCATCGAACAAATGGATGGCGAGCTCACGCTGGAAAGCGCGCCCGGGACGGGATCGACTTTTTCCTTTACCTTGGCCCTGTCGAGTTGCGCACCCTCGGCGCCTCAGGCCAACAACTGGATCACCCGGCCAGGACCCAGGGTACTGGTGTACGATCCGCTGCCCATCGCCGCCCAGGCCACTGCCCACCTGTTCAGCGCAATTGGCCTGCAGCCTGAGTTGCTCGAAGACTGGTCCGAACTCGTAGCCCAGGTGTCGACGTCCGCGCCCGATTTGGTGGCGCTGGGCCTCGACATCGGGGCAACCCCCGCCGAGGCGCAAGACAGCATCAGCGAAGTGCAGCGCTGCTTCTCTGGGCCGTTGCTGGTGTTGCGCAACCAGACCACGGACCTTCGACTGACAACCAACGACACAGCCACCCGCGTGGAGGTGGTCGAAAAGCCGGTTCGCAAGGGTCACCTGGAAGCCGCCTGTTCAGCGGTGCTATCCGCGCCAGCCGCAGTGGCGAGTGGCGCACAAGAGGAGTACGCCACTGACTTCCAGCATGCCCGGGTGCTGGTCGTGGACGACAACGACGACAATTCTCGGATGCTGGCCGCGATGGTGCGCGATCGAGGTGCGCAGGTCGACACGGCCGGGGGTGGGCTTGAGGCGCTGGCGTTGATCGGGCAGCGTCGGTACGACCTGGTGTTCATGGACGTCCAAATGCCAGGCATCACTGGCCTGGAGGCAGCCTCCATGGTTCGCGGCAGAGAGCAGCCCCCTGCCCACCTGCCAATTGTCGCGGTGTCCGCGCACATTCTCGACGAGGAACGTCGCGCCCTTCTCGCTGGCGGAATCGACGAGTGCCTGACCAAACCCGTGACCGACACCGTGCTGCTGGCCTGCCTGCGCCGCTGGGTGCCGGCCGCCCCCGAGGGTGGGACCTCGCCATACAGCCCCGCCTCCGCCACGGCCGAGCTCCGTTCCGAAATCCGCGGGCGCCTGCTCAAAGACCTTGCCGAGGTTCGAGAACGGTTGCTGGCCTGCTGTGCCAGCAACGATCGGACGGGCGCACTGACTGAAGTGCACAACCTGAATGGCGCAGCAGCGTATTGTCAGTTACCGGAACTCCACCAAGCCGCCGCCGACTGCGAATCGACACTCAAGGTGGAGCCCCACAGCGACCTGCGTGAGCTGCTCGCGCCGCTTCTAGAAGCCATCGCTGCCGCGGCCATTCACCCTCCTGACACCGACGGCGCCCAAAGCGCAGCTGTGCAGGCCTAGGCCGAGAGCGGCGCGGCGCTCTGGCCGATTCCATCCGCTTCAATCACGACAAAGGCGATGGCACAGTCGCGCTCATCACTAATCGATAGGTGACAGCGTGCGCGACGGGCCGACAGGAGCTCCGCAGCCTGACCACTGAGTGCCAGGCGAGGGGCGCCGGCCCCGTCGTGCTCCACCGCGATGTGGCGCAGAAAGACGCCCCCACCGAGACCGGTTCCGAGCGCCTTGGCAAAGGCCTCCTTGGCCGCGAACCGCTTGGCAAGGTAATGCGCTGGACGGCTCGAACGGGCCAAACCATCCAGCTCTTCCGGCGCCAGAATGCGCCTGCCAAGACGCATTCCCTGGCGCTGCCAGAGCGCAGCCATGCGCACAACCGCCACCACGTCCGTGCCGATGCCAATGATCATCGCCGCGCCTCAGCGAGCAGCCGCTTCATTTCACGCACTGCCTCGCGCATCCCACGAAACAGGGCCTCTGCGACAATGGCGTGGCCGATGTTCAGCTCATGAACCTGAGCGATGGCCGCAATGGGCTGGACGTTGCGGTAGTGGAGCCCGTGCCCTGCGTTGACCTTAAGGCCCATCGCCTGCGCCCGCGCGGTCGCGCAACGGATGCGGTCCAGCTCCGCCGTAACTCCATGGCCCGAGGCGTCCGCGTAGGCCCCCGTGTGCAGCTCCACCACGGGTGCGCCAGCGGCCTTGGCTGCCTCGACCTGCTCGGAACAGGGGTCGATAAACAGAGAAACCTCTATGCCGAGCGACTGCAGGCGCTCCACCTGGGGGGCAAGCGAATCGACCTGGCTGGCGACGTCGAGCCCCCCCTCTGTGGTGAGCTCCATGCGCCGCTCGGGAACCAGGCACACCGCTTGAGGCCGGTACCGGGCCGCCATCTCAAGCATATCTCCGGTGGGTGCCATCTCCAGGTTGACCCGAGTCTGGCACAGCTCACAGACCAGCCGCAGGTCTCGCTCTTGAATGTGGCGCCGGTCCTCGCGCAGGTGAATCGTGATGCCATCGGCGCCCCCTGCCTCTGCTTCCAGCATGGCAGCCACCGGATCGGGATAGGGCGTGTGGCGCGCCTGACGAATGGTGGCGACGTGGTCGATGTTGACGCCCAACAGGGGAGCAAGACTCATCAAGAACAGCCCTCGGTTTCAGGTTCGGAGGCCGCGTGCATCAACCGTGCCGCGGCCCGGTACATCTGCGGTGTTCGCAGCGCACGTCCCTGTAAATGCGGCGTCAACGCTGTCTGTACAAGCCGGCGTCCAGCCGCCTCAGTTTCACGCCGGCCCCAGTCGTTCGCGGCGATTTGCAGCAGCGCCTGGCCCGAAAAGCCCTTCGCATCGCCCTGGTGCGGCCTAAAGCCAAGCTCGGCGACGTACTCGTAGCGGCGGTCCGCTCGCAACGGCTGGCGCGGCGCTGCGCAAACAAATTCGATGCCGTAACCGATCTGCTCGAGCAACAGCAACTCGAAGCGGCGCAGGGCGACTGCCGTCTCCCCTGGGCCGGCTTCGACCAAGACACTTAGAGCGGCCGAGTACCCGTCGAACAACTCGGGGTACGGCTCTCCCGGGCGCAGCAGCCGGGTCACCAGTTCATTGAGGTAACAGCCGCTCCACCACGCGAGCCCCGTGAGCGGCCGGAAAGGCTGGGCTTCAGAGTGGGTCAGCGTTTTGAGGTCACTGCGCCCGGTCAGCCCAACCGCCATGGGTACAAAGGGGTGCAACGGGGCGCCCCGGGGCTTTCGGCCCATGGCCCGAACACCCTTGGCCACTGCAGTGACCCGCCCATGGGTCCGACTAAAGAGGTCAACCAACTGGCTGTGCTCCCGGTATGGCCGGCACCGCAATACAAACGCCTGTTGCCACCCAGTCGATTCCACAGCTCAGTTCCAGTTCGCAATGTCAGCGCCGCGGCGGTGGCGACTCGTACCCAAGACCACGCAGTGCCCGTTGGTCGTCCGACCAGCCACGGCGCACCTTGATCCAGGTCGACAGCATCACCCGCTCACCGAACAGCCGCTCCATGTCGACCCGGGCCTCTTGCCCGATGCGCTTGAGCAATGCCCCTTGTGCGCCGATCAGAATTTTCTTCTGGCCGGGGCGCTCAACGAGGATCAACGCATTGATGTGCAAGATGCCGTCCCGTTCCGAAAACTGCTCGATGGTGACTGCGACGCTGTGGGGCACCTCGTCCCCAGTCAGTCGCACAATCTTTTCGCGAATCAGTTCAGCCGCGAAGAAACGCCCACTGCGGTCGGTCAGTTCATCGGCTGCATACAGGTGCGGCGCACGGGGCAAAGCAGCGCCGATGACCTGTTCGAGCTGATCCATCTGATCGCCCCGTTGCGCCGAGATCGGCACCACAGCATGCAACGCCATGCGCTCACTGAGCTCAGCGATCCGTGGCAGGACGTCCTCGCGCCGGGGCAACTGGTCGATCTTGTTCAGAGCGGCCACCACCGGAACAACTGTGCGTTCCAAGTGCCCACGAAGGGTTTCGTCCGCTTCCAGATACCGCCGTGCTTCAAGGACCCAGACCACCAGATCAACGTCCTGCAGCGATGCCAATGCTTCGCGGTTCATGAAGCGGTTCAGCGCCTTGGTCTGGCCCTGGTGGTAGCCAGGAGTGTCAATGTAGACCGCCTGAGCATTGCCTTCGGTCTTAATGCCAAGAACCCGGTTGCGCGTGGTCTGCGGAGTGGCCGAAGTGATGCTCAATTTCTGCCCGAGAATGGCATTGATCAGGGTGGACTTGCCGACGTTCGGCCGCCCGACCAGCGCGACCAGTCCACAGCGCTGTTCGCCATCGGCGGCATTGGAGCCTGACTCAGACATCGACGCCAAGCTTACCCAAGGCCTGGGCCGCTGCGGCTTGTTCGGCTGCCCTGCGGCTGGCCCCGACTCCAGTGGCTTCGATGTCGGGTTTGGCCAGGCGGCACTCGACGTGAAAGGTCTGTGCATGGGCCTTACCCGTGACCTGACGCACCCGGTAGGAGGGCAAGGGAGCGGCATGGCCTTGCAGGTATTCCTGCAACCGCGTCTTGGGGTCCTTCTGTACGTCGTCCAGCGATATGCGCTGCAAGCGGTCCTGGTACCAGCGCAAGACAGTCGCTCGGCAAATCTCCATGCCAGCGTCGAGGTAAATCGCACCGATCAACGCCTCCAGCGCATCGGCCAGGATTGAATTGCGCTGACTGCCTCCGCTGCGCAGCTCACCGCTGCCCAGATTGAGGTGGTCGCCAAGGCCCAGCTCGCGCGCAATTTCCGACAGGGTTACGCCGCGCACAAGGCGCGCCCGCAACCGAGTCAGCTTGCCCTCGCGGGCAGCGCCAAAGCGTTCGAACAATTCCTCGGACACGATCAGCCCAAGCACTGAGTCACCAAGGTACTCTAGGCGCTCATTGTTGGGGCGGCCATAGCTGCTGTGTGTCAGTGCTTCGTCGAGCAAATCCAAGTCACGAAACTGGTAATCGAGGGTGCGCTGCAGCGCACCGATGGATGGTTTCAAGGCAGGTCCGTCGGATAGCGGTTCTCGAACCGGATCACGGCATCGATGTTGCCAAACAGGTTGACCCGGGTTTCGTAGTCAACGGCCACCAGCACGCGGTCATCGACCCGCGACACCACCACCGCCTCGGTCGGCACGTCTCGCACGTTGTTGATCCGCAACCGATTCATGACCAGGGTGCGGACCTCACGTTCGGTCTTGTCGTTGAGGTCAGGCACAGTACCCAGTGAAGCGACCGTCGTCGAAATCCCGTAGTTGTCGATGTACGGCGGCACCAGCTTGAAGGCGAGGGTCGCCAACACCCCAGTGGCAACCAGCACATAGAGAAGACCAAGGCCGGAAAGCCCCTGTTGGCGGTTCAGTGTAGGCAGGTCGTTGGCGTGCATCGTTGGCTACTCAATCATGCGGTTGCGGCTGAAACTCGGCAGGCTCCAAAAGCGCGGCCAATGCAGCCACACTGCAAATGCTTTGCCGACAACGGCGTCCTCCGACACAAAGCCCCACACCCGGCTGTCGCTGCTGTTGTCCCGGTTGTCACCCATCACAAAGTAATGGCCTTCGGGGATTTGCCATTGCCGTCCGGGTGGCGAAGGACCAATCGACACCTGAATCAAATGGTGGGCTTCCCCCAATTGCTCTTCGAGTATTTTGATTTGCGGGCGCCCCACCGGCAAGGCCGCCAGGAGCTCCACCGCAACTGCCTCTCCGTTTACAAACAATTGCTTGTCCGCGTAAGTCACGGTGTCGCCCGGGAGCCCCACGACCCGTTTGATGAAGTTGGTGTCTGGCTGGTGCGGCGGACGGAACACCATCACGTCCCCGCGTTCCGGTGCCCCGATGGGCACCACTTTGGTGCCAACCACCGGCAGGCGCAACCCATACGCAAATTTGTTGACCAGGATGAAGTCGCCGATTTCCAGCGTGGGAACCATGGAACTCGATGGAATTTGAAACGGCTCGACCAAGAACGACCGCAGCACCAGCACCAGCAACAGTATCGGAAAAAACGCCTTGGCCTGCTCGACCCAGCCAGGCTCCTTCGCCAGAGCTTCAGCTTCCGACGCTTCAGGATCAATGACACCGCCATGAGCAGCCACTCGTGCGCGCCGCCGGGGCGCCAACAGGGCAAAGTCGAGCAGCCAGATGCCACCGGTCGCGAACACCGCCAACACCAAAATCAGTGGCAAATCGAGGTCCATGTGTTTGTTCCTACTTCTTATCCACTTGCAGCACTGCCAGAAATGCTTCCTGCGGCACTTCCACCGATCCCACTTGTTTCATTCTCCTTTTGCCTGCCTTTTGCTTTTCCAGCAGCTTGCGCTTGCGGCTCACATCCCCGCCGTAGCACTTCGCGGTCACGTTCTTGCGCAATGCCTTGACGGTGGTGCGCGCAATGATGTGGGCGCCGATGGCCGCCTGGATCGCCACGTCGAACATCTGGCGGGGAATCAACTCATGCAGCGCCTCGATCAACTCGCGTCCACGGGACTGAGCCAGCGCACGGTGAACGATCAGTGCCAAGGCGTCCACCCGTTCGCCATTGATCAACACGTCAAGCTTCACCAATGGCGCGGCCTCGAAGCGTTCAAAACCATAGTCCAGCGACGCGTAGCCTCGACTCACCGACTTGAGTCGATCAAAAAAGTCGAGCACCACTTCGTTCATCGGCAACTCATAGACAATGGATACCTGAGACCCCAGGTACTGCATGTCTTTTTGCACACCACGCTTTTCTTCACAAAGTGTAATCACTGCACCCACATACTGCTGAGGGGTCAGGATATTGGCGCGTACGATGGGCTCGCGAATTTCCTCCGTGCGCGCGGGTTCCGGCAACCGGGACGGGTTGTCCACGCTGACCACCGAACCATCCGTCATCAAGACTTCATAGACGACCGTTGGAGCGGTGGTGATCAGGTCAAGGTCATATTCGCGTTCCAGGCGCTCCTGGATGATCTCCATGTGCAGCATGCCCAGAAACCCGCAACGGAATCCAAACCCAAGTGCGTCCGAGGTTTCCGGTTCATAGAACAACGAGGCGTCATTCAGCGTGAGCTTTTCAAGGGCGTCGCGAAAATCTTCGTAGTCATCGGCCTGTACCGGGAACAGCCCAGCGTAGACCTGGGGTTTGATCTTGGCAAAACCCGACAATGCCGGCACATCCTGGGTCCGAAAATGGGTGATGGTGTCGCCCACAGGTGCACCGCGAACCTGTTTGATCCCGGCGACGACAAACCCCACCTCGCCGGCAGATAGAGACCGCAAGGGTGTGCGTTTGGGCGTAAAGATCCCAAGTTCGTCGACCCCATGGGCCTGACCAACGGACTTAATGTAGATTTTGTCACCACGGCGCAGGGTCCCTTGTTTCACCCGCACCAAGGACACGACCCCGAGGTAGTTATCAAACCAGGAATCAATGATGAGCGCTTGCAGTGGGGCCTCCGGGTCGCCCTCAGGAGGAGGAATGACCCGCACCAGCGTTTCCAACAGCTCGTCAATGCCAAAACCCGTCTTGGCACTCACCTCCACCGCATCGTCGGTATCCAGACCAATGACGTCCTCGATCTCTGCGCGAACCCGCTCCGGGTCAGCTTGCGGCAGGTCGATCTTATTCAGCACCGGCAGCACTTCGAGGCCTTGCTCGATGGCTGTATAGCAGTTGGCGACTGACTGGGCCTCTACACCTTGCGCCGCATCAACCACAAGCAGCGCCCCCTCGCAGGCGGACAACGAGCGCGACACTTCATAGGAAAAATCGACGTGTCCCGGGGTGTCAATAAAATTCAATTGATAAGCCACGCCATCTCGCGCTGTAAATCCAAGGGTCACACTTTGCGCTTTGATGGTAATGCCGCGCTCACGCTCAAGCTCCATGGAGTCGAGCACCTGGGCCGCCATTTCGCGCTCGCTCAAGCCCCCACAGCGCTGAATCAGCCGATCGGCGAGGGTCGACTTACCGTGATCGATGTGGGCGATGATCGAAAAGTTGCGGATGTGGGTGAGCGTGCTCAAAATCGATGGACAACCGGGCGGGAAAAGGTTCTGGGGCCGTTTAGGCCAAGCGGCAAATTATACCGAAAGTCCCGCGACCCAACCACGCGCAACCGGATCGCAACTTTCACGAAAGATTCACCGAATGATCGCAGGACTGTCATCTGCGCTGCCTAGCCTTATGAAGCAGCAATCACTGGGGCGACGCGACTGCATGATGGCAACTGCAGGATTGAAACCGTCTGGAAGGAAGTTTGACCTGGAAGTGACGCGGGATCCTGCAACCATCCTTGCGGCACAGCGCCTCAGGTACCAGGTATTCGCTGAGGAAATGGGCGCCGCGCTGCCCGAAACCGAGCTTCGCATCGACCGCGACGACATTGACTCCCACTGCAGCCATTTGGTGGTGCGAGCCCGTCAAAGTGGCGAAATCGCTGCCTACACCCGGCTGATCTCACAGCCTCAAGCCAACCGCATTGGGCAATTTTACTCGGCTGGCGAATTCGATCTCGACCCCGTCCTCCGCCTTCGCGGGCGCTTCCTCGAAATCGGCCGCACCTGCGTGGCTCCACCCTTCCGAGGCGGCATCGCGTTGGCGGTGCTCTGGTCTGGGTTGGTCAGTCACTGTCGACAAGAGCAGGTCGACTACCTGATCGGCTGCGCGAGCGTGCCGCCACAGGCAGACGGTTACCCTGTCCAGGCTTTGGAACATCAGCTGACCGCCAGCCAGCGCGCGCCACTCAACCTCCATGTCCGACCGCGGCAAGCGGTGCCGCCTCACCTGCACAGCGTCCGCCTCGATGCCCCCATGCCTCCGCTGCTGGCTGCGTACCTTCGGTTCGGCGCGCAAGTGTGCGGCGCACCCTGCTGGGATCGGGAGTTCAACGTCATGGACGTCTTCATCTTGCTCGACCTCAAGCGGGTCAACCAGCGCTACGAAAGACACTTTTTTGGCCAACCCAGAAGCCAGCCCAGTGCGGCGGTTGCTGTCGGCTAGCTGGATTGGGCTCTTGTGCCTGGGCGCCCTGGTGGTCACCCTGGTGGTCTACCCCACCCTGCTGCGGGCACTGCCACAGGCACGCGCAGAGCGAGCACAGTCAGGCATTCAACGCAGCTGGTGCCGGCTCGTGCTGAAGGCGCTCAACATCAAGGTGGATGCCGAAGGAGTTCCCGCGCCAGCCCCTGTGCTTTGGTCCAGCAACCACATCTCCTGGATTGACGTACTGGTGCTGAAATCGCTGCGTGACGTCCGTTTTCTGGCCAAGCAAGAAGTCGCGCACTGGCCCTTGATTGGGTTGCTGGCGGCACGCACCGGAACGCTCTTCGTGCGGCGCGGGGATGCCCGGTCAACCCGCGATGCCACCCACCAAATGGCGTGGGCACTGCGCCGAAATGAAACCTTGGTGCTGTTTCCCGAGGGCACGACGACCGACGGCAAGCAGCTGTTGCGCTTTCAGCCCCGCCTCTATCAGGCGGCCTGCATGGCGCAGGCCCCGGTGCAGGGTGTTGCCCTTCGCTATGCTGGCCAAGGCGCCGGTTCCGTGCCCTTCATTGGCGACGATGCCTTTGTACCTCACCTGTGGCGCTTGCTGGGCACAGGGCCTGCTCAGGTGGTGGTGCACTTTTGTACCGTTCATGCAAGCCTGGATCAAACCAGAGACCAGTTGGCAGCGCGCACCCAACAGGAAATCGCAGAATCACTCTGGCCAGAGCTACAATGCTCCGGCCAGGGCAGTACCCCAGGTCGCACCCGCACTAACGGCCCTCGGAACAATGCCAGCGACCACCAACCCGGGCCATTTGACACCGCCCCCCAGGCCACGCCCAACCAGTCAACAGCCCGCTAGGAAGGAGCGCCCATGTCGATCCAGCACCACCTGCCACCACGCCACTTTCGCACCGTATGGATCTCGGACGTGCACCTCGGATTTCGCGGGTGCAGCGCCGAGCACCTGCTCGACTTTCTCCACTCCTTCGAGTGCGACCAACTGTACCTGGTCGGCGACATCATCGACATCTGGCAGATCAAGCGGAAACCCTATTGGCCTCAGGAGCACAACAACGTGCTGCGAACCATCTTGGGCAAAGCCAAGCGGGGCACCCAGGTGATTTACGTGCCCGGCAACCACGACGAACTGCTGCGCGACTATGAAGGCACCCAGTTCGGCAACATCCGCATTGCCAGCCGGGTCATCCACACACGCGCTGATGGGTCCCGGATGCTTGTATTGCACGGCGACCAGTTCGACGGCGTGGTGAAGTGCTCCAAGATCCTGGCACTGATCGGCAGCAAACTGTATGAATGGCTGCTGCAGGCCAACATCGCAGTGAACTGGGTGCGCCGCAAGCTTGGGCTCTCGTACTGGTCCCTCGCTGGATTTTTGAAGGGCAAGGTCAAAAACGCGGTTCAGTACGTAAGCAACTTTGAACGCGCCGTCGCCCACGAAGCGGAGAAGCAAGCCGTGCAGTCTGTGGTTTGTGGACACATCCACCGGGCCGAGATCACCGAAATCAACGGCATCTTGTACTGCAACTGCGGCGATTGGGTTGAAAGTTGTTCGGCCCTGGTCGAGCAAGAGGACGGTACGATCGAGCTGCTGTATTGGAGCCGCAGTGTGGCCGCTGACGCCCCACTCGCACAAGTCGCTTAGCTGGAGCGGCACCATGCGCATCGCCATCGTGACAGACGCCTGGCACCCACAGATCAACGGCGTGGTCACGACGCTGAGCCACACCTGCACCCAATTGCAGCGGCTCGGACACGAGTTGCGCGTGATCACCCCCGGGGAATTTCCAACACTGGCCCTGCCGACGTACCGCAGCATTCGGGTTGCGCTCTGTGGACCGGGGGGAGTTGCCCGCTTGCTGCGGGACTTCACACCCGACGCTGTGCACATTGCCACCGAAGGACCCCTGGGCCACGCCGCAAGGCGCTGGTGCCTGCGCCAAAGCTTCCCCTTCACCACCTCCTACCACACGCAGTTTCCGGAATACCTGCGACTGCGCGTTCCTGTGCCGCTCGAGCTCAGCTACGCTTACCTGCGAAGATTCCATGCACAGGCGGCGCGCACCCTGGTGCCCACCCCGCAACAGGCCCAGCTGCTGCGGGACCGGGGGTTCGAACACCTGGTGCTTTGGCCACGGGGCGTCGACACAGAGTTGTTCCGACCCGACGGCGAGGTCGTGCTCGATCTGCCCCGACCGGTTTTGCTGTACCTGGGCCGGGTGGCGGTGGAAAAAAATGTGCAGGCCTTCCTGGACCTGAACACCCCGGGCAGCAAGCTGGTGATCGGAGATGGCCCCGACCGTCGGTGGATGCAGCAGCGCCATCCGGATGTCCACTTTGCAGGGTTCAAGACCGGTACCGAACTGGCCCAGTTGATCGCAGCGTGTGACCTGCTGGTGTTTCCGAGCCTCACAGACACCTTCGGACTGGTCATGCTTGAGGCGATGGCGTGCGGCCTGCCAGTGGCGGCATTCCCCGTTACCGGCCCCATTGATGTGGTCCAGCACGGCGTCACAGGCGCTCTGGACGCCGATCTTGGATGCGCTGTCGCGGCCGCACTTCAAATTGATCCCGCGGCCTGTGTTCGCTTCGCGCGGTCCCGTTCATGGCAGCAGGCGTCTTCGGTGTTCCTGAACCAGCTGCAACCAGCACACCACCACCGTCAGCCACTCGACAGAGCGGGCTAGCTGCCTCACCGCACGATGTCATTGCCGCTCAATATGCGCGTGCGGGCACG
>OBIC01000346.1_pt1 | contig 14196 bp, 12 predicted proteins | sample 1519831 | NCBI WGS metagenome assembly OBIC01 (sample SAMN03019805, study PRJEB22545) | beach sand metagenome | biome: beach; feature: sea beach; material: beach sand | place: USA: Municipal Pensacola Beach, FL | collected 2010-10-20 | depth 40-45 cm m | reverse complement strand
CGTGGGGAAGTACAGAGGCGCCGGGCCGCTTCCTACGCCGGGTTTGGTTTTTTTTTGCCAGCATGGCTTGGATCGTTACACCGAGCACGCAGCGCGCTGGTTTTTCTCTGGAATCTCGTCATAATGCATGCGTTCAATGTTTTGATTGCCAGGATTTTCCCGCTTCGCCATGTCCCGTTATCGTTTAGCTGTGATCATCAGTTTAGTCACCGTTATTCTCGTAATTTCGGCGATTATCCTCAAAATTAACCAGCCGGGTCGGATAAAAGCGCCAGATTTCATGCTGGATTCCTCGGTCGGCCGTGTATCGCTTGATCAGTTTAAAGGGCAGGTTGTCTATCTGGACTTTTGGGCCTCCTGGTGTGTGCCCTGTCGAGAGTCGTTTCCCTGGATGAACGGCTTGCATGAAAAGTATGCGGATAATGGGTTCGTCATTCTCGCAGTCAATCTGGATAAATTTGCCGGTTTGAGAGAGGCTTTTTTAAAAGAGATACCTGCCCGTTTCTCCATTGCCTACGATCACCATGAGCATGTCGCTGAGCAATATGACATTGAACTGATGCCCACCGCTGTCCTGATTTCGCGAGAAGGTTTTATAGTTGAAAAGCACGTTGGTTTTCGGCAAAGTCAAACCGTTCAATACGAACGCTCTATTCGGCGAGCGTTATTCGAGGCCAAGGAAAGAAAATAAAGGGCGGGGTGTGTGCAGTAAATTGGCTCACTGTCAGTGATGTCCCGCGAATTTGAAAAGGATGAGGTGTGAAGACCAGAGAACCCCATATTTTGGTTTTTGGCAATGAAAAAGGCGGCACCGGCAAGTCCACACTTGCGGCCCATGTTGTCGTGAGCTTGCTGGATATGGACAAGTCTGTCGCCGTAATTGATATCGACAGTCGGCAAAGAACGCTGGGGCGCTTCATTGAGAATCGAGAGGCTTTTATTAGGACCTCTGGAAAGGCACTGAGTGTCCCAACATATGTTGTACTCGGGGCACGGAATACACCCGGTGAAGCGGGGGATGAACAACATCAGCAAAGCCAGCTTCAAGGAACGCTCGATGATTTGAAGTTAAAAGCAGACTTTATCGTGGTTGACTGCCCGGGCAATGATACCTATCTTTCCCGTTTAGCCCATGCGTTGGCCGACACACTGGTCACGCCCTTGAATGATAGTTTTGTCGATCTGGATTTGCTAGCCAAGGTTGACCCCTTTAGCTATGAAATCAGCAGCTTAAGCCACTATACCCAACGGGTTTGGGATAGCCGAAAGTTCCGCTCTGCAGCCGAAAAAGCACCCCTCGACTGGGTGGTGACACGTAACCGCCTGGCGACACTGAGTTCGCACAACAACCAACGGGTGAATCATGTCCTGAAAGCGCTGCAAAAACGGATCAATTTTCGTTATGTGGCCGGGTTGAATGAGCGGGTGATTTACCGTGAATTATTCCCCCAGGGGCTCACCATGATGGACTTGAAGAAGCTGGACGAAGGTGCTGTTTCCCAGGCTTCTCATGTTGCGGCTCGTTTCGAAATCAAGACACTCATGAAGGAACTCAGGCTGCCCTTGTCGTGAGCGGACTGACGCCAGGGTCATCAAGCCTTGGCGTCATACGGGGTCAGTAGGCTGCGGTGCCTGCAATTGTTGTTCGGTACATCAAGCGTCGGTTGGACCGATCTGACTGATCGTAGTCCAAAGGGGCATAGTGCTGTACACAACGGTTATCCCAGAATAATAAGTCATTGACTTGCCACTGGTGGCGGTAGGTGTTTTCCACTTTGGAAACCTGAGCTGCCAGATAATTCAGAATCGGACGGCTTTCTTCTTGAGTCATTCCCTCGATATGGGTGACAACATCCGGGTGCACAAAAATGAGCTTGCGGCCAGTTTCCGGGTGAGTACGGAAGATGGGTTGTGACCTGGCCGGGGTTTGGGCCTCTTCCTCGGCGGTCCGGGGTGGCCGTTCTTTGTACACACTGGCCTGGTTGAGATCGTGGATGGCTCGCTTGCCTTCAAGTAACTTTTTCATGCCATCGGAAAGCTGATCGTAAGCGACACAGGCATTTGCGAACATGGTGTCGCCGCCCACTGGTGGCATTTCTTTGCAGTGGAGTAAAGACCCCATACAGGGCTCTGGCATGAATGACTGATCAGAGTGCCATATTCGCCCAGTATTGCGTGTGTAGGATTCTGATCCATCCTCGTTGCGAATGTTGGTCACAATCCAGATGCGGCGGTCCTCTGGATGGAGGTTACGCTGAAGAGCGGGAAAAAATGGTTGATCGCCAAAATAGCTGGTGAACTTGATATGCTCCTGAATCGTAATATCCTGGTTGCGAAACAAAAGAACACCCCGGTTACACACTTTATCCCTGAGTTCCGCGATGGTTTCTTCGCTGTGATCTTCGCGAATGTCAAAGTCGAGTATTTCCTCGCCGATGGGCCATGATAAAGGCCGAGTTTTTAATGCCATTGTTTCCTCCTTGCTTTCAGTTAAAAAGCGTTTTTTTATGGATAGAATTAGTTTTTTTTATGAGCCAAGAATACCGTAAAAACGATTATTTGGGGTACTTCTTTATCCTGGCAGGCGACTTAGAATCGGTCGTATATGGAGCCGGTTCCGGGCGTGAATAAACGGTGGTAAAGGCGAGTAGCGGTGGCATCTGAGTGGCTGGCAATATAGTCGGCTATCACCCGGTGTGGGTTGCTGCTGTCCAGGTAATCCTGGTAAACAGGCGTTGGTAACAGTTTTTGCGGGTTATCCACCAGGCGGCTAAAAAGCTGAAGGATCATTTGCTGCCCTTTCAGTTGCAGGGCTTGCAGTTCCGGTTGAAGAATCACGTGCTTCAGAACAAAGTTTTTCAGTAAGGTAAGAATCTGGTGGGCGGTGGGGGCCATTGTCGCGTTGAATTGCAGCAAGGGGTGGTGAAATGCAGCATTTTCATGGATTCCGACCTCGGAAATGAAATAGCTCACCAGCTGACTGATGGCATGCTTACGTTCACGGCGAAGGTCGCTAAAGAGTTTCTCTGTGAAAAAGTCTATGTTGTCTGCGATCGGGTTGGCTGGCATTTCCATGAGGGCTGAAATGAAATGACGCCGCCAGGTATTTTCGGTTGTTAAACGGAGTTCCGCTGCATCTTCGAGGTCATGTACACCGTAGGCAATATCGTCTGACAGCTCCATGATCGAGGTATCCAGCGTTTTGTACTGCGTTTGGCCATGACTGCCTTGTGGCTGGGCAAACGTACAGAACAGGTTTTTGTCACAGGACTTAAACGGTTCCAGTAACCATGCCAGTACATCCTGCTCTTCGTCATAAACGCACTTGGGTGGCTCCCAGTGGCTCAAGTTACTATTGGCTGCTTCAGGTTGCGTGTAGCTCGCCAGTTGTGTGTATGTTGCCGGGTATTTGATGGTGCCGAGTGTACTGCGCCGGGTGAGGTCGAGCCCATGAGACTCGGAAAATTCGCCCAACCGTGTCAGGATGCGCAGGGTTTGCCCATTGCCTTCAAAGCCTCCGTGGTCTTTCATTAAATAATTCAGAGCAACCTCACCGGAGTGACCAAAAGGAGGGTGCCCTAAATCGTGCGCAAGGCAAATGCTTTCAATCAAGCTGAAAGAGGGAAGCCAAGGTTCGGAGGCCTTATTTTGCTCGGTGACCCGCAGATGTTCACTGATGCCAAAACCAATTTGTGCAACTTCCAGCGAGTGCGTCAGGCGTGTGCGGTAGAAATCGCTTTCGCCCAAGCCGAGTACTTGGGTTTTGGATTGCAGGGCGCGAAAAGAAGCTGAGTGGATGATGCGAGCGCGGTCGCGTTGAAAATGGCTGTCTATTGAACCGGAATTAAAATGTGGCCTGGTGCGTGTGTTAGGACTTGAACGCCTGTCGATCCATTCTTGCAATGCGTGACCCCGGCAAACATAAGTAAATAAGTTAAGTGTGCGGTACTCGAATGAGTACCGCAAGTGGATCGCATGGCTAGCCTTTGAGTGTTTGCAGGTTTGGGCCGATAATTTGGAACCCACCCATCACATCTTTTGGGTGATCCGTATCGGTGAAGTCGACAATTTTACTCCAGTTGCTTTTAACATCTTCAAGGCTGATGCCGTTTGAAAGAGGGATCAGCGCGCCTTTTGTGCGCTCCCAACGCAGTTGGGCCATCCAGCCGCCACCGACTTCAAACAAGCCGCCATTCACAGGGACTTCTTCATGGCACAGATAGCTCACCAGTGGGCTGACAAATGCTGGGTTCAGAGCTTCTACCATTTGTTTATCGAGGATGGTCTCTGTCATACGTGACCCTGCAAAAGGGGCGATAGTATTCACACGAATGTTCTTCTTTTCACCTTCCAGCGCCAGGGTTTGAGCGAAACCAAATACCGCGAGTTTAGCCATGGAATAATTGGCTTGTCCAAAGTTACCGTAGATACCCGCGCTCGACGCGGTAAAGATGACCCGGCCATATTCTTGCTCGCGCATGTGGGGCCATGCCGCATGGGTGATTTTAAAAGCGCCTTTGACGTGTACGTTATAAATTTGATCCCAGTCGTCTTCCGTCATGTTATGGAAGGTGATGTCGCGCAGAATGCCGGCATTATTAATGAGAATATCGACTTTTCCCCAGGTATCGAGTGCGGTTTGTACGATCTTGTCACCATCCAGTACAGAATCGTAATTGGCCACAGCTTCGCCACCAGCCGCTTTAATTTCTTCGACAACTTTGTCTGCTGGGCGTGCACTGCCGCCTGCTTCTCGCCCGGCCATGTCACCGCCCAAGTCATTTACAACAACTTTTGCGCCACGGCTGGCCAGTAAAAGCGCATGAGAGCGTCCCAGTCCGCCGCCACTGCCTGTAACAATGGCAACTTTGCCGTCATAACGTAGTTCGGAACTCATAATAATTTCCTCGTAAGTTTGAATTAAAAAAAGAATGGTTAAAAACTAGGGTCTTAATTATTGTTATGTGTACGTAACGACGCGGATCTATCAGGTAACTTTTGTTCGTTGCGCTGCTATAGTGATCATCCCCGTCAGCATTGGGTCGCGGTGACTCAACCACTGAATCAATGTGAAAGTGGCGAGGCGGCCTTCCTTAATTGCCCGTGAGTATTACATTTTATCGGTAGTCAGGACAATTTTTCCTCTCACTTTTCGTTGTTGTAACAGAGTCATGGCCTGGCTGGCCTCCTGTAAAGGAAGCGTATGGGAAATCGTGGGCTGCAGTTGACCCGCTGCCCATGCTTGAAAGAGCTGCTCAAGTGAGTCATAGACAATTTTGGGCTGAGTGCGGCGATAGCTTGTCCAGGCAAACCCTATCGCTGTTGCATTTTTCACCAGCAATATATTGGCTGGAATTTTTTGCCGCTCACCTGCGGCAAAACCGATGACAATCAGCCGGCCTTCCCAGGCAATACACCGAAGGGTCTCCTTAAAAAGATCACCCCCAACGGGGTCAAAGACGACATTAACCCCCTTGCCATGGGTCCATTCGAGAACCTGATCGCGGAGAGGGCCTGTCGAATAGTTGACGGTATAATCTGCCCCGCGTGATCGGGCAAGCGCACACTTTTCTTCGCTACCGGCGGTGGCAATGATGGTTGCGCCCAACGCTTTGCCGACCTCGACGGCAGCCAGCCCGACACCACTGCCTGCACCATGGACCATAAGCCACTCCCCGGGTTGGAGTTTTGCCCGGTGCTGTAGGGCAACATCAGCCGTTGAGTAAACAGACGCGAAGGCCGCTGCGGTGATGGCATCCATGGCGGGTGGGCAAATCACAATGTCCCGTTCCAGAGCAATCAGCTCTTCGCGCATTGCGCCATGATCCACCATTGCAATCACCCGGTCACCCACTTGGGCGCGGGAGACCGCTGAACCACATTCGACCGCGATACCAAAGGCTTCCAGTCCTGGGCTGAAGGGGAACGGTGGTTTACGTTGGTACTCGCCATTCACCATTAAAATATCCGCAAAGTTGACGCCGACCGTATGCACTTCAATACGTACGGCGTTGGCTGGGCAAGAGACTGTGGTGTCTAAGCGCTCATAGCGAAGTATGTCTGGGGGTCCAAATTGATGACAAAGCACAGCCTGCATCGGGCTCTCCAGTATTTGCTAAAATAATTTGCCCGGATTCATGATGTTGTTCGGATCAAATACCGCTTTCACAGCCCGCATGGCAGCAATTTCCCCCGGGCTTCTGGAGTAATGCAAATACGGTTTTTTGATCATGCCAACACCGTGTTCTGCGGAGATACTGCCCCCGAACTGTTCCACGACAGCAAAAACCTCCTGGCTGGCCATATGGCACTGCTGAAAGAACTCAGTGCTGTCGACGTTTTCAGGCTTTAAGATATTTAAGTGCACGTTGCCATCCCCAATGTGGCCAAACCAGATGATCGGATAATTGGGGTAAAGGCGATGAATCTGTTTCTGGACTTCGGCCAGGAAGTCAGGGACTTGCGAGACTTTAACCGAGAGGTCGTTTTTGTAAGGCGTAAAGTGAGAGATTGTTTCACTGATATTCTCCCGCAATTGCCAGAGCGTTGCCGTCTGAGTGTCGCTTTGGCTGATAACACCGTCCAGAAGCCAGCCTTGATCCAGGCCCTTTTGAAAACAGGCCATGACCTGATTCAAGGTGTGGTCGGAAGTGTGCTCAAATTCGATCAGCGCATAGAAGGGCGCACGGGCTTCGAAGGGCCGCTTGAGCGTACTGGCCGCGAGCACATGCTGCAAGGCTTCTTCGGAGAAAAACTCAAAGGCACTCAGTGTCAGTTCCGCCTGAAACATTTGCAGGACATGCATCAAATCATCAAAGGCCGGGACCCCCACCACCAGTACCTCCTGACGGCCGGGTTTACAGGTCAATTTCACAGTGGCTTCAACAATGATGCCCAAGGTGCCCTCAGAGCCAATGAACAGGTGGCGCAAGTCATACCCCGTGGCGTTTTTGATTAACCCTTTATTGAGGTCTAGCCGCTCACCGGTGCCCGTGACCACTTTAAGCCCGGTAATCCAGTCCCGGGTCAGGCCATAGCGTAGCACTTTGATGCCTCCGGCATTGGTGGCGATATTGCCGCCGATCTGGCTGGAGCCGCTGGAGGCAAAGTCAACGGGATAAAACAACTGCTTTTCGTCAGCAAATTGCTGTAATTGGGCAGTGATCAGTCCGGGCCCACAGGTGACGGTTCGGTCGATGGGGTTAAAGTCATGGATTTGATTCATCTGCTCCATTGAGACCACAACCTCGCCGTGGGCGGCGACAGCGCCGGCACTGAGCCCGGTGCGTCCGCCAGAGGGTACCAGTGGGAGGCGTTCCCGGTTAGCGAAGAGGACGAGTTGCTGCACGGCTTCCATGGTTTTGGGTTTGACCACAGCACTGGGTGCGGGTTGGAACTGGCGGCTCCAGTCTGTTCCATAGTGTTGCAGTGCTTCAGGGTCTGTGAAAAGCTGTGAGTGACCGACCGCTTCACCGAGTGCCGTTAATTGATTGCTAGTGAGCATCCGTTGCATAAATTTAAACCACCGTTCACATTAAGGCTGAATCAGTCACCATCCAGTATGCGCCCGAGGCCGCCTAGCGCGGAGCCCTCTCCCTGACTTTTGCCCCCTTGTCTTGGGGCATTTTCTAAAATGCGATCGGCTAGACGGGAAAAAGGCAGGCTTTGCAGCCATACGGTGCCGGTGCCTTCGAGTGTGGCCAGAAACAACCCTTCCCCACCAAAGAGCATGGATTTCAGGCTGCCCGCCCGTTCAATGGAATAGTCAATGCCGTCAGTAAAGGCAACCAGACAGCCCGTATCCAGCCGGAGCTGTTCGTTGTGCAGTTCTTTTTTGATGACAGTGCCACCGGCATGCATAAAAGCCATGCCGTCGCCGGTCAACTTTTGCAGGATAAAGCCTTCACCACCAAAAAAGCCGGTACCAATCCGCTTGTTGAACGCGATACTGATTTCTGTCCCGAGTGCCGCCGCGAGAAAGGCGTCTTTTTGGCAAAAAACTTTATTCCCGACCTTGGCCATCTCCAAGGGGATGATTTTTCCCGGGTAAGGTGCTGAAAAAGCGACTTTTTGTTTGCCGATACCCTGGTTGCTGAAATGAGTTGTAAAAATGGATTCACCGGTGATGACGCGTTTACCAGCACTGAAGAGTTTATCCATGAAGCCGGCGCTGGGATTAGAGCCATCGCCCATTTTGGTCTCGAAATGAATGCCTTGTTCCATGTAGTTCATCGCGCCGGCCTCGGCAATTACGGTTTCACCCGGGTCGAGTTCGACTTCAACGACCTGCATGTCGTGGCCAAATATTTCGTAGTCGACTTCATGACACTTCATGGGCTTTGTCCTCGGTGAGCATGTGAGTCAGATAGTGGCCGGTATGGGATGTGGGTTCAAGCGCGATTTGCTCCGGTGTGCCAGTGGCGAGAATTTCTCCCCCCTTATGCCCACCTTCTGGCCCAAGGTCAATAATCCAGTCAGCTGTTTTGATGACATCCAGGTTGTGCTCGATCACGACGATGGTGTTGCCGTGATCACGCAGTGTGTGCAATACCTTTAACAGTAGTTTGACATCATGAAAATGCAGGCCGGTTGTTGGTTCATCCAGTATGTACAGGGTTTTCCCGGTATCGCGTTTGGACAGCTCCCGCGAAAGCTTGATGCGCTGCGCTTCGCCGCCCGACAGGGTTGTAGCGGATTGACCGAGCGTGATGTAGGACAGCCCCACATCCATTAAGGTTTGTAATTTGCGCTTTATGACGGGGACTGCGTTAAAAAATTCCAGTGCATCCTCAACCGTCAGTTCCAACACTTCGTGAATATTTTTACCTTTATAGGTAACACCCAGGGTTTCCCGGTTGTAGCGTTTACCATGGCAGACATCACACGGCACATACACATCCGGCAGAAAATGCATTTCGACTCGGATGACACCGTCGCCTTGGCAGGCTTCACAGCGGCCGCCTTTGACATTAAAGCTGAAACGCCCCGGTTTATAACCTCGTGAACGGGCTTCTTGCGTGCCACAGAAGAGCTCCCTGATCGGTGTAAACAGGCCCGTGTAAGTCGCCGGATTTGAGCGTGGTGTACGACCGATAGGGCTTTGGTCGATATCAACCACCTTGTCAATCTGCTCCAGGCCGGTAATAGCCTCTACTGGGGCAACATTCTGGTTGGCTTTATTGATGAGTTGAGAGGCGTACTTGAACAAAGTGTCGTTAATTAAGGTGGATTTTCCGGAACCCGAGACACCGGTAACGCACGTGAACAGACCAATGGGGATATCCACAGAGACCTCTTTCAGGTTATTCCCCTGTGCTTTTTGAATGGTAATTAGAGTGTCTTTATTCAGTGGCGTACGTTTGGGCACATCAATCTGCTGTTTGCCGCTTAAATATTGGCCGGTCAGCGAGTTGGGACATTTTTCGATCGTTTGAGGGGGGCCGTGTACAACGACTTCACCGCCGTGAACGCCTGCGCCTGGGCCGATATCAACGACATAATCTGCCGCGCGGATGGCGTCTTCATCATGCTCTACCACAATCACGGTATTACCCAGGTCACGTAGATGATTCAGCGTATTCAGTAGCCGTGTGTTATCGCGTTGGTGCAAACCAATCGAGGGTTCGTCGAGCACGTACATTACTCCCATCAGACCCGCACCAATTTGGCTGGCAAGGCGAATACGCTGTGCTTCGCCGCCGGACAATGTTTCTGCGCTGCGATCCAGGGTGAGGTAATCCAGGCCAACATCAATTAAAAATTGCAAACGCAATTGAATTTCTTTGATGACTTTTTCAGCCACTTTGGCTTTTTGCCCGGCCAGCCCCAAGTGCTGAACGAATTGGCTGGAATCTTCGATCGACAGTGAGGTGACTTCGTGCAAAGCCCGATCACCGATGAACACGTTGCGTGCCGCGCGATTAAGCCGACTGCCCTGGCACTCCGGGCACGCTTGAATGGAAAGCAGTTTGGACAGCTCTTCGCGTACGGCAGAGGATTCGGTCTCCCGGTAGCGGCGTTCCAAATTGGGTATGATGCCCTCAAAACTATGCTCTCGCAGCGTTTTGTTACCGCGCTCGTTGACATAGGTGAATTCTATTTTTTCTGATCCGCTGCCGTAGAGTATTCGCTGCTGGGCCTGTTCATTGAGCTCTTCGAAAGGCATTTCGACATCAAAACCATAATGTTTGGCAAGCGATTGGATCATTTGGAAGTAGTAGGCATTGCGTCGATCCCAGCCGCGGATTGCCCCTCCCGCCAGGCTGAGGGATGGGTTGTTGGCGACCCGTTCCGGGGCGAAATATTGATGAGTTCCCAAACCATCACAAGTCGGGCAGGCGCCGTTGGGATTATTGAATGAGAACAGACGAGGCTCCAGCTCGTTAAGCGAGTAGCCGCAGTGGGGGCAGGCAAATTTTGAGGAAAATGTTGTTTCTTCGCCCGTTTCATCCATAGGAGACAGTAAGGCAACGCCGTCTGTCAGATTCAATGCGGTTTCCAGGGACTCGGCCAGCCGCAGTGCGATGTCCTCCCTGACTTTAAACCGGTCGACAACAACTTCAATGGTGTGTTTGCGTTTGGGGTCAAACTCGATGTTGTTGGATAGTTCCGTGATTTCTCCATCAATGCGGGCGCGGATAAATCCCTGTGCAATCAATTGGGCAATGAGTTGCTTGTGCTCCCCTTTGCGATCTTTGAGGACTGGGGCCAGCAGCATCATGCGTCTGCCACTGGGCATGGCGAGAATGTGATCCACCATTTGGGAGATGGTTTGACTTTCCAATGGCAGGTCATGCGTTGGGCACTTGGGGGTGCCGGCGCGTGCAAATAGTAGCCGCAGATAGTCGTAAATTTCTGTAATCGTGCCCACCGTTGAACGGGGGTTGTGTGAGGTTGACTTTTGCTCAATGGAAATTGCGGGTGACAACCCTTCGATGTGGTCGACGTCAGGTTTTTCCATCATGGACAAAAATTGACGGGCGTAAGTGGATAGTGACTCGACATAACGCCGTTGGCCCTCGGCGAATAAGGTGTCAAAAGCTAAGGAAGATTTACCGGAGCCTGATAACCCGGTAATGACGATTAGCTTGTCTCGAGGAAGGTCAAGATCAATATTTTTCAGGTTGTGAGTTCTGGCCCCACGAATTTGAATAGTATCCATGTACTCGCTTACTGCTCAGTTAACGTATGTGTCTCGTCTATGCGTGTTAAATGTTAAATATCCCAGTATCATCGTTATTTAAGGTGCGTATCTGTCAACGCTTTATCCACAGGCGGTATAAAAACACGTATGGCCGTTGCGTCTCCAACCGAACGTTCTGGGGTGGAATCAAGGGTGTTCATTGGCTTGCAGCGGAATCACTGGTACATGGCCTGCTTATTTTATTCCTTTGGCCATTTTAATGTATGGCAAAACTGAAAATACTGCCTGCAAAATAAACTGATAATATACGCTGCAACAGAAGGTTTTACCAAAGCAAATGAAGTCTAAAGTATCCCGTCACCATCCGCTTTCCTCTGTCGAGAAGCGTGCAGCCTGGTCATTGAGCATGATTTATGCTTCAAGAATGTTAGGGCTGTTCATGATTTTCCCGATTTTTTCTCTGTATGCCAGCGATCTGGAAGCCAGTACTCCGGCCTTGGTGGGGCTGGCACTGGGAGCTTATGGCCTGACGCAAGCTTTATTACAGGTCCCCTTTGGGTTGCTTTCTGACCGATGGGGGCGAAAGCCGGTGATTGCGTTTGGATTAATCATTTTTTTGTTGGGCAGTGTTATTGCAGCTGAAGCTGAAACCATTTACGGCGTGATTGCTGGGCGTGCTTTGCAAGGTTGTGGTGCTATTGCATCCGCTGTTATGGCTCTGGCGGCGGATTTGTCTAGGGAATCTCAGCGTACGAAGCTCATGGCAACGCTCGGTATCAGCATTGGCGGTGCCTTTATGTTAGCGATGATTTTAGGCCCGATATTGGCGAATTACTTGGCGCTTTCCGGTATTTTTTATCTGACAGCACTATTGGCTTTTGTCGCTGTTGTTGTGTTGTTTCGCATAGTACCCACGCCGGTCAGGAGTACTCACCATCGGGATGCGCAGGCGAGCCCGGCACAGTTTATACATCTACTGAAAAACCCGGAGTTGCTACGGCTGGATATTGGCATTTTTTGTTTGCACTTGATGGTGACCTGTGGCTTCGTTGCCTTTCCCTTTATTTTGGTTGATATGGGGATCGAGACTCGTTGGCACTGGGGCGTATACCTGCCCGTTATGTTGGGTGCGCTCTTTGTCATGGTGCCTATGATTATCGTTGCGGAAGCAAAAAAGAAAATGAAACAGGTTTTTCTCGTGTGTATTCTGGGTCTGGCCTTTGCGGGGTGGTTACTGGCCGCGAATCAAAGCACGGCGATTTTTTACTTTGCAGTGCTATTATTTTTTAGTGCGTTTAACACACTGGAAGCGCTGTTACCTTCCTTGGTGTCAAAGATAGCGCCACCTGATCAGAAGGGGAGCGCGATGGGGCTTTATTCCAGCAGCCAGTTCCTCGGGGCGTTTTGTGGTGGTGTATTGGGTGGTTGGATACACGGCGCCTATGATGTGTTCGCAACATTTTGGCTGATTGCTGGTGTTGCGATACTGTGGTTTGTTGTAGCCATGACAATGAAAAAGCCGCAGCCGTTAAAAAGCTATATGGTAAAAATCGGCGTCAGTAATCAGGAGCGAGCCGCAGCATCGGCCAACCGTCTGAGCGGATTGCCTGGGGTCAAAGAAGTCGTCGTTGTCGCTGATGAAGGTGTTGCATACTTGAAGGCCGACCCACGCGAGTTGGATGAGGAGGCATTGTACCGGTCTCTTTAGCTGAGGCCGGATAAATGCTTGGCATGATCGGTTGGGTCTTGAGTGGGTAGCAGGCAAGAAATAAAAATGGGTTGGCACTTGTAAGGTACACTGCAAATGCGGGTGATATTGCTGTTTGATGATGTTCGGAATATTTTTTGAAGAGAGGGCTTAGTTTATGGCACGCGGAATTAATAAAGTCATTATTGTGGGAAACTTGGGGAATGACCCCGAAATGCGTTATATGCCCAGCGGTTCAGCGGTTGCAAACCTTTCTGTGGCTACGACAGATTCCTGGAAGGATAAACAGACCGGGCAAAATCAGGAGCAAACAGAGTGGCACCGGGTTGTATTTTTTAACCGGCTGGCGGAAATTGCGGGCGAATATTTACGTAAAGGTTCCCAAGTCTATATTGAAGGGAGCTTAAGAACCCGCAAGTGGACAGATAAATCCGGTAATGACCGCTATACCACCGAAATTGTCGGCCGGGATTTGCAAATGTTAGGCGGTCGGGGCAGTGAGGGAGGAGGCGCGCAGACCTCTAGCGCACCGTACACGCCGCCCGCACAGAAAAATGATATGCCTGCCTCCGGACCTGATGCCGGTTTCGATGATGACATTCCCTTCTGACTCCCCGCAGTTCATTTTCGGGGTTAAATGTAGTATTCCAAAAGGGTTTATTGGTTAGAGATTATGAGTGAAACATTTGTATTTACCTCCGAGTCAGTTTCTGAAGGTCATCCGGATAAAATGGCTGATCAAATTTCAGATGCCATACTTGATGCTGTACTTGAGCAAGACCGGGATGCACGGGTTGCTTGTGAAACATTGGTGAAAACAGGCCTGGTGCTCGTGGCCGGTGAGATGACAACCGAGGCCTGGGTTGACTTGGAAAGCGTCGTCCGCAAGACCGTTCTCTCCATTGGCTATGACAGCTCAGAAGTCGGTTTTGATGGGAACTGTTGCTCAGTACTCAATGCCTTGGGCAAACAGTCTCCGGATATTGCCCAAGGGGTAGATCGAGAGACGGCCGAGGCGCAAGGGGCTGGTGATCAAGGCATGATGTTTGGTTATGCCTCTGATGAGACAGAAACACTGATGCCAGCACCCATCAGCTATGCGCATCGCCTGGTTCAACGTCAGGCCGAGGTTCGGAAGCAGGGGATGCTGCCTTGGTTGAGGCCCGATGCCAAAAGCCAGGTATCGGTTCGCTATGAGAATGGCAAACCTGTTGGATTGGATGCCATCGTGCTGTCGACTCAGCATAGCCCTGAAATCCACCAAAAAGAGCTTCATGAAGCCGTGATGGAGACTATTATTAAACCCGTACTGCCAGAGGCTTGGGTATGAATCTTCTCTGCCGGG
>OBIC01000345.1_pt1 | contig 14280 bp, 11 predicted proteins | sample 1519831 | NCBI WGS metagenome assembly OBIC01 (sample SAMN03019805, study PRJEB22545) | beach sand metagenome | biome: beach; feature: sea beach; material: beach sand | place: USA: Municipal Pensacola Beach, FL | collected 2010-10-20 | depth 40-45 cm m | reverse complement strand
AATGGTATGGGCCCCGACCGCCCATACCATTTTGGGCACAGTCGCTGGAGCTCAGCTGCTCTTCCTGACTGCGTCCTCGGGGGCGATCCAACCGGCTGGGTCGGGCTGTGCGCAAAGCACCGCTCGCACAATACCACCCAAAAAAAACGGCCCGCGTACGGGCCGTTTTTTTTCCAAGTCAAGCAGGTACGCCAAAAAGCATGGCGCCGAGCTTTTCTCCAGCGCCGCTACAGTGGGTGGACCCGCACAGGCAGCTCAGCGTATCCGCGGACGAATGGTGAGTAGTTGCGCACTGGATCACCGACCACTTCCACCGTGTGGAAGCGCTTGAGGATCTCTTCCCAGGTGATGCGCAGCTGCATCTCGGCAAGCCGATTGCCCATGCAACGGTGGATCCCCATGCCAAAGGACAGGTGGTGACGGGGGCGTTCTCGATCGATGTCGAACTCATACGGACGCTCAATGACCTCATCGTCTCGGTTCCCCGAGATGTACCACATCACGACTTTCTCGCCTTTCTTGATTTTCTTCCCGCGCAGGATGGTGTCCTGGGTGGCGGTGCGGCGCATGAACGTCAACGGCGTCTGATAACGGATGATCTCCGGAACCATCTTCGGAATCAGCCCAGGGTTGCTGCGCAATTTGTCGTACTGGTCCGGGTTTTCGTTCAGGAACAGTACGCCACCGGACAACGAGTTGCGCGTGGTGTCGTTGCCACCAATGATCAGCAGCATCAGGTTGCCAAGGAACTCGTATGGCTGCATGTGTCGAGTGGACTCGCCGTGGGCAAGCATCGAAATGAGGTCGTTGGATGGGGGCGCGTTGACGCGCTCGTTCCACAACTTGGTGAACGCTGGCAGGCACTCGGTAATGAGGATTTCTTGGCGCTCTTCAATCGATGACACCAACGCATCCGGGCCTGGCAAGGTGGTCGCCACGTCGGACCAATAGGTCAATTTGCGGCGCTCCTCGAAGGGAAAATCAAACAGTGTTGCAAGCATCTGGGTGGTCAGCTCGATGGAGACACGGTCCACCCAGTTGAAGGTCTCACCGACAGGCAGTCCATCCAGGATTCCGCATACCCGCTCGCGGATCAAACCTTCCATCTTGGCAAGGTTCGTGGGTGCAACCACGCCTTGTACCGTGCGACGCTGGTCACCATGCTTCGGCTCATCCATGGCAATGAACATCGAAACCTGGAAGTCCTCACGCGGATCGGCAAGCGCAATGGTCGGCTCTGAGGAGTACACCTCCGGGTTGCCTTCCACTTCCATGATGTCGTTGAACTTGGTCACCGACCAGTAGGGGCCGTTTTCCGAGTCCTTGCAGTAGTGAACGGGATCTTCTTTGCGCAGACGGTCAAAAAAACCAAACTGCGTGTTGGTAAAAAACAAGTCGGGCTGGGAGACGTCATAGTCTTCCAGGGGGACTGCATACGGGTCTTTGCCCACCATGTGGTTGTATTGTTTTTCGACGGCGGTCATGGCTCTAAACCTAGGTTGTTTGAGTGGACTTCCATGGTGTCCAGGGGCTTTCGGCCCCTGGACGGGTTGAACAGCGGCACCTGACTAGCACCGAGCCACCCGGTGTCACCAGGGGTGAACACGCACGGGGAGGTCGAGGTAGCCTTTCACAAAATTGGAATCCGTGCGCACCGGCTCCCCAACCACTTCCACGGTGCGGAAGCGCTTCAGGATCTCCTCCCAGGCGAGACGCAACTGCATCTCGGCCAGACGGTTGCCCATGCAGCGGTGGATGCCCATGCCGAAGGACAGGTGGTGGCGGGGACGTTCTCGGTCTATATCGAACTCATACGGACGCTCGATCACCTCATCATCCCGGTTTCCGGACACGTACCACATGACCACCTTGTCGCCCTTTTTGATCTTTTTACCGCGCAGGATGGTGTCCTGGGTGGCGGTGCGGCGCATGTGGGTCAAGGGGGTTTGATAACGGATAATCTCAGGAACCATTTTCGCGATCAGGTCTTGATTGTTCCGCAGCTTGTCGTACTGATCTGGGTTCTCGTTCAGGAACAGCACCCCACCCGACAGGGAATTCCGCGTGGTGTCGTTGCCGCCAACGATCAACAGCATGAGGTTGCCAAGGAACTCGAACGGCTGCATGTGGCGCGTGGATTCACCGTGCGCAAGCATCGAGATCAAATCGTTGGACGGCGGCGCGTTGACCCGCTCGTTCCAGATCTTGGTGAAGGTCCCAAGGCAGTCTTCGATCAAGATTCTACGGCGTTCTTCACGCGACTCTACCAGAGCACCTGGCTCTGGACGGGTCGTTGCCAAGTCCGACCAGTAGGTGAGTTTGCGGCGGTCTTCGAATGGGAAGTCGAACAAGGTGGCCAGCATCTGAGTGGTTAGCTCGATCGAGACGCGGTCCACCCAATTGAACGTTTCTCCCACCGGCAGGGAGTCCAGGATCTCGCTCACACGCTGGCGAATCAGCGGTTCCAGCCTGGCCAGGTTGGTCGGCGCCACCACCCCCTGCACAGTGCGACGCTGGTCGCCATGCTTCGGCTCGTCCATCGCGATGAACATCGAAACGTCGAAGTCTTCTTCAGGGTCCACCACCGAAATGGTCGGCTCCGAGGAATACACCTCGTGGTTGGCTTCCACTTCCATGATGTCGCTGAACTTGGTTACGGACCAATAGGGCCCGAACTCCGAGTCCTTGCAGTAGTGCACCGGGTCTTCCTTGCGGAGCCGGTCGAAGAAACCCCACATGGTGTTGGTTTGAAACAGCTGCGACTGGGACACGTCGTAGTCTTCCAATGGGACCGCGTAAGGGTCCTGGCCCACCATGTGGTTATATTCTCTCTCTACAGCACTCATGGTTTGTCACCTCTCTGCAGGATTGGCTCAACGAACCCGGCGGCAGCCACCGGAAGTCCATTTCCGGGAACTCGCACCCCCCCGAAATGGCCCCGCGGGGCCAGGGGCACGCACAACCTCAGTGCGGGTGCACACGAACCGGAAGTTCAAGGTAGCCTTTTACAAAGTTGGAGTCGGTCCGCGAGGGCTCACCGACCACTTCCACTGTATGGAACCGCTTGAGGATTTCCTCCCAAGCGATCCGCAATTGCATCTCCGCCAACCGATTGCCCATGCAACGGTGGATTCCCATGCCGAAGGACAAGTGGTGGCGCGGCCGTTCCCGGTCAATGTCGAAGTCGTACGGACGCTCGATCATTTCGTCATCGCGGTTGCCAGACACGTACCACATGACCACCTTGTCCCCCTGCTTCATTTTCTTGCCGCGCAGGATGGTGTCCTGGGTGACGGTACGACGCATGTGGGTCAAGGGAGTTTGATAACGGATGATTTCAGGGACCATCTTCGGAATCAGCCCGGGATCCTGGCGCAGCTTGTCGTATTGGGCCGGGTTTTCATTGAGGAACAGCACGCCACCGGACAGTGAATTCCGTGTGGTGTCATTGCCGCCCACGATGAGGAGGATCAGGTTGCCAATGAACTCCATCGGGCGCTCATGCGCCATGTTCCGTGTGCTTTCACCGTGGGCAAGCATGGAAATGAGGTCGGTCTTGGGCGGTTCATTGACACGCTGGTCCCAGAGTTCCATGAAGGACGCGGCGCACTCTTCGATCAGGATCTTGCGACGCTCGTCGTACGAACTGATGAGAGAGTCCGGTCCCGGCACTGCTGTGGCAACGTCCGACCAGAAAGTGAGCTTGCGGCGCTTCTCAAAGGGGAAATCGAACAGCGTGGCCAACATCTGAGTGGTCAGCTCGATCGACACCCGCTCGACCCAGTTGAAGGTCTCACCAACCGGCAGCCCGTCCAGGATGCCGCTCACCCGCTCGCGGATCAAACCTTCCATCTTGGCGAGATTCGTGGGGGCGACGACACCTTGAACGGTGCGGCGCTGGTCCCCATGCGTCGGTTCATCCATGGCGATAAACATGGGAGTGTGGAAGTCTTCGAGCGGGTCCATGATCGCGATGGAGGGCTCCGAGGAAAACACTTCCGGGTTACCTTCGACTTCCATGATGTCGTTGAACTTGGTCACCGACCAGTAGGGGCCATACTCTGAGTCCTTGCAGTAGTGAACCGGATCCTCCTGACGCAGGCGATCAAAAAACCCCCACATCGTGTTGGTCCGAAACAACTCGCGTTGAGAAACATCGTAGTCTGCCAACGGGACCTCATACGGGTCCTTGCCCACCATGTGGTTGTACTCTTTTTCGACTGCGCTCATTGCGAATACCTCTTGGTGTCAACTGCAGGACCCAGGGCCCCGACTGAAAGAACCTCTCCGATGGGCCAGTTAGAACTGGAACTCTGGCAATTTAACCACCAGGCCATCTAGGTCCTCGGTGATCTTGATCTGGCACGACAGCCGGGAGTTGGGCTGACGGTCCGGGTTCAGGCTCATGATGGCCTCTTCAGCGTCGTGCGGCATGCCAACTTTGGGCATCCAGCTCTCATCCACGTAGACATGGCAAGTGGCGCAGTTGCACTCACCGCCGCAGTCCGCGTCGATCCCTGGCACCAGGTTGTCTACCGCCACGTTCATAACCGACAAGCCAGGCTCGCCGTCCAGAACGATTTTGTCGCCGTCATGCTTGACAAAGGTGATTTTGGCCATTGATGGTCCTCATGTATTAAATGGTGTGACTTATTTTGATCCCTTGGGTTTCACACTAACGCATTCTGTCGCTTGGCCCCCTGCGGCGACCAATTCGCAGAATTCGATGGCAGCCACGGCCGCCACCCTGCGGTAGTTCATTTTGCGACCAACGGCACTGCTGCGGTCAGCCCTCAATTACAGCGTCCTTCACGTCGACCGCCGGATCGGCCAGCCGGCGGGCATCGAATTTCTTGCCATACATTTGGCGCCCAGCCATGAAATCACGCGCCGAGTTGACTGCATCGACGGCAACCAGTTTGTCGCCTTTAAGATAGAAGATGGCGAACGCATTCACAGCTTGGTCACCGCGCACCACCTGGGTGTCACCGTCGGCAGAAAATCCGACCATTTGCAGCTTCAGTTCATACTGGTCCGACCAAAACCAAGGGACTGCGGCGTAGACCTTGTCCTGGCCCATGATGTTGGCTGCAATCACTTTGGCCTGGTCCATGGCATTGGGGACCGACTCCAGGCGCAGACGCCGTCCCAACAGTGGGTTGGGGTGGTTGCTGCAATCCCCAGCCGCGTACACGTGGGGCGCCGAGGTTCGACAGTGGTCGTCCGTCACGATGCCATTTTCGCACTGAATTCCAGCGGCTTCAGCGATTTCCACATTCGGGATGATGCCGATGCCAACGATCACCAGGTCGGCATCCACCTCGGTATCTCCGCAAAGCACCTTGGTGACGCGGCCGTCTTCACCGGCAAACCCGCTGACCCCGGTTTGCTTCAAGACGCGAACGCCGCGTCCTGTATGCAACTGGTCATAGAAAGCGCTCATTTCAGGCGTGGTGACACGCTTCAGGATGCGGTCTTCCATTTCGATCACTGTCACGTCGAGCCCCAGAGTCTTGGCGACCGATGCGACTTCCAGCCCGATGTATCCTCCACCCACGATGGCGAGCTTTTTCTTCGGCTGCATCAGCTTTTTGATCAGTGCCACGTCATCCAATGTGCGCAGGTAGTGGATGCCGTCGAGGTCACTGCCTTCGATCTTCAGCCTGCGCGGTCGGCTGCCGGTCGCAAGAATCAGGTCGCTGTATTCCAGCGTCTCGCCCTTATCGGTCACCACAGCGCGGGCTTCTACATCAATGCGCTCGATGCACTCACCGATTCTCAGGGTGATGTGCTGGTCCTCATAGAACCGGCGGGCACGCAGGAACACACGCCCTTCTTCGTGCTCTCCCGACAGGTACTGTTTGGAGAGCAGCGGGCGCTGGTACGGCAGGTGCGGCTCATCTCCGAACATGTAGATGTCGTCTTTGCACCCCAATTGCCGCAGACTTGCAGCGGCCTGTCCGCCGGCCTGTCCGGCTCCGATGATTACGATACGGCTCATAACTCTTATCTACGCTGTTTTCAGGGCTGATCGCTTCAGCCAGGCCCTCTTTCTGATACCCAGCTTGCAGCGCGCGCAATCTGCCCCATCCACGCAGAGGCGTCAACCCGGCCCACCTGCGTCAGACTGTCGAATTGTACGACAATCTCACAATAAGGATAAACCTATTTCCTTACCAGTTAAAGGGTTTTTTTAGCAGTCGGGCGAGCACATCACGCAGTGTCCACCCCCAGTGCCGCCGCACAATCGGACGCGTTCATGGCGAGGGCCAGAAGGGCGGCACCAACTTCGGTCGGCCACTCCTGATCAGCCAAATCGCGCAGGTGCCGACGCCACAACCGTTCCGCGCGCACCAAGGCTGGCGGCACACCACCGGCACCAAAATGGACCCGCGCCCAGTCCATCAACCCACCGAGCGCCGCACGTTCAGGGTTGCCGGCAGCGGCTAGCCGCCCTGCAGTCAGTTGGGCCCGCGCCAGCTGCTCCAACCCTTGCCGCCGTTCATCCAATGTTCGAGCCAGCCGTTTCAGATTGGGCAATTGCTCAGCGTCAGGGGCTTGCAGCAACATCTCCATGCGCTCACACAACTCTTCCCCATGCGCCTGCAAGTCGCTCAACTGTTGAGCTTGCACGTCAGTGAGCATGCTGCACCCCAAGGTCGGCCGATGAATCAGTGATGAAGACAGACAGTGCATGGCGGTGCACGCGAATCAAACGCGGCACCTGCTCCACAGGCTCACCGTCCATGGACACCGAGGGTTGCCCGGATGCCTGGACGTGAAAACTTTGGCTGGACAGATGGACCAGCCCGCCGTTATCACTGCCAATGTTACGCGTCAACTTCGCGCGCACCCAGTGCCACAAAAGATGCGAAACCGGAAGCTGGGGAACCGCGATCAAATCAAGCCGACCATCGTCAATCGCCGCACCAGGAACAGACTCCCCGCCACCAAAACTGGGTCCGTTTGCGACAGCGACCTCGAGCCAACGCCCATGCAGGTCCTCGCCATCGCCCGTGCACACCTGGACGTGAATGCCGTCGCGCTGGCAAATTTTACGGGCGATCTCACGCAGATAGGCAAGACGCCCCCAGCGACGCTTGTGCACAGTGGCCACTGTGCGGGAAACCGTGGCACCCGCACCGATGTGGAGAACATTCACGAAAAATGCGCCGTCGGCCTCGGCGAGATCGATCAAGCGCACCCCCCCAGCCGCAATGACCTCTACCGCGCCCTGTGGATCAAGCGGGACCCCCAACGACCTGGCGAGGTCATTCCCCGTGCCGGAGGGCAGCAGACCCAGCCGCAAAGATCGCCGCATGCATTCGCCGAGCAGCGCGTGCCAGGTCCCGTCTCCACCCGCAACCAGCAGGTCGTCGCCGCTTTCAACAAGGTGCTGCCAGCCCTCTCCGACCTCCCAGCACCCACTCAGAGCAACCCCCGAAGCCGCGAGACGGCAGCGCCAAAACTCGAGGCCCCGTTCACCACTTCCCGCCCTGGGGTTCACCAGCAAATGGGTGGCCATGGCCCATCAGTCACCCTTGGGGCCCAGAAGAAACCACAGAACCAACCCCAGCAGTGGCAACATCAGCACCAGCACAATCCAGAGCACCTTTTTCGCTGTGGTTGCGTCGCTTTGCAGTGTTTTTACGATGGCCCATATGTCCAACACCAGCAGTACGAAACCAAAAAAACCTCCCACTTCCACGTTCATGTCCATCCTCTCGATCTAGATTGCTGTTGGCACTGCCACCGGATCGGGCCGGCGGAATTCATGCGGCATCGGCACTCTCCGCCTCCACCGCTTCGGTATCCTTGGCGACAAGTGATTCGGTGAGAATGCGTGCCGGCGGTGCCTCACCCTCTTTGCCAATGCCGAAATACAGTGTTCTGTGCGGGAACGGGATTTCAATGCCAAGTTCATCGAACCGCTGCTTGATGCGGCGGTTGAATGCCCGTCCGACGGCCCACTGCTTGATGGGCTGCGTTTTGAAGCGGCCTTTGATCACCACCGCCGAATCACCAAACGCGTCCACCCCAAAAATCTCCACTGGTTCCAGCATCAAGGGCCCGATGTCTTCGCTCTGCTGAAGTTCAGCGCCAACCTCCTCAATGACCTCCATGACCTGGTCCACGTCCTCTCGGTAAGCGACTCCCAAATCGAACACGTAATTGGAAAAGTCCTTGGTGAGGTTACTCACGGTATCGATGGAGCTGAAAGGTATGGTGTGCACCACACCGCCAAGGTCTCGCAACTGCACGGATCGAATGTTGAGGCTCTCCACCACCCCGGCCGTCCCCGAAAGGGACACGACGTCGCCCACCGACATCAGGTTCTGGACCAGAATGAACGCCCCGTTGATCACATCCTGCACCAGCCTTTGCGCCCCGAAGCCAATTGCCAGTCCCAGCACGCCGGCGCCGGCCAGCAGTGGCCCCGTGTCTACACCCAGCTCCGACAGCAGCATCAGGCTCGTGATCAACACCAGCACCACCAACAGTGCGTTGCGCGCGACGCTCAGCAACGTCTTCATGCGCGCTCCGCTACTGCCAGGCCCCTCGGTCGAAACCTGGCGCTGCAAGTACGCTCGAATGAAACCACTCGCCACCACCCACACACACCAAGCAATCGCCAGGATCAGGCCCAACCGCGCCGCCAGTCCAAGCAGCCGCTGCCCCCAGTCGCTGGCGACCCAGGCCAGGCCGTCCAACCCCCATACCTGCAACAAGACCAGCGCCGACAAAAACCACAACACCACAGCAACAGCACGCTCCAGTGCCGGGATGTAGCGATTGAGCCGCAATTCCAGGGCGGGAAACCGCTCATCCAATTCCCGCTGCAATTTCAAGCTGCGTCTGAACACCAGTTGAACTGCCCTTAAGGCCAGCTGCAGCACCAGCAAGACCACAGCTGTCTTGAGCGCCGCTGCGGCCAAAAAGCTACCCGCTCCGCGCACATCCAGAACCCAGAGGACATACACCAGCAGCGCCATGGCGCCCATCAACCAGTGCCAGCTTGCGGCCACCCGCTGGCGCGCCCTGGAAGCCCCCATGGGTGCAAGCAGCGCAGCCACCTCCTGTCGATTTTGCGCAATGAACACCAGCGACAGCCCCAGGGGCAAGAGCACCAACAGTTTCACCAAACCAGTTGCCGCGTCGGGCGCCAACTCCAGCCCGACCGCGAGGTGCCCACCGAAGTAGGCCACGGCCACCGCCACCACCAAACGCATGGACCAAATGACCAGGTAGTGGGCGGTTTCGTCGCCCATCTCCCAAAACCGCATTTCCGTGACCCGGGGCGCCCACAGAGCCAGCGCAACTGCCCGGCCAAGCCCCACCGCCGCCATGACGCCAATGAGGGCGCCGGCCAACTCCCGCTCTACATCGCTGGGATGCCACAAACCGATCAACAAGTACCCCGACCCGGTTGCGGCGAGCACGGGAGCTGCGTCCAGGAACAGCAGCCAAGCTCCAAGCGCAGCACGCCCGAAAAAACCATCGGGTAAGGGCTCCGTGGGCTCCGGTCGCAGCCGCTTGGCCACGAGCCACAGACCCACCCAGATTGCGCCTGTCAGCGCCAACAGCGCCACAATGCCGACGATCGCGTGCAGCACAGCAGAACGCCCCGCCGGGGCGGCCAGCGCCTGGTCCAACTGCGCCGCACCCGCTTTCATTTGACCCACCACAGCGGCCAGTTGGTCCATTTGCTGCCAAAGCGCACTGACGCCGTCGGCCACTTCGCCAATGAGCGACTGGCCATTCGGGAGTGACGGCAACCGCAGCAGATCTTCCGCCGAGTCCTCTTCCCCGGCCGGGCTTGAGTCCCCAGTGCCCATTGCAGCTTCGAGGCGCGCGAGCAGCGCATCCCGGGCGGCCGGGTCTTGAAGCACTTCGTACAAGGTCTGGAGCGGATCCACCTCGGCCGGATTGGCAGAGGGGCTCGGCTGGGTGGCTGGCACCGCCAACAGGGCGCCCGCCCAGACCAAGCCGGCCAACAAACAAAGCGGCCTCAGCACCCTGCGCCTCACCCCCTGCTTCAACATGCATGGCCTCCTGAAGCCCAATAACACCCGCCCATCCAATGGATCCCTCCGACTGGATGAAGGTTCCAACGAATCTACGCTGCCCACGCGAAAGCAGACCAGCCGCGATCATGGCATATTGGGACCGGCCTAGGGCAGCGCCCGAAGCTTCGAGCCAACACAAGGAGCGATTCGTTGAATGTCCGTAAAGACTCCATTCTGCGTCCCGGCGTCAACTGCTGGCGCATCGAAACCGCAGACCGCGTCCGCGTGCTCGTTGATGGCGCCGACTACTTTGAAGCGCTCGGCCGCGCACTGCCACTGGCACGCCGCCAGATCCTGATCCTTGCCTGGGACATCTACAGCGAGTTGCGCCTGCGTCCAAAGGCGCCAGACTCCGACCCAGCCCACCAGCCATTCTGCGCCATGCTCAACACTCTGGCGGCCAACCGCCGAGGCCTGCGCATTCACATCTTGGCCTGGGACTTCTCCATGCTGTTTGCTTTCGCACGGGAATGGCTGCCCATTTACCGGTTTGACTGGCGCACCCACAGGCGCGTCAAATTCTACATGGACGACCAGGCTCCACGGGGCGCATCGCACCACCAAAAGGTTGTGGTCATCGACGACGCCCTGGCCTTTGCCGGCGGCATCGACCTCACCCGAGGGCGGTGGGACACCTCAGCCCACGTCCCTGATGACCCAGAGCGGGAATCCGTGGATGGCACCACGGGTCGCCCCTACCACGACGTACAGATGGCCGTCAGCGGTCCGATCGCCGGCGCGTTGGGCGAGCTCGCCCGCACCCGCTGGCGATACGCGACCAAGGCGCAGCTGAAGCCCCCCGAACGTTCGACCCAACCGCTGTGGCCCACCGGCCTGGAGGCCGATTTCGAGCAGGTCGAGGTCGCTGTGGCGCGCACGCAACCGGGATACCGTGACCAGGCGGAAGTGCGCGAGGTTGAGCAGCTGTTCATCGACGCCATCGCCGCCGCCCAGAAGTTCATCTACATCGAAAACCAATACTTCACCAACCCCAGTGTGACCCGTGCACTCTGTGAACGTTTGGGCGAGCCGGAAGGGCCTGAGGTCATCCTCAACCTGCCGCTCGCCACCGAGGGCTGGTTGTCGCAGCAATCCATGGACGTGCTGCGGGTGTATTACATCCAGCAACTGCGCAATGCCGATGCACACAATCGCCTGCGGGTGTACTACCCACACCACCCGAAAGCCGGCAGCGCTCCGATCAACCTGCACGCCAAGGTCATGGTCATCGACGACCGCCTGTTGCGGGTGGGCTCGGCCAACATCAACAACCGCTCAATGGGACTCGACACCGAGTGCGACCTGGCGATCGAAGCCCGCGGCGAACGGGCCGAAACCACTGCCGCCGGCATCGCTCGGGTGCGAAACCGACTGCTCGCAGAGCACCTCGACACCAACCCTGAGGCCATCTCCGAGATGCTGACCGCCTGCGGCTCTCTGATCGGTGTCATTGAGGCACTGGCAACCGGGCAGCGCCGGCTGCGCCCACTCGAGCCCGAGTTGACGCAGTACAGCGAATCGGTGTTAACCGAGCACAGTCTGGTGGACCCGGAACAGCCCATGGCGCCCGACCGGCTGCTGCAGACATTCCTGCCCAAGCCCCAGGTGCAGCCGAAATATCGCCGCCTGTTGAAGGGAGCACTGGTGGTGTTGGGCCTCATCGCGCTTGCCGCTGGAGTGCGGTTGTCACCGGTGGCGGATTGGTTCACCGTGGATCAACTGACCGGCTGGGTGCGCGACCACACCCAGGGCGCAACCGGGGGCCTCGTCATGGTCGGCCTAACCGCTCTCGGCGGCTTGATCATGGTGCCGCTCACCGCATTGATCATTGCGGCAGCGCTGGTCTTCGGCCCTGTTGCCGGTTTCTTCTATGCACTCACTGGAGCCACACTGAGCGCGATCCTCGGCTATGGCATTGGCGCTGCCCTCGGTCGCGGCACGGTGCGGAGTCTCGCCGGCACCAAACTCAATCGTTTAAGCCAGAAGCTGGCCGCACGCGGGGTGCTCACAACGACCTTTGTGCGCCTGACTCCAGTGGCACCTTTTACCGTGGTCAACCTCGTAGCGGGGGCGTCCCACCTTCGCTTTCGCGACTACCTGCTGGGGACCGCCCTCGGCATGGCCCCAGGGATGGCAGGCGTGATTCTACTGACCGACCGGGTCGCCGCCTCCATACGGGCACCCGACCCAACCACCCTGGCAAGCCTCGGCTTGACCGTCGCCGTGGTCTTCGGCCTCGGCTACTGGTTGACGCGCAAGGCCAGGGAGAGGGTGGACGCCGCCGAATCGTGAAGATTGCGACCTACAACATCCATGGCTGCGTGGGGCGCGATGGCGTTCGAGACCCCCAACGGGTGCGCGCCGTGCTGAATGAAATCGACGCGGACATCGTGGCACTGCAGGAGGTGGAGTCCCTGGTGAACGGTGAGCTCACCCTGGAACTGCTGTCGCGTGGTTCGCCCTGGATCCCCCTCGCCGGCTACACACTGTTCCGCCGCTCGGTCCACTACGGCAACGCGTTGCTGAGCAAGCTCCCGGTGGTCTGGTTCGAGCGCCTGGACCTCAGTGTGCGGGGGCGAGAGCCACGCGGCGCCATCAATGCCCTGCTTGGCGAGCGGGGGCAGAGCATTCAGGTCATCGCAACGCACCTCGGACTGCGCCCCCAGGAGCGGCGGCGCCAGACCAACCGCCTGATCGCGCACTTGAACCGCCCGTCAATCACCGATGAGGCCGAAACCACTGTGCTGCTCGGTGACCTCAACGAGTGGTTTCTGTGGGGCCGGCCGCTGCGGTGGTTGGCCGACCACTTCGCCCATCCGCTGCACTCACCGGCAACCTTTCCCGCCGGGCGCCCTCTGTTGGCGCTGGACCGCATCTGGGTGCAGCCCCACCACCGGGTGCGCCACACCCAAGTCTGGCGCAGCGACCTCGCTGACGTGGCATCGGACCACTTGCCTCTGTACTGCGAACTCGGGTGAGGCACCTCGTCCACTTTCGTTTGCGGTCTGTTTGAGGGTCACGGACAATCCTCCCGCGGCGCGCGTGTGCCGCCACCACCCACCCACAGGAGGCCCAACTGTTGAACCCATCCCGCATCGTCATCGTCGGAGGCGGCGCCGGCGGCCTGGAACTTGCCACCCGCCTGGGCCGTAAACTCGGCCGCAACCGCAAGGCCGAGGTGGTGCTCGTCGATGCGAACCCAACGCATGTCTGGAAGCCATTGCTTCACGAAGTCGCCAGCGGCTCGCTCGACTCCAGCCACCACGAAGTCAACTATCGAGTGCAGGCGCGGGCCAACCACTTCCGCTTTCAACTGGGGCGCCTTTGCGGCCTGGACCGCAGCCGAAAAGCGCTGCGTCTCGCGGCCATCACCAACCAGGACGGTCGCGAGTTGGTGCCCGAGCGCGAGATTGAATACGAGCACCTGGTGCTGGCGATCGGCAGCACCAGCAATGACTTCGGCACCGAAGGGGCCGCAGAGCACTGCATCTTTCTAGATGCACGCGAAGCCGCCGAGCGGTTCCATCGCCAACTCGTCAATCTTTACCTGGAACACGAATACCAGTGTTCACAAGGTGAACTCCAACCACTGGAAATCGCCATCGTCGGGGGTGGAGCCACCGGCGTCGAGCTGGCGGCCGAACTGTACCGCAGCGCCGCTGCGGTACGCGACTACGGGCTCGATCCGCGCGCGCCCGATGCTTTGCGCGTGACCCTCGTGGAAGCCTCCGAACGCATCCTTGGGGCGTTGCCAGAGCGCCTGGCTGAAGACGCCACCAAGGACCTCAGAGCCCTGGGCGTGCGCATACTCACCTCCACCCGGGTCACCCGCATCACTGCCGAGCACCTGGAAACGGACACTGGGGAACAGATCACAGCGACTTTGAAGGTGTGGTGCGCCGGCGTGAAAGCGCCGGAGGTCACCCAGCAGCTCGATGGGCTGTCGCTCAACCGTGCGGGACAGATTCGCGTTCGCCCGAGTCTGCAAAGCGAAACCGACCCTGCGATCTTTGCGATCGGAGACTGCGCAGAAACACCGCAAGTGGGTGAGCCGCGGCCGGTTCCGCCCCGCGCCCAGGCCGCCCACCAGGCCGCCAAGCACCTGTCGGCCCAGCTGCCCGAATGGGTGTTGAATCAGCGGCCAGTGCCTCCTTTCGTGTACCGCGACCGGGGCTCACTGGTCACCATTGGAGCCAGTGAGTGGGCCCATGCC
>OBIC01000344.1_pt1 | contig 14284 bp, 9 predicted proteins | sample 1519831 | NCBI WGS metagenome assembly OBIC01 (sample SAMN03019805, study PRJEB22545) | beach sand metagenome | biome: beach; feature: sea beach; material: beach sand | place: USA: Municipal Pensacola Beach, FL | collected 2010-10-20 | depth 40-45 cm m | reverse complement strand
TTGCTCACGCAGTTGAGTAAAAAATTCGGTTTCGAGGTGATTTTTGAGTTTGACACGCCAGGTCCAGCGCACCACTTCTTCAAGCCATGGCGCAGCGGGCTTACCTGTGTGAGCGGCAATATCCGTGTGCCGGCTAATGATGGCTTCACAGGGGTGCGAGACGGACTTTTCTGTTTCATGGGTTGCGATATCAATGCTTGCACTGAGGATGCCTTCGTTGCGACCGCGAAAGATCGCAAGTGCCCGGTGAGAGGGGATTCGGTTGAGCTGCTCGCAGTAGTCAAAATAGTCGCGGAACTTATCCCCTGCTTGTTTTTTGTCTTCCAGAACGGTGGTTTTGACCATGCCATGGGTTTGCAGATAGGTTCGCAGTTTGGCGATCAGCTCAGCATCTTCCGCAAATTGCTCCATCAAAATCTGTTTGGCGCCATCGAGAGCTGATTTGATATCCGGCACCCCGTTATCCGGGTTGAGGTACTTTTCAGCTTCAACCCCGGGTTCCAGCGAGGGTGTTTGCATGAGCGCGGTTGCCAGAGGTTCCAGCCCGGCTTCACGGGCGATCTGAGCTTTTGTGCGGCGTTTGGGTTTGTAGGGCAGGTAGAGGTCTTCAAGGCGGGCTTTGGAATCTGCGGTTTTTATCGCATGGGCCAGCTCCGGTGTGAGTTGGTTTTGTTCCTGAATGCTGGTGAGGATTTGCGTCCGCCTGTCTTCCAGATCACGTAAATACCGGAGCCGATCTTCCAGTGTTCGCAGTTGAGTGTCATCCAGGCTACCTGTGGCCTCTTTCCGGTACCGTGCAATAAAAGGAACGGTTGCTCCCTCGTCGAGCAGTTGAATTGCGGCTGTGATTTGTTGGGGCGCGACAACCAGTTCGTCAGCAATCTTCCGTGTAATCGGGTCCATGTAGCCCAGCACTCGCTATGAATTTAAAGCCGTCGATTATATCGGTCTTGCAGGGAGTGCTCCAGTGTACCTTGCTTGAGATCGTTGTATTTCTAAGAGTTCAATGCCTGCGAAAAAGTATTCCTAGACTATGCTAGTAAAACCTTTTTTACAGGAAATGCTTAAAAAAGCACATATAAAGCCGATGCTTGTATCTAATCGTAAGTTGAGTATGTTTCTTTTTCAGAGTCCGTCCCTATGAAGATCAGCAAGCCATTGGTTTATCGCCGTGACAGGAAAGCAAAACGCGGCGATTCACCCGCACGCTCCCGGTTCCCGCTCAGCAGTCTGTTGATCGGGGTTTGGGTGGCCTTGAGTACCCAGCTGGCCGCAGCAGATATGGAAAAGTTAAAACGCCTTAAGTCTTTCAGTTTGGAAGAGCTGGCAGAGGTTGAGGTATCCATTGGCGGTAAACTGGCTCAGAAGGCCAGCGATATTCCCGCCGCGGTTTATGTGATCACCCAGGACGATATTCGTTCATCAGGCGCGACCAATATTCCCGAAGTATTGCGCATGGTGCCTGGTCTTCATGTGGCACGCATTGATGCCAATAAATGGATCGTTTCCAGCCGGGGGTTCAGCAGCCGGATTACCAATAAGCTGCTTGTGATGATCGATGGGCGCAGTGTTTATAGCCCTCTCTTTTCGGGCGTGTTGTGGGAACAGCAGGACCTTGTCTTAGAAGATGTGGATCGCATTGAAGTCATTCGGGGGCCGGGTGCTGCAGTTTGGGGCGCGAATGCGGTGAATGGCGTCATCAATATTTTAACCCGCAATACTGCTCAAACGCAGGACACATTATTGACCGGTACAGTCGGTACGGAGCAGGGCATCGCGGTTGTACGTCATGGCGGGGAGCTGGCTGAGAACACACACTACCGAACCTATTTAAAGTACCGTCATCAGGACGACAGTAAAACTTTCAGTGGCGATGATGCCAAGGATGCATTGGATGATGTCCGGGCGGGCTTCCGGGTTGACTGGGCGAAAAGTGAACAGGATACCTTTACCTTTATGGGGGATGCTTATACCAGCGAAACTTCTGAGCAGATTACAACGCTGGATTTTCAGCCCCCTGATTATGCCAAGCTGCGCGAGGATGATATTCAGTTCTCAGGGGTAAATTTCATCGGGAAGTGGAAAAGAGTTCATGCGGACGGCGCTCAAGGTGAGCTAAAAACCTATGTTGACTACACTGAGCGCGAGCAATGGGTTTTGGATGAAAGACGGAGCCTATTCGATATCGACTACCGTTACCAAACGCTCGTAGGCCTTCACCATGAGCTTTCGCTGGGGGCAGGTTACCGCTATTCCAAAGATCAGCAAAGTGATGGCAACTACAGCGAAGGCCAAGTCATATTTTACACTCCTGACAGCAGGACAGAGCACCTGTACAGTGCGTTCATACAAGATGATATTGAACTCCAGGAAGACCAGTGGTGGCTAACCCTGGGAACCAAACTTGAGCACAACGGTTATACCGGTTACGAAGTACAACCTAATCTTCGGCTGCGCTGGCAGGTAAATCCGGTACATATGGCCTGGGGGGCCATATCACGTGCGGTTCGTACGCCTTCACGGGGTGAGCGGGATGGCTTTCTTGTCACGGGGCAAATTGATCCAGGGCCACCTCCCATAGCTTCAATCCTTGAAGGTTCCGATGCGTTCGATTCCGAAGAGTTAATTGCTTACGAGCTGGGGTACCGCTTTCAGCCCACCAAACGCATGGGTTTGGATGCGAACTTCTTTTTCAATGATTACGACCAATTACAGTCATTCGAATATTCACATACCTCATCTGCTCCGGCGCCAATCACAGCTGTGGGCAATATCTTTAATCCGGGCAATCAACTCTACGGTGAAACCTATGGTGCCGAGTTGTCTCTTTTTTGGCGTGCGGGGGAGAGCTGGCAGTGGCGTGTCAATTACTCTTTTCTGGAGATGAATCTGGAAACAACAGAAAGCAGTACAGATATCATTTCAGAGCGTTTTGAAGGGTTTAGCCCGGAACATCAGTTCAATATTCTTTCCAGCTATCAATGGACGCCGGATTTCCGCTTGAATGCATTTATACGCTATGTGGATGAGTTACCCAGTTTGGGGGTTGACGAGTATCTGGAACTCGACCTCGGGGCGGAATGGCAAATAAACCCGTCAGTAACGCTCTCGGCGTATGGTCGAAACTTATTGAACGATGCACACACCGAGACCATGCCATCCTTGTTCGCTACGATGCCAACAGAAGTTGAGCGCGAGTTTTACATTAAATTAACAGGACGTTTTTAGGGCATATTGGGATTGATGGCCTTGCTTTCACCTATCAAGAAAAACATGATCAGGCGCCTGTGTCGTACCCGGGTAGGCCCATTGCTGTTGCTGGGTCTGTTTTTTATGCCGGTATCTGATTTGTATGCCGATACGTTTTCTGATCATGAAGTCAAAGCTGTCTTTTTGTACAACTTCCCCAATTTTGTCCGTTGGCCAAAATCCGCTTTTCAAAACGATGAGAAGTCATTCGTTTACTGCGGCATTAATGATTCAGAGCCGGTCACAATGACATTAAAAGCTCTGATTGAGGGTGAGAAAGTAAATTCGCGTTCGGTACGTTTTCAGCGTTTACAGCGCATTGAAAATATGACTCAGTGCCAGGTTTTATTTTTAAGTAAAGACCGTTCGGCCCTTGCCGATCGATTGATTGAAGCCGCTGAAGACACGAATGTGCTGCTTGTGAGTGATCTCCAGCAGTTTGCCGTGCGTGGAGGTTTGATTGAGCTAACCGAAGTCGACGGCAGAATACGCCCTACGATTAATATTGAGCAGCTGGAAAAAACACAGTTAAAAGTAAGCTCTAAACTGTTACGGCTGGCTAAACGTGTTCGTAAAATGAAATAAGAAAATAATGGTTACGTTTTTCCATAAGTTACCGATCAAACAAAAAATTATCGGAATAGTGATGACGATCAGCACACTGGTTCAGCTGACCGTTATGGGCATTGTGGGTTATAACGACTGGCAGTCTAACCAGGAAATGATGGTCGATTCTTTAAGCGTGCTGACGAAAGCGGTCGGGGTGAATGCCAGTGCTGCGATCGTGTTCCAGGATCCGGAGACGGCCAAGGAAATTTTAAGTGCCTTGGCCAGTAATAAAGATATTCTTGCTGCCCAGATATATGACAAAAATATGGCTCTGCTGGTGAGCTATCACGCTCAGCCTGGTCTTCACTCAGAAGAGATGGCCAGTGTTCAAAAGTTTATTTTGGCCCCGGACAGGATAAAAGAAATATCTCAGTCAGCCGGAGGCTCGTTTGAGCAGGTTGTTCAGTATGCTTCCGGGTTTCTCGATCTACATATGCCTGTTTTCGCAGGGGATGACATTGTGGGCTACATGGCCGTTCAAGCAAGTTTGGCGGGCATGTATCACCGGGTCCAACAACAACTATTAGTGATTGCCGCTGTGTTTATTCTGGCGTTGGTGATTGCCTATGTACTGGCCAGCTGGTTGCAAAAGATCATATCCGCGCCGGTCATTAAGCTGACGCATAAAATGAATTATGTCTCAGAAAATAACGATTACAGTTTGAGAATGAGAACCCGGCGTACAGATGAGCTTGGACAGCTAGTCAATGGTTTTAACCGGATGATTGAGCAAATTCAAGAGCGGGATGTCCAGTTGGAAAAGTCCAAGGATCTGGCAGAGTCCGCGAATAAGGCGAAGTCCGAATTTTTAGCCAATATGAGTCATGAGATTAGAACACCCATGAACGGCGTTCTGGGTATGGCAGAACTCTTGGAATTAACGTCACTGTCTGATAAGCAAACCCATTATGTCAGGACCATACACGCGTCTGGCCAGGCGCTTTTGGGAGTGATTAACGACATCCTCGACTTCTCTAAGATCGAAGCGGGAAAACTCAAGATCGAGCAGGTTGATGTAAATCTTCATGAACTCAGCGAAATGGCGGGAGACCTCTTCTCTGAGATTGCGCGAGAAAAAGGCCTTGAACTGATTGTTCATGTATCGAATGAGGTGCCAGAAGCATTATTGGGTGATCCGACACGGTTACGGCAAGTGATGGTGAATCTGCTCAGTAATGCCATTAAATTCACCGAGTCCGGTGAAGTGTTTGCACAATCAAGTGTCGTATCGGAAACGGACGACCATGTTGTTGTCATGTTTGAAGTGAGAGATACCGGGATTGGTATTTCTGAACAGGCATTAAAAAATATCTTTGAAGCTTTCAGCCAGGCGGACAGCACAACAACACGCCGTTTTGGCGGGACAGGTCTGGGCTTATCGATATCCCACCAACTTGTCAAACTGATGGGCGGTAGGCTTCAGGTTGAAAGTAGGGAAGCAGCAGGCACCCGCTTTTACTTCACGTTACCCCTACCGAAAGCCATGCCAACCGGCGCAGTCAAGACACTTGTCAATTTACACGGCTCCCGGGCGTTAGTTGTTGATGATAATGCAACCAATTTACATATCGTCTCTGAGCAGCTGAAATCCTGGGGCTGCCGCGTGGACAGTTATCAAAATAGCCGGTATGTGCTGGCCGGCATGGAAGAGGCTGCCAAGACGGATGACCCATACAAAATAGCCATTCTTGACTTGGTCATGCCGGGGATGGATGGGATGGAATTGGCCAGAAACATCAAACACAGTAACAACCTAAAAAATACCCAGTTGATCTTGTTGAGTTCGACGAATTTATCCGATGGTGAAAGCATTAGAGACGCCGGTATCGCCTGCATGGTTTCTAAGCCAGTAAGGGGGAGTGAACTTAAACAATGTCTCCTCTCACTCGTTGAGCGGGCGGGTTCGGTGCTTGAAAATGAGCCGTGTGCTCAGCTTGTGCACGAGCCGTACGAGATTAAAGGGCGTGTTTTACTTGCAGAAGATAACCTCGTTAATCAGCAAGTTGCAGAGGCTATGCTGGAAATTATTGGTTACCAGGTTGATATTGCTAATAATGGGTCTGAAGCGTTACAGATGTATAAAGAAGTCATGTACGACCTGGTCTTAATGGATATTCACATGCCCGAAGTGGATGGAATCCAAGCGACCAACATGATTCGTGAATGGGAAAAACAGCGTGATCGCTATGTGCCTATTGCGGCCCTAACAGCAAATGCGATGGAAGGAGACAGAGAGCGCTTCCTCGCGGCGGGCATGGATGATTATCTGAGCAAACCTTTTCAGAAAAATGAGTTAATTGAATTAATTGACCGATGTTTGGCTGCCTGATTAAGCATTCATCTGGAGCGGTCTAAATCGTTCGCGAAAAATTACTGACGTTCGTTGTGCCTTGACGATAAGCATCAAAAATCTGGCAAATATTGCGCACAAGCAGACGTCCTGATGGGGCAACGGTAATTTCACTGTCGGTGATCTGGACAAGGCCGTCCTCTTGCATAGGTTTTAGCTTGGTCAACTCCTGGTTGAAATACTGCGAAAACAGGATGCTGCTTTCTGACTCGAGCTTTTTAATATCCAGAGAAAAATCACACATTAATTGCATAATAACGGCACGCCGGATTTTATCGTCAAAATTCAGTGCCACGCCGCGTTCAATGCCTATCTGGCCTGCTTCGATTGAAGCGGCATACTTATCTTCTGTTTTAACATGTTGGCAGTAGACATCATCCACTTGACTGATGGCGCTTTGCCCCATCCCCACTAAATCACAGTCACCCAGCAGGGTATAGCCTTGAAAGTTACGGAATAATTTGCCTTCCGATTGGGCAATTGCGAGCTCGTCGTTGGGTTTGGCAAAATGATCCATGCCAATATAAATGTAACCGGCTTGAACGAGTTTATCGATCGACATTTTGAAAATGGCCAGTTTTTCGGCCGCAGACGGCAGGTTTCCAGCATCAATATTCCGCTGCGGCCGGAAAAGTCTGGGCAGGTGCGCGTAATTGAAAATAGACAATCGGTCTGGTGACAGCGCAATCGTTTGATCCAGCGTTTTTTCAAAACTGGCCACATTTTGAAAGGGGAGCCCGTAGATCAAATCAACATTGACTGACCGAACAGATGCTTGTCTCGCTTGTATGAACAGGGCCTCCACCTGCTCGGTGCTCTGCACCCGGTTAACCGCCTTTTGCACGGTGGGGTCAAAATCTTGAATCCCGAAACTGATGCGATTAAAACCCATACCCCGGAGGAAGGGAATGGTATCGGCCTTAGCCGTACGGGGGTCAATCTCAATCGAATAATCGCCTGAATCATCCTCCAGTAAACCAAAGTGCTGCCGGGTATGCGTCATTAACTCGGTGATCTGCGACGGATTAAAATAAGTGGGGGTTCCGCCGCCCCAGTGCAGTTGCAAAACCTTCCGGTCGTGATTAAACAATTCAGACTGAAATTCAATTTCTTTCTTGAGATACCCCAGATAGCTTTCAGCACGGGAACGATTTTTAGTGACCACTTTGTTGCAGGCGCAGTAAAAACAAACTGACTCGCAAAAAGGAATATGAAAATACAGGGATAACGGGCGGGGGATAGGGTCTTCATTGGTTTCCAATGCCGCATTTCGATAATGTGTTTCGGTAAACTCTTCTGAAAACTCAACCGCCGTTGGGTAAGAAGTGTACCGTGGCCCGGTGTTGTCGTAGCGATTAATCAGGTCTGTATCAAAAACGATATTCATTATCATGCAGAAGTGCGGTTGCTAATTATGACAAAAAGGCTACGCCGATTAGCCGTTGCTTTTGCTGATCTAAGTCAAAAAGATGCAGTGCGCGTTGTTAAGCTTTGAGAGTGTCAGTCAAGTGAGCGTGAAGTGGATTTAAACAGAGGTAAGCCTGCAGATTAAAGCCGTTGTAACTTCAGTTCAGGAAGCTTGATAATCGGTTTGAGGGAAGGATAAAGCAGGTACAGCAGCCCGCTGAGCGTGCAAAAGATTGCCACAGCTTTGGTCAAGTGAAGTGCGGTTGGGTAACCGTGATCGTGAAAGAAGAGTGAGGCGGACGCAATGGTGAGAATGATCACCAAAATATGTGTTGTGACTGTGTGGCAGCCCCACTGCCAATGATGGGCCAGCATCACACCAACCCAGGCACAAGACCAGCCGATCATCAGGCCAGAGAGGATGTCAATGGGCCAGTGAACCCCAACCATGACCCGGCTCAAGGCAATCAACACCGCCAGGAGCAACAGCACACTATTGGTCCAGGGCCGATTAAATGAAAACGCCCACACACCCGCCAGTGCAGCAGCGGTGATTGAGTGACCCGAAGGGAACGAGTAGCTGCTGTGCTTGGGGCCAATCAGATGAAAAGCCTCCTGTGCCAGTACAGCAGGGGGTCTGTCCATATTGAAAAGCGGTTTCAGCCCGTGTGTGGCCAGTCCACACAGAATACCGGTTACGGCAGCTGCCCAAAGGACTTGAGGGTAGCGTTTTGCAAAGGGTAGCAGGAGAACCAGGGCAACCAGTCCATCTCCGAATACAGTCAGGTATTGCCAGAATGAGTCCGGTAATAATGTGCCGGATTGATTGAGTAAGATAAAAAGCGATCGGTTGGCGCCTGATGCCGAAACGGCCAGTAAAAGAACAATCGCTATAGACAAAGGCCACCACAATGTACGGTTTTGCACAGATAACTCTCCGTCGCTATTGCTTGCGTGTCAGAATAATACCGCCGTGAGTGAATAGGGGGGAATGAGCACCTAATTGATTGAGTTTGTCCGCTCGGGTAAAAACGAGTTCACCGGGCGCGGGAAACCTGCGTGGTGTAATTTGTCCGCTGTAAACAGTAAAGCTTGGCATATTGATACCCCACATTATGACTTCTTCATTCAACGACTTTGCCTGAGCTGCCGCAGATTTAACCGGTTGCTGTTGCATGCTGCCGGCTAAAGGAAGCAGACCTTGTATGACCACAACCAATTGCAAAATGCCGAGGGTCATCAACCCTTTTGCGATCAGATGCTTTGGTAACAGCAGTAAACCGATGGCAAAGACAAAAGTAACTCCTGTCAGGATACGATAATTTAAGTCAACACTATGAATACCAAGTGTTAAGAGTTCATGACGATAAGCGTTATCTTCGTAAGACAGGCCCACCTTAAGCAGTTCGGGCAGTGCCGCTATCAGCAGAAAAAACAGAATGCCGGGTAGATAAGCCAGCCAGCGGTTTTGCAAGGCTGAAAATTTAGGCGCCATCAAAAGAAACAGGGGGGTCGATCCATATAAGAGATAATGCGGGAGCTGGGTACTTGAGAAAGAGAAAAAGACAAAAACAAAACCAAACCAGATGATTAGAAACCGATTGAGTGAGTTGTTCCAAAGCGTGCGGCCCCTTGTCAGCAGGTTGATCAGAATGCCACTGAATGGCAATACGATGAGAAAAGCAACTGGTAGGTAAAAAAGCGGATTACCGCCATGTCCCTCCATCGTACTGGAGAAGCGGCTCACATTGTGTTTGAGGAAAAAACCTTCAATAAAAGCCCACCCCTGGTCATATAGAACCAGCGTATACCAGGGCAAGATGATGGCAAGAAAGATCAGCCAGCCTGTTGGATTGAAGAGGCACGCCAGCCATGTGCGCAAGCGCATCTCCGACAGGAAAAAAATAAAGCTGACGACCAGCGGAATCAAAATCGCAATGGGGCCTTTTGCGAGCACACCCAGCCCCATCCAAAGAAAAACGCGGTGAAGCACAGTGCGCGAAGGTTTTTCTGAATAGCGATAGATATCCAGCATTGTGAGCGCAATCAGGGCATTGAGCAGAGCGTCTGCCGTGGCCGCCCGGGAAATCGCCATCACCCCTAATGAGCAGGCCATCATTGCAGCTGCGCTAAAGGCGGCTGAATAACTCAGTCGTTGCCGGGCAAACAGATAAGTGGCAAAGACCCAAACACTCCCCATTAAGGCCGAAGGCAGGCGAAAGCCCCACTCATTGACCCCAAAGATAGACACGCTTGCCGCTTGGAACCAATAAATCAGGATGGGTTTATCAAAGCGGGGGGTGCCATTGGAATAGGGAGTGATGAAGTCCCCACGTTGTAGCATTTCCCACGTAGCGGAGCTGAATGCGCCTTCATCCAGATCGAAAAGAGGGGCGCTACCGAGTTGAAAAAAAAAGGCGAATGCGACCAGAAAAAAAAGTAAAAACGGGTGTTCGGAAAACCGGAACGTTTTCACTTGCTGTGATGCCAACCTGTTGGACTGTCTGCCTGCGGGTTAATGAGTTTCCCAGCCCGGTAGCTTTCTACATTACCGGAGGCATAATAGGTGCGGGTGAGCAGCTCGGAGATCACGCCGGTGGTGAGAAGCTGGACGGATGTGACGACAAAGAGAATGCCAATCATCAGCAAAGGCCGTTGGCCGATGCTTTCACCAAAGCCGTACTTTAAGACGGCAAGATACGCCAGCATTGTCGAGCCAATCGCACCGAACAGGAGGCCAATACTGCCAAAAAAGTGGCCAGGCCGGGCGCTGTATCGCATAAAGAAAAAGACGGCAAGCAGATCGATAAGGACCCGAAAGGTCCGCGAAATGCCATACTTTGAGCTGCCTGAGACCCGCGGGCTATGGTTCACCTCTATCTCACCGATGCGGGAGCTGGGTACGATGCGGGCAACCCAGGCCGGGATGAAACGGTGCATTTCGCCATAAAGCTGAATTTGTTTAATGATACTGGCTCGATATACCTTCAAACTGCAGCCGTAGTCGTGCAGTTTGACACCGGTGACCCAGCCGATCAGGCGGTTTGCGATCTTGGAAGGCAACTTACGCAGCCAGAAACCATCTTTTCTCTGTTTACGCCAGCCCACCAGGAGATCCAGCTTTTTGTCGATCAAATGGTTCACCATCCGTGGAATATCCATGGGGTCATTTTGCAAGTCGCCATCCAGTGTGACGATAATATCACCGCGGGCATAGTCAATCCCCGCTTGCATGGCGGCGGTTTGCCCAAAATTGCGCTGTAGGGAAACGACATGCACATGCTCTCCGTAGGAATCAGCCAGAGCCTCTAATTTGATGAAAGTGTCGTCTTCACTGCCATCATCAATCACAATTAATTCCCAAAAGAAGGGACTGCTTTTCATTCCTGTGTGGATGCGCTGGATTAACTGATCGACATTACTGTCTTCGTTAAAGACCGGAATAATGATGCTCACCCGGTCGGTGTGATTGGGTGGACTGCTTGTTTTCACGGTGCTGGGTGTATTGACTTGTTGCATGGCGGTGATGGGGCGTGATCCTGTTAGCGTGACGCGCATTGTACTATGAGCCTTAAGCACTGACAGCACATTCGCCTAAAAAAATTAAATCGTCTGCCAGAGTTTTTGCAAGCATGTAAAATACGCACCTTTGTGCGAGTGCAACTGAACGCTGCCCTATGAAACGTTTTTTTATTCAATTAATGCCCTGGGCCATCCTTTTGGCATGTTTGGTTGCTGTTGAATATTTTTGGGGCTGGACAACGGTTTTAGCCGCGTGGCAATCGCTCAGTGGGCAAACAGCCGTCACATTGTTGTGTTTGATGCTGGCCAGTTACGCCTTGCGGGCTGTGCGTTTGTATGACTTTTTCCGGCAGGCCGTGACCGGACGCTACGGCCTTTGTCTTCGGCTGATGCTCTATCACAACATACTCAATAATCTACTGCCGTTTCGCAGTGGTGAACTTTCGTTTCCGCTCCTGATGAAGCGCTACTTTGGTGTGAATTATCTGGTGTCTACACCGGGGTTGCTGTTATTTCGCCTATTTGATTTGCATGTCATTTTGACTTTAGGGCTGATTGCTGTGTTCACGGGCGTTATGGACGCCGGCCCCAGCCTGATTATCGGCGCCATTGCCGGCTTAATTCCCTTTGCCGTCTTCTCTTTTCGGCAGCCCCTGAATACCTGGGTGGTGGGGCAGACATCCGAGGCAAGCAAGTTCAGGGTGGTTGTAGCGGCCTTGCCCGAGAGTGGCTGGGTCTTTTTGCGCTGTTGGTGGTGGAGCTGGGCGAATTGGTCTGTCAAACTTTACGCTTTGGCCTGGTTGATTGGTGAGTTTGCCGGTGTTTCACTGGGTGCTGCGCTGGGTGGCGCTGTTATGGGGGAGCTGTCGAGTGTTCTCCCCATTAATGCTCCCGGTAATGCTGGAACATATGAGGCCGGTATCGCGGTTGGCTTACTGCCCCATGGCGTTTCTGCTGAGCGTGTGGTGGTGGCGGCGGTGAACACACATTTATTTGTACTATTGGCTTCTGCGGTGGGTGCTCTACTGGCTTGGGTGCTGCCATTCTCTAAACAGACAACATGGGCTGAACATGACAACGAATAACCCCTTATCTCACGATGCGATGGGCCGGTCTTATGGGTTGGGGCTGCTGGCTATTCTGGCGTTGTGGACACTTTACCGGGCAGTGCTGCTTGCCACAGACCAGTCCTTAAGCCTGTATGTCGATGAAGCCTACTACTGGGTTTGGTCCCAGGCACCCGATTTTGGCTATTACTCCAAACCGCCCATGATTGCATGGTCGATCGGAGGGGTAACGGCATTGCTGGGTGATTCCCAACTCGGTGTTAAGTCGCTGGCGCTCTTCGTATACCCGTTCACAGCCGTAGCTTTCTTTTTGCTGGCGCGTTACTTGTTTGATGTGCGGGTGGCTTTTTTCAGCACACTGGCCTTTATCACACTCCCCGGTGTGACGTTATCTTCTGTCATTGCCTCAACAGATGTATTGCTGTTTTTCTTTTGGACCTTATCCCTGTATGCCTTTGTCCGGGCCGTCAACGAAAATACCTGGCGATATTGGGTGCTGCTTGGGCTTGCCGGCGGCTTGGGCCTCCTGAGTAAATACACCATGGGAATTTTTGCAGTCAGCGTTTTGATTGCCCTTTGCACTGTGCCAGCGTATCGTCAGCACCTGCTGAATTATCGCTTGTATCTTGCCGCTGTTCTCGCGTTTCTCCTCTTCCTGCCCAATATTTTTTGGAATATTCAGCATCGCTTTCCCACACTCCAGCACACCTACGAAATTTCCCGGCTGGAAAATACCGGGCTTCACTGGGGGGAACTCGGTGAGTTTCTGGCCGGGCAGTTTTCAGTGATGGGGCCCGTTGGCTTTTTCGTTTTTTTGGCGCTACTGGCCGGGTTATTGATTCCGCGTGGACCGGTTGTACCCTCACAAGGTCCGCAGCACACAGGCTTACTGCTCTCTTTTAGCCTGCCCTTTCTATTGATTATCAGCCTTCAGGGCTTGCTGGGGCGTGCAAATGCCAACTGGGCTGCCCCCACTTATGTGGCGGCTACTTTGTGGGTCATTAGCCGGTTATTGCAGGCAGGGCGAACCAAATGGCTCACGGCCGTGTTTGCAGCCAATATACTCTTGGGGTTGGCCGTTTTTCATTACCACACGATTGTTCAGGTGCTGGGGATCGAGCTCACGCGTCAGACGGACCCTTACAAGCGGGTAAAGGGTTGGGAAGCCTTTGCATACGAAGTGACCACGCTGCTTAATGCACACCCCAAAGCCAAGCTCTTGTCTGGCTCACGCAGTGTGCTTTCGCATGTTGCATTTTATAGCCAGCCTCACCGTCTGGACGGTGTTTCCTGGAATCCTGAGTCACAGATTCGCCACCAGTTCGATCTTGTCACCAATATGGCTGATCACATCGGTGAAGACTTTATCTACGTCACACAGAAAACAGATGTCTCCGATTTACAAAGCCGGTTCGACAGCGTGGCTTTTCTCAAGGAAATCCACATCCCCATTCACCGGGATTTTGCGATTACATATCAGGCTTATTTGGCGCGTGGCTTTAAAGGCTACTGAAATCCCTTGCGCAAGCAAATGCTTAACCCGACCTTTTCACGGGTAACACTGGCGAGGCGGCTCAATTCGCACTAAGATGATCGGTTTTATCGAGTTTTTATACGGGAGATAAGGACCATCGTGCAACTCCAACAGGAATCCGGGCAAGTACCCAAAAGGCGTATCGCGCTCGAACTCATGGTACCGACCCTGCTGGTAACACTGGCAACACTGGTCTTCTGGACAACTGATCTGGATATTCGTGCGTTAAACCTCTTCTACCGCCCCGAGGAAAGCAACCGCTGGCCACTAGGGCAGACGCTCATTTGGCAAGCCTTCTACTACGGCATACCCGTACTCACCGGCATCATCTGCCTGTTTTCCATAGCCTTCATTTTTTGCGCGTCTTTTGGTATGGAATTTTGTCTGCGTCGGCGGCCCCAAGCCGTATTTTTACTCCTGGTTTTTGTGCTCGGTCCAGGTGCGCTTGTGAACGGCGTGTTCAAAGATAACTGGGGGCGTCCCCGCCCGCGGCAGGTTGAACAACTGGGGGGGCAACATGTCTACGTCTGCACTCATGCGCCCAAT
>OBIC01000342.1_pt1 | contig 14414 bp, 11 predicted proteins | sample 1519831 | NCBI WGS metagenome assembly OBIC01 (sample SAMN03019805, study PRJEB22545) | beach sand metagenome | biome: beach; feature: sea beach; material: beach sand | place: USA: Municipal Pensacola Beach, FL | collected 2010-10-20 | depth 40-45 cm m | reverse complement strand
AAGTGCGCCCTTCTCTGCGCAACGGAGAAAATGCTCGACCCACCGCTTGGCGTGCTTGACGACGGTATGCTTGGTGGCTCGTCCATCGACACATCCGCGCGCGCAATCAACGTATTTAATGCTGCAAATAATATGAGCGGAAAGCCTCCTGTATTCCCTATCATTACCATCGACAACCTCGATGCTGCAATCAAACGCCTTGAGGCATTGGAGACCAGTATTGCGCAGCATTTCTTTATCGACCGTCTGCTTGACTTTAACAGCCAGAACGAGATGACGCTTGGCGAGGTTCAGATACGTGACCAGATACGCACCGCATCCCTCTCCGCCCTTTTCTCCCGCCAGCTATCTGAGGTGTTCACACCGCTTTTCGAGCGTGCCATAAGTGTACTGTGGCGCAATGGAGAGTTCGGTGTGGTCAAAGACAGCGAGGAGGAACAGGCTATATTGGATGCCGGTGGCGATCCTGAGTATGTACCTGACGAAATAGCTGAACGCCTTAAAGCAGGACTTGATGTATATAAGATTAAGTATAAAACTAAAGCAGCGAGCGCGCAACGCACAGAGGAATATCTGGCTACGCTGGAAGTCCTCAATCAATACCGCCAGGACGTTCAGATAGTTCCTACTATTAAAAATCGTGTCAATCTCCACGAAGCATACCGCAGCATGGGCGAGATACGCGGCCTGCCGCTTGGCGTGATACGCGAGGACGATGCCGTAGCGGAGCTTGATGCACAGGATGCAAAGCAGCAACAGGCAGCGGTTATGTTGGCAGCAGCAGAGCAGGCTGGCAATGCGGCAGATAAATTTGCATCGGCACAACAGAAATCGCAGCAGGGTGCATGAAGCGCATAACCACTGAAAGATTCACACAGGCTATTAATGCCGTTGCCGCAAGCGAGGATGGACAAGTTGTTCTTGCCGTTCTTGCCGATAGTTGCGGATGGGATAAAACATATCTTTCCAGCGACAAAGCAGAGGTTACGCAATATTATGCAGCAAGGCGCGGAGTATATGGCGGGCTGCGCAATCACATTAAGCCACAATATCTGAAAAAAATTGAGTTTGATTTTAAAATCCAAGAGGAGACTACAAATGAGCGAGGAACAAAACCAAGACGGTCAGTCGCAGCAGACAGACAGCCAACAGACTGATTTTACCGTACCGGAAGCCTATGCTGGTAAGGAATGGGCTAAGAATATAAAAAGCAGTGACGACTTGTGGGGGCAGTTTGCTAATGCGCAGACGCTTATTGGTAAACGCGGCATCCCATCAGCCGATGCTCCTGATGAGGAGTGGGACAAATTCTATGCAGCAACAGGCAGGCCAGAGAAGCCTGAGTATGATTTGCCTGATGTGGATGGCTTGCCAGAAGGTGTAGACCTTGCTCCGTATAAGCAGAAGGCCATGCCAATATTTCATGCCGCCTGGCTTAACCAAAAACAAGCCGAACGGGCGTGGAAAGCTTATATTGAAGCAGAGATGCAATATGCCAATGAGAGTAAGAGCAAAATAGAGGGAAGTCAGAAAGAACTGGATGCACAATTTGATGAGATGGCAAAAAGTGCCTTTGGTGATAATTTTGACAAGGCAAGTGAAACAGCGCAGAAATTCCTTAATGAGAACGTAGACGAGAAATTGCGTGTGGTTATTGCAAGCGCTGATCCGAAAACGCAGCTTGCTATTATTTCCGCTGTTAATGCAAGCCAGACTAAAATGGCAGAATTGAAGAAGCAGTATGGTGCCGAGGGTGATATTGCCAGCGGTGACGGTAAGGCATCCGGCTCAAGCATTGAAGAAACCCGCAAAGAGCTGGCTGAGTTACGGACTTCTGCCGCTGCCAAGGACTTCCTGCATAAAGACCACAAAAAGACTATGGAGCGCATACAGGAGCTTTCCGGTGCGGTAGGCCGACATTACAAATCCGCTTGATTAATTTTTAGGCATGGTTTATATTTGAGACTGACGGGCAGCTTGTTAATTAGTTAACAAGTCCATCTGATAAGGCTAAACGCCTCAGATAACGTCCACTCCCTGAGTGGGTAGCGTATCGAAAATGTAGTTTATTTTTTGAACGTATCCATTTAAGGAGACCTTTATGGTTGACAGTATTGACGAAGCCCTAATCACTGAGTTCAGTGACATGGTGCATCAAGAGGCGCAGCAGCTTCAAAGCCGCCTCAAACCCTACCTGATGGTAAAACAAATGTCCGGCGACGTGTTTGCCTACGATGGCCTTGGCCGTGTAGAAGCACGTGAAGTTACAGGCCGAAATGTACCGGCGACTTTCGATGACATTACGCACAATCGGCGTAAAATCCGTCGTCGCAGGTTCGTTATCAACTTGCCGATTGACCAGTCCGATGTTCGCGGCGCACTTCTCAGCCCTGAGTCTGAGTTTGCACGTGCTGTTGCTGCTGGTATGCTGCGTCAGTATGACCGCGTAGCTTATGAAGCTGCGTTTGCTGATGTGCTGACTGGCCGTGACTTTGAAAACACGGTGACGGCAGCAACCGATGGCGTGGTAACTGTTAACGCAACGGCTGGCTTTACTTATGAGAAGCTACTGGAGATTCGTCAGAATTTCTGGGACAACGATGTTGGCCTTGATACCAACGAAATGCTGTACGGTACTATTTCCGGCGATGAGCATACCGACCTTATGGGTGAGGTAGAGCTTACGTCTGGTGACTTTAGCCGTGACTTTGTTGTGGAAAAAGGCCAGATCACACGCGCATTAGGTATGATGCTTGTGCCGTTTGCGGCTTCCGTTCCAAGTCCTATTTTATCCGTCAGTGGTGGTGTTCGTGACTGTCTGTTCGCATCTAGCCGTGGCATTTGCCTTGGCGTTTCCAAAGAGATGTCGATTAAGATTGAAGAACGCCCTGACTACATTGAAACCAAACAGGTTCAGGTAGTGGCGGAAATCGGAGCAGTGCGCACGGAAGGCGTGCTGGTTCAAAAAGTTCAAACCACTGATTAGGAGGCTGTCATGGCTGTTGAAGATAAATATGTTGGCTCACTAACGGCTTCTGGCAAACTTGTCAAAGCTGCATTGGTGAGTGGCAGTAATGAAATTGTGATGGTGCAGACGGAGGAGATTGCCGCCGCCGATGATGACGGTAGCGTGTATCGCTTCTTCAAAAGCGTCCCATCCAGCTACATACCGACTGAGATTACTATCATGACTGATGGTATTACTGGCGGTACTGATTATGAACTTGGTCTGTATAAGGTTGGCATTGATGGTGCTGCGATAGACATAGATGTGCTAATGGGCACACAGTCACTTGCATCCGCCCTCACGCGTGCAACCGGACACCAGCTTGGCCTAGCTGCTGTAGATATTGCTAATATCGGCAGTACGCTTGGCACCTTGTCTGCTCAGACCAATGTGGACGCAGCTTACGATATTGCGCTTACCGCTAATACTGTTGGTAGCGGTGCAGGCACAGTTACAATTATCGCCAAGTTCGTACAAGGTTAACTTTGATATGGAGGGCGCCTTCTCGCTGGCGTCCTCCTCCTATGGGGGCTAAATGGCAATCACATCGTCAACCGATATTTGCAATTTGGCTCTCGATTTGTTAAACGCCGGCGTCGTTATCGACGTTGAGAATCCATCGAATCCCACGGAAGAATTGCTGAACAGGTGGTATGACCAGGCGCGGCGTAAGGCGCTGCGTGAGCATCCGTGGAACTTTGCTATTAAGCGTGCTATTTTGTCGTCATCGGCTACCGCACCGCCATTTGGGTATAGCAAGAAATTCCCGCTCCCCGCTGACTTTATCCGCATTGCCGATGTATTTAACGATGAGGGTTACTCTGTATCCAAAAGCCTTTATGCCGTTGAAGATGGTGGTGTCTCGATTAATTCAGATGGAACGGCGCTCAGGATCCGGTATGTGTATGACTTTACCGAAGTGACAGCAATGGAGCCGCTGTTTATCGACTTTCTTTCGCTGGAGATTGCGCTTTGTATTGCGTACAAGGTTACTGACAATAATACTAATATCCAGCGTATCGGTGAGTTGCACAAAATGCGAGGAGCGCTGTCCCGCGCTATCGACGGCCAAGAATCACCCCCTATGAGAAGGGAGGAAAGCAGAGCCATTCGTGCGCGCAAGCTCGGCACCACTGAGCAGCCGCACAGGATTATATTCTAATGGTTGAGGTAAACGTATCATATCCCGATTTCTCCGGTGGGGAAATATCGCCGGAGGGTTATGGTCGCTTCGACCTCAAGATGTTCTATAAGGGCGCAAGGCGCGTCCAGAATTTCATTACTTATTCCATAGGCATGGCGCGTTACCGCACTGGTACGGTGTTTGTCGCAAAGACACGTATGGGTCAGATCGCCAGATTGCATGAATTTAAGGTCACAGAACAGCTTTCCTACGTTCTGGAGTTTACCGACCAGAAACTTCGCTTCCACCGAAATGGCGCAGCGGTACGCTTTACAGCGCAGGATATAACTGGCATCACCAAAGCCAACCCGGCGGTTGTCACCTACAGCGGAGCCGATACATTCTCAAACGGCGACAGCGTATATATCACTGGTGTGGTTGGAATGACTGAGGTGAATAATCTTGAGTTTATTGTTGCCAATGTAAACACAGGAGCAAACACCTTCGAGCTTTCTGGTATAGACAGTTCTGCATACACGACATATTCCAGCGGTGGCAGTATTGAAAAAGTCGTAGAGGTAGCAACACCCTACACCGAAGATGAGATTTTCCAGTTAAAGTTTGCACAGCAGACCGGCTCGATAATGTATATCGCACATGAAAGTTTCAATCCAAAAAAACTCACGCTTACCAGCGCGACAAGCTGGAGCCTTGCCAACCACTCTCCTGTTCGTAAGACGCTTGCCAATGCTCAGAATATAAGCGGCATCACGCAAGCTAATCCCGCTGTTGTGACATATGTTGGTAGTGACACATACGCCAATGGTGACGTTGTGCGCATAAGCGATGTGGTTGGCATGGTGCAGGTGAACGGCAATGACTACACCGTAGCGAACGTCAATACCGGGGCTAATACATTTGAACTCTCTGGTGTCGATAGCACGGGTTATTCTGCTTACTCATCTGGTGGATTTTTACAAGAAGTTGTGTCATCTGCTGCCCCGTTTTTGAGTTCTGGGGAGTACCCGCGTGCAGTTGGGTTTTATGAGCAGCGGCTTATTTATGGCGGGTCGGACAATGCCGAGCAGACTCTATATTTCTCGAAACCAGCCGAACCGGATGATTTCAGCATTGGAGACGAGGTTGATGATGGTATTGAATATACCATTGGCGGCGATGTAGGTAGGATTAACTGGCTTGCTGGTACAGAGCGATTCCTTGGCATAGGATGCGCCTCAGACGTAGTGCAGGCTACAGGTGGTATTGATGATGTAATTACCCCGACCAGCATCTCTATACGGCCTAGCAACGCCCCTGGCGCTCTTAATGCAATGCCGATAGGGCAAGGCAGCCAGATATTCTTTATTCAGGGGAACAGTCTTATCCTGCGTTCTTTTGAATATGATTTTGAGCGCGACAGCTATTTCCCCGTAGACCGCAATATTATTGCCGACCACATCACGAAAACCGGCCTGACGCAGATAGTTTATCAGGAAGGCAGGCCAAACATCGTATGGGGTACTCGTGCTGATGGTATTCTTGTTGGCATGACGGTAGAGGAAACTGAGGGTATATCAGGATGGCACAGGCATAACACGGATGGCACGTTTGTATCGGTTGCGCCTGAGTCACGCGCATCCCAGTACCAGAGGTTGTGGGCGTGCGTGAAGCGCGGCGATGAGCATTTTATTGAATACTTTACCGACAGACCAATTTTCCCTCGTATTGAGGATTATGTGACTGATGACGAAAGCGCCGATTATGAAGTTTATCGCAACCTGTTGTTCGAGAAGCAAAAAGAGTACATCCACGTGGATTCCGCACTGTCTTATTACGGAGATCAGTTAGGTCTGGACGCTGGCGCAACTATGACTCCTGCTGCTACTACCGGCAGCAGCATTACCTTTACCGCTTCCGCCAGTGTATTTGACAGCGGTATGGTAGGAAGGGAGATATGGCGCAAATCAGTGACCGGAGAGGAAACTGGCAGGGCGGAGATTACCCAATATAACAGCGCTACTGAGGTTGTATGTGACATCACCGAGGACTTTGACAGCACCACAGCTATCCCTGCTGGAGAGTGGTACCTAACTGCTGACACGTTTTCCGGGCTTGACCACCAAGAGGGGGAAACCCTTATTGTTGTAGCTGATGGTGGTCAACATGGCATGAAAACAGTCTCAAGCGGGGATATAACCCTTGATCGGCAAGCGAGTGTGGTTCATGCCGGTAAGGGATACACTGGTTATTTAGAGACGAACGACATGGAGGGCGGCGGCACGAACGGCGCAGCCCAGACCAAGCGCAAGTCATTGGTAGCTGTAGGTTTCAGGTTCTTAGATACGCTATATGCGCAGTTCGGAACTAATTATTACAAACTGCGCGACATAGAGATGCGTACCGCTGCGATGAAGATGGACAGGCCGCCTGAGCTTTTCACGGGGGATATACGCGAGATATATGCCAATGATAGCAACGACAGGCGCGATGCGGGATGGTCGAGAGAGAAACGCGCTATTGTGGTGCAATCTCAGCCGTTTCCGTGTAACGTACAGCTTATTATACCATATTTAAGTGTGAGCAACTGATGTCTAAAATTATTCCATTCAAAGCAGAGCATCTGGAGGTCATGGATATGCGTGAGCATGAGCAGTCGCTTTGCTCTGATATGAATAAGATGGCTATGCTGGCGTCAGGAAGCGTGGCTCGTACTGGTATAGTAGATGGGCGCATATTGTGTTGTGGTGGCGTAACTCCATTCCTTACCGGTAACGCAAGCATATGGTTGATACCGTCGGTCTATCTACAGGAAAAGTCTCTGGAGTTTTCACGCGAATTACGGAAATGGCTGTTTCAGGTAAGGGAGGACTTGGCTCTGTGCCGCATGGAAACCGAGTGCATTGATGATGACTTGCATAATCGTTGGATGACGTTCTTAGGATTTGATTGTGAGGGCGTTAAACGTAAATTCTATATGGGGAAAGACTATAAGGTCTGGGGTAGGTTATGGGAATAGAGGCGGCTTTATTTGGTCAGGCAGCATTGCCTTGGCTAACTGGAGAGGCGGCGGCTGCGTCGGTAACATCTGGCTTAATTGGGTCTGGTGGCAATCTGTTTGGTATATCAGGGCTGACGGGTTCCGCACTATGGTCTGGCTTTTCGGGGGCATCATCACTTGTCGGTGGCGTGCAGAGTCTCATAAGCGGTAATGAGCAATCTGACCTTGCTAAGACTCAGGCAGCCTTAGCAGCAGCAGAGCAGGATAGGGTGAGCGCACGGGAGGCGCGTCTGGAAGGTGAACGTGTTGATGAGGTACTTCGTAGGCAGAAAATAGCTTACCTAAAGTCAGGCGTGACTCTGGAAGGCTCGCCGCTATTGGTAATGGAGGAAACCAGACGGCGCGGTCAGGATAATATAGACGAGATACTGCGCTCAGGCAGCGCCAGTAGTAGCGCTACTTTACAAGAAGGTAGACTGCGCTCCAAACAGTTAAGAGGCACTGGACGGTCTGCGTTTATCGGAGGCATTACAAATGCTGGCAAGTCTTTTTCCAGCTTATTTGAGGCGGCTTAGATGGCAAAGATACCTCAATATACAACAGGCATAGTAGCTCCTCGCAGAACGCCACAGATGGTTGACGAGGGCGCCATTTACCGCGCCGGGCAGATTGCGCGTGGCGTGGCTGAGGTAGCAGACATTGGCGCTAAAATATCCCTTGCGAATGAGATAGCCAACGAAACAACTGCTGTTAATGATGCGCTGATTGAGCAGCGCAAGCAAAAGCTTGTGTTCTTAGATGATGCACGCAAAAAGCAGTCTGACAATCCGTTCGATTTTGCCAAGCGTATAGAGCCTGACTTGGAAAAGATAGATGAGATGTATGCCGCTAAGTTGCCTAGCAACCGCGCACGCAAGGCGTTTTACAAAAGCGCAAAAGAGCAGAACCTTAGTTTCTTCCAGCAGAATTTTAGTTGGCAAAATACCCGTTCCGCGCAGTTGTACGCAGAACGTACAGAGAAAGCTGCCCAGACTATAAATGACTCCGCTTTCCTTGCCGGACAATCTGGCGGTAATTTGCGTGAAATATTGAATGATGTTGCTGCTACAACTGTTTCTGTAGGAAGCTATCAACCTGACAAAACAACGATGCGGAAAGTCAACGAGAAAATGACTGACTCAGCCGTCATAAGCTACATACGAGGTATGGCGACGAGCAATCCGATGGCAGCTCTGACCATACTCAAGACGGGTGAGTACGATAAGTATATTGGCGCAGAGAAGTCATCTAAATTGCAGCAGTCACTAGGCGAGCAGGCGTTTGCAGAAGTTGCCAGCAATGACCCAGAGGAGGCAATTAAATTGCTGGATAGCGGAGCCTTTAAGGGCGTCATCCCTGCCAATAAAATAGAGAAATACCGCAAAACAGCCACACGCCTGAAAGACGATCAGGAGTCACGTATCAACTCTATGGTAACGGCAAAGACAGCGGGCGTGTTATTGCAGGCTTCCGAAGGCAATATTACTGCCGCAGATATTGAGATGAATCCAGATATATCTGATGCCGATAAGTCCATTGCCAAGGCGCTTCTTATTGGCGACACCGATACGATACAAGAGCTTTCTAAGCGTGCGCGACGCGCGAAAGAAGGTGCTGAGGAGATAGATTTCTACACAGCAAGCGATACAATGCGTGGTATTGTCAATAGGTTCAATAATACGGAGAAAACGAACAAAGATATAAAAGACGCCCTGACGGAACTTAACAGCCTGAGGAGCGCCGCTGATATAGCACGCAGCTTCAACATGAATAATCGTGGAGAAGGAATAAATAAGTCTGAGTATAAGGCCTTGATGAAAGAGGTGGATTCTTACGCTACCAATTTCTACAAGCACGCTGACCGCAATTCTCCATTCCTGTGGAACGGCACTCCGTTTGATTATGTATTTGATGAGGTCAAAGACTTGGCAGAGGACAAAGCTGTGCGCTCTGAGTTGCTTGGCTATGCCACCGCCATTGCCGAAACACAGGGAATAGATTTATTTGCCGAACGCTCAGGCTCTAAGATTGAGCAGGAAATAAAACCAATTATAGAAGAGTTGAAATTTCGTAGACGTAAACAGCTTGGCATAGCCGACAGTGCGCCGAAAACCAAGACGGTTATAAAAAATAATAAGAAAGTGGATACAGGCATTGATACAGAGGCCAAAGCTGACAGGAGCGTAAATCCTAAGACAAAGCCAGTATTGCTTTATAATCCGAAAACCGGAGTCATAGAGTAATGCCTACGATAGACGTACAGGATTACAATGTTCAGGTAAAGTTTCCTGACGACATGCCTATGGAGGATATTCAGGCAGCGCTGGAAAAGCAGTTCCCGCCTCTTGAAGCCGGACAGCAGCCGCGTGAGAATATATATGATGCCGATCAGGACGCTGTTATCAACGCGCCGATGTATGCTCCGGTTGAGCAGATACGATACGAGGATGCGGTTACTAATTTAGGAAAAAGCAAGGCAGATTATTTTGGGTATAAGGAATCTGCCGTTCCAAAGGAGATGGATTTTTACGATAAAACGATGGAGTTCTTGTCTATACCAACAGAAGACGTTGCTCTAAAAACATCGCAAATCGCAGCATCAGCACTCAGAGCTATCAACTCAACAGGCCTTACAGACAAACAGGCGACAGATGCTCTGTTACGAAAAATAGAAATAGGGAACGCAAAAATGAGCCAGTCGCTCATTGAGAAGAACCAGAAATACGAAAGCAGCTTCAAGGGAAAACTGGCAAAGGATGTTTTTGTTGGGGTGGCGCAGCTTCCTTATTATGCTGCCGCCAGAACAAAAAGGGGAGCCAAGATACTTTGGGGGCTCCTTTCTTCATCTAAATTTGAAGAACTTTATCAAGAGTCAAATAAATCTGAGGCGGCGGGAGCAGCGATTAGCGCAGGCCTTGCATCTGCTGTTGATGCTTTCGGCTCCCATTTATTTTTTGGCAGCGTCATTGATAATATCGCTCTTAGTGCAACAAAAAAGGTAATTGGAGCCGCAGTTGTTTCTGCAACAGAGGAAGCTGCTGCCAGTTTAACAGAAGATATATCCACAATATCTTTTGGCATCAGGGAAAAATCCGCAAAGAGTATTATTAGGGACGCTATATATAGCGGAACTGTTGGGATGTTTATTGGGACGACGGCGGGCGGTGTGTCGGCATATTCTGGCGCGAAATATAAAAGCAAACTAAGTAAGGAGCTTTCTGATGCAGGCGTGCAAAATCACGAAGATATAGCTGATAAGATTATTGAAGAGTCTATAGTGGCTGCGGATGATCTGACCATAACGATTGAGAATGATGTTGCTGAAATTAATAATGACCCAAAGCAGGTAGATGAGTTTTATGCTGCGGTAAAAGATATTGCTGAGGGCAATATGGATAGTATTGCCGCGAAAATGGAAGATGCAGGCATACCAAAGGCTGAGATAAGCAGAGTGGTAGACAGGCTTGCTGCCATTAAGCGCGAGGGCGACGAGATAAAGGCCATAAACAAAGATGCCGAGGTGATTGCCGGGCGCGTAGAAAAGCTTGATACGGATATAAAATCTATCGACAAAAACATCGACGAGTTACAGCGCGTCATTGATGAGCGTGCGGCGCAAGACAAGCCGAACGCCGCAAATACCAAGCGGCTGGAGTCGCTGCTTGCAAGACGTGGAAAGCTGGACGAGGAGAGGGCGGAGTTGCTCAGTGAGGCAAAAAAGATTGAGGCTAGAAAAGAGAATCTGCTACCAAAACCAAAGCAAGACATTATACAGAAACTACCAGAGGAGAGAAGGGAAACATACGAGGCTGCCGCCAAAGGCATTGATTTTAAGAGCAAGGCTGTAAAGAAATTTCTTGATACCGCTATTGCAGCAAGAGAGGGACTTGAAAATACGCTGACTCCGATTGATAGCAGGCTAATGAGAATTAGCCCGTCTATAGGCTCAAGGTTCAGAAATTTTCAAGCATCATCTGATGTGCGCACAGCAGATAGAATTAATGCTGCTGATAGTCTGCTTAGAAAAATGAGCAAGATGCCAAAGAGAGATTTTAGTGCGCTTGATATTGCAATGAAGAACAGGTGGGAAGATGACATTAATGTCATAGCAAAAGAACATGGTTTGACGGCTGATATTAAGAAATTTAGAAAAATAATGGACAATCTCTACGATGAGGCAAAAAGCGTTGGAATTGATCTTGGCTACTTACAAAGTTATTTCCCACGCGTTATAAAAGATAGCAGGAAATTCCTCGCTCATATCAGAAAGAGCGAATATTGGACAATGTTTGATGAAGCTCTTGGACGCTTATCTGAAAAAACAGGAAGGGTACTCACTGAGCAAGAGAAGTCAGAGGCCATACGCCGTATGCTCATGGGCAGGAAAGTGATGGGCGTTGATCTGGCTATACCAGACTCGGCCAAAGTTCGTTCAGTGGATGAAATAGATAAAGACCTCATGCAGTTTTATGCACCGACCACCGAAGCAATTGTGCATTATATTACTGACGTAACGGAGTCTATAGAGCAGCGCAAGTTCTTCGGCGCCAATAAAAATAGCCCTGATGAACTAGAGAATATCATAAGCACTTTTGTTCTCCGCGAGCTTGAGGCTGGCAATATAACGCCATCGCAAGATTCGCAGATAATGGAGATTTTCAAGGCTCGCTTTAATCAGGAGCGCATGAACCCCTGGGTTCGTCTGTATAAAAACAGCCAGTACATACTTACTATGGGCAATGTGAAAAGCGCCATCACTCAGATCGGTGACGTGTATATGTCACTCTACATGAACGGGCTTTATAACACCGCGCTTGGTATAAGTGATTTGGCGCAAGGCAAGGTTCCGGTTACCAGAAAAGACTTGAATATAAACACTATAGCCCAAGAATTTAGTGGTGATTCTATATCAAGCAAAGCTGTTGACTTGGTGTTTACCGCCAATTTCTTAAAAACGGTAGACGGATTTGGTAAAGAGACATTCCTATCGTCGTCAATGAGAAAGTTGTCTGACCAAGCAAGACGCGACAATGCTAGTCTAAAAAGGAAGATTGACCTTATATTTGAGGGCGAGGCTGATTCAGTTATGTCTGATTTAGCAAATAATAATGTGACCGAAAACGTCAAAATGCTACTTGCTACCGAATTAATGCGCGTACAGCCTATTACGCTATCACAGATGCCGTTAAAGTATTTGCAGAATCCAAACGGGCGGGTGTTCTACATGCTCAAGACATTCACCATAAAGCATCTCGATATTGTAAGGACGGAGGTTTTTGATAACCTAAGAAGCGACCCCAAGCTTGCCAGTCAGAATCTTGTTAGGCTTGCCTTTTTCTATTCAATAATGGGGGCAACGGCAGATGAGATAAAGAGCTTGCTTGTTAACAAAGCAGAGGATTTGAGCGACATATTTATTGATAATTTATTAAAATTCGCAGGTGCCAGCAAGTTTCAGGTTGATAGGGCAAAGCGCCAGAGCCTTGGTGAGACAATAAAAGATACAGTATTTCCGCCGACCAGAAGCCCTAAAGACTGGCGAGATGTGCCGGTGATAGGTGATCTATATTATTACTGGTTCGGGCATGGAAAGGAAAAAGGCAAATGACCCCATTCCTCATTGAGACATTTACAGAATTAGAGTATATTCCGCAAGGGGGTAGATTATGACTATTAGCGTACCAGCAGCGACCAATTTCCGGTATGAGGGCAACGGCTCGACCGATACCTTCTCCTATCCCGCCCGCGTGTTCTCCGAGTCCGACTTGGTGGTGCAGATTATCACTCGCGCTACGGACGCTATTGAGGAGACCCTCACCATAACCACCGACTACACCGTCACGCTACTTAGTAACGGAAACGCCAGCGTGACCACTGTGGCCGGTAAAATCCCTAGTACAACTCAGGATATATTTATTGACCGCAATGTTGCTTCCACTCAGACGGTTGACCTGCCATCCGGTAGCGTATTTCCTGCCGCATCGGTGGAGGCAGCGCTGGATAAGGCAATAGTAAAGATACAGGACTTGGAGAGCGACTTGGCGAGTGCGGCCAAGGTTCCGGCACAGTTGCAGCTTGAAGTAGAGCTTCCTATACCTGTTGCTAATAACCTATTGGGATGGAACAATTCTGCAAATGGCCTTGAAAACAAGGTAGCTCTTTCTTTAGGGCTTGTCACGGTCAGCGTACCCATGTCCACCTTTCTTGAGCAATCCACGTATCTTGAGGCGAAAACATTACTCGGTGCTTTATCGAGCAAGGCTACAACTTTGCGAAACCTCATCATAAATGGCGATATGTCCGTAGCGCAACGTGGCACATCATTTGCAAGCATAACGAACACGCTTACGCGCACGCTGGACGGATGGTACGCTATCGCAGGGGCGGCATCTGCGATGGCTGTATCGAGACAATCAAGCATAGGGCTTGCTGGATTCAGTAATTCTTTGCGTTTCGGGCGCCCTTCATCAAATACCAATACTTCAACGCATAAAATAGGACAGGTAATTGAGACGGCGAATGCCAGAAAGTATGCTGGAAAGGTGCTGGCATTATCGTTCTGGGCGCGTGCAGGTGCAGATTTCAGTGGATCCCCATTTGATAGTCTGAACATCAGTATGCGTACAGGCACAGGATCTGATGAAGGGGCATCAGCTTTTAACGCGCAAACATGGACAGGGAACAGTTCAGTGCTTGCGACATCAGAAAATAATATCAGCACTTCTTGGACGCGATATACCTATACTACCGCCACGTTGGGCGCGTCCGTTACCGAAATTGGGATTGAATTAAATTTCACTCCATTTGGTACCGCCGGCGCTAATGACTGGGTCGAGATTACAGGATTGCAAATAGAGGAGCAGGAGGTTACGGATTTTGATTTCCTGCCGCCAGAAATAAACCTTGCGCGTTGCCACAGGCGCCTACAGGTCAGCGCTACCACGGGAGGATTATACCCGGAAGGAAACGCATATGCCAACAGCACTACATCTATGCGTGGGTTTATCCCAACACCCGTTCAGATGAGAACCGCGCCGACAATCAGTGGGATTGCTTCCTACAGGGGCGGTGCTGGAAGCGTGGCGGTAACAGCAATATCTGCAATAGCAGTCCATCCTAGAGGCATTACTTTCCTAGATACGACTAGCGGAGCAACGCAAAATGAATCTTACACCGTCGTAGTTGATGCGGCTACTGCGCCATTAATTCTATCAGCGGGCGCATCTGCACCCTGATCATGGAGGGCT
>OBIC01000341.1_pt1 | contig 14458 bp, 14 predicted proteins | sample 1519831 | NCBI WGS metagenome assembly OBIC01 (sample SAMN03019805, study PRJEB22545) | beach sand metagenome | biome: beach; feature: sea beach; material: beach sand | place: USA: Municipal Pensacola Beach, FL | collected 2010-10-20 | depth 40-45 cm m | reverse complement strand
GGATGATGGGTGGAGATTGCGCAGACGCTGGAGCGCGGCAAGCTGGAAATGTTCTCGCCTTTCATTTTAGGCGTTCTTCGGTCAAAAACTGAAATAAATGTCGAATCATTATAGCTCGGGGTGGAGATGTTCGAAAAAAAGACCGATCCCTTGATTTCAGGTAAAGCGTTTCAGCAACGCATGGTCCGGCATCTCTTCTATGCGCTTACTGTGATTGTTGTTTCTCTAATGCTGGGTGTGTTTGGATACGTGTTTCTGGAAGGCATGAGATGGGAGCAGGCTTTGCTGAATGCCGCCACGTTACTAAGTGGGTTAGGGCTGTCCCAAATGCCGCAGGAACCGGGAGCGCAACTGTTTGCCAGCGCCTATGCTCTGCTCTGCGGATTTGTCTTCGTTGCTGTATCGGGGATCGTTATCGTCCCAATTTTACACAGAATGTTGCATTATTTTCATTGGGAAGAATAGTTATCCGCATGCATCACAGGGCGCCATTCACCAGAGGCCCTGAAGCCTGTCCACAGTTGTTTTTTACGGGCGCGGCTTAGCCGCCTGAAAATGCAGCGCGAAAGAGAATGCAGGTTGGGTTCAGCCCGGTACCCATCAGCATGTTTTTCAACAGAAAAACGAATACTTTAGCGTTTACTTATCAATTTTTGACGCAGTTCAAGATTGCTCTGAAAGTGATTCAAATCTATGATCGAAGGGCATGTTGTAAAACAATTTTCAGGATAAATCGCCTGATTCGGTGAAACCCAAAAATTCCGTTTCGCCTTTTGCCGCAATCCTTTATATGGGAGGCGGGCAGGGGGCGAATGCCAGCGAAGGGGCGCTGGCTCATCTTCACCCCGCCATGGAGGATTGAGGGAAAGGTTACATGCAGGAAATGCTTCTGGAATATTTGCCGATCCTGATTTTTACAGGCATTGCCGCCGTGCTGGGGATCGCGTTGATGCTGATCGCCTTCGTGCTGGCGGAAAACCGTCCGGATCCTGAAAAACTGTCCGCCTATGAGTGCGGTTTCCCGGCTTTTGACGATGCACGCATGCGATTCGACGTGCGTTTTTATCTGGTGGCCCTGCTGTTCATCATCTTTGATCTTGAAGTGGCGTTCCTGTTTCCCTGGTCCATCTCCCTGGGTGAGGTTGGCCTTTACGGCTTTTGGTCTATGATGGTGTTTCTGGCCGTGCTGACCGCCGGATTTGTCTATGAATGGAAGAAGGGCGCGCTGGAATGGGAATGACGCCAGATCCGCTTAACTCAGCCAGTTCGTTTGGGCTTTTGTCGGATGAACTTTCCGACAAGGGCTTTATCCTCACCTCTCTGGATGATGTGATCACCTGGGCGCGAACCGGTTCGCTGATGTGGATGACCTTCGGCCTTGCCTGTTGCGGGGTTGAAATGATGCAGGCGGCCATGCCTCGTTATGATATGGAGCGTTTCGGTTTCGCGCCGCGGGCCAGTCCAAGGCAGTCCGATGTAATGATCGTCGCCGGCACGTTGACCAACAAGATGGCCCCGGCCCTGCGCAAGGTCTATGATCAGATGCCGGAGCCGCGTTACGTGATCTCCATGGGCAGTTGCGCCAATGGCGGAGGGTATTATCACTATTCCTATTCCGTCGTTCGTGGCTGTGACCGTATCGTGCCGGTCGATGTCTATATCCCGGGATGTCCGCCCTCGGCCGAGGCGCTGATGTATGGCATTCTGCAGTTGCAACGTAAGATCAGGCGCGAAGGAACCATCGCCCGCTGAAGAACAAATAATCCGTAATCTGTGTTCCGTGCCGCCTGAGGACGCTTCCAGGTTGTACAAGACGCTTTTGTAAAGAGTTAGACCGACGAGATGAACACCGCCGCATTGCAAGAACTGGGAGAGCAGATCACCCTGGCTCTCCCGCAAACGGTAACTTCCGCCCTGGTTGCGCATGGCGAACTCACCATAGAAGCATCTGCTGAAAGTCTCCTGGCCGTGCTTGGTTATCTGCGCAATGAGCCGAATTGTCATTTCAGTCAGCTGATGGATATCACCGCCGTGGATTATCCGGGCCGGGCGCAGCGCTTCGATGTGGTCTATCACTTGCTCAGCGTGCATCAGAATCAGCGTATCCGCCTCAAGATCGCGCTGGCCGAAAATATTGCTGCGCCAACCGTGACGGAGCTTTTTCCATGCGCAAACTGGTACGAACGCGAGGTTTTCGACATGTTCGGCATACCCTTCAGCGGACACCCCGATCTTCGCCGTCTTCTGACGGATTACGGATTTGAGGGCTATCCGCTGCGCAAGGACTTTCCGCTGACAGGATATGTGCAGGTGCGCTATGACGATGAACGCAAACAGGTGGTGAATGAGCCGGTGCAGCTGACCCAGGAGTTCCGTTCATTTGATTTTCTCAGCCCATGGGAGGGCGGCGAATATGCGCTGCCTGGCGATGAAAAGGCCTCGCCCGCAAAAACAGACGGGAAGACATGAGCGACAGTTTCGATCCGGACGACAGGAAGTTTCAGATAAATTTCGGGCCGCAGCACCCGGCGGCGCATGGGGTGCTGCGTATGATTCTGGATATGGACGGCGAGGTGGTCACCCGCGTCGATCCGCATATCGGTCTTTTGCACCGGGGCACGGAAAAACTGATCGAGTACAAGACCTATCTGCAGGCGGTGCCCTATTTCGACCGCCTCGATTACGTCGCGCCCATGAATCAGGAACACGCCTTCGCACTGGCGGTGGAGCGTCTGCTCGGGCTGGAGATTCCGCTGCGCGGTCAATATATCCGGGTGCTGTTCTGCGAGATTGGCCGCCTGCTCAACCATCTTCTGAATGTCACCACCCAGGCCATGGATGTGGGGGCGCTGACTCCGCCCCTGTGGGGCTTTGAAGAGCGCGAAAAACTGATGATTTTTTACGAACGCGTCTCGGGCTCCCGCATGCATGCCGCCTATTTCCGCCCTGGCGGCGTGCATCAGGATCTGCCGGCGGGCCTGGCGGAGGATATTCGCGCCTTCTGCGAAAACTTCCCCAGGGTCATCGACGACATTGAAGGGCTGCTGACCGACAACCGCATCTTCAAGCAGCGCAACGTCAATATCGGCGTGGTCAGCCTGGAAGACGCGCTCGCCTGGGGTTTTACCGGCGTGATGCTGCGCGGGAGCGGCGCAGCGTGGGATTTGCGCCGCGCCCAGCCTTATGAATGCTATAGCGATCTCGATTTTCAGATTCCTGTCGGCAAGAATGGCGACTGCTATGACCGCTATCTATGCCGGGTGGAGGAAATGCGGCAAAGCGTGAAAATCATGCTGCAGTGCCTTGACAAGATGCCGGCGGGGCCGGTTTCCGTTCTGGACCCGAAGATTTCACCGCCCAAACGGGGTGAGATGAAACAGTCAATGGAAGCGCTGATTCATCACTTCAAACTGTATACGGAAGGCTACAAAGTGCCGGAAGGGGAGGTCTACGCCGCTGTCGAAGCCCCGAAGGGAGAGTTTGGCGTGTATCTCGTGGCGGATGGAACCAACAAGCCTTACCGCTGCAAGCTGCGCGCGCCGGGCTTTGCGCATCTGCAGGCGATGGATTTTCTCACCTGTGGACATATGCTGGCGGATGCATCCGCAGTTCTTGGATCTCTTGACATCGTGTTTGGGGAGGTGGACCGGTGAGTGTGCGGCGGTTATGCGCGGAACAGCCGGCGGAATTTACGTTCACGCCGGAAAATCTGGCCTGGGCGGAAAAGGAAATCAGCAAATATCCTGAAGGCCGTCAGGCAAGCGCCGTGATCGCGCTGCTGTGGCGCGGTCAGGAACAGAATGGCGGCTGGGTGACTGAGCCGATGCTGCGTGTCGTCGGCGACATGCTATCCATGCCTTATATCCGGGTGTTGGAGATCGCCACTTTCTATTCCATGTTCAATCTTGCCCCGCGCGGCGAATATCTGGTGCAGGTCTGCAAGACCACCCCTTGCTGGCTGCGTGGCTCTGATGAAGTGACCGGGGCGATCCGGCGCAAGCTTGGCGTGGGGCCCGGAGAAGTTACGGCCGATGGAAAATTTTCCTGGATGGAGGTTGAGTGCCTGGGCGCGTGCTGCAACGCGCCGATGATCCAGATCAATGATGATTATTACGAAGACCTGGACGCCGCAAAGACCGAAGCCGTGCTGGATGCGCTGGCGCGGGGAGAGCAGCCCAGAACAGGGTCGCAGACCGGGCGGCGCTCTTCGGAGCCGGCCACCGGCCGCACGACTCTTAAGGGGGAAGAGGGCTAATGCTGCAGGACAAGGACCGTATCTTCACCAATCTGTACGGTTTTGACGATTGGGGGCTGGCGGGAGCCCGGCGCCGTGGCGACTGGGACAATACCAAGGCGCTGCTGGACAAGGGCCGTGACTGGATCATTGATGAGGTGAAAGCCTCCGGTCTGCGTGGGCGCGGCGGGGCAGGTTTCGCCACCGGCCTGAAATGGTCGTTCATGCCGAAAACCTCTGACGGCCGTCCGCATTATCTGGTCGTCAACGCCGATGAATCCGAACCCGGCACCTGCAAGGACCGGGAGATTCTGCGCAACGACCCGCACAAGCTGGTGGAAGGATGCCTGGTCGCGGGTTTCGCCATGGGTGCGAATGCGGCTTACATCTATATTCGCGGCGAATTCATTTTTGAACGCAAACGTCTGCAGGCCGCCATCGATGAGGCGTATGCGGCGGGATTGATCGGCCCCAACGCCTGCGGTTCCGGCTGGAAGTTCGATATTTATCTGCATCACGGCGCAGGGGCCTATATCTGCGGCGAGGAAACCGCGCTGCTGGAAAGCCTGGAGGGCAAGAAGGGGCAGCCGCGCCTCAAGCCGCCATTTCCCGCCAATATGGGGCTGTATGGCTGTCCGACGACGGTCAACAATGTGGAAAGCATTGCGGTTTCCCCTACCATTCTGCGGCGGGGCGCCGCCTGGTTTCAGGGATTCGGTCGGCCCAACAATTCCGGCACCAAGGTCTATTGCATTTCCGGTCATGTAAACACGCCGTGCAATGTGGAAGAGGCGATGAGCATTCCTCTGCGCGAACTGATCGAAAAGCATGCGGGCGGCGTGCGCGGCGGGTGGGATAACCTGCTGGCGGTCATTCCCGGCGGGTCCAGCGTGCCGATGATCCCCAAATCCATTTGCGACACGGTGCTGATGGACTTTGACGCGCTGAAGGAGGTGCGCTCGGGCCTGGGCACGGCGGCCGTCATCGTCATGGACAAGTCCACCGATCTGATCAAGGCGATCGCGCGGCTTTCGGCCTTTTACAAACATGAAAGCTGCGGCCAGTGCACACCCTGCCGCGAAGGCACGGGCTGGATGTGGCGGGTGATGGAGCGCATGGTGAAAGGCGATGCGGAGATTGAGGAAATCGACATGCTGCTGGATGTCAGTACGCGGATCGAGGGGCATACGATCTGCGCCCTCGGCGATGCGGCGGCCTGGCCCATTCAGGGGCTGATCCGCCATTTCCGTCCGCTGATGGAACAGCGCATTGCGGATAACCGGGGACGGCGCGCCGGCCCCATTGCGGCGGAATGATCATGCCGAAACTGACCGTTGACGGAATCGAAATAGAAATCGAACCCGGGGCCAATCTCCTGCAAGCCTGTGAGGCCGCGGGCAAGGAAATCCCCCGTTTCTGCTACCACGAGCGTCTTTCCATCGCTGGCAATTGCCGGATGTGTCTGGTTGAGGTGGAGGGCGGACCGCCCAAACCGGTGGCGAGCTGCGCCATGCCCGTAGCAGACAAGATGGTGGTGCATACCGATTCCCCCATGGTGAGAAAGGCCCGCGAAGGGGCGATGGAGTTTCTGCTTGCCAATCATCCGCTCGATTGCCCGATCTGCGATCAGGGCGGGGAATGCGATTTACAGGACCAGGCCATGGGCTATGGCGCGGGGCGTTCGCGCTATCTGGAAAACAAGCGCGCGGTAGAAGACAAATATATGGGGCCGCTGATCAAGACAGTGATGACGCGCTGCATTCATTGCACGCGGTGTGTGCGTTTCACTACCGAGATCGCGGGGATTTCCGAACTTGGCGCCACCGGACGCGGCGAGGATATGGAGATCACCACCTATCTGGAGCAGGCGGTCACTTCCGAGCTATCCGGCAATGTGATCGATCTGTGCCCGGTTGGCGCGCTCACCTCGAAGCCCTATGCTTTTCGGGCGCGCCCCTGGGAATTGCGCAAGACTGAAACCGTGGATGTGATGGATGCGGTGGGCTCCAACATCCGTGTGGATGTGCGCAATACCCAGGTGATGCGGATTCTTCCGGTCAATAATGACGATGTGAACGAGGAATGGATTTCCGACAAGACCCGTTTCATATGGGACGGGTTGCGGCGTCAGCGTCTCGATACCCCCTATATTCGGGAAGGCGGCAAACTCCGCGCTGCGGAATGGGGAGAGGCGCTCGCGCTGGTGGCGCAAAAGATGAAGGCGTCACAGCCGGCGCGTATGGCCGCGATCGCGGGCGATCTCGCTTGCGGAGAATCCATGATGGCGCTCAAGGATCTGTGGGACCGGCTTGGAAGCCCGCATCTGGATTGCCGCCAGGATGGCGCAAGGATTGGCGGGGGGGAGCGTGGCGATTATCTCTTCAATTCGGGTTTCGCCGGGATAGAACAGGCGGATGCGCTGTTGCTGATCGGATGCAATCCGCGCTGGGACGCCGCGGTCGTCAACGCCCGCATCGTACAGCGTGCGCGTCACGGCAATTTCCGGGCCGCCAGCATCGGCGCGCCGTTTGACAATAATTTTCCCTGCAGCCATCTGGGGGCGGGGCCGGGCGCCTTGCGGGAACTGGCGCAAGGCGGCCATCCTTTCACCTCTGTCCTGCAGCAGGCGAAACACCCGATGGTGATTACCGGCATGGGGGCGCTGGCCCGTCCCGATGGCGGAGCGGTGCTGGCCCTGGCCCGGCAATTGGCGGAAAAGGTGGGCGCGCTGGGCCAGGAATGGAACGGCTTCAACGTGCTGCATACGGCGGCGGCGCGTGTGGCGGGACTTGATCTCGGCCTTTTGCCAGGGACTGAGGGGATGGACGTTCCGGCCATGCTGGAGGCGGCGAAATCCGGCGCGATCGATCTCCTCTATCTTCTGGGGGCGGACGAACTGGATCTGAATGGTCTGGGTAAGACATTTGTCGTTTATCAGGGCCATCATGGGGATGCGGGGGCGCACCGCGCTGATGTCATCCTGCCCGGCGTCGCTTATACGGAGAAAAACGGAATATATGTGAATAGCGAAGGACGGGTGCAGCTAGGAGTGCAAGCGGCATTCCCGCCTGGCGCTGCGCGGGAGGACTGGAAGATTCTGCGCGCCCTGTCTGACGCGGTGGGGATGACCCTGCCTTATGATTCCCTTGACGCCCTGCGCGCGCGCATGATCGAGGCGGCGCCGCATTTCAGCAATGTCGGGGTGGCGCAGCGCGCCCGGGTTTCTCCGCTGACTGATCCGGGGGAAACCGGGGATGCGCCTTTCAAAACCGCCATTGCGGATTTCTATTTCACCAATCCGGTCGCCCGCGCCTCCGCCATTATGGCGGAATGCAGCGCGCTGGCCAATGAGATGAAGAAGAAGGCGGTCCGCGCCCATGGTTGAATGGAATGCACTCTGGGAAGGTTATGGCTGGCCGCTGACGGTTATCATCGGGCAAATCCTGCTGGTGGCGGTCGGGGTGCTGGTGTCGCTGGCGTTTCTGCTGCTGGCGGACCGAAAAATCTGGGCGGCCGTGCAATTGCGGCGGGGACCCAACGTGGTGGGGCCCTTTGGGCTGCTGCAATCCTTTGCGGATTTCTTCAAATTCGCGCTGAAAGAAATCATCATTCCCGACGGGGCCAATAAAGGGGTGTTCCTTCTGGCGCCCCTGATCACCTTCGTGCTGGCGTTCATTGCGTGGGCGGTCATTCCGTTCGCCGACGGGTGGGTTATATCCGACATCAATGTCGGCATTCTCTATATCTTCGCGATTTCCTCGCTCGGGGTATATGGCATCGTGATGGGGGGATGGGCGTCAAACTCCAAATATCCCTTTCTGGGGAGTTTGCGATCCGCGGCGCAAATGGTCTCTTATGAAGTATCCATCGGCTTCGTGATGGTGACGGTGCTGCTCTGCGCGGGGTCGCTCAATCTGAGTGAAATTGTGCGGGCGCAGAAAAACATCTGGTTCTTCATTCCCCTGTTTCCCATGTTCGTGATCTTTCTCGTATCGGCGCTGGCGGAGACCAACCGTCCGCCCTTTGATCTGGCGGAAGCGGAATCGGAACTGGTGGCGGGTTATCAGACGGAATATTCCTCGACGCCATTTCTGCTGTTCATGATCGGGGAATATCTGAATATCGTGCTGATGTGCGCGATGACAGTGATCCTTTTTCTCGGCGGCTGGCTGCCGCCCTTCGATATGGCGCCCTTCACCTATGTGCCGGAGATCGTCTGGTTCATTCTGAAAATTCTTCTGGTGTTCTTTTTCTTCGCCATGGTGAAGGCGTTCGTGCCACGTTACCGTTACGATCAGTTGATGCGGCTTGGATGGAAGGTGTTCCTGCCCTTTTCGCTGGTCTGGGTCGTGGTGACGGCGGGGGTGCTGACCGCCTTCGATCTTGCGCCCTGAAAGGAAGTGACGCATGGGATTTTTTGACCGCACCGCCCGTTCCCTGTTGCTGGGAGAGTTTGTGTCCAGCTTCTGGCTGGCGCTCAAATATTTCGTCAAGCCCAAAGCGACAGTGAATTACCCTTACGAAAAGGGTCCGATTTCACCCAGATTCCGGGGGGAGCATGCGTTGCGCCGTTACCCCAACGGGGAGGAGCGCTGCATCGCGTGCAAATTATGTGAGGCCATCTGCCCCGCCCAGGCGATCACCATCGAAGCCGCGCCGCGACAGGAGGATGGCGTACGCCGCACGACGCGCTATGACATCGATATGACTAAATGCATCTACTGCGGCTTCTGTCAGGAAGCCTGCCCAGTGGACGCGATTGTCGAAGGGCCGAATTTCGAATTCGCTGTGGAGACCCGCGAGGAACTTTTGTATGACAAGGAGCGGCTGCTTTCGAATGGCGACCGCTGGGAATACGAGATTTCCAAAAATATCGAACTGGATGCGCCTTACCGTTAAGGGACGGGTGAGGCGGGACCGAGGGGAAAAGGGGACTAGGGGATATGATTGTTCAGGCGCTGGCGTTTTACCTGTTCGCAGCGGTATTGACCGCCGCTGCGCTGATGGTGGTCATCGCGCGCAATCCCGTGCATTCGGTGCTGTTTCTGATCCTCGCCTTTTTTAACGCCGCGGGCCTGTTTGTGCTGCTTGGCGCGGAGTTCGTGGCGATGATCCTGGTCATCGTCTATGTGGGCGCCGTGGCGGTGCTGTTCATGTTCGTGGTGATGATGCTGGACATAGATTTTGTAGAGTTGCGCCAGGGCTTTCTAAATTACCTGCCGGCCGGTTTGCTGGTCGGCTTTGTTCTGGTGATGGAGCTGATTCTCGTGGTGGGCGCGGGGAGCATGAACGCCGGAGCGCCCCAAACCGCTGTTCCCGCAGCGCCGCCTGAGGGAATGACCAATACCGAGGCGCTGGGGCGCATTCTCTATACGGATTACGCCTATCTGTTTCAGGTGGCGGGGCTTATTCTGCTGGCGGCGATGATTGGCGCGATCGTGCTGACCCTGCGCGCCCGCGAAGGGGTCCGCAGGCAGGTGATTGCGGATCAGATCGCGCGTACTCCTGCGCTGGGGATGGAGCTCAAGGACGTGAAACCAGGGCAGGGGATCTAGAACCATGGTAATCGGTCTCACCCATTATCTCACCTTGGCGGCCATCGTGTTCGCCATCGGCGTGCTGGGCATATTTATCAACCGCAAGAACATCATTGTTATTCTGATGTCGGTGGAATTGATTCTGCTGTCGGTGAACATCAACCTGGTGGCGTTCTCGGCATTTCTGCATGATCTGACCGGTCAGGTGTTTACCCTTTTCGTGCTGACTGTGGCGGCGGCGGAGGCCGCCATTGGTCTCGCCATTCTGGTGGTGTATTACCGCAATAGCGGCACCATCGCCGTTGAAGACATTAATCTGATGAGGGGCTAAGAAAAGCGGCATGTATAGCGCGATTGTTTTCTTGCCCCTTATTGGCGCGATCATCGCGGGGGTGTTTGGCCGCTTCATCGGCCCGCGCGGCGCGCACCTGGTGACCTGCGGCGCGCTGATCGTGGCGGCGGCCCTTTCCTGCATCGCGCTGTATGAAGTGGGCTTCCTGCATCAGACCGCCCAGGTCCAGGTGCTCCGCTGGATCGACAGCGGGGCATTCGAAGTGGACTGGGCCCTGCGCATTGATACGCTGACTGCCGTAATGCTGGTCGTGGTGACGGGGGTTAGCGCCCTCGTGCATATCTATTCAATCGGTTATATGAGCCACGACCCGCACCAGCCGCGTTTCATGGCGTATCTTTCCCTGTTCACCTTCGCCATGCTCATGCTGGTGACTTCAGATAACTTCCTGCAGCTATATTTTGGCTGGGAAGGGGTGGGGCTCGCCTCCTATCTGCTGATCGGCTTCTGGTACAATCGCCCCTCTGCAAACGCTGCGGCGATCAAGGCGTTTGTTGTGAACCGGGTTGGTGATTTCGGTTTCGCCATCGGCATCATGGCGATTTTCGTCGTGTTTGGATCTGTCTCTTTTGACACGGTATTCGCCCAGGCGCCGGAAATGGCGGGCAAAACCTTCCAGTTCCTTTCCTGGCAGCCGGATATTCTGACCACGATCTGCCTGCTCCTGTTTGTAGGGGCAATGGGTAAATCGGCGCAGTTTTTTCTGCATACCTGGCTGCCGGACGCGATGGAGGGACCAACCCCTGTATCCGCCCTTATCCATGCGGCGACCATGGTCACGGCTGGAGTGTTTCTTGTGGCGCGCTGCTCCCCGCTGTTCGAGTTCGCGCCGGATGCGCTGAGCGTTGTGACGGTGATCGGCGCCACCACCGCGTTTTTCGCCGCCACGATCGGCCTGGTGCAGAACGACATCAAACGGGTGATCGCCTATTCCACCTGTTCCCAGCTTGGCTATATGTTCTTCGCCGCGGGAGTATCCGCCTATAATGTGGCGGTCTTCCATCTGTTCACCCACGCTTTCTTCAAAGCGCTGCTGTTTCTTGGCGCAGGTTCGGTGATTCATGCGATGTCCGATGAACAGGACATGCGCAGGATGGGTGGGGTTTACCGGCTGATTCCCGCGACCTGGGTGCTGATGCTGATCGGCACGCTGGCGCTGACCGGTTTTCCCCTGACCGCAGGATATTTTTCAAAGGACGCTGTGATCGAGGCGGCCTACGCAGCGGGCAGCGATGTCGGTCAGTACGGGTTCGCCATGGGGGTGGTCGCCGCCGCCATGACCGCATTCTATTCCTGGCGGCTCATCTTCATGACTTTCCATGGGAAGACCCGCGCCAGCGAGGAAGTGCTCTCCCATATGCATGAATCGCCGCCAGTCATGCTGGCGCCGCTGATGATTCTGGCCATAGGGGCGTTATTCGCTGGCGCGGTTTTCGCAGGTTCGTTCATTGGCGAACATTCCAGCGAGTTCTGGGGCAACGCCCTGTTCGTCATGCCGGACAAGAATATCCTGGAGGCTATGCACCATGTGCCGGCATGGGTGAAATATTCACCGGTCGTAGCTGGTTTCGTGGGGCTGCTGCTTGCCTATTATATGTATATCCGCAGACCGGATGTTCCAGCCAGCCTGGCGGAAACCCATTATGGTCTTTATCAGTTCCTGCTCAACAAATGGTATTTCGACGAATTGTACGATCTGCTTTTCGTGCGCCCCGCCAAGGCTATCGGTAATTTCCTGTGGGTGCGTGGCGATGGCGGGGTGATTGACCGATTCGGTCCGGATGGTATTGCTGAAGCGGTGCAGCGTGTGACGCGGCGGGCTGTGCAGTTGCAGAGCGGCTATCTCTATCATTACGCCTTTGTGATGCTGATCGGATTGTCTGCGCTGACCACCTATTACATGTTTACAGGGGGCGCGCATTGATGAGCGAGTGGCCGATCTTATCCCTGGTGACGTTTTTACCGTCGATTGGCGCATTATTCGTTCTGCTGATCCGCGGTGATGAAGCCGTGGTGGCGCAGAATGCGCGAATGGTGGCCCTGTGGACGACGCTGTTCACCTTTGCCCTTTCGCTGCTGCTCTGGTCGGGGTTCGACAACAGCACCGCAGCGTTCCAGTTCGTGGAGAAACACGCCTGGCTCGGCGGTAATATCAACTATCATATCGGGATAGACGGCATTTCGATGCCGTTCATCATTCTGACCACCTTTCTGATGCCGCTTTGCATATTGGCGTCCTGGGAAGCGATCACGGAGCGGGTCAAGGAATATATGATCGCGTTTCTGGTTCTGGAAACGCTGATGATTGGCGTGTTCGGGGCGCTGGACCTGGTGCTGTTCTACCTGTTTTTCGAGGGTGGTCTGATTCCGATGTTTCTTATCATCGGGGTGTGGGGGGGCAAGCGCCGGGTATATGCCTCATTTAAATTCTTCTTATATACGTTTGCGGGTTCCGTACTGATGCTGCTGGCGATAATGGCCATGTATTGGGACGCGCAAACAACCAATATCACTTCGCTGCTGGCGCATCGCTTTGGCGCAGGGATGCAGGCCTGGCTGTGGCTGGCGTTTTTTGCCTCTTTCGCCGTCAAGGTGCCGATGTGGCCAGTGCATACCTGGCTTCCGGACGCCCATGTCGAGGCGCCCACGGCCGGATCAGTCATTCTTGCAGGGGTGCTGCTGAAAATGGGAGGCTACGGTTTTCTGCGCTTTTCCCTGCCGATGTTTCCGGTCGCCTCGGATAATTTCACCCCGCTCGTGTTCGCCCTCAGCGTCGTCGCCATTATCTATACTTCTCTGGTGGCGCTGGCGCAGAAAGACATGAAAAAGCTTATCGCCTATAGTTCCGTCGCCCATATGGGGTTTGTCACTATCGGGATGTTCGCCATGAATGTACAGGGCGTTCAGGGCAGCGTCATTCAGATGATCAGCCATGGTCTGGTCTCTGGCGCGCTGTTTCTCTGCGTCGGCGTCGTCTACGACCGCATCCATACCCGCGAGATTGACGCTTATGGAGGGCTGGTGCACCGCATGCCGCTTTACGCCTTTACCTTTTTGCTATTCACCCTTGGCACCATAGGCCTGCCGGCCACCAGTGGTTTCGTTGGGGAGTTCCTGATTCTGGTCGGCGCGTATCAGGCAAACAGCTGGGTCGCGTTCGCCGCGACCACAGGAGTAGTCCTGGGGGCGGCCTATTCTCTTTGGCTTTACCGCCGCATCGTGTTCGGCGAACTGGTGAAAGACAATCTCAAAGATATTCTTGACTTGAACCGGCGTGAGATTGCGATTTTTGCGCCACTGGTGCTGGCTGTCCTTTGGATCGGGATCTATCCCATGCCTCTTCTGGACGCGACTGCAGCCTCAGTGGAGAATCTGATTACCCATTATCAGGCGTCACTCGCCAGCTTCGGCGCGGGCGGTCCACCCCTCGCCCATGCGGCGCAATGAGAAAGGGCAGCCGCCAGAATGACTAGCACTGCTTTCATTTCGTCAGATCTGCTGATCCTGCTGCCTGAAATTGTTCTGGCCTGCGGAAGTCTGTTCCTGCTTCTTCTGGGGGTATTCCGTCAGGCAGGCGGCGCGCGACTGGTCAGTCAGGGGTCGTATTTTCTGATATTCGTCACGGCTCTGCTGGTTCTGTTACAGCCGGACGTGCGAAGTATCGCCTTTTCTGGAAGTTTTATAGATGACGGATTTTCCCGTTTCGCCAAAATACTAATCCTGCTGGGATCGGGCGTGACGCTGATCATGGCGCAAGGCTATCTGCATCGCGAAAACATGGACCGGTTTGAATTTCCGGTACTGGTTCTGCTGGCGAGCCTTGGCATGATGCTGATGGTGTCGGCGGGGGATCTGATTTCACTTTATATGGGGCTGGAGCTTCAGAGCCTCTCGCTTTACGTGCTGGCGGCTTTCAAGCGGGATTCACAGCGCGCCACCGAAGCCGGGCTGAAATATTTTGTCCTTGGCGCGCTGGCTTCCGGCATGCTGCTATATGGCGCAGCCCTGATCTATGGCTTTACGGGCACGGTAAATTTCGCCAAGCTCGCCGCGTTTTTCAGTGCTGGTCATGGCGAAACCGGTCTTGGCCTGATTTTCGGTCTCGTGTTCCTGACAGCAGGCCTCGCGTTCAAAATTTCGGCCGTGCCGTTTCACATGTGGACACCCGACGTCTATGAAGGCGCGCCGACGCCGGTGACGGCCTTCCTGGCTTCGTCGCCAAAAATCGCCGCCATGGCGCTTTTCATACGTGTTCTGTCTCAGCCAATGCTCGGCATGATGGAGCAATGGCAGCAGATCATTGTATTTATCGCCATCGCTTCCATGGTCCTGGGC
>OBIC01000340.1_pt1 | contig 14488 bp, 16 predicted proteins | sample 1519831 | NCBI WGS metagenome assembly OBIC01 (sample SAMN03019805, study PRJEB22545) | beach sand metagenome | biome: beach; feature: sea beach; material: beach sand | place: USA: Municipal Pensacola Beach, FL | collected 2010-10-20 | depth 40-45 cm m | reverse complement strand
GGTTTGTGCTGCATTAGGTCAGGGAGCATGGGCACCTTGGCCTGTTCATAATCTTGATGCAATGCAATCGCCAAGCTCCAGAAGTGAGGCGGCGTCCATAGAAATAAAACCAGTGCAAGTAGCAGTGATGCAGGGGCTAAGTACGGGTCGGCAGCTGCGGCGCCTGCCAGCACAGCAAAACTGCCGGCAGCCCCGCCGATAACAATATTCCACACACTGCGCCGCTTTAGCCATAAGGTATAGATGACGCCATAAAAAAAGGCGCCTAAAAACAAATGAACAGACACAGCAAAGTTAAAAACCCATGCTGCGATCAACATGGAAAAAGCAAGCAGTCCGACAATCACAAATAACCAATATTTACTGTGTTGAAAGTGCCCTGCGGCAAATACCCGATTCTGCGTCCGCTTCATGAGTGCATCGAGATCCTTCTCGGCGTATTGGTTAAACGCTCCGGCACTCGCAGAAGAGGCCAAGACCAAACAAGCCAGCAAAATCATTTCCGGCATGCTCAACGCTGCACCCGGTGTTACGGCAAATCCTGCCATTGCCGTGAATGCCATCATGACACCAATACGTATTTTAAATAAATCAATGAGCTGCGCGATCATAATAGCTTACTCTTTAAGCACCTTAACCCTAGAAAAGAAAGCCCTAAATCAGCGTAGGGCTTTCTCCCTGGTCGGCGCTTAACTCATTCCCCATGTCTCTGCCAAGTACTTCCAGTTAATGAAGTAGTACACAACAAAGGCAATCAAAAAGACACCGGCAAGCAGCAGGGTCCCTGAAATCGCATTACCTGAGCGATGCAAGGTGACATATTGTGCTTCGGTGGGTGGCGTGGCGACCATAACACGGGGAAACTTTTCTTCTTGCCCCACCTTTTTGCCAAAGAGCAAGGTGCCGACAATAATCAAGCAGAACATGCCTCCACCAATCGCCGCGAGCACCACACTTAAGCCATTTAACGACATTAAAGCCATGGCTGATGACGGGAACTCATAAGGAAAGCTGCTACTTGTGAAAGCAGCATCCCAATGACGTCGTGGCAGCCCTAAGGTGCCTGCACCCATCATAAAGACAGATACGCCAGTCATACCCAGACCAAAAATATAAGGCTGCCATTTACACCAGGACGTTAAGATCAGTTCGCGCCGAAACAGTACAGGGACTAACCAGTAAGTAATACCCATAAAGGCAAGTGTGGTACCTAAGACGACGGTTGCATGAAAATGTCCCGGAACATAAAGCGTATTATGCACAATCAAATTCAGCTGCTCTGCGCCCATCATCACCCCGGAAATCCCCCCGAGAAACCCAAACCCAACAATCGAAATCATGGTTGATGAAAAGACAGGATTACCCCAAGGTGCTTTACGCAACCACTCAAACAGCCCGTTCGTGTAGCCACGTGCTCTTTGGGCAGCCTCCATGGAGCCGGGAACAGTCAGACCGTGCACCATACTGGCCATAACTGCTAGGTACATGGCATAGCTGGTGTTGAATATTTTCCACTCTGTTCCAACCCCCGGATCCACCAGCAAATGATGCGCACTGGCAATTTGAAGGACAGCAATGTAGAGCACAAAAGCAAATCGGCTGACTTTTTCAGACAAAGGTTTGGCGCCAAATACCAGTGCACCGACCATGTACCAGACTGTCACATGCGTTGCGACATTGATCTGCTGTGAGGAATGCCCGAAGGCCCACCAGATCAAGCGGTATACACCCGCATCAATGTTGCTTACGTACCCCAGCTGCCACAACAATGTGGGCACTAAAATAATCGCCCCAGAGGCAATGGTGAAAATCGCGATAATACAAGCTGTTAGCCCGCCGAATGTCACCAGAGGAATAGAACCTTCATAGGTTTTTTCCTTTTTGGCAATCACCAGGGTTCCGAGAAAAATAAAACAGCCGATCAACGCACCAACGGCGAATAGTATCAAGCCCAGATAAAATGCCCAGTGCGCGGGCATCGGTGCATAAGAAGTCATCATCACCGCGGAGCTCAACGACCACACCGCATAGTTATTAACCAAGGCCCCAATCACCATCAACAAAAAGGCGAGATACCCCAGTTTTGGTGTTGCCAGGCGACACCCCAAAACCACCGACGACACAAAATACAAGGCTGCAATTTCAAAGAAAATAATCCAGAAAATTAAGACGTTAATGCCATGCGATGTCAACGTTGTATAAAAATCCTGAGGCCCCAGCAAGTGAACTTCCGGCCAGCGCGTTAGGCCCACACCGATCCCCATGATTCCACCTACCAGGAGAAAGACAACTGCCGCCACAGCGTTCAGTTTAATTAATGTTTCAGCTGGCCCGTGGAACCGTAGCCCCGTATCGGGGCAGGTCCTGAAAATAGCGTTATTTGTCACGACTACCCCTCCTTACTCAACAACGTAAATTTTACCCACCATGTTATGGTGGTTGATGCCGCAGTACTCGTTACAGATAACAGAGTACTCGCCTGTCGCATTGGGTGTGATTGTCAGCACGTGTTCATATCCTGGCAACACCTGGATATTCAGATTCGCAGGTTGCAGAGAAAAGCCGTGATTCCAATCGATTGAGTTCAAGTGAAGACGGTAACTCTGGCCTTGCTTAAGCTCCAGAATCGGCCACCAGTCCCACAAGCGCGCCACCATATAAATATCTTCACCCGCCGGAGGTGCAACCACTGGGAACTGGCGATCCCCTTCTGTTCTTACCGTATACTGATCCACAAAGGCCTGAGTTTTTTCCATATACCTTTGTGGCGTGGTTCGGTAAGTTTCTGTCGATAAATTCTGTTCACCAAAAATATGCCAGAGCGGCATCATCAAGGTCAGAATAATGCCCCAAATAACAACAATAAAGATCCAGATCAATTCTGCCCGGTCAATCGGCTTTTTCCACCAGACTTTTTGATCAGGAGGCGATAAACTGGTCATTGCCATACCCTCAACTAGATTCGTTATTTATCAAATAAAAGCGCACGATTAATTGGCGATAGGAATGGAAACAATCTCCACAATTCCCCAAATAATGTACGTCACCGTTGGAATGGCGATGCCAATAAACAGTAAGAGAAACGGGTTATCAATTAGCTGTTGCATAATAGGAATTTTTTCTTCTTCTTGATCATTTTCATTCATTTTAAATGCCCTCATTTTTCCGAAAGCCCATCAATAAAATATTATTTTTTGATTTTCCTCAGCGCAGCGTTTCACTGCCCAAAGGCTTGTGGTTAAGCATGAAAGAGTTGCTAACCCTCCTCCTTGACATAAGTCAACTTACGCACTTATTTCGTGCGTCAAAAAACTATCTCAGCAATGACCTCCTGACCTGCTTTGAGTTGAAAATAATTTCTGTAACCACTTGATTTTCAACATCATAAATAACTCCCCAGTAATCATCCCCACCACCGCAGACATTTCCGGCCGATGTCCGCCAGTCTTCAACATCCACCTCTTTCCAAACCTTGCTTCCACGCTGTCGCTCGATGCTGGCTTTTCGGGCATCTTTGCGAAAACCATTGATATAAATGTAAGGTCGGCGCAGGACCTCAAAAGCGATGTACTGCCGGTAATAATCACTGAATTCAAAGTCGGCTTTTTCACTGTTCTTTAACGGCTTCTGCAGCATATCTGGCATTAACTCGTCAACCTCATTCACGAGGCTTTCACTCAATTCCCGGTGCCCGGTAATAAAAGTGGGTGTCATTCTTGAACATTGATCCAACGCTGTTTTGACATGAAACGGATCAGAAATAATGACGTAATCTTTCACCGAATGATTTTCATTAGCGTGGACAAACGGGACCATCGCAGCATAAAAAACTAAAAGCATAAAAAATTTCATTTCAAACCACCTCAGCGGAACAAATGTAGGTAAAAATTTACACATCACTATTTAATCAAACACCACGGTATCTCACTCTCACTTGATCGATATCAAGGAAAGGAGAAATCCCTCTGTTTCACAATGTGGCTCACTTAACCGTAGAAGGACAACCGCAGAGGACTCCGCCATGAAAAAAAGTAAAAATCTTTATGCCTCACTCTTGAGTGCTGCCATCATCCTGGCAATCAACGGACCACTGAACGCCGCCACAGAGAAGCACCCTGGCGGCGAGGTAAGCGGCAGTTATGAAGGCGCCCCCACAACCATCGATCCGGGCCAAGCGAAAAACATGATCACCTCCGAAGGTCCCCCAATGACGATGGAAGAGTTCGAAGTGGGTAAGAAAATCTACTTTGAACGCTGTGCTGGCTGCCATGGTGTATTGCGTAAAGGTGCTACGGGGAAACCCTTAACTACCGACATCACCCGGCCGAAAGGCACGGACTTTTTAAAGGTCTTCATCAACTTCGGATCACCGGCCGGCATGCCGAACTGGGGTTCCTCGGGCGAACTTTCAGAAAAAGAAATCGACATTATGGCCCGCTATCTCCAGCATGAACCCCCAATTCCTCCTGAGTGGGGACTGGCCGAGATGAAGAATACCTGGAAGGTACAAGTTCCGCCTGAAAAACGCCCCACCAAGAAGATGAATAACTACAATATCAGCAACATCTTCTCCGTCACTCTGCGTGACTCAGGGCAGATCGCCTTACTTGATGGGGATACTTACAAAATCATCAACATCGTCAATACCGGCTATGCCGTTCACATCACTCGGCCTTCAGCATCGGGGCGCTACCTTTTTGTGATTGGGCGTGACGCCAAAATCAACATGATTGACTTGTGGATGGAAACGCCCGATTCCGTCGCCGAAATCAAAGTTGGCCTGGAAGCTCGCTCTGTCGAAACGTCCAAGTTCAAAGGCTATGAGGATAAGTATGCGATTGCCGGCTCTTACTGGCCTCCTCAGTACGTCATCATGGATGCCAGCACGCTGGAGCCTGTGAAAATAGCATCCACCCGGGGAATGACTCACGATACTCAAGAGTACCACCCAGAGCCGCGTGTGGCTGCCATCGTGGCATCCCACAAGCATCCTGAGTTTATTGTCAACATTAAAGAAACGGGCAAAATCCTGCTTGTGAATTATGCGGACATTGATAACTTGAGCGTCACCACGATCCCCGCATCGCGCTTCTTGCACGACGGAGGCTGGGATAAAACTCACCGCTATTTTCTAACAGCGGCTAACAAGTCCAACAAAGTGGCTGTCATCGACTCTAAAGATCGTGAGCTTGAGGCCTTGGTTGATGTTAAAGAAATCCCTCACCCGGGCCGCGGAGCAAACTTTGACCATCCTAAATACGGTCCGGTTTGGGCAACCAGCGCGCTGGGCAACGCCGATGTCACACTGATTGGCACCGACCCTGAAAATCACAAGCAAAATGCCTGGAAAGCGGTTCAGGTACTGCAAGGTCAAGGGGGTGGATCACTCTTCATCAAAACGCATCCTAAGTCCAAAAACCTGTATGTCGATACCCCGTTAAACCCTGCTGAGCCCATCAGCCAGTCTGTTGCCGTGTTCGATATCCAAAACCTGGAAAAAGGATACAAAGTTCTACCCATTGCCGAATGGGCTGCTTTAGGCAAAGGTCCCAAACGGGTTGTTCAACCTGAGTTCAATAAAGAAGGTACCGAAGTCTGGTTCTCTGTTTGGAGCGGTAAGGAAGAAGAGTCGGCCCTGGTTGTCGTTGACGACAAAACGCTGAAACTGAAAAAAGTCATCAAAGACAAACGCCTGGTCACACCCACAGGTAAGTTTAACGTTTACAACACACAGAACGACATTTACTAAGCAACCCAGGGGTGGCTTCATGCCACCCCTTTTCAATCGCATCCCACGTAAAACCAAAACAAAAGGATTGCCGAGATGAAACACCCTGCCCTTGTTTACCTCGTTGGCGCCGGCCCCGGAGACCCTGAGTTGTTGACTGTTAAGGCCCTTCGCTTATTGCAAACGGCCGATACCGTCATTTATGACCGTCTGGTTTCAAAAGATATTATCGACCTTATCCCTCAGGGCGTGTGCAAACTTTATGTTGGCAAAGCCACGGGCAATCATGCACTTGATCAATCCGAAATTAACCAGCTACTGGCACAGCTTGCGCGCAAGAACCGCAAAATTGTTCGCCTTAAAGGTGGTGACCCCTTTATTTTTGGGCGCGGCGGAGAAGAAGCGCTGTTCCTCCACAAACAGAGAATTCCGTTTGAAATCGTCCCAGGTATTACCGCCGCTCAAGCATGCTCGGCCTACAGTGGCATTCCCTTAACCCACCGCTCGGTTGCCCGCTCAGTACAATATCTGACAGGACATTGGGAAAACAATACAGACATTCAAGTGGATCCCAAAACATTAGCTGACCCTAAACAAACCCTGGTCATCTACATGGGTCTGGCCAACCTCAGTCACATCATCACAAAAGTTATTGATGCCGGGCGCTGTCCTGAAACGCCCGTCGCAATCATTGAAAAAGGCACAACCGCACAGCACCGGCAAGTGATTTGTTCACTCACAACATGCGTTAAAACTGTCCAAGATCAAGAAATCCAACCCCCCTCCTTAATTATCATAGGTGACGTCGTAACGTTTTCTCATCAATTAAATTGGTTTAAACCCGACACTCAAAAGCAAGAAAGCAACCATTATGCGCAAGGCCATTGATTCAATCTGCAACTTACTGAGTAGACCGATGCAACACATCGGTCAGGCAATGCTCCTTACGCTGCTTCTCTCCTCTTTTACAGCAGCGTGGGCAGAATTGTCTTCCCAGGAAGTGGCGACACTGCGTCATTTGCTTTATCAGGACTGCGGCTCCTGCCACGGTTTACATCTCACGGGTGGTCTCGGTCCAGCCATCACACGCACAGCGCTGCAAAGTAAACCCACCGATTATCTGTTTACGGTTATCGCCAAAGGCATACCGGGGACACCCATGCCGCCATGGGAATCCCAGCTGAGTAAAGAGGAAATTCAGTGGCTTATCACGGAACTAAAAGGCCCCCACACACCATGAAACACCTATCCATACTACTGATACTGACCTGCCTTTGGGTCCCCGCCACGGTGATGGCCTCATTGAGAGGGACAGGCGATTTAGGCGTTGTCATCGAAAGAGCCAGCGGTTCAATTTTGATCGTTGAACACAGCCAGCATACGGTACTGGGCCGTGTATCCGGCTTGGGTGATCTGTCCCATGCTTCTGTCGTATTTTCACGTGATGCGCGTTACGCTTTTATTTTTGGACGAGATGGCGGGCTTAGCAAGGTCGATCTGCTTGAACACCGTATCGTCAAGCGAGTGATCCAATCTGGTAACAGTATTGGAGGCGCCATTTCCCAAGATGGCCGTTTCATCGCAGTCTCAAACTACACGCCTGGCGGTGTTCGCATTTTTAATGCCGACACTCTTTCGAAGGTGGCTGACATCCCGGCCGACTATGGTCAAAAGACATACTCTAAAGTTATCGGTTTGGTGGATGCGCCCAACAATCGGTTTGTATTCTCACTATATGATGCCGGGGAAATATGGATTGCAGACGTCACCGACTCACAGAACCCGCAATTGACCAAGTATAAAGATGTGGGTCGCCAACCTTACGATGGCTTAATCAGTGCCAATGGTCGTCACTACCTGGCCGGGCTTTTTGGTGAAGATGGACTGGCTCACCTGGATTTATGGCACCCGGATCGCGGGGTAAAAAAAATTCTCCCGGGTTACGGTAAAGGCCAAAACGATCAAAAGCTGCCTGTCTACAAAATGCCTCACCTGGAAGGCTGGGCGATTGCAGGCTCACAGGCCTTTTTCCCGGCTATCGGTAAACACCAAGTCTTAGTCGCAAACACGGAAAACTGGCAACAAATTGGAACAATTCCTGTGATCGGTCAACCGGTTTTTGTCATGGCAGAACCGACACAGCGCCAAGTGTGGGTGAACTTTGCGCTTCCCAATAATCAATGGGTACAAGTCATTGATGTTGAAAGCCAAAAACCAGTGAAAACGCTGGAGCCAGGGAAAGGTGTACTGCATATGGAATTTACGCCTCGTGGCAAGGCCGTCTGGATATCTGTACGCGATGAAAATCGGATTGATGTCTACGATACCCAAACCATGCAGCTGATCATACAAATTCCGGCCGAAGCGCCAAGCGGCATCTTTTTTACCAACCGTGCCCACAGGATAGGCTTGTAATGAGGACCGTCCCCTCTCAACAGCGATTATTAAACGAATTCCAGCATGGGTTTCCGTTGGTTGCCGAACCCTTTGCCGACATGGCCACACAAATCGGTGTCACCGTTCAATCCCTCTTAGCGCAACTCAGGACCTTTCAACAACAACACATCATCAGCCGGGTTGGCCCTGTGTTCCGGCCCAATACCATTGGCGTTAGCACACTGGCCGCGATGTCTGTCCCTGAAGCTGGTTTAGAGAAGGTCGCCGCCATGATTAGCCGCTATCCGCAGGTAAATCATAATTATGAGCGCGAACATGCTTACAACTTATGGTTTGTCCTCAATGACAGTGACTCAGCTTCCCTTGAGCACACCCTGGCCTGCATGAGCCGCCAAACCGGTCACCCCATACTCTCTTTGCCCTTGGTGAAGGCTTATCACATCGATTTAGGCTTTGATCTGGAAACAGGCACAAAAAAGAAGCAAACAGGTCCCTGTCAGCATGCTCACACACCACATACCGCCCTGCCGGAGGACTACAAACCACTGATTAAAGCCACTCAAAAAGGCCTGCCCTTAACTGAGCGGCCTTATCTGGCGATTGCTAAAAAGCTCAAACGAACTGAACAAAGCGTGATCGCTCAACTGGCAACACTTCTACAGGAAGGTATTATCAAACGCATGGGCGTAATCGTGCAGCACCGAAAGCTCGGGTTTCTGGCCAATGGCATGGTGGTTTTTGACATCCCAGATACGATGGTCGACGCCATCGCTTATGAACTCAGCGCCGAACCTCGGATCAGTCTCTGCTACCAGCGCCCGCGCCGGGAACCGCATTGGCCCTACAATTTATTTTGCATGATTCATGGTAAAAGCCGACAGGAAGTTTTGGAGCATGTAACCGACCTACGCCACAGGCATAACCTGTCCGAAATTCCACAGGATATTTTATTCAGCAAAAAGTGCTTTAAACAACGCGGGGCCACGTATCGTTATGGATAACCTGGACCGCCAAATTATTAATCGCTTGCAAAAAAATCTGCCGATTTGTACACGCCCGTTTGAGCAGGTTGCTCAGGAACTCGGCACAACAGAAGACAAACTCATCAGCCGTATCCAGGCACTGCTTGACGATGGCACTTTGACCCGCTTTGGGCCTTTATTCAATGCGGCTGAACTCGGTGGTGAACTTAGCCTGTGCGCCATGTCCATTCCTGAACAGGCGTTTGACTCGGTGGCCGATCTCGTTGGTGACTTTCCACAAGTAGCGCATAACTATGCCCGTAACCACACCCTCAATATGTGGTTTGTGCTGGCAACCAGCTACCCCGGTGAACTCGAAAAGACCCTGAAAGCTATTGAAATAAAAACCGGCTATACCGTGTACAACTTCCCTAAAAAGAAAGAATTTTTTATTGGCCTTTATCTGAACGTATGACTATGCCCAAGGATGATTCATCAAACGATAAGTTAGACCAAAGTATTGTTACCCTGACACAGTCCGGACTACCTTTGGTGCCTCAACCCTATCACCATCTGGCAGAGCAACTGGGCGTGGATGCCGAGTACGTAATGGCGCGTTTGAGGGCCATGCAACAGGACGGCCGAGTCCGCCGCATTGGCGCGGTGCCCAACCATTACCGGCTCGGGTACAAAGCCAATGGCATGTCCGTGTGGGACGTGGATGATGCTTTCATCCAGACCGCAGGTGAAAAAGTCGGGCAATTAACTTTCGTCAGCCACTGCTACGAACGCCCTCGGGCACCCGGCATCTGGCCCTATAACTTATTCGCCATGGTGCATGCTCATACAAAAGCCGAAGTCTACACCCTCGTTGAGCACATCCAGGATGTGCTGGGCGATTGGTCCCGACAGCACGATGTGTTGTTCAGCACCCGGATTCTGAAAAAAACCGGGTTTCGTTTGGGAGACAAATAATGTTCCGCATCAGCCAGTTTATGCAAGATCTCATCCGCCCCGGGGTACCTCTGAGCACACGCACCCCCACAGGACCGGTTGTCATTTGGAACTTGATACGCCGTTGCAATCTGCGTTGCCAGCACTGCTACACCACATCGAAAGATCAAAATTACCCCGGTGAACTGGGAACAGAGGACGTGCTCAAGGTCATGGAAGAGCTGCGCGCTTACGGCGTGCCTGTTCTGATACTCTCCGGCGGCGAACCCTTGATGCGCCCGGACATTTTTGAACTCACAGCCTATGCCAAACAATTAGGCTTTTATGTCGCCCTCTCAACCAATGGCACACTGATCAACGAAGAGAATATTGACACCATTGCCGCATGTGATTATCAATACGTGGGAATCAGTATTGACGGCATCGGACCTACGCATGATCGTTTCCGTGGAAAAAAAGGCGCATTTAACGATTCCATGGCTGCCGTCCAACTCTGTCAGCAAGCGGGCATCAAAGTCGGGCTCCGCTTTACACCTGTGCAAAACAACGTCGATGAGCTACCACAGTTACTTGAGCTCGTACGCAAGGAAAACATTAATAAATTTTACCTCTCGCACTTGAACTACGGTGGCCGCGGCAATCGCAGTCGCAAGCAGGACACACACCATCAAATGACCCGCGACATGATGGACCGTTTGCTAGAAGCGGCCTATGAAGATGCCAGAGATGGCACTGGCCGGGAGTATGTCACCGGCAACAACGATGCGGATGGCGTCTACTTTTTGCAGTGGGTGAAAAAACATTTTCCTGAAAAAGAAACCGTCATTCGGGAAAAGTTAATTGCGTGGGGCGGAAACGCTTCCGGCCTTCACATTGCCAATATTGATAACCTTGGGAATGTCCATCCGGATACCTTCTGGTGGGATTACACCTTAGGCAATGTCAAAGAACGTCCGTTCTCGGATATCTGGTCTGATATCCGTGACCCGCTGATGGCTGGGCTCAAACAGAAACCGCGCCAATTAGGCGGCCGCTGCGGCGTCTGCCCAGCACAAAGTATTTGTGGCGGGAACACACGAGTACGCGCCTATCAGACAACAAATGACCCATGGTGGGAAGACCCAGGCTGCTATCTCCACGATGATGAACTCGGCCTCGTCGAAGCCGACTACATCCACACCCAGCCACACCCCATCCCGTTGCAAACCAACACTGTGGGGCAGGCTATCCAATGGGCAAAATAACCCCTTTTTTCTACGTAATCAGCAGCCTGTGGCTTCTAAACTTTCATACCGTTTGGGCGGCTCCACCGTCGGCAGAAACACTGTATAAGCAGCATTGTGGCCAATGCCATGGCGCAGATCGACTGGGACATACAGGCCCAGCCCTCCTTCCCGAAAGCTTAAAGCGCTTGCCCCTCAAACAAAGCCTGGCTACCATCCGATCGGGGTTACCTGCCACACAGATGCCCGCGTTTGGCGAACAATTAACCACGACTGAAATTGAGGCCATCACAAACTATATTTACACCCCACCCGCTGTCTCTCCAAACTGGCCTGAAGACGCCATTCGCAATAGCCGCATCGTTCACCACCCCGAGTTACTCAAGCTTGAGGCGACTGCACTAAAACCCGTTTATGAAGCTGATCCCCTCAATCTCTTCCTGGTTGTGGAAACAGGCGACCACCACGTCACAGTACTCGATGGCGACAACATTACACCCATCCACCGATTCAAGTCCCGTTACGCACTGCACGGTGGCCCCAAATACACCGCAAACGGCCGATACGTCTACTTTGCCTCCCGCGATGGCTGGATAAGCAAATTTGATATGTATCAGCTCAAAACCATTGCTGAGGTGCGCGCCGGCATCAACACCCGTAATTTGGCTGTCTCAGGTGATGGGCGTTACGTCATGGTTGCCAACTATCTCCCTCATACGCTTGTCATGCTCGATGCGCATGACCTGCGCTTAATTCAAGTCATTCCTGTGGCAAACGATGCGGGAAAAACCTCACGGGTCAGCGCTGTCTATACTGCGCCTCCCCGACAAAGTTTTATCGCCGCATTGAAAGACTTTAAACAGATTTGGGAAATCCACTACAGCGAGAACCCACCTCCTGTCTATCAGGGCTATGTACATGACTACCGCATGGGAGAAGGTCTGGCAGATCGCAGCCGTTTCCCCATCCGTAAAATCCAACTGGATGACGTGCTGGATGACTTTTTCTTTGATCAAAACTACGAGCACATCATCGGCGCCTCGCGCAAAGCACAGCAAGGGCAGGTGGTTAATCTGATCGTCGGCAGGAAAATTGCCGATCTCGACCTTGCCGGTATGCCGCACCTTGGTTCGGGCATCACCTGGCCTTACACCACTCCAGAAGGTCAACACACCACTGTTCTGGTCACACCGAATCTCAAGTTAAACTTGGTCAACGTCATTGATATGGCGACTTGGCGGGTGATCAAAAAAATTCCCACGAAGGGCCCCGGCTTTTTTATCCGTAGCCACGAAAATAGCCCCTACGCCTGGATTGATGTTTTTTTTGGCCCAAATCGGGATTTAATGCATATCCTTGATAAGAAAACGCTGGAGATTGTCAAAACGCTACAACCAAGGCCGGGGAAGACATCCACCCATATCGAATTCTCTCGAGATGGCCGCTACGCTTTACTCAGTATTTGGGACGCTGAAGGTGAAGTGATCGCCTACGACAGTCATAGCCTGAAAGAAATAAAACACCTGCCTATGAACAAGCCAGTTGGCAAATATAACGTCTACAACAAAATTTCTCGCTCCGAAGGCACAAGCCACTGACTCAATTCCCGACAAAACAACAACCGCGCCGATACTTTTCTTCACAGCACGCTGTGTTTACACTGAGCCTTTTTACACTCAGGAAAGATCATGGCCGAAGAAACCATTTTCAGCAAAATTATCCGCAAAGAAATACCTGCAGAGATTCTCTACCAAGATGACTTGGTGACTGCATTCAGGGACATCAACCCAGCAGCGCCTACCCATATTCTGATTATCCCCAATAAGTTGATCCCCACAGCAGCAGATGTCGAGAACGAGGACGAAGTCACTCTGGGACGCTTGTTCACCGTCGCCCGTAAGCTGGCTGAGCAGGAAAATATTGCCGAAAGCGGTTACCGCCTGATTGTGAATTGCAAGCAAGATGGCCGCCAGGAAGTCTATCACCTGCACATGCACTTACTCGGCGGCCGAGATATGGGGTTTATGGTTAGTCGGAAATCCTAAAGCTCAAGTAGTGTCACAACGCACGCCTCTTGGCCGATCCAAAATGGAAATCAAACTATTTTTAGAAAAATACCGTTGATCTATGATCGAGTTTTGTGGAGCGGCAATAAGAATGCCGTTGCGTTCGGACAACACTACACTACTCGATGATTGGAGAAAACCGCCGCAAAAGCGAGTGCCTCCGCAGCGGTAGGCGGCCTTTTTTTTGACAGTCAAAGCATCTGCATCAAGGTGCCAATTACCAAAATTTTAAGCACCTGCAAGCCAATCAAAACCACCAGGGGAGACAAATCAAGTCCCCCCAGTGGGGGAATATAACGCCTCACTGGACGAATGAGGGGCTCACTGATGCCGCTAACAAGCGCACCCACAGGATTATAACCACCGGGTGAGATCCAACTAAGCACCGCCATGATAATGATGGCGAAGAAAAAGATATTAAAAAATAATGCCAGCAAATCAATGGCTGCCAAGGCGATAACGGTGACCACCCCCAGATTGCCGACCACAATGCCGTGGCCCCCAATATTCACCACCCCCAAGCCAAGAGCCATAAAAAGAAACAACTTGCCTACCAACAATAACCAGCACAGCAATAAAGCGGCAATATCCTGCCTACCCCAGCCTGGAATCACACGCCGTAAGGGCACAAGAATAGGATTGGTGGCTTTGACGATGAATTGAGCAATCGGATTATAGTAATCTACCCGCATCGCCTGCATCAAAAACCGCAGGGCAACAACCATTACATAAAGTTCAATCACTGTATTGAGCAAAAAGCTCAACGCACTCATTCCGGGACTGGCTCCCATTCACACTCTCCCTAAAATATTTTATGAGGCATGTCGACTAAGACTGCCCTATCAACTCACCTAACTCCTCAGAGCGATGATGCGCGGCTTGCATAGCCTCACGAAACAGACCCTTCAAATGGTGCCGCTCGAAGACATCCAATGCGGCGGCGGTTGTTCCACCCTCTGACGTGACGTTCGCTCGCAATACCGCTGGACTGCTTTCACTCTCTCGAGCCATTTTTGCGGCTCCGTAAGCCGTTTCTATAGCCATTTTTCGAGCTTGTTCCGGTTTCAAGCCCAACTCGACGGCAGCAGCTTCCATAGCCTCCATCACCAGAAAAAAGTAGGCTGGACCACTACCGGACGACATGTATCTCCTGATCAG
>OBIC01000339.1_pt1 | contig 14515 bp, 14 predicted proteins | sample 1519831 | NCBI WGS metagenome assembly OBIC01 (sample SAMN03019805, study PRJEB22545) | beach sand metagenome | biome: beach; feature: sea beach; material: beach sand | place: USA: Municipal Pensacola Beach, FL | collected 2010-10-20 | depth 40-45 cm m | reverse complement strand
CCTGCTGAAAGCAGCTACCGGTAGCTGCTTTCAGCAGGTAGTCGGGGCAGGGCGGGCTCGGCAGCCTGGTGTTCTACCTGGCGGCCCGCACCCTGATGGCCCGTCGACCGCAGGCGATGTGTGCCGCCGGTGACGGCGCGCCGGTGTCGGCCACTCAGGCGTCGCAGGGCCTCGCCGCCTGGCGGGCGGCCCAGGCCGGCGCGACGTCTGACGGACCGGCGGTGCAGCTGTGGTTCGCCAGTGCCGGTCGCGGCCCGCTGCGGCTGCTGGCGCCGGCCCGGCCGGCCGGCTGTGCCCTGGCGCTGGGTGTCGGCAGCCTCGTCGACGAGTGCCTCACGCTGGCGCTGCGCGCCGACGCCGCCGTGTGGTCGTCCGTGGAAGCCGCCGACTTCCTCGTGCAGCTGCATGCCGCGCTCGAAGACCCGCGGCGCGTGTTGCTGTAACGCCGCCCTTTCCAATCCCTTTTTCGAAGGTACCGCGCCGTGAATTTCGATCTCACTGAAGAGCAGCGCATGATCTGCGACACCGCCGACCGCGTCGGCGCCGACTTCGGTCCCGACTACTGGCTGGAGAAAGATCGCGCCAAGGCGTTTCCGCAGGAGCTGTGGCAGGCCATCTGCGATGCCGGCCTGTGTGGTGTGGCGTTGTCGGAGGAGCACGGCGGCAGCGGGCTCGGCATGCAGGAGATGGCGCTGATCGTCGAACACCTGGCGGCAACCGGAGGCGGTGCCACCCTGGGACAGCTGTTCATGATCAACCCCATCTTCGGCGGGGTGTCCCTGTCGCGGTACGGCAGTGCCGAGCAGCAGGCGCAGATGCTGCCGGAGCTGACCGCCGGTCGCATGAATTTCAGCATGGCGCTGACCGAGCCGGATGCCGGTTCGAACACGCTGGAGCTGCGCAGCTTCGCGCGTGCCGACGGTGACGGCTGGCGCCTGTCCGGGCAGAAGATCTGGATCACCGGCGTCAAGGAGGGCCACAAGATGCTGGTGGTGGCCCGCACCAAGAAGGTGGAGGAGGTCAGCCGCCGCACCGAGGGCCTGACGATGTTCATGATCGACATCGACCGCCCGGGCCTCACCTTCGCGCCGATCGAGAAGCTGGGCACCAACACGCTGTCCTCGTGCAGCGTGTTTTTCGATGACGTGCGCATCGAGCCACAGGAGCTGGTCGGCACGCTCCACGGCGGCTGGTTCGAGCTGCTGGAGGTGCTCAATACCGAGCGCATCGTCACCACGGCGGCGCTGATCGGCGCCGGGCACATGGCCATCCGCCAGGCGGTGGAGTACGCCAACGTGCGCAAGGTGTTCCGCGGCACGCCCATCGGGGCCTACCAGGGGGTGCAGTTCCCGCTGGCGCAGGCGCATGCGCAGTTGCAGACGGCGCGGTTGATGAACCTCAATGCCGCCTGGCTGTGCGATGAGGGTCGCCCGTACGGGTCGGAAGCCAACACCGCCAAGCTGATTGCCGCCCAGGCCGCCATGTCGGCCATCGAGCACGCCATGCAGACGCTCGGCGGCATGGGTTACGCCCGCGAATCGCACCTGGAGCGCCTGTGGCGCGACGCGCGCCTGTTCAAGTTCGCGCCGGTGGCCGAGGAAATGGTGCTGAACTTCATCGCCACGCATGACCTGGGGCTGCCGCGCGGGTACTGAGCCGGGCGGACGCCCCGTACCGACAATCAGAGAGGTGGAGTGATGGTCAATCTGAGCGCCTTCATCGATTTTCACGCCCGTGTCAGTCCGCAGCGCGAGGCGGTGCTCTACGACGGCGAGCGCATCACATACGCGGACCTGGCGCTGCGGTTGCGGGCACTGGCGGCGGTGTTCGCCGGGCGCGGCGTGGGCGCGGGCGACGTGGTGGCGGTGTTGATGAAAAACAGCGCCGCGTATCTCGACATCGCCTTTGCCGTCTCGTACCTGGGCGCCGTGCTGTTGCCGATCAACTACCGGCTGTCGAAGGAGGAGGTCGCCTACATCGTCGGTGATTCCGGCGCCAGGCTGCTGTGCGTGGACGAGGAGTTGACCGCCAGTGTCGGCGGTACCGACGCGGTGGTGGTGTTCAACCGGGCAGCGCAGCGCGATCCGCGGGTGCTCGGTGGCCAGGATGCGCCGCCGGTAGCCGGGCGCGGTCCGCAGGACCTGATGCGCCTGATGTACACCTCGGGGACCACCGCACACCCGAAAGGCGTGCAGCACACCTACGCCAATTTCTACTGGAAGAACATGGATCACGTGCTGGCGCTGGGCGTGAGCGCCGCCAGCCGATGCAACGTGGTGGGGCCCCTGTACCACGTCGGCGGCATGGACCTGCCCGGGATCAATGTGCTGTGGCAGGGTGGCCTGCTGTGCGTGCACCGTGAGTTCGACCCGGAAGCCACCGTGGCGGCCATTGCCGCCGAGCGCCTGAACTGCGCATGGATGGCACCGGTCATGACCGGGCGGATACTGGCGCTGGAAGGTCGCGACCGCTACGACGTGGCCAGCCTGCGCTGGTGCGTCGGCGGCGGTGAGAAGACGCCCGAGTCGCGCATCCGCGCCTTCTCCGAGTACTTCACCGGCGCGCGTTACGTGGACGGTTACGGCCTGACCGAGACCTGCGGCGGCGACACCATCATGGAGGCCGGCTATGAACTGGCCAAGATCGGCTCGACCGGTCGCGCCACCGCGCACGTGGAACTGTGCATTCGTGACGAAAGCGGCCAGGACCTGCCGCCCGGCAGCGATGGCGAGGTGTGCCTGCGCGGGCCGAAGGTGATGCCCGGCTACTGGAACGCGCCGCAGAAGAACGCCGAGAGCTTCTTCGCCGACGGTTTCTTTCGCACCGGAGACGTCGGTCACGTCGACGAGGACGGCTTCCTGTTCCTGACCGACCGCCGCAAGGACATGATCATTTCCGGCGGCGAGAACATCGCCTCGTCGGAGGTCGAGCGGGTCATCCACGAGCTGCCGCAGGTCGCCGAGTGCGCCGTCATCGGCGTGCCCGACGCGCGCTGGGGGGAGCGGCCGGTGGCGCTGGTGGTGCTGCGGGATGGCGCACGGCTCGACGAGGACACGCTGCGCGCCCATTGCCGGGCGCGGCTGGCCGCCTTCAAGGTGCCCGAGCGCTTCGTGCTGCGCGGCGCGCTGCCGCGTAACCCGTCCGGCAAGGTTCTGAAGCGCGTGCTGCGCGACGAGGTGGCCGGCGACGCGTGAACGTGCTGGCTTCCCGGAAAAGAAAAACGGCGCCGAGGCGCCGTTTTTCTTTCGAGTAATTGGTGGGCCGCGTAGGGCTCGAACCTACGACCCGCTGATTAAGAGTCAGCTGCTCTACCAACTGAGCTAGCGGCCCAAAAACTCATCTGCTGCAAAATTGGGGTGAGCGATGGGGATCGAACCCACGACCACCGGATCCACAATCCGGGGCTCTACCGACTGAGCTACGCCCACCATAAAACCCTTGCTGGCAACGGCTGGCGCGCCCGGCAGGATTCGAACCTGCGACCGACGGCTTAGAAGGCCGTTGCTCTATCCTGGCTGAGCTACGGGCGCAGCAAACCCGAAACCTGCACCATTCGCCGGGCAAACTGGTCGGGGTAGAGAGATTTGAACTCCCGACATCCAGCACCCAAAGCTGGCGCGCTACCAGACTGCGCCATACCCCGAGATCTTGCCTGGCCCGCGTGGTTGCGCGGGGTGCGAACTATACAGCCGCCCGCCCGGCAGGGTCAACGCCGTGCCGGGCGGGATGGACAAGCTGCTAGAATTCGCGCTTCCCGGAATTCATCGCAACCATCTGGATTTGAAGCGCACCATGGCCATTGAACGCACGCTTTCCATCATCAAGCCCGACGCCGTCGCCAAGAACGTCATCGGCGCCATCTACTCCCGCTTCGAGCAGGCCGGGCTGAAGGTCATTGCCGCGCGCATGGAGCACCTGAGCCGCGAACAGGCCGAGGGCTTCTATGCCGTGCACCGCGAGCGCCCGTTCTTCAATGACCTGGTCAGCTTCATGATCTCCGGCCCGGTGATGATCCAGGCGCTCGAGGGCGAGAACGCCGTCGCGCTGCACCGCGACCTGATGGGGGCCACTGACCCGGCCAAGGCGGCACCGGGCACCATCCGTGCCGATTTCGCCAGCACCATCGACGAGAACGCCGTGCACGGCTCGGACAGCCTCGAGAACGCCGCCACGGAGATCGCCTATTTCTTCGGTGACGGGCAGATCTGCCCGCGCACCCGCTGACCCGGGATCCCTTGGACGCAGCCACCGCCAAGACCAACCTGCTGGGCCTGGATCGTCCGGGCCTGGAGGGGCTGTTCGCCTCACTCGGCGAGAAGCCGTTTCGCGCCGGGCAGGTTCTGCAGTGGCTGCATGCCCGCGGCTGCGACGACTTCGCGGCCATGACCAACCTGAGCAAGGCGCTGCGTGAGCGTCTGGCGCAGGGGTCGCAGATTGCCGCGCCTCAGGTGCAGGCCGACCACCTGGCGTCCGACGGTACCCGCAAGTGGCTGTTCCAGGTGCCCGGCGGCAGCGCCATCGAGACCGTCTATATCCCCGAGACGCGCCGCGGCACGCTGTGCGTGTCGTCGCAGGTCGGTTGCCAGCTGAACTGCAGCTTCTGCCAGACCGCCCGTCAGGGATTCAACCGCAACCTCGGCGTGGACGAGATCGTCGGCCAGATATGGGCCGCCAGCCGTCTGTTGCCGCCGCATCCGGCGCGCGAGAAGCCCATCACCAACGTGGTGTTCATGGGCATGGGCGAGCCGCTGCTGAACTTCGACAACGTGGTGGCGGCCATCCGCGTCATGCTGGACGACCTGGCCTACGGGCTGTCCTGGCGCCGGGTGACGGTGAGCACGTCCGGCGTGGTGCCGATGATCGATCGCCTGCGCGAGGAGTGCCCGGTGGCGCTGGCGGTGTCGCTGCACGCGCCAGATGACGCCTTGCGCGACGAACTGGTGCCGCTCAACCGCCGTTACCCGATCGATGTGTTGCTCGATGCCTGCCGCCGGTACGTGGCGGGCGATTCGCGGCGCCGGATCACCTTCGAGTACACCCTGCTGGCCGGGGTCAACGATCACCCGGCTCAGGCCAAGGCGCTGGCCAAGCTGCTGGCGCGGGTGCCGGCGAAGGTAAACCTGATCCCGTACAACCCCGTGGCCGGGCTGCCGTACAGCACCTCGCCGCCGCAGGCGGTGGCACAGTTTCGTGACGAGTTGCTGCGCCGCGGCCTGGTGGCAACCGTGCGCAAGACCCGCGGCGACGATATCGCCGGCGCCTGCGGACAGCTGGCCGGGCAGGTCTTGCCGCGTGCCCGCCGTGCCGTCCCCCTTTCACCGTCTGCGTGAGTCGTATGCGTAGCCAGCTGCCGATTCTCGTCACCGTGCTGATGCTCGCTGGTTGCGCCAGCCAGCCCCGGGAGCCCGTGTTGCGCGATGCCGCCGGTGGGCGCCTGGCGCAGGTCGACATGGCCGTTTGCAGTCAGGTGTCCGTGGACCCGGAGCGCAAGGTCGGCAAGAAGGAACGTCTGGCGGAACTGCGGATGGCGCTGGGCGCCGGCTACATGCGCAAGGGCGCGCTTGACGTGGCCCTGCAGGAACTCGAAAAGAGCCTGGAGCTGAATCCGCGCAGTGCCGAGGCGCACGCGACCATGGCCTTGCTGATGTTGCGTCTGGACAAGCCCGATCAGGCCGGCCAGCACTACGTCAGGGCGCTGCAGCTGGCACCGAGTGATCCGGAGATTCGCAACAACTACGGCGTTTACCTGTGCAATCAGGGTCATGCGCGCGCAGCGGACGCCCAGTTCCGCTGCGCCATTGCCAATCCGCTGTATCGCACACCGGCCATGGCATATACCAATGCCGCCGAGTGCGCGCTGCGACACGGGGATGCGCCGCGGGCCGAAATCGACCTGCAAACCGCCGCCCAGATCGACCCCGGCTATGCCATGGCCAGCCTGATGCTGGCCGATTTGAGCATGGACAAGGGCGATGCGGGGACTGCGCGCCGGCATCTGAGCCGTTACATGCGCCACGCCGGACAGACACCGGCCGGCCTGGCGCTGGGCGTTCGCGTGGAGACCGCGCTGGGTGATCTGGATCGTGCCGCCAGTTACCGACTGTTGCTGAAAAACCGTTTTCCTGACTCGCGCGAAGCGCAAGAGTTGAATTGAGTACCGACGAACGCGTTCCGGAGCCGGCACCGCCGGAGGCCAGCGCCGGCCAGCAGCTGCGTCAGGCGCGTGAGGCGCGCGGCTGGACAGTGGCGCTGGTGGCGGGGCGTCTGCGTATTCGTCCGGCGCTGGTGGAGGCGCTGGAAGCCGACGATTACGCGCCGTTCGGTGCCGTTGCCTACGCCCGTGGCCAGCTGCGCAATTACGCGGCCCTGCTGGGGGTGGATGCGGCAACGGTACTGCAGGGGGTGTCGCCACCACGGCTGGACGAGCCCGGCAAGCTGGCGCGCAACGCACCGGAACTTCATCCCGGGCGGCCGTGGCTGGTGCGTCTCGGTGGTGCGGCGGTCGTGGTGGTGCTGGCGGTGCTCGGCGCTCTGTGGGCGGATGCGAACCGCGAGCGCGTGCCGGAGGTTTCCGAGTTCGTTCCGCCATCGGAGTCGACGGTCGCGCCGGAGCCGGCCGCGACGCCGGTCGCGACGTCAGAGCCTGATGCGTCGCCCGTGGACGTCCGGTCGCCGGCCGAAACGGCGACACCGCGCGAGGTGCCGTTCACCGCTGCCGACCCGGTCGGTCAGACAGCGGATGTCGCCGGCTCATCGGCGCCGCCAACGGACAATCAGCCCGCGCTGGCGGCGGAGCCCAGCACCGACGCCGGGTTGGCCGAGCTTCGCCTGCAGACCCGCGCGGTGAGCTGGGTCGAAGTGTCCGACAGCGGCGGTCAGCGCCTGATCTACGAGCTCGTCAGCCCGGGGCGCGAGCGTACGGTGCGTGGCGTGCCGCCGTTGCGCATACTGCTGGGGAACGCGCCGGCGGTGGAGGTTCTCTATAATGGCGCGCCGGTGGCTCTGCCGGCCGGCGAGCACGTCGTGCGCATGATTCTCGGCAGCCCGCCCGCAGCGGTCGCGGCGCCGCCTTCTCCTCAGCCCTGACTCAGATTCCCATGGCTTCCAAGCTACAGGCCGTGCGCGGCATGAACGACCTGTTGCCTGCGGTCACGCCGCGCTGGCACGCCGTCGAACAATGTCTGCGGGCGGTTATGGAGCGCCACGGCTTTGCCGAAGTGCGCCTGCCGCTGCTCGAGCCGACCGAGTTGTTCGCGCGCACGATCGGTGAGGTGACCGACATCGTCGAGAAGGAGATGTATACCTTTCTCGACCGCAACGGCGACAGTTTGACGCTGCGACCGGAAGGCACGGCCGGTGCCGTGCGCGCCGGTATTGAGCATGGGCTGTTCCAGGGGCAGCTGTTGCGGTGGTGGTACCAGGGGCCGATGTTCCGGCACGAGCGTCCGCAGCGCGGGCGCTACCGGCAGTTCCACCAGATCGGCGCCGAGTGCTTCGGCAGCCCCGCGCCGGAGCTGGATGCCGAGCTGATCGCCATGACGGCGCGGTTCTGGAGCGAGTTGGGCCTGGGCGGGCTGCGCCTGGAGCTGAACTCGCTGGGCTCGCGCGAGGCGCGTGCGGTGTATCGCGAGCACCTGCAGGACTACCTGCGCGGGCATTTCGACCTGCTGGACGAGGACAGCCGCCGGCGCCTGGACAGCAACCCGCTGCGCATTCTGGACAGCAAGAATCCGGCGCTGTCGGAGTTGATCGCCGGGGCGCCGAGCTTGCCGGATCATCTCGACGCCGCGTCGCGCGAACACTTCGATCGCCTGTGCGAACTGCTCGATGACCTGAAGGTGACGTACACGGTCAATCCGCGTCTGGTGCGGGGACTCGACTACTACGGCCGTACGGTGTTCGAGTGGGTTACCGACGCGCTCGGGGCGCAGGGGACGGTATGCGCGGGTGGGCGCTACGACGCGCTCGTCGAGCAACTGGGCGGGCGGCCGACACCGGCCATCGGTTTCGCGCTGGGCGTGGAGCGGCTGATCGAGCTGCTGGCCGTCAGCGGCATCGATCCGGTACAGCCGCGCCGCATGTGGTACGTGGTTTCGACGCCGGGCCCGTGTCGGGCCCAGGCATTGCGGTTGGCGCAGGACCTGCGGGCCGGTGACGACGCGCCCACGGTGCTGGTCGACCATGCCGGCGGCAACTTCGGAAAACAGATGCAGCGCGCCGACAAAGCGGGTGCGGACGTGGCGTTGATTCTCGGCGAGGAGGAGCTCGCGGAAGGTACGGTCACCGTACGCCTTCTACGCGCCAGCGAGCCAACCCAGCGGCGAGTGCCCCGCGACGCGGTGATCGCTACCGTTGCCCGCCTGGCCAGTGAGGAGGCTTCGTGAGTACCTTGGACGACGATCAGATCGAACAGCTTCGCCGCGTGTGGGACCGGTACGGCCGAGTGACCGTGGTGGTGGCGGTAGCCGTGGTGGTTGGCCTGCTCGGTGGCCGGTTCTACGGCCAGTATCAGGGCCAGCAGGCGCAGCAGGCGGCCGCGCTGTACGCCACGTATCAGCAGCCGTCCCCGGCGCAGGCAGACGATGCCGCCGACGTGGCCGAGCAGCTGCGCGAACAGTATCCGGCAAGCAGTTATGCCGCCTTCGCCGCGCTGGACCAGGCACGCCAGGCGGTACAGGACGGTGATCTGGACGTGGCCGAGCGCCACCTGCGCTGGGTCGTGGCGAACGCCGCGGAGCCGGCGGACCGGGGGCTTGCGGGTCTGCGCCTGGCGCGGGTGCTGCTGGCCAGGGGCGATGTCGCTGCGGCCAAAGAGGCCGTGGCGGACAAGGCGATCACGCCGTCGCCGGTACTGGATGAGATCAAGGGCGACATCGCGTTGGCCGAGGGCAAGTCTTCGCAGGCGCGTGACCATTATCAGCAGGCATTGGCGGGGTTGACCGGTGATGCCGGTGCGGCGGCGCTGATCAATCTCAAACTCGATGCACTGGGCAACCGTGAGTAATAGCGTGAACTTGTTGCTGCGCGTGGTGTGTGTGGCCGGTCTGGCGCTGGCGGCGGGCTGCGCCACGGTGGCGGATATCGGCAAGGGGGCGGCGCGTGGCGCCAGTCGGGCAGGGGAAAACATCGCCGGTCGCCTGACGGCCGCCGATGCCCCGCAGGCGCAGGCGGAATTGCCCGCGCTCGGCGGTGAGTACGCCGTGGAGGCAGCGGCCAAGTTCCGCGTCACCGACGGCACCCCAAAGGGTTTTCCAAAGCCCCTGCCGGCGTTCGCCGACGATGTGGTGTACACGCTCGGTGAGGACCGGGACGTCGTGTTCGCGCACGCGCTGAGCGACGGCAAGCGGCTGTGGCGTACGCGCCTGAAGGCCGTGGTGACAGGCGGTGTTGGCGCCGGAGACGGCCTGGTGCTGGTCGGTACCGCAAACGGGCTGGTGATTGCCCTGGATGCGGCGGACGGTTCGGAGCGTTGGCGAGAAAACCTCAAAAGCGAGATTCTCTCCCCGCCGGCAGCGCGTGATGGCATCACCGCGGTAGCGACCGGCGACGGTCATCTGTACGGGCTTTCCAGTGTCGACGGTGCGCGCAAGTGGAGCATCAACCGCGACGTGCCAACGCTGTCGCTGCGAGGCGGCAGCGCCCCGATCATGACCGCGCTGCAGGTGGTGCACGGATTTGCCGACGGGCATCTGGCCGCGGTCGAGCCGCGTACCGGGCGCAGCCTGTGGGATGTGCCGATTGCCCGCCCGCGCGGACGGACCGACCTCGAACGCATGGTCGACGTGGATTGCCAACCGGTGATCGCCAACAGCGCCGTCTTCGCGGCTGCCTATCAGGGACGCGTCAGTGGCGTTGATCTGGTCAGTGGCGCGCTGGGCTGGGGGCGCGAAGTATCCTGCGACAGCGCCTTGGCGGCTGACACGTTCAACGTGTACCTGACCGATGTCGATGACCGGGTGCTGGCCCTGGACCAGCGCAGCGGGCAGGTGTTCTGGGAGCAGAAGGCGCTCGAGGGGCGTCATCTGACGGCCCCTGCGGTGCTGGGAACGGTGCTGGCGGTGGCCGATGTCGAGGGTTACGTGCATTGGCTGAGCACGGACGACGGCCGTTTGCTCGGACGCAGTCGACCGACCAAGGATGCTTTCTTGCTGCCGCCGCAGGTGCACAACGGGCGCATCCATGTGCTCTCGGAAGGCGGCACCCTATACGTGCTGGAACCCGGCAGTTGATCCTGCAGTGACACCGGTAATCGCGCTGCTCGGGCGGCCAAACGTCGGGAAGTCGACTCTGTTCAACCGCCTCACGCGTACACGCGACGCGCTGGTGGCCGATTTTCCGGGGGTGACCCGCGACCGTCTGGTCGGCAGCGGTCAGCTCGGCGAGCGCCCGTTCTGGGTGGTGGATACCGGCGGTCTGCTCGGCGAGGACGCGCAGCTGTCCGGCAAGGTAAGCGACCAGGCCCTGGCGGCCGCCCAGGAGGCGGACGCGGTGCTGCTGGTGGTCGATGCCCGTGCCGGCCTGACTGCCGACGATCGCACCATCGCCGACACCCTGCGCACGCTCGGCCGGCCGGTCCGGGTGGCCATCAACAAGGCGGAGCACCTGAACCCGGACCTGGTCCGGGCAGACTTCTTCGAACTCGGGCTGGGCGAGCCAACGCCGATATCCGCCAGCCACGGTCACGGCGTGCGCAGCCTGCTCGACGGCATCCTGGAAGCCTTCCCGCCGCCCGATCTGTCGCCGACGCAGGAGGCCGAGGACACGCGTCCGGTATTTGCCGTGGTGGGGCGACCCAACGCCGGCAAGTCGACCCTCATCAACCGCCTGCTCGGACAGTCGCGGCTCATCGAGAGCCCCGTGCCCGGCACCACGCGGGACTGCGTGCGCGTACCGGTGCAATTGGACGGCCGCGAGTGCCTGTTGCTGGATACCGCCGGCCTGCGCCGGCGCGCGCAGGTGCACGAGGTGATCGAGAAATTCAGCGTCATCAAGACCTTGCAGGCCATCGACCTGGCCCAGGTGGTGGCGCTGGTGATCGACGGCGAACTCGGCATCGGTGAGCAGGATGCCCGCATCGCCGGGCAGGCCCTGCAGCGCGGCCGGGCACTGGTGGTGGCGGTGAACAAGTCCGACACGCTGGATGAGCCTGCGCGCGCCGCGCTGCGGCGCGAGGTGGAGCGTCGCCTGCCGTTCATCGGCTTCGCGCCGGTGGAATTCATCAGCGCCAAGTCGGGTCGGGGGCTGAAGGCACTGACCCGTTCGCTGTTCGCGGTGCACAGCAGCGCGCTGACACGGGTGCCGACATCGGAACTCACGCGCCTGCTGGAAGCCATCGTGACGCGCAATCCGCCGCCGATGAGCGGTGGCCGCCGGGCCAAGCTGCGTTATGCCCACCAGGGGGGGCACAGCCCGCCGACGGTGGTGATCCACGGCACCCAGGTGGCCGGCCTGCCGGCGCACTACCTGCGTTACCTCGAAAACAGCTTTCGCGAGGCACTCGGCCTGACCGGTACGCCCATACGCATCGTCACCCGGCAGGGCGAGAACCCCTACGCCGGGCGCGTGAACACGCTCACGGCGCGCCAGGTGGAGCGCCGTCACCGCGCCCGGCGGCGCGGTCGCAAGCTGTTTCGCGACTGACGCCGGGTCTCAGCGCGACGTCGACGGGTTGTCGTACAGCGCCGCGGCGCGGCGCAGCCGGTCGGCCAGCTCGGCGCGCAGCGCGGGGGGCGAGATGACTTCCACGTCCGGGCCGTAGCGCAGGATGTCGAGGATCAGCTCGGTTGCATCGCCGTAGGGCACCGTCAACTCGTAGCGGCCGTCGGTCAGCCAATGACCGCACTGGTCCGGGTGCCAGCGCTCGCTGGCCACCCAGCGGGCGCGACTGGCGGCGAAGCGCAGTACGGCCCGTTCGTGAGCCGGCCCGCCGAAGATGCCGTAGCTGGCATTGAAATGCCGGTCGACCTCCTCATCCGGCAACACGTGCGCCGGATCGGCGCCGTGACTGGCCTCGCTGATGGCATCCAGCGCAAAGGCGCGCAGCCCCTGACGGGTATGACACCAGCCGCCCAGGTACCAGTTGTCGCGGTAGCGGAACAGGCGCTGCGGGCTGACCTGGCGTTCGCTGTGTTCGCCGGTGCTGCGCGCCTGATAGCGAAAACGCAACTGCCGTCCGGCCAGGGTGGCGCTGACCACGGAGCGGAAGATGGCCGGGTCGGTGGGCCGGCCGGCGACGGTGAGGACGCGAACCACCTGCGAGGCGCGCTGCGGTGACACGCCGCCGCGGGCCAGCAGGGCCATGATGCGCCCACGCAGCGTATGGAACTGTTCCGGCATGACGCCTTCGTCGAGCCCGCTCAGCAGACTCTGGACCAGCAGCAGCGCCTGCAGTTCGTCGGCGGAGAACCACAGCCCCGGCAATTGTGTGCGCGGCGCCGCGCCATCCAGACGGTAGCCGCGCGCCTCGGTGTCCCAGATGAGCGGCGCGTCGAACAGGCTTCGCAGTTCGGCGATGGCGCGCATCAGGGTGGCGCGCGAGCACTCCAGGTCAGCCTGCAGCGATTGAGCCGAACGCGGCTCCCGGCTGCTGGTGAACAGGGTGTACAGGCGGTAGATGCGATCGAAGCGGTCCATGCTGATAAATATTACATCCATGCGGGGCGTGTGCTTGCCGGTGCGCCGGTGGCATGCCACGCTTGCGCCGGCTCGTTTCACCCATCCGAGGAGGTTTTCCCATGCTCACGCTTTACGGTCAGTACATGTCGCGCGCCCAGCGCTGCCTGTGGACGCTGGAGGAACTGGGCGTGCCCTACCAGCACGTCAAGACCAACCAGACCCTGGGTGAATCGCGCACGCCGGAGTTTCTGAAGATCAACCCCAATGGGCACGTGCCGGCGCTCAAGGATGGCGATTTCATCCTGTGGGAATCGATGGCCATCGCCATGTACGTGGCCAAGAAGTACGGCCAGGGTAGCCTGTGGCCGGCCAGCGTGGAGGACGAGGGGCACGTCATGCAGTGGGCGCTGTGGGCGTCGCTGGAGGTCGAAACCTTCGTTGTCAATTTCCTGCGCCACGCCATGCTGTATCCGCCGGAGAAGCGCCGGCCGGAGCTGGCGGAAGAGGCACTTCGGGTGTTGCCGGCACCGCTGAAGGTGCTCGACGATGCACTGGCCGGGCGTGAATACCTCGTCGGCAACCGTTTCAGCGTCGCCGACATCAATGTGTCCACGGTACTTTTGCTGGCGGACGTCCACAAGCATCTGGGCGTGGACACGTTCGGCAACGTGACAGGCTGGCTGCAGCGCGTGGCTGATCGTCCGGCCTGGCAGAAGCTGCCGTCGTTGAAGTAAGGCTTCGGCCCGGCGCCCGGCAAGGGTGCCGGGCCGTTGTTGGCTGATTGCAGTCATGGCGGGCGCCGCGTGAGCGCCTAGCCTTTCAGTGGGGCGGCGGGCTTCGGGGCCTGCCGCATCCGCAACGGAGGTGCGCCATGAATGACAAATCCAAGCCCGTCGAAGTCAAGAAATCGACCCACACGGCCGCGGGGCGGCAGATGTCCGGATTGCGAGAGCGGTGGGACAGCCTGTTCGACGATTTCTTTACCGACTTTCCGCGTTGGTCGTCCCTGCGCCGGCCGTTCGACATCGAGCCGCTGCGTCGCCTGAGCGGTGGCGATCTGGTGCCGGCGGTGGACGTGACCGAGCAGGACGCCCGGTACCTCATCAGTGTCGAACTGCCCGGCCTGGACGAGAGCGACATCAGCGTCGAGGTCCAGGACGACCTGCTCACCCTGCGCGGGGAGAAGCGTGCCGAGCGCGAGGAACAGGACAAGGGGTATCACCTGACCGAGCGCAGTTTCGGCAGCTTCACGCGCAGTTTCCGCTTGCCGGGTGACGCCGACGTCGCCAAGGCGAGTGCCGGCTTCAGCAAGGGTGTGCTCAGCATCACGGTCCCGAAGAGTCCGCAGGCCCACAGCCAGGTGAAGAAGATAGACATCAAAAGCGCCTGACTTGTCTGGCACGTTGGCGGCCGATCGACTGTCCGCCTGGCGGCGCATGGTGGCGGCGCTGGTGGACACACTGGCCCACGAGGGCAAGCCGGTAAGGGTGATCGAGACCCACATCTCGGCGGTGCTGTTGGCCGGTGGCGATGCCTACAAGCTCAAGAAGCCGGTCGATCTCGGGTTCGTGGATTTCACGCGCCTGGCCGCGCGGCGTCACTTCTGCCGGGAAGAACTGCGCCTGAACCGTCGTCTGGCGTCGGCGCTGTACGTGGCGGTGGTGCCGGTCACCGGGCGCCTGGGTGCGCCCCGCTTCGAGGCCCCCGGCCGCGTGATCGACTACGCCGTGAAGATGCGTAGGTTCCCGGCGGCGGCGCAGTTCGATCACCTGCTGCGCGACGGACGCCTCGAGCCAGGACAGCTGGATGCACTGGTTGCCCGCCTGGCGCGTTTTCACGCTGACCTGCCGGCGGCGGCGCGTGAGTCGTCGTTCGGCCGGCCGCGGGATCTGCGGCGGGT
>OBIC01000338.1_pt1 | contig 14519 bp, 16 predicted proteins | sample 1519831 | NCBI WGS metagenome assembly OBIC01 (sample SAMN03019805, study PRJEB22545) | beach sand metagenome | biome: beach; feature: sea beach; material: beach sand | place: USA: Municipal Pensacola Beach, FL | collected 2010-10-20 | depth 40-45 cm m | reverse complement strand
ATTCATCGGCGTCATGAATGCGGTTTCCAATCGCGACATGGGTAATTTCATCACGGAGGATAACTTCCAGTATTTCAACTCCGCGCGTATCGCCGACTGAGCGAAGCTTTTGGATGATGCCTGGAGTCACATCAAGCCCACGGGCTTCCAGTACGCGTGGTACCAGGGCCATCCGGGCCATCACATCACCGGCTGTTTTGACGGCCATATCCCACAGCCCATTGTGTGCGGGAAAGTCGCCGTATTGGACGCCCAGGCGATGAAGGTGCTCGTTGAGCAGGGTGAAATGAAAGGCTTCTTCGGCCGCAACTTTGAGCCAGTCGCGGTAGAAGTCCTCGGGCATATCGGCAAAACGATACACCGCATCCAGCCCAAGGTTAATGGCATTAAATTCGATGTGCGCCAAGGCATGATAAAGCGCTGCTCGCCCTTCTGTTGAGCCAACGCCCCGCCGTGGAACTTTTTTAGGGCTGATCATCTGAGGCTTATCTGGGCGCCCGGGAATGATAACGGCCCGGGCAGGAGTTTGCTCACATTGCCAGGCGTTTGCCTCTCGGGCACGCTGCTCCAATTTCAGGACAGCCGCAGCTTTTTCTTCCGGCTGTTTCATCATCAAGCATTGATAGGCCTGTTGTTGGATATGCACGTGCGGGTATGCCTATGATTTAAATAATTGTTGGTAGACACGGCGGCTTTGCAGCGGTTTTCCGCCAAGGTGAAACTGCAGGACTGAGCGCATCAAGCGACGGCTTTCCTGCTGCTGTTTTTCGTTCGCCAGTGGAAGCCCTGCCGACAGTGCAAGCAGGGTTTCGCCTGATGTAGGAATGTGTTGTATACCCGGTATCGGGGTGGTCATCGGCCCGGTTTCCACGTGATAGTAGTACTGTTGGTGGGGGTCGATTGGTTCGCCATTCCCATCCACTTCCAATTGTAAACCATAGCCAAGGATATCAAGCATTTGGACTTCAAACCGGCGCAACGTGGGTTCCTCTTGATCAGGCTGATCGAGTGTACTCAATGCTTCCAGATAGCATTGGTAAAGTTCAGGACTGGCATCGTGCCGGTGAGTCAGGCGTACGATCAGCTCGTTGAGGTAGAAGCCGCAAAACAATGCCTTACCCTGTAAATGCGGTGAGGATGCCGCATTCATTTCGACATGCGTTAAGGTCGGTAATTCCCCTCGCCCCGCCCAGGAAAGCTTGAGAGGTAAAAAGGGTTGAAGCAAATATTGGAAGCCTTTTTTGCTACTGCGCACACCCTTCGCCACCAGGGCCACTCGCCCGTAATCCTGGGTATAGCATTCAATAATACGGCTGCTGTCTTTGAAGTCTCTTTGGTGGATGACGTAGCCAGGCTGTAGAGAGACTCTCTGCATAACGGCGCTTATCGAGTATCAGTGTACCCGAGGCTGCGCAGCGTACGCTCATCATCGGCCCAGCCAGATTTAATTTTGACCCAAAGTTGCAGATAAACCTTGTTGCCAAAGAGCTTTTCCATGCTGACGCGTGACCGCTTGCCGATTTCTTTCAGACGCTCACCCCCTTTCCCGATGATGATGCCTTTTTGACTTTTTTTCTCGACCCAGATAACGGCAGAGATGTGGTCAACACCTCCGCTGTGCTCAAACTGTTCAATTTCAACACTGAGCGCATAGGGCAACTCTTTTGACAAAAATCGGGTGAGCTGTTCGCGCACCAGTTCGGCGGCCAGAAAACGGCTGCTGCGATCGGTAATCTGGTCTTCCGCAAAGAAGTGATCTCCCGGTGGTAATGCCTCGGTGATCAGCGCCTCAAGACGCGCAACATTTTGCCCCTTACGCGCCGATATCGGGATCACTTCCTGAATATTCTCGCTGTCCGGCAGATTCGCCAGGTAAGGTAACAGTTCCTGCTTTTCGTTGAGCCGGTCAATTTTATTGACGGTGAGGAAGACGGGAGTTTTCAGATTTTTGACCCGGTCAAAAACAAGTTGGTCTTCATCGGTCCAGTCAGAGGCCTGAACAATCATGACAATGGCATCTGCATCCTGAATCGCCGCTTGAGCTGTTTTGTTCAGTACCCGGTTTAAGGCTCGTTTACCCCCCATGTGGATACCCGGGGTATCTATAAAAATGCATTGCACATCGTCTTGTGTGTGAATCCCAAGAATGGAGTGCCGCGTCGTTTGTGGTTTATGCGCGGTAATACTGAGCTTTTGCCCAAGCAAATAATTCATCAACGTGGACTTACCCACATTTGGCCGACCAACAATGGCAATGTACCCACAGCGCTTCATTTCACACCCAATGATTTAATCATGGCTAACGCCGCAGCTTGCTCTGCTTTGCGTCGACTTTTTGATTGGCCATCTGTTTTTTTGACATTGTCTGTATAAACGCGGCACTCAACTGTGAAAGTCTGGTCATGCGCTTTTCCTTTCGATGAGACCAAATCATATTCCGGCAGGGGTAATTGCCGGCTTTGCAGGTACTCCTGTAAACGGGTTTTAGGGTCTTTGAGCGTCTGGGGGTCGGGCAAGTTTTCAAGCCGCTCCTGGTAAAGTCGCAAGACCAAATCCCGGCAGGCTTCAAACCCCCCATCCAGGTAGGCAGCTCCGAAAACGGCTTCGACTGCATCAGCCAAAATAGAACTACGTTGAAACCCACCTGTCTTAAGCTCGCCACTGCCCATTGTTAAATACTCACCCAGTTCTAAAGATCGTCCAATTTCGGCCAGGGTTTCTTCACGCACCAAGGTGGCCCTTAACCGGCTGAGTTCACCTTCATTCAAGGACGGTTCCCGGCGGAACAGTTCAGCGCCAATGATGAAATTCAATACGCCGTCACCCAAAAACTCCAGACGTTCATTGTTGCATGCCGCAGCACTGCGATGGGTGAGCGCTTCTTCAAGGTGTTTGGGCTGTTGGAACTGATAGCCTAATCGCTGACTTAAACGGATTATCTGTTGATTCAAATTTGAGAACCAATTTTTTCATCAAAACTGACAATGAGGTCAACATTGCCAACTACCGGTTTACGCACTTCGTATTGTACATGGAAAATCAACCCCCGCTCTTTGTCTTTAATCACTTTGATGATCTGATCGGGGTCTAAATCCCATAAGCTATTGGTTTTAAACCGTTTGTGCAACTGTAAGCGTATTTCCCGTTTGGATATATTCTGGTTACTTGAATCACGCTGCAAGTCGTTGATAATATCTTTGACAGCCATGTGATCTATATATACGGGCAATACACGGATACCTGTTGTGATAATAGCCGCAGCAAATGCAATCACAACGATCCATGCAATTAACCCCAGCCCAGCTTGCCGATTCATGCGCTTCACTCCCGTGCTTTGTAAGGTCTTTCCTTGAGTATTATAGATCGGCCAATTGTTTTAATGGATAAACTGCCCGATTCTACGCCAATTGAACTGGCTGTCGGACCAATCCCAATTAAGCCAGATCATCACGGCTTTGCCTACCAGCAACTCCTCAGGCACAAATCCCCAAAAACGGCTGTCATTGCTGTTATCCCGATTATCGCCCATCATGAAATAGTGCCCTTCCGGCACAACAAAACTCCCTTCTGAGGCGCCCCGGTTAGCAGAGATCAAAATATGGTATTCAACTGAAAGCAAATCTTCTTTTAATTCCAGCGTATTAGGATCTGCCCGATCCGCGCCCGGCGGAATGTAAAGACCAATCTTTTCGACCGGGATGAGTTCGCCATTGATCCATAAGCGTTTACCGCTATAGCTAATCCGGTCTCCGGGCAAACCAACCACGCGTTTAATGTAATCAATCTCGGGCTGTCTGGGGTATTTGAACACCGCCACATCACCCCGCTCAGGCTGTCCAACATCAATCACCTTAGTGTTGATCACAGGCAGCCGGATGCCGTAGGAAAACTTATTGACCAGAATAAAGTCACCGACCAGCAGTGTTGGCATCATCGAGCCTGATGGAATGCGAAAAGGCTCAAATAAGAATGATCGTAAAATCAAGACAATCAGCAAAACAGGGAAAAAAGAACGGGCATATTCGACGATAACAGGCTCACCATGCTTTTTGTCTGCTTTAGTCATCGGTTGCGGGGTGGCACCCGAATCGGCAAGCCGCTTGGGGGCAAATACTAAGGCGTCAACCGCCCAGATCAAACCGGTGGCAAAGGTTCCAATTACAAGTAACAGCGCGAGGTCAAAAGCCATTTTTTATTCCTAGTGATCTACTTTTAAAACCGCGAGAAAGGCCTCTTGCGGAATTTCTACTTTACCGACCTGTTTCATCCGGCGCTTTCCAGCCTTTTGTTTTTCCAAGAGTTTTTTCTTACGGGTGATGTCACCACCGTAACATTTGGCGGTAACATTTTTACGCAGTGCTTTCACTGTACTGCGTGCAATGATGTGCGAGCCGATGGCCGCTTGGACTGCAACATCAAACATTTGTCTGGGGATAATTTCCCGCATTTTTTCAGCCAGTTCCCGTCCCCGACCCTCACTTCGATCACGGTGAACAATAATAGATAAAGCGTCTACCCGTTCAGAGTTAATCAGTATATCGACTTTCACGAGATTGGCTGTCTGGAAACGAATAAACTCATAATCAAAAGACGCATACCCGCGGCTAACGGATTTGAGGCGGTCAAAAAAATCCAGTACGACTTCACTCATTGGCATTTCATACACAATACTGACTTGATGCCCCATGTATTGAATTTGTTTTTGTACACCCCGCTTTTCAACACAAAGCTTGATCACCTCACCCACATAATCTTTGGGCACCAGGATGTTGGCGCGGATGATCGGCTCCCGTACTTCCTTAAGCAGGTTCGTGCCCGGCAGGTCGGAGGGATTATGAATGTAGGTGACCTCGCCGGCATTATCTTCGATTTCGTAGATCACGGTAGGAGCCGTGGTGATCAAATCCAAGTCATATTCCCGTTCCAATCGCTCTTGAATAATCTCCATATGCAACATGCCCAAGAAGCCACAACGAAAACCGAATCCCAGAGCTGTCGATGTTTCAGGTTCATAGTGCAAAGAAGCATCATTCAAACGCAGCTTTCCTAAAGCCTCGCGAAGGTCTTCATAGTCATCAGAACTGACTGGGAAGAGGCCGGCAAAAACCCGAGGTTGAACTTCCTGGAACCCCGACAAGGGTTCACTGGCCGGATGTTTGTCCAGCGTGATGGTGTCACCAACGCGAGCGGAATCAATCTCTTTAATACCGGCAATCACATAGCCCACTTCACCGGTTTCCAACACCGCCTGTTCACAGCGCTTTGGCGTAAAGACTCCAACGTTGTCAACCTGGAAGGATTTGCCCGTCGACATGATTCGGATTTTATCGCCCTTTTTTATGGCCCCATCAACGACGCGAACCAAGGAGATCACCCCAACAAAGTTATCAAACCAAGAATCGATAATCAGCGCTTTGGTCGGCCCATCTGCCTGCCCTGTCGGGGACGGAATCGTTTTAACCAGTTTTTCCAAAAGCTCTTTAACGCCTTGGCCTGTCTTTGCACTCACCTGCAAAGCATCCATTGCATCAATGCCGATCACTTCTTCAATTTCTTCAATGACGCGTTCAGGGTCCGCAGCGGGCAGATCAATTTTGTTCAATACCGGCAAAACTTCCAGATCTTGATCAATCGCGGTATAACAGTTGGCAACACTCTGGGCCTCAACACCTTGCGAAGCATCCACTACCAGAAGAGCCCCTTCGCAGGCCGCCAGCGACCGTGACACTTCATATGAAAAGTCAACGTGGCCAGGCGTATCAATCATATTTAACTGGTAGACTTCACCGTCATCTGCTTGGTAGCGTAGCGACACGCTCTGCGCCTTGATCGTGATCCCACGTTCCCGCTCAAGATCCATCGAATCCAGGACCTGGCTCTCCATTTCCCGTTCTGTCAAACCGCCACAAATCTGTATGAAGCGATCAGCCAGCGTTGATTTACCATGATCGATATGCGCGATGATTGAAAAGTTTCGAATATTGTTTTGCATTATTTAAGAGAGACCCAAGGCTTCCTGTAACTTCGCGTAATCGAGATGATATTGACTCACCACCTGCCCATTCAGCATTAAAAGCGGAATAGCAGCATTCAAGGCTTTACTGAGTGAGCGACTGGCATCAATATCAACAACATGCACCTCAAATCGATGTTGTCCCGCAAGGCTCTGTAAAGCAAAGAGCATATCATCGCACAGATGACAACCATCGCGCGAAAAAAGTATTAATTCTGACATGAAAAAATCGTTAGCGTTTTAAGAGCAAAAAGTGCTACTGCAATCGAAGAGACAGATCTTGCAGCAGGTCATTTATTTTAAACCAGTTGTGATCAGTATAGGATTTTTTAGACAGTACCGACGGGGATATATTTCCTCAAAGTCACTGCCTGGAATTCAGGTCTCCGGCTCATGTGCTGGCCCAGCCCACGAACAATGGCAAGTCCCATCACAAAACCCGCCACTGCACCGATAACAGCCAATAAATCCGAGCGTGATTGAGGCCCACCGAGACTTTCAGCCAGAATAGCGCCCAACACCATCAAAACAAGCGGTGTGATGTAAACCAGCATGGAGCTTTTCACCATCACCGCATCGGGTACTGCCACGATCACATGATCACCAACCTCAGCACCGATGGTATTTCTAACCTGCAAGGTCATAGTGCGTGCCCGGCTCCCGGCGATTCGAGAGACGACCTCAACACCGCATCCGGCTTTAGCGCTGCAGGTGCCACAGGCAGACTGGCGTACGACTTCCACAGTGATAAAATCGCCTTCGGCAGATACAACTTTCGCTTCTTCTTCCAGCATGGTTAGCCTTTGACTTTGAGCGCATTCACAACGTGCTTAATGGTAGCCATGGGGACCTCGCCGACGGCTGTCACCTGCAGATGCCCCTTAACCATACCATAAGCATTGACCGCGCCCATGGTTGATTCGCCTTGCAAGGCCGATTGTTTAGCCAGCTCAAGATTCGGATCAACATAAACGGACACGGTTGCCAAGCCATCTGACAGAATTAAATGATCAACCATCTCAGCTTCTTTGTACATAGGTTTAAGCTGCATCGAAATGAGCTCAAATCCCGCTGGCAATGTCGCGAACTTCCAGTCCGGTTGCCGACTCGAGTCTTTGGCGGCTTCTTCTTCGCTGTAAACCCAACGGTAGTCACTGCCCAGCGCTTCCTGAGTAAATTGTTCGATCTGGAGCCCTTCAACCTGTTCCATACGTGTAAAAATCACCTGCTCCAGCGCTTTTCCTTTTACGTTCACGAGATCTGACCTCAGGAGCAGATAACTCGTTTCATCAACCCAGATGTTATAACCGTAGCGAAGCGCATCCTTGGGTTTCACTTCGATTTGTTGAGCGACTCGATTTGCAATGCGATCTTTTTTCGCGGTTAAAAATTCGTAAAAGTCATCCAGCTTTTTCAATGTCTCCGAGGAAAAAACCGGGAAAGGCGTCCGCTTGCGGGAACGGCTCACTACAGCCGATTTACTGTCTGGCCAAACACAAATAACATTTGTGTAGTCCCGTATGATTTCTCTCGGAACGCCGTTCAACGACACAAGTCGTTCGATTTCCCCTTGTTCATCATAGGTATGAGACAGGTTCATCATTTCCATTTCGCCGTCGTGAAAATAAACAAATGTCCCCTCGTAATCTGTTGTTTGCATTGAGATGGACATCTTTTCTAACCAGGCTTTCGCAGACAAAGGCTGTGCATCTGCCCGCACCCCGTAGGAGAGAAACACCAAACTAAGCAAGAAGAGCGTTCTAATCACCATTATCAACGCTCACCATCGTAGGCAACCAGTTTTGAGTAAGCCAATAACCCTTGAATATTACTGGCTGTGGCTGATTCAATGTGGTCTGAAAGATACATGTTTAACCGCTTTTCGACATCCATGTCCCGTTTTCCAGGCTGACTTGACCAATAAGTCCCCAGCGCGGAAGCCAACTGAGTGGATGCAGAGTCGGGGCCTGAGCCTTCGTTTCGGACAGGTTCAGAGGCAATCGGCAGAGGGCCCGTTTGGCTCCCAGTTTGTTGACCCCAGTCGACACCCAAAACGGCAATCGCGGCCACACTCGCAGCGAGAGCGAAGCCCGCAAACGGTTTCTGCCACGCTGGCCGAGACGGGTGTTCAGCACCCGCCGGTGAGACAAGCAGAGCCGGCTCATCATCAATCGCCGAGGCGACGCGACTCGCAAAGTCAGACGGTAAATGGTCTACATAATCCGGCGACATGGCTTCGCGAGTGAAATGGAGCGATGTCCATTGGTCACGCAGTGTGTCACTCTTCAAGAGATCTCCGATGAGTTCATCACGCACATCGTCGGGTAGTTCGCCATCAATCAATGCTGAAATAGCTTCAAGTTTTTCATTTTGCATAATATTCATACCTCTTCAGAACGACCGAGCAAGGGTTTCAATGCACGGTCAATCGCTTCTCGTGCACGAAAGATTCGCGACCTGACTGTACCAACCGGGCATTCCATAGCCTCGGCAATTTCTTCATAAGACATGCCTTCAAATTCCCTCAAGCTAATCGCCACTCTTAAATCATCCGGTAATTCCTTAATCGTTTCATGAACAGTTTGCTTTATTTCCTCTGTTAGCAATACGCGTTCAGGGCTAGCATACTCTCGCAGGCCATCTGCCCCATCAAACTGCTCGGCCTCTTGGGCATCCACACCGTTTTCATCGCCCCGGCGAGCTTGAGACGCTAAGTAATTCTTCGCTGTGTTAATCGCTATGCGATATAACCAAGTATAGAACGCGCTCTCGCCTCTAAAGTTTGCCAACCCCCTGTAGGCTTTAATAAACGCTTCCTGGGAAACATCCTGGACCTCACTGGTATCGCGCACATAACGAGCCACCAGGTGTGCAATCTTATGCTGGTACTTCCTTACCAGCAGATCAAAGGCCCGTTTATCGCCTCTTTGCACACGCTTAACCAACGCCAGGTCAATATCCTTGTCGCTCATTAGAACGTAACCTGTCGCCGGATTGCACTATTAAAGAAGACCAAAAACATTCAAATTAGTTCCTTTTAATTGTTGAATCAGAGAAGCCTTAATTTTATCGTTTTATGTGATATACACCCCAAAGCTGTGACAAAATACCGTGACATATTAATTTCACACAGGAATGTATGGCTCAAGAATACCACTACGACGTCTTGATCGTCGGCTCTGGCGCAGCGGGATTAACGCTCGCTTTAAACCTGCCTAATACTACCCGGATTGCTGTACTGTCAAAAGTGGAAATATGGGAAGGGAGTACGTTTTATGCGCAAGGGGGCATCTCCGCAGCGCTCGACAAGAAAGACAGTTTTGACTCTCACATCCAAGACACATTAATTGCAGGCGCCGGTCTGTGCCATGAGGACGCCGTACGCTTTGTGGTTGAACGAGGCCCGGAATGCATTCATTGGCTTGAAGAAATGGGCGTTTCCTTCACTCAAGTGACCAATAAAAAAGGTAAGACGCTCCCCCACTTAACCCGTGAAGGCGGCCACTCACACCGCCGTGTGATCCATGCCGACGATGCAACGGGGAAGGAAGTACAAAGCTCATTATTAACAAGGGTCAGAAACAGCAAGAATATCGACACTTATGAGCACCACAATGCCATTGACCTGATCACCCTCACGAAGCTGGGGCACAAAAGCAACCGCTGCATTGGCGCCTATGTACTCGATACCCAAAAGCACACGGTAGACACTTACCTTGCACCCTCTGTCGTCCTTGCAACCGGCGGTGCCAGCAAAGTCTATCTGTATACCAGTAATCCAGACAGTTCCTCGGGCGATGGTATCGCAATGGCTTGGCGAGCAGGCTGCCGTGTCGCCAACATGGAATTTATGCAGTTCCACCCCACTGTGCTTTATCATCCCGAAGCACGCTCTGCCCTGATTTCCGAAGCGGTGAGGGGTGAAGGTGGACACCTGCTACTGCCCAGTGGCGAACGGTTTATGCACCGGTTCGACAAAAGGGAAGAGCTGGCCCCGCGAGACATTGTTGCCCGTGCCATTGACCACGAGATGAAACGCCTGGGCGCAAAAAGCCTTTATCTGGATATTAGCCACAAATCAGCCGACTTCATTACCAGCCACTTCCCAAATATCTATGCAACCTGCCTGGAATATGGGCACGATATGACCAAGGAGCCGATTCCCATCGTACCCGCAGCTCATTACACCTGTGGCGGCGTTGTCACCGACCATCGTGGCGCAACAGATCTGCCTGGCCTATACGCCATTGGTGAAACGTCTATGACGGGTCTGCACGGCGCTAACCGGATGGCCAGTAACTCATTATTGGAGTGTCTTGTATTTGCAAAGTCAGCTGCCGTCGATATCATCAAGCGTCAATCAGAACCACAATCTGAAACGGGCTTCCAAGTGCCGCAATGGGATGAAAGCCAGGTCATAGATTCAGATGAAGAAGTTGTCGTAACACACAACTGGGATGAGCTCCGCCGGTTCATGTGGGATTATGTCGGTATCGTGCGCACCAACAAACGGCTGGCGCGTGCAAAGCACCGTGTTGATTTGCTGACGCAAGAAATCAATGAGTATTACCAAAACTTCCGCATCACCTCAGATCTGCTCGAGTTACGTAATCTGGTCGTTGTGGCAAACTTAATCATCCGCTCTGCCCAAACCCGACACGAAAGCCGAGGCTTGCATTACACACTGGATTACCCGGACACCTTGCCGTTTGCATCCGATACAATACTCACACCCACTCAACTGGAATCACAAACAGCAGGCAGCTGGCAACCCATTCCCAACTGAGACACTCGTTATGACCCTCCCGTTATTATTGGAACCCGCACAACTCGAACAGGCCTTACCAAACACTGGCGTCCTTCTCATCGACATGTGTGGGCAGGAAAGTTATGCCACTGCTCATATTCCAGGCGCCGTATCACTGAATTACGCCGATATCGTGGCCTCTCAGCCTCCTGTTAACGGTTTGCTGCCGTCAGCCGAAGATTTTAGTCGAGTACTTGCTTCCGTTGGCTATACCGGCAAACAACACATTGTCGCTTACGACAGAGAAGGCGGAGGACATGCCTGCCGGCTGCTGTGGACACTGGAAGCATTTGGCATCAACCAATTTTCACTATTGGATGGTGGTCTGATCAGCTGGGCATCAGAGAGAAAAACACTGGAACAACACATCAATATCGCCAAACCCAGCACCTACCAGGCTCAATACAGCGGCAGCAATGTTGCCGATGCGGATTACATACTCTCTCATCTTCATAGCGACGGCATTGCGCTGCTGGACGCGCGAACTGAAGCAGAGTTTTCCGGCAATGACAAACGCTCTGCTCGAGGCGGCCACATTCCTGGCGCTCAGTTGTTAGACTGGAAAATGTGCATGGATGAAACCCGTGCCTACCGGCTGAAACCCGTCGAGACACTCAAAGCAATGCTGAATGAGCGCGGTATCACGCCGGATAAGCAGGTTATTGCTTATTGCCAGTCTCATCACCGCTCATCGCTGAGTTGTATTATGCTGAAAATACTCGGTTACCCAAACGTTCGGGGATATCCCGGCGCATGGTCCGACTGGGGCAATCGAATGGATACCCCTGTAGAAAATTAGTGAGTGCTTGGCTGTACACATACCTCTGCTCAATACGTAGCACCCTGAATTTGTAATCTAACCACGGTATGCACAAGGTTTTCGCTAAAAATTTTGACTGGCTTTCATTAATAATCGCGCAACAGCCAGCAGTACAAAAATCTATTTATGTTACTCTCAAGGATCCAAATGGGAAACATGATTACCACTCAACTCGACACCATAATAAAAAGGAGCAACTCATAATGCGTACCCTGGTACTTACTCTCGCGCTATTGCTAGGAGCCTGTTCTTCAGCCCCGGCCCTCAAGGACGACAGAGGTCAAAGCCTCATCGGCGCATCACAAGTTTATACCCTGACAAATTTGCATGCAGACCCCCAACGTAAACGCCTGTTTGCCGTCAATTATCAACAGTCTGACTTGATCCCCCTCTGCACTGAAGTCAAACTTCTGGACTTATCCGCCAAGCGGCTCCAGTTTACATCCACCCACAATAATGTCACCTATGACTATTTCTATCATAAAAAAGCTGCGGCTGAACCGTTTGACGCACACCTCAAACGTTACTTTGGGACATCTTGCAACAAAGCAGAAGTCAAAGCACTCAGCAAAGCAGACCAAGAGGGGATAAGCACAGGAAAAGTCAAAGAAGGCATGACCAAGAAAGGTGTCATCCTGGCTGCGGGTTACCCACCATCCCATGTAACACCGAGCACGGATGCAAACGAATGGACTTATTGGAAAAGCCGTTACGACCGGCTCATTGTCAGATTTAACGATGCCGGGATCGTCGACAGTATTCAAGACTGAATAACTGCCATTACATCGTTTTTTTCTCATCGCAGCCTCTTCACGATACAACAGAGGCTGCCACTGACCTTATAAACACAAACAAGTTCAACACATTCCATGCTTTTTAGGTTACCGATATATGTCAGATTGTATTTTTTACCAGGACGGTGATTACTTCGTCCCAACCCGCTATGCCGAAGGCCCTTGGGCTCCACAATGGCAACATGGCAGCCCGCCAGCAGCTTTGCTGTGCTACGGTGTGGAACAACACCGCAGTCACGATATGCACCTGGCGCGACTAACCATCGATTTGTTCCGGGCCGTTCCGATGACGCCACTGAAACTGGAAACGGACGTTATCCGGGATGGTAAGCGCATTAAAGCCGTCGCAGCTGCGCTGTTCGATGAACAAGGCACTGAAATCTGCCGGGCATCCAGTTTATTTTTCGGGAAGACACCGCTGGATGAGGTTCCTGAGCGGTTTGCGCCCGCTCATTGCGACATTCCCTACCCCGGTAGTTTTGAGCCACTACCCTTTGTGAACACACACAGCACCCAGGTCATGGCCGGATTGAATGGCATTATGGAAATGCAGCGGGTAGAAGGTGTGATGGGCTCGGGATCGGGCACCTGTTGGACACGGCTGCCAATCAACGTCATTTCAGGCGTTGAGAATACTCCTAACTTGAGAGCGGCCATTGCCTCTGACTACGGCAATGGAATCGGTCAGGTTCATGTCGACCAATATACCGGCTTCATCAATGCCGATATTAATCTATACCTTCACAGAGAACCCGTTGGAGAGTGGGTGTGTGTGGAGGCAAAAGGTATTGCTGAGGCCACAGGCGTCGGCCTCGTTGAGTCACGCCTGTATGATCAATTGGGTGCATTTGGGAAAGTCGTTCAAACAACAATGGCAAACCAACGGCGGCCGAAACCTTAGAATGAAGGTTAGCCCTCGACATGCCGCATCGTAGCTCAATGCAAGCAGTCGAGGGCTTGAATCAGAAGTGACTAACGCTTAAATTTATTCAGTGAGCCACTGTGCATGACTCGACCATTTAAAGGCCGCCCGATAATTTCCTCAGCCAGACGCGCTGCGTCAACTAACTTGTCCAGATCAATACCGGTCTCGATCCCCATTTCCTGAGCAATAAAGACCATATCCTCCGTACAGACGTTACCGGCTGCATTAAAATCGCCATGCCCAGCAAACGGACACCCACCTAAGCCAGCTACCGAACCTTCAAACAGGTCAACACCCATTTCCATCGCGGCAACAAAGTTGGCAATGCCCGCCCCGCGTGTGTCGTGAATATGCATCCCAATGCGTGCATCAGGCACCATCTCCCGCACGGCTCCAATACGACGCTTCACTTCCAGAGGATTAGCCCAGCCTACGGTATCCGCCAGAATGATGTTGGGTAGTGATAAGTCCCGCTCTGCAAAGGTGTCGAGGATCCACTGAACATTGTCTGTCACCGCTTTAATGGGAACATGACCTTCAAAGTTACAGCCAAACGCTGTGACGATGTAAGCTGTCTCAACACCCAGACCCTTCGCTTGATAAGCATCCAGCCAGCCTTTTTGTCGTTCACGCATTTCAGCAGAGGTACAGTTATTGTTACGCTGGCTGAACTCATCAGTCGTGTAAAAAAGAAGCTTGGGGTCTAAACTAATGCCCGGCGTATCGTAAGCCTGCTGGAATCCTTTTTCATTCAACCATAACAGTGTGTAACGAACGTCTTCTTTGCGCTTGATGATTTTAAACAAATCCCCGGAATCGGCCATCGTTGGAACAGCCCTTGGGCTGACGTAAGAGCCGACCTGGATTTTTTTCACGCCGGCTTCAGCAATCGCTTCAACCAGAGCGGCGCGCTGCTCGATGGGGTAGTGTTTTTTTTCAATCTGAAAGCCCTCGCGAGGGCCTTCTTCATGAAGTTCAACAAATTTAGGTAAATCTGACATGCCAGCCTCCTTAATAGGAACGCGGTAGACCCATGACATACTGAGCAATGTAACTCAGAATAATTTCCCGGTTGAGTGGTGCTGTACGCATCAAACGGACCACGGGAAAAATATCAAAAATACCGTATTCTTTGGTAAAGAAAGTTTTTAATGGCCCCA
>OBIC01000337.1_pt1 | contig 14590 bp, 11 predicted proteins | sample 1519831 | NCBI WGS metagenome assembly OBIC01 (sample SAMN03019805, study PRJEB22545) | beach sand metagenome | biome: beach; feature: sea beach; material: beach sand | place: USA: Municipal Pensacola Beach, FL | collected 2010-10-20 | depth 40-45 cm m | reverse complement strand
ATGCAGGGCGCCGAGATCCTGTAGCCGTGACTGGAGTTCAGACGTGTGCTCTTCCGATCTGGATCTCGAACGGCAGCAGCAGCAGCTCGCGGCGCGGCGCGAGGAACGCAAGGCGTTACTGGCGCGCGCCGAGGAACAGGTGAACCGCGGCGAACAGCGGGTGCAGGCGCTGGAAAAGGATCGCCGCGAGTTGAACGCGCTGCTGCGGGACATCGCCCGGCGTGCAGCGCGCGAGCGCGAACGCGAGCAGGAACGCCAGCGCGCGCGCCGCGACAAAACGCCGGCCGATGGTGCCAAGCTCGGCCCGCTGGTGAGCGCCGAGCCCACACCCACCTTGTCCGGCCAGCGCTTCTCGGCGCTGCGCAGGCGCCTGCCGTGGCCGATCAGCGGCCGCCTCAAGGCGAATTACGGCAGCTCACGGGCAAGCGGACGTACCCGCTGGGACGGCGTGGTGATCGATGCCAAGCCCGGCGCCTCGGTGCGCAGCATCCACGCCGGGAAGGTCGTATATGCCGACGTACTGGGCGGTTACGGCCTGCTGGTCATCGTCGACCACGGCGAAGGCTACATGAGCCTTTACGGTTACAACGATGCCGTACTCAAACGGCCCGGCCAGCGCGTGCGTGGAGGCGAGGTCATCGCCACCGTGGGTGACCGGGGCGATGCCAGCGGCGTGTATTTCGAGATTCGCCACCGTGGCAAGCCGGTCAACCCGGCCGCCTGGTGCGGCAGCTGAACCGACGCCGTCAGGCCAACCAGTCGCGTGGCCTGAGGTATTTCTCGGTCAGCTCCGCCTCCGGCGTTCCGGGCTCGGCCTGCCAGCGGTAACGCCAGGATGCCAACGCCGGCATGGACACCAGGATCGACTCCGCCCGGCCACCGCTTTGGATACCAAAGCGCGTGCCACGGTCGTGCAGCAGGTTGAATTCCACGTAGCGACCGCGCCGGAACAGCTGAAAGTCGCGTTCGCGCTCGCCGTAGGCGGTGTGCTTGCGACGCGCCACCAGCGGCTGATAGGCAGTGATGTAGTGTTCGCCGACGCTGCGCAAGAAGGCGAATGCCCGCGCGAAGCCGCCGGCGTCGTAATCGTCGAAGAAGATGCCGCCGATGCCCCGCTGCTCACCCCGGTGGTGATTGCAGAAATACTCGTCGCACCAGCGCTTCAGGCGCGGATACAGCTCGACGCCGAACGGCGCGCAGGCAGCCTGTGCCTGACGGTGCCAGAACACGCAGTCCTCGTCGAAACCGTAGTACGGGGTGAGGTCGAAGCCACCGCCGAACCACCACACCGGGGCGTCGTCCGGCCGGTGCGCCACGAACAGACGCACATTGGCATGCGACGTCGGCACGTAGGGATTCAGCGGATGGGTGACCAAAGACACCCCCAGCGCCTCGAACCGACAGCCGGCGAGCCCCGGGTGGCGTTCGCTGGCGGTGCCCGGCAACGCCGAGCCGTGCACGTGCGAGAAGTTCACGGCGCCCCGCTCGATGACTGCGCCGCCTTCCAGCACACGCGTGCGCCCGCCACCGCCGGCGGCGTGCTGCCAGGAATCCTCAAGGAAGCGCGCCCGGCCGTCCTCGGCCTCCAGCATGGCGCAGATACGATCCTGCAGATCCGTGAGATAGGCGGCAACCGCCGCGACGTCGACCGTGCTCATCGTGTCATCCTGCTCGAAGGCGTCCCGGCCCCCTGCCGGCACGCCGTCAATCCGTCGCCTGCTCGCGCGCCACCGCCCGGTAACCGATGTCACTGCGGTAGTACGCCTGCGGCCAGGCAACGTCCCGCACCAGCGCATAGGCCGCCTGCTGCGCCTGCGCCACGGTGTCACCCAGGGCGGTGGCGCACAGCACCCGGCCGCCCGCGGTCACCACCCGCGCGTCCCGCAGGGCCGTACCGGCGTGAAACACCTTGGCATCCGCCGGATCCGGCCGGGGCAAGGCCGGTATCGGCGTGCCCTTGGCGTAATCCCCGGGATAGCCGGCCGCCGCCAGCACCACGCCCAGCGCCGGTCGCGCATCCCACTCGGCCTCGACCCGGTCGAGCCGGCCATCGAGGGCCGCCTCGATCAGACCCACCAGGTCCGAACGCAGGCGCAGCAGCAGGGGTTGCGTTTCCGGGTCGCCCAGGCGGCAATTGAACTCGAGCACGCGCGGGGCACCGTTGACGTCGATCATGACACCGGCATACAGAAACCCCGTGTAGGGCGTGCCCTCGGCAGCCAGGGCCGCCACGGTCGGCTCGATCACCTCGCGCAGGATGCGCGCGTGCACCGGCCCGGTCACCACCGGCGCCGGCGAATAGGCCCCCATGCCACCGGTATTCGGGCCACGGTCCCCGTCGTCGCGTGCTTTGTGATCCTGCGAACTGGCCAACGGCAGGATATGCCCACCGTCGACCATGACGATGAAGCTCGCTTCCTCGCCGTCCAGGAAGTCCTCGACCACCACCCGCGCGCCGGCGCCACCGAAGGCACCTTCGCCGAGCATTGCCTGCAGCGCGGCGCGCGCCTGCTCGCGGCTGTCGCAGATCACCACGCCCTTGCCGGCAGCCAACCCATCGGCCTTGATCACCATCGGCAGCGGCCGCCGCTCGACATGGTCCAGGGCCGCCGCGAGGTCGTCGAAGGTCTCGTACCCGGCGGTGGGAATGCGGTGCCGGCGCAGGAAATCCTTGGCAAACGCCTTGCTGCCCTCCAACTGCGCCGCCGCCTGGCGCGGCCCGAAACACCGCCGCCCGGCGGCAGCAAAGGCATCCACCACGCCCGCCACCAGGGGCGCTTCGGGACCGACCACGGTCAGATCGATGCGCTCTTGCTGCGCAAACGCCAGCAGGCCAGCCACGTCCTCGGCGGCGATGTCGACGTTGGCTACCTTCGGCTCACCGGCAGTCCCGGCGTTACCGGGCGCCACAAACACCTGCTGCACACGTGGCGATTGCGCCAATTTCCAGGCCAGGGCGTGCTCACGGCCACCCGAGCCAATCACCAGAAGTTTCACGGATCGTCCTCTTCCAGATAACGTTCAGCCGGCGTGCCGGGCGCGCCAGGCGCGCACCGTCACCACCGCCAGCGTGACCACCGTCAGCGGCACCACGAATCCCATCATCACCCGCCCGAACAGTGGCGCGGCGTCATGGCCGGTCCCGTCCAGCAACAGATACGCGGTATAGGCGATGTAGTAGCCCAGGAACAGGCCGCCTTCCCAACGGGCGATGCGGTGCCCGCTGAAGAAAATCGGCAGGCAGGCGAACGCCACCACCGTCATCACCGGCAGATCGAAGGTGCGCGCCGCCGCGCTGACCGGCATCCCGCCCGTGGCAACCGCGGCGCTCGCGCCGAGCACCACCAGCAGGTTGTAGATATTGCTGCCCACCACGTTGCCGACCGCCATCTCACCCTGACCCCGCATCGTGGCCACGGCGGACGCGGCGATTTCCGGCAGCGAGGTGCCCACGGCCACCACCGTGAGACCCACCACCAGTTCGCTGATGCCGAGTCCCAACGCAATGGACACGGCCGCCGTCACCAGCGCGCGCGCGCCCAGCACCAGCACCAGCAGGCCGACGCACACCAGCGCCAGGTCACGCCACCACACCGCGCGCACGCTCGGATCGGGGACATCCTCGGCCGCCCGGGCAGCCGCCGACTCGCGCCGCGCCAGACGGATCAGCACAACCGTGTAGGCCACTGCCCCGAGCACCAGCGCCGCCCCTTCGACACGACCGATACGCCCGTCGTAGGCCAGGGCCATGACCAGCACCGACACTGCCAGCATCACGGGCACGTCCAACCGGATCAACTGGCGCGCCACCAGCAGCGGCGCCACCAGTGCGCTCAGGCCCAGTATCAGCAGCACGTTGGCGATGTTGCTACCGACCACGTTGCCGACGGCGATGGCCGGCACACCGCTGAGCGCCGCATCGACGCCGATTGCCAGCTCGGGCGCACTGGTGCCGAACGCCATCACGGTCAGGCCCACCACCAGCGGTGACAGACCGGTGGCCACCGCCAGCCGCGTGGCGCCACGGATCATCAGTTCGGCGCCGCCGAGCAGCAGGACCAGGCCGACGATGAGCAATAAAGCGGTCTGCATGCCGCCTCAGTGACGGAAGTGGCGCACGCCGGTGAACACCATGGCCATGCCGTGTTCGTCGGCGGCGGCGATCACCTCGGCGTCACGCATCGAGCCTCCGGGCTGGATGACGGCCGCGATACCACGTTCCGCGGCGGCGTCGAGGCCGTCGCGGAAAGGGAAAAACGCATCCGACGCCATCACCGCGCCGGTCAGTTCAAACGCCGCCTCGGCCGCCTTCAGCGCGGCGATGCGCGCCGAGTCGACGCGAGACATCTGCCCGGCGCCGATGCCCAGCGTGCGCCGGTCACCGGCATAGACGATGGCGTTGGACTTGACGTACTTGGCCACCTCCCAGGCAAACACCAGGTCGTCGAGTTCAGCGGCCGTGGGCGCGCGGCGCGTGACGACCTTGAGATCGCTCGCAGCCAGCACGTGCGTGTCGGCAGTCTGAATGAGCATGCCGGAGCCGACCCGCTTGACCTCGTGCGTGTTGCGCCCGTCACCCGGCGGTATCTCCAGCACACGGATGTTCGGCTTGCCGGCGGTCACCGCCAGGGCGCTGGCGTCCACCGCCGGGGCGATGATGACCTCGGCGAACTGCCGGCCGATGATGGCCTCGGCCGCGGCAGCGTCGAGTGGCCGGTTGAAGGCGATGATGCCCCCGAAAGCGGACGTCGGGTCACAGGCATGGGCGCGCTCGTACGCCTCGGCCAGGTTGGCGCCCAGCGCCACACCGCAGGGGTTGGCGTGCTTCACGATCACGCAGGCCGGCGCCTGGAAGCTGCGCACCGCCTCCCAGGCGGCATCGGCATCGGCCAGGTTGTTGTAGGAAAGCGCCTTGCCCTGCAGCTGCCTGAACGTGGCCAGCGTACCGGGCGCCGGGTACAGATCGCGATAGAACGCCGCCTGCTGATGCGGGTTCTCGCCGTAACGCAGGTCCATCACCTTCACGAAGCGGCCGTTGGCCTGACCCGGGAACTCGCCGCGCGCACCGTCCGGACCGATCGAGGACAGGTAATCGCTGATGGCGGCGTCGTAATTGGCGACGTGATTGAAGGCCGCCACCGCCAGCGCGAAACGCTCGGCGTCCCCCACCCCGCCGCTGGCCTCGATCTGGCCGATGGCGGCGTCGTACTGCGCCGGCTCGGTCAGCACCGCCAGGTGACGGAAGTTCTTGGCCGCCGCGCGCAGCATGGCCGGTCCGCCGATGTCGATCTGCTCGACGGCCTCCTCCAGCGTGCAATCGGGACGCGCCACGGTGGCCTCGAACGGGTACAGGTTCAGCACCAGCAGGTCGATCGGCGCGATGCCGTGCGCCGCCATCACCGCGTCGTCCGGGCCACGCCGGCCGAGCAGCCCGCCATGGATCAGCGGATGCAGGGTCTTGACCCGGCCATCCATGATTTCCGGAAATCCGGTGACCTCGGCCACCTCCTGCACCGTAAGCCCGGCCTCGCGCAGGGCGCGGCAGGTGCCACCGGTGGAAACGAGCTCAATGCCCAGGGCGGCCAGGCGGCGGGCGAGATCCACCACGCCCGTCTTGTCCGACACGCTGAGCAGGGCGCGGCGTACGCTGTGTGTCACGGCAAACCTGTCAGGAGAAAAGCAAAAACGCGGCGTGCGGCACCCTGCCGACACACCGTCAATACATTCAACTCAAAGCCCGTACTGCTGCAGCTTCTTGCGCAGGGTGTTGCGGTTGATGCCAAGCATCTCGGCAGCACGGCAACGGTTGCCGCGCGCGCGCTCCATCACTACCGCCAACAAGGGCTTTTCGATCTGTGACAGCAGCAACTGGTACAAGTCGGTGGGGCTGCTGTCGCCCAGCGCGTCCAGGTAACGGCGCACCGTGGTCTCGACGCACTGCCCCAGCGGCTGGTCGGCGCAGGTGCCAGGCAGCGGCACCGCCAAACCCTGATCCGCAGGAACGCTGACATCGGCAGGCTTCATTCTTAGGCTCCCTGGGAACGCCGCCGCGAGGCCGACACAACGTCCGACACGACGGGGGCAGGTCCGTTGATCAGTTCAGAGCCGGTCGCGTTGCCCGCGGGTAGCAACCGGGGCGCCATGGTAGCCCAATGCGACCGGCCGTGGCAGCCGCGACGGCCTGTCAGTGCACTGTGAAACGGAAACTCGCCGCCTCGGTACCGGGGTCCGCCAACGGCAAGCGGACGTGCACGGCGGCATCGGCGGCGAACATTTCTTCGCCCTGGTTCAACGCCGGCAGAAACTCGGCTGGCTCGAACAGACGCCCCGCCACAGTGCTGCCGTCGGGCGCCGTCAGAGACAGCGCCAGCCGCGGCCACGGCTGTGCCGCCTGCGCCTGGTTGCGCAGCGACACCACCGCCAGCAGCGCGTCGGCATACTCGGGATGCGAGGTGACCCGGGCGGCGCTTATGTCGATGGCGGACAGGTCGCGAAATGCCGGCACCTGGCAGCCCAGGTAGTGACAGACCACGCCATACAGCGCGTGAAAGCGTGGATAAACCACCAGCCGGTCGCGCGCCAACCATGCCAGTTGGGCCACCAGCAGCAGCACCAGCGCGACCAGCGCACCGGCCCGCACGATGCCGCCGCCACCGGCACCCGTCGCCGCTGCCGCCGAGGCGTAGGCGGGACGCGGTATGGGGTCGGTATCCGACACCGGCGCGCTGAACAGTTCGTGGCACACACCACAGCGCACCCTGCGATGCGACGGAAGTTGCGGCGGCGCGCGGAACACCGTGCCGCACGCAGGGCATCGCAACAACGCCGCCTGCGCGTTCACTGTTTTACGGCCTCCACACACACCCACCCCTGATCGACACGGGCGGGCCTGAACTGCAGAGCCGGCGAATATGCGGACACAAGGCCTTCCAGCTGAGATTCGAGCACGCCGGATAGTAGCAAAACCCCGCCGGGGCGCAGCAACGCCACCAGGCTTGGCGCCAGGTCGATCAGCACCGGCGCCAGTATGTTGGCCAGCACCAGATCCACCGGCGCCGACAGCGCCGCCGGTTCACATGCGTGCACCCGGTCCGCCACCGCATTGCGTCCGGCGTTGTCGGCCGTGGCGCGCAGCGCCTGCGGATCCAGGTCGGTGGCCTGCACATGACGGGCGCCCAGCAACGCCGCCGCCACCGCCAGAATGCCGGAGCCGCAGCCGTAGTCGACGACCTCGAGATGGCGCGGTGGGTGCTCGGCCAGCCAGCGCAGGCACCCGGCGGTGGTGGGGTGTGACCCGGTGCCGAACGCCAACCCGGCATCCAGGCGCAACACGCAGGCATCCGGCGCCGGCGCCGGCGCATCCGCCGGGCACACCCACAAGCGCCCGCCGAAATGGCGCACCGTCACGTCCTGGCCACGGCGCACCCAGTCGTCGTCGGTCAACGGTTCGCAGCTGACGGCCACCAAGCCACCGGCACGCAGCAACGCCTGCAACGGCTGCGGGTCGTAGTCGCCGGCAAACAGCGCCACCACCCGTACCTCGGGCCACAACGGCGTCTGCCCCGGCGCCGGCTCCAGCACCGGACAGTCGGCGGCATCAAGACTGGTCACCGCCAGCGCTCCGGCCGCCTCCAGCAGGTCGCACACGTGCGCGTGCCGCATCGCCGGCGCCAAGAACTCGATGTTCAGCCAGTCCACATCATTCTCCCAACCTCGAACGGCGCATCAGGGCTGGACCACCGGGCGCCGGGCTGCCGCCGTCAACGCCCCCAGGCACAAGGCAAGGAACACCGCGCCGGCTGCCGTCAGGGCGTGCCGGTGATCGGTCGCCGACAACGGCTCGAACAGTCCCAGCAACAGGACCGCCAGCGCCATGCTGGCCATCTGGCCGACCAAGCGCGCGGTCTGCATGACGCCGGCCGCCAGGCCGAACGCCGACGGCGGCACCGCACCCAGTGCGGCGTGCTGGTTCGGCGGCACGAACAGTGCCGTACCGACACCAATGCAGCCCAGCGCCACCGGCAGCAGGCCATAGACGCCGGTCACCCCGACCAGCGTCACCAGCGCCAGCCCGGTCGACGTCAGCACGAGACCACCCACCGTCAGGTAACGCGCCGGCAGACGGTCGGCCAGGCGTCCGGCCGGCGTCGCCAACACCGTCTGCAGCACCGGCTGGACGGCCAGCAGCAGGCCGGTGCGCGCCGCGCCGCTGCCCATCCCCTGCTGCAGCACCAGGCTGAGCACGTAACTCAGGCCGAACACGCCGCTGTAATGCAACAGCGCCGCGCTGGCGGAGTAGCGCAAGCCCTGGCCGGGCGCCAGCAGGCGCAGGTCGATCAACGGGTCCGTTGCACGCCGTTGGTGGGCAACGAACACCCACAGCAAGACGCCGGCCAGCACCAGCAGAACCAGCGCATCCCAGTGCTGCGGGCGGCCGGAAGCGAGCCAGAACACACCCAGAGCCGCCCCCAGCAGCAGCGCCCCGGTCAGGTCAAAGCGCCCGCCATGACCGCTGGCCCGCGTCGACGGCAGCCCGCGCCACAGCGCCAGCGCCACCAGCAGACCTGTCACGCCGGTCAGATAGAACAGCGACTGCCACCCGAACGCCTGCGTCAACACACCGCCCAGCGCCGGACCGGCGGTGAGACCCACGTAGGTCACCGTGATGTTGAATCCGATCACCCGTCCGCGGCGACTGGGCGGCACCAATTGCGCCAGCAACGCCGAACTGGTGCCAAACACGCACGCCGAGCCGGCGCCCTGAACCAGACGCAGACCGATCTGCGCGATTGGATCCACCACCCAGGCACACAACAGGCTGGTCAGCGCGATGGTGGCCGCGCCCAAGGCCAGCACCGGTCCGCGGCCGTACAGGTCGCCGGCCCGCGCCACCGGCATCATGAACACCGCCGCGGTCACGAAATAGGCGCTGGTGTACCAGCCGGCCTGCGCCGCGGAGAAGCCGCGCGCCTCGGCGATCTGCGGCAGCGCGACCACGATGCCGGTGGCGATGAACGGCCCCAGAAAGCTGGCCAGTGGAATCAGCAGCAGCGCAAGGCCTGGCCGTGCGCCGCCTTGGTGGGCGACCACCGCTAGACCGCGTGGGGTCGCGGCGTGGCCGTCTCACCGACACGTGCCTCTCGCCGCCCGGCCAGGAGCATGTACACCACGGGCACCACGTACAGGCTGAAGACAGACCCGACCAACAAACCGCCAATGATCACCCAGCCGATCGGGTGCCGTGTTTCGGCACCGGCTCCCCGGGCGAGGGCCAGCGGCACCGCCGCCAGCAGCATGGTGGCCGAGGTCATCATGATCGGCCGCAGGCGCAACACGGAGGCGCGCACCAGCGCCTCCTTGGCCGCCATGCCGCCAGCACGCAACTGGCGCGTGAACTCGACGATGAGGATGCCGTTCTTGGCGGTCAGACCGATCAGCATCACCATGCCGATCTGGCTGTAGACGTTCAGGGTGTTGCCGGTCAGATACAGCGCGGCGACGGCGCCGACCACCGCCAGCGGCACCGACAGCAGAATCACCAGTGGATCGCGGAAGCTTTCGAACTGCGCCGACAGCACCAGGTAGATGAACACGAGCGCCAGACCGAACGTGAAGATCAACGCCTGGCTGGCTTCCTTGAACTCGCGCGAGATGCCGTCGTAGTCGATGCGCCCGCCCGGCGGCAGGATCTGCCGAGCCTCGCGCGCCAGCCAGTCCAGCACCTCGCCCAGGGCGTGCCCCGGCGCGATGTTGGCGCTGATCTTGGCCGCCCGCAGGCGATTGAAATGATTCAGCTCGCGTGGCGCGACCGCCTCACGCAGGGTGGCAACGTTGTCCACCTGCACCAGCGAACCGTCACCGGCCCGCAGATAGATGTCGGTCAGGTCGGTGGGCTGACGGCGCGCGTCGTCGGTAAGCTTGACGACGACGTCGTACTGCTTGCCGGCGCGCTTGAAGCGCGTCACCTCGCGCCCGCCCAGCAACGTCTCCAGGGTGCGGCCGACCTCGGCGGCGCCGATGCCCAGATTGGCCAGCTTGTCGCGGTTCACGTCCACCTTCAGCTGCGGCTTGTTCAGCTTCAGGTCCGTGTCGAGGTTGATCAGCGCCGGGTTCTGCGCCGCCCGCGCCATCAGTGTGTCGACCGCCACCTGCAACTCCTCCCAGGTGTCGGCCTGCATCACGAACTGCACCGGCGTTTCCCGGTAGCCGCCCATGCCCAGCGAGGCGCGGTTGATGGGAAACGCCAGCACGCCCGGCATGGCGCCGAGCTTCGGCGCCAGCTCGCGGGTGATGTCGAACTGGCTGCGCGTGCGCTCCTGCCACGGCACGACGGTGGCAAACGAGGCGCCGACATTGACCGGTGCCGGACGCGCCACCCCGGGCGACACCACCATGAACAGCGTCTTCATCTCCGGCACGTCGGCCAGTATCTGCTCCGCCTGCAGCATGTTGCGGTACATGTAGTCGTAGGTGGCGCCCTCGGGCCCGAGCATCAGCACCACGAAATCCGAACGGTCCTCGAACGGCGACAGCTCGGACTGCAGCTGCGTGAACATCCAGGCGCCGACGCCGCCCACCCCGAGTGCCACCACCAGCACCAGCACCCAGGCGTTGAGCGCGAACCGCAAGGTCTTCTCGTAACCACGGTTCAGCGCCACGAAAAACCGCTCCGTGAACTGGTAGGCGGCGTTGTGCTGCGAGTGCCTGAGAATGCGCCCGCACAGCATCGGCACCAGCGTCAGCGCGACGAAACCGGACACCGCCACCGCGCCCGCCACCGCCAGCGCGAATTCGCGGAACAGGCGGCCGGTGGTGCCGGTCTGGAACGCCATCGGCACGAACACCGCCACCAGCGTGATGGTCATGGCCAGCACGGCGAAGCCAATCTCACGACCGCCGGCCAGCGCCGCCTCGCGCGGCGCCAGGCCTTCCTCGATGCGCCGGTAGATGTTCTCCAGCACCACGATGGCGTCATCCACCACCAGGCCGATGGCCAGCACCAGCGCCAGCAGCGTCAGCACGTTGATCGAGAAATCCAGCACGTACAGGAAAAAGAACGCGCCGATGATGGCCACCGGGATGGACAGGAACGGGATCAGCGTGGCGCGCGGCGAGCGCAGGAACACGAAAATCACCACCACCACCAGCGCCAGCGCCTCGAACAGCGTCTGGTAGACAGCGCGGATCGAATCCTCCACAAACGCCGACTGGTCGCTGCCGACCTTGAACTGCATGCCCGGCGGCAGGGTCTCCTGAATCTGCGGCAGCATGGCTTTCACATCGCGCGCCACCTCGAGCAGGTTGGCCGTGGACTGCTTGACCACCCCCAGGCCCACCGCCGGCGAACCGTCGACGCGGATCCCGGAGCGCTCGTCCTCGGCGCCCACGGCGGCGTGCCCGACGTCGCGCAACCGCACCGGGTAGCCGTTGACCTCGCGAATGATCAGCCGGTCGAACTGCTCGGCGGTCCGCATGTCGGTTTCCGACAGCACCGTGAACTCGCGCTGCATGCTCTCGATGCGCCCGGACGGCACCTCGATGTTCTCGCGCCGCAGCGCGGTCTCCACGTCCAGCGGTGTCAGCCCGTAGGCAGCGAGCCGCTCGCGGTCCAGCCAGATGCGCATGGCATAGCGTCGCTCGCCACCGATCAACACCGTCGCCACGCCGGGAATCGTCTGCAGACGGTCCCGCACCACGCGGTCGGCGTAGTCGGACACTTCCAGCGGCGTGTGGTGGTCGCTGTAGAAGGCCAGCCACATGATGGCGTCGGCGTCGGCCTCGACCTTGGAGATGATCGGCTCGTCGACCTCGTCCGGCAGCATGCCGCGGGCGCGGGCGACGCGGTCGCGAACGTCGGCGGCGGCATCGTCCGGATCACGCGTCAGGCGGAACTTGACCGTGATCTCCGACACCTCCTCGCGGGACACCGACTTCATCACGTCGATGCCCTCGATGCCGGACAGCTCGTCCTCCAGCGGCTGCGACACCTGGCTTTCCATGATCTCGGCACTGGCGCCGCGATAGATGGTGCGCACCGACACCACCGGCGTGTCGATCATCGGGTACTCGCGTACCGACAGCCGCTCGAACGCGATCAGGCCCAGCAGCAGAATGACCAGGCTCATCACCGTGGCCAGCACCGGCCGGCCGACTGACAGGTCCGTCAGCTTCACGAGGCGGCATCCTGCGCCGTGGCCGTCACCGGCACACCATCGCGCAGCTTCATCTGTCCCTCGGTCACCACCGTGTCACCGACCGCGAGCCCCTGCACCACCTCGACGATGCCGGGCTCGCGCAGGCCGGTCACCACCGGTACCAGCGCCACCGTGCCGTCGGTCACCCGGAACACGTACAGACGCTCGCCGCGCGGCACGATGGCCTGCTCCGGAATCACCAGCGCCTGCGGGTGCTCGCCGACCGTCAGTTCCACCTGCGCAAACATGCCCGGCCGCAGCTGGCCGTCGCCGTTCGGCACCCGCCCGCGCAGCGCGAAGGTGCGCGTGGCGGCATCCAGGCGCGGGTCGATGGCGTAGATCTCGCCCGTGAACGCGCCGCCGGGCACCGCGTCCACGCGCAGCGTCAACGGCCGACCGACCGTCAGCGCGGCGGCGTGGCGCTCGGGCACGCGGAATTCGATCTTCAGCGGGTCCAGGTCCTCCAGGTTCACCAGGTCCTGGCCCGGCTGCACGTAGGCACCGGGACTCACCAGACGCAGACCGGCCACACCGTCGAACGGCGCCCGAAGGGTTGTTTTTTCCAGCATCACGCGGTGGCGCTCGAGCAAGGCGCGCGATTCGGCCAGGCGCGCGCGCGTCTGATCGTAGTCCTGCTGGCTCACCATGTTGGTCCGGACCATGTCCGCCGCCCGCTCGAAGGTGAGCCGGTTGGCCTCGACCGTGGCCTCGGTCTGCGCCACCTGGGCGCGGTACTCGGCCGCGTCGAGGGTGATCAGCACCTGGCCGGCCGCCACCGGCCGGCCTTCCTGGAAGTGAATGCGCTCCACCCGGGCCGCCAGCTCGGGACGAATCATCACCGACTCGTTGGCCTGCAACGTACCGACGGCACGAACCCTTTCGCTCATCGGCCGTGTGTCCGCGGTAGCGGTGACCACCGGCAATGCCGGACGCGCCGCCGGCCCGCCGCCCGCGCCTGGCTTTTCCGCCTCGGAGCAGGCGGCAAGAAACAACGAAAAGACCGCGCTCCACAGCAGGGAGCGCGATCGCAGGCAGGCATGGGGCATGTTGTTATTCCGGCGATCGGCGACCGCCGCCATTACACCGCCCGCTGACCGGCCGGACAAGCAACCAAACGCCCGTCCCGCCGCTCAGGCCGCCCGGTCGGCGGCCGCCAGGATCTGCCGCAGTTCCGGCACGCACGAGCCACAGTTGGTGCCGGCCTTGAGCGTCGCGCCGATCGCCTGTGGACTGTCCAGGCCTCGTTCGACGATGGCCTGCACGATGGTGTTGATCCCGACCTGATGACAGGCACACACGGTGCGCCCGGGATCAGCGCCCGGCGACCCCGGCACACCGGCCAGAAACGCCCTGCGCGCCGGCCCGTCGAGCGCCTCGCCGAAGCGTGCCGCCAGCCAGTCGTCGGCCAGCCAGTCGAGTTCGGTACCGGCGAACAGCGCCAGCATGACCCGGTCACCGTCCATCGCCAGCACCCGGCATTCGCCGAGCGGGTCGGTGTACTCCAGCCACTGCCAGTCGGCCGCCGGCGGGCCGGCCAGCGAACGTGCCCAGGCCCGCACGTCCTGCGGCGCCTGGGCGGCGGCGATGCGCCAGCGCCAGCCACCCGCGACCCGGGCACGGGTGAAGTAGTCGACGTCGCCCGGCGCCCGCGGCTGGCGTGTCAGCAGCATCCCCCGCCACGGCAGGGCCACGGCGGTGACGCGCACCGGCGTCAGCTTGAACTGCGGCTGACCGGAGACCGGATCGAGCACCGCGTCGACCAGCGCATCGGCCGGCCCGGTACTGGAAAAGGTCCTGTTCCAGTGCATGGGCAGGAACACCTCGCCGGCACGCAGGCCGGAATCGAGCGCCACGCGGGTGACCAGTCCCCCATGACGGCTGTCGATGCGCGCAAATCCGCCGTCCGTCAGACCCAGTCGCGCGGCGTCGGCCGGGTTCAGTTCCAGCAGCGGTTCGGCGATGTGTCCGGACAGGCGCGGGGACTTGCCGGTACGCGTCAGCGTATGCCAGTGGTCGCGCACCCGGCCGGTGTTCAGAACGAGCGGATACTCGCTGTCCGGCGCGCTGCCCACCGCACGACTGGCACAGGCCAGCATGCGCGCCCGCCCGCCCGGCGTGTAGAAGCGGCCGTCATCGAACAGCCGCGCCGTGCCTTGCCTGGTCCCCGCCGGCACCGGCCACTGCACCGGTTCGAGCGCGTCGTAGGCGGCGCGATCCAGCCCGGCCAGGGCGCCAATGTCGAAGTCCCGGCCGGCGGCACCGGCCAGCGCCGACAGGCGTGCGTACTCATCGAAAATGGCCGCCTCGTCGACGTAGTCAAACCCCTGGAAGCCCAGCCGCTGCGCCACCTGGCTCAGCGCCCACCAGTCGGCACGCCGGGGCAGGCGCGTGCCGAC
>OBIC01000336.1_pt1 | contig 14605 bp, 14 predicted proteins | sample 1519831 | NCBI WGS metagenome assembly OBIC01 (sample SAMN03019805, study PRJEB22545) | beach sand metagenome | biome: beach; feature: sea beach; material: beach sand | place: USA: Municipal Pensacola Beach, FL | collected 2010-10-20 | depth 40-45 cm m | reverse complement strand
CCCTGCCGGGCCCGGCAGGGGTTTTTTCAGCTCTTCCGGCGGTCTTTCATTTCCTGTGCGCGTGCCCAGCACGCTGCGCAGGCGCAGAATAATGAACAGCGCGATCATGCCCAAGAATATCAGATCGAAAAATTGCAATCCTGCACCCGTTTCTCAAAATCTGCAGAGATCCGGTCCTGCCTGCCGGTAGGCAAGTCTATCTCATCGTGAACCAAACTACCACCTTCAAACCCTGACAATGCGGTGAAATATAACCGGCATCGCCAATCTTGGCGGATTGGGCGATTCATGTTAACGAGATGTCGGGCGCCCTTGCCTGGAACCGGATCAGATGGAACCCGATACACATGACAGATAATGACCCCAACAAGGTAATTCCAGCCCAGAATGGGGAAGCCGCGCCGCGCCTGTCCATCGCCGCCCAATACATAAAGGACGCCTCGTTCGAGAATCCGGGCGCGCCCATGAGCCTCAGCAGCAGCGGAAAGGCCCCCGCGATCAGCGTCGCCATCGATTTACAGGCCCGCAAGGGCAATGAGCCCAATTACGAGGTGGAACTGAAAATTTCCGTCCATGCGAAAAATGAGGAAAACACGGTTTTCCTCGCGGAACTGGTTTATGGGGGCGTGTTCCAGCTTTTCAATATTCCGCAGGAAACCCTGCAACCCGTCCTGCTGATCGAATGCCCAAGGCTTATTTTCCCATTCGCGCGGCGCATCATTGCAGATATGACCCGCGATGGCGGATATCCCCCCCTGATGCTGGACAATATCGATTTTTCACAGCTTTACCGCCAGCGCATGGCGCAATTGCAGGCGGAGGCGGAGGCCGCAAAATCCCAGTGACCCGGCGGGACCGGTTTCCTCAGATCTTCCAGAGGACTTTTCCGGAAAGCCCGGCGACAAAGGCCTCATGGGCCAGACGCTCCGCCTCAGTCAGGCGGGAAGGCAGCGGATTGGGACGCGGAGCCCGGGGCGCGGATTCGCCCCGGCCGGGCTGATCGGAAACCGTGCGGGCGCCCAGTTCAAGCGCCAGTCCGCTTTGGGCGCCGCCAATCAGTTCCAGATAAACCGCCGCCAGGAGATGCGCGTCCTTGAGCGCCCCATGCAGTTGCCTGTCGGAATTGTCCACATTGAAGCGCCGGCACAAACCATCCAGACTGTTCTGCCCGCCCGGAAATTTACGCCTGGCGATCAGCAGCGTATCGGTCGCGCGTCCGGGCGGTAATTTGCCGAATCCGATGCGGTCGAATTCCGCATTCAGAAAACCCATATCGAAGGCGGCGTTATGGATGACGAGCGCGGAATCGGCAATAAAGGCGCTGAATGCTTCGGCGATATCGCCGAATAGCGGTTTATCCGCGAGAAACTCCGCGCTGATGCCGTGAATGTTGAAGGCTTCTTCCGCAATCTCGCGTTTGGGGTTGAGATAGGTGTGAAATATCTTGCCGGTGGGAAAATGATTGAACAGCTCGACACAACCGATTTCGATGACCCTGTCGCTGCGGGGATCGAGTCCGGTGGTTTCCGTATCTAGAACGATTTCCCGCATATGTCAGCTTTTTTCCGACCGGCGCCGCCAGGCGCGCGCGTCACACGCCTTTAATCTGGGAAGCAGCGCTTTCACCTGTTCGGCGGCGTCTTCCAGTCCTTTGCTGGAATCGATAATATAATCCGCCCGCTGACGTTTTTCCGAATCCGGAACCTGCTTGGCGAGAATCGCCTGAAACTTCTCCTCGCTCATTCCAGGACGCGCCAGAACCCGCTCGCGCTGCAACGCATAGGGCGCGCTGACCAGAACCGTGCAGTCCACCCGGGATTCTCCCCCGGTTTCAAACAGCAAAGGTACGTCTATGATCACCAGATCCGCACCCGAATCCGCCGATTCCTGCAGGAATTTCTGCTGCTCCAAGCCTACCAGAGGGTGGACGATGCTTTCCAGTTTCTTCAGCGCGGCCGGGTCATTCAGTACATATTTGCTGAGTTTTTCGCGGTCAATTCCGCCATCTTCACCGGTCACCCCTGGAAAGGCGGCCTCGACCGGGGCCACCGCAGATCCGCCTTTCGCGTAAATGGCGTGTACGGCCGCATCGGCGTCGTAAACCGGAACCCCCAGGGCGCGAAACATTTTCGCCGTTTCCGATTTGCCCATTCCGATAGAACCGGTAAGACCGGCAATCACCATGATCAATTCCTTCTTTGTCCTGCTTTAATATCCGCCTCCAACAGGCTGCGCAATGGCTTATCCACTTCCGGCATGACGCCGAACCAGGCTGCAAAACCCGGCCGCGCCTGATGAAGCAGCATGCCCAGCCCGTCAATGACAGGATTGCCGCGCCGGCGCGCGGCTTCCAATAATGGCGTCATCAGAGGGGTATAGACGAGATCATAGACCTGCGCGGTGACTGGCAATTCATCCAGGCTGATATCCAGAGCGGGCTGGCCCGCCATACCGAGGCTTGAACAGTTCACCAGAAGGCTCGCCTCCCGGAGTCCGCGATGCAACCCCTCCCAGTCCCCAACATGGATTGGACCCCCAAGATCGGAAGCAAGAGCCTGGGCGCGGGCGCTGGTGCGGTTGAACAGGCGGATTTCCGGCGCCCCCGCATCGAGCAGCGCGGCAATCACGGCGCGCGCAGCGCCGCCTGCGCCAATAATCGTGACGGGACCCGCTTCAGGACGCCAGGCTGGCGCCATTTCCCGCAGATTTTCCATGAAACCGAACCCATCGGTATTCGAACCGGAATAGACGCCATTCTGAATGACGACGGTATTGACGGCGCCAAGACGTCTTGCGGCGGGATCAAGTTCATCGCAGGCCCGCATCGCCGTCTGTTTATGGGGAATGGTGACATTGACCCCGGCGAAACCCTTTGCTCCAAGCGCGCGAAATTCCATTGCAAAACTGTCAGCCGGAATGGGGATCGCTTCATAAGAGCCCTCAATATGGTATTTACGTAACCAGTAACCATGCAATATGGGGGAACGGGAATGGGAGACGGGCCAGCCAATGACCCCAGCGCGTTTCATAACGGGTTTTCCTGACGGTTTGATAAGAGGTTGAGGATGGCGGCTGCGGTTTCTTCGACGGAACGCCGCGTTACATCGATGACCGGCCAGTTGTAGCGTGTGTAGAGACGCCGGGCGTAGCGGATTTCCTCCTCCACTATTTCAGGATCTGTATAATCCGTCCGGTCATCCTGATTGAGGGTCAGCAGACGGTTGCGCCGGACCTGCACCAGGAGATTTGAGCTTGTCGTCAATCCAACGATCAGCGGTTTGCGAAGCTGCAGGAGATTTTCCGGCAATTGGACGTTGGAGATCACAGGGATATTCGCTGCTTTCAACCCGCGATTCGCCAGATAAATGCAGGTAGGGGTCTTGGACGTGCGGCTTACCCCCAGCAGAATGACATCGGCCTGATCGAGATCGTGGACAGACTGCCCGTCATCATGGGAGATGGTATATTGCATGGCTTCGATACGCTGAAAATACTCCGCGTTGAGGCTATGCTGTCCGCCTGGACGATGGGAAATTTCAGCGCCGAGATAGGTTCCGAATAACTGAATCACCGGATCCAGAACCGACAGACAGGGGGTCTGAAGTTCCGCGCAACGCCGCTCCAGCATCGCCCGCAACTCATCACTCACCAGCGTATAGATCACGATACCCGGCAGATCCTCGATCTGCCGTAACACCCGGTCCAGATGACGGGCGGTGCGAACCAGAGCGTAGGAGTGCTCAATCGCTATGCCCGCTTCAAACTGCGCCGCGGCGGCGCGGGCAATCCCTATCAGAGTCTGTCCCGTAGCATCAGAGACCAGATGAAGATGAAAATAGATCGATAATCTCTCCGGCGCGCTCTCTGGTTCTGAAACTGAGTCTGTCACGGCAAGAACTGTGAAGAAAATGTATTCAGGGGATAAAAATGAGATTGTTTCATGAAAAGACCATGTTTTCCCCTGGAAGGGAGATTCATTACGAAAGTTCTACCTGCGTGGACAAGATTCCCATATGCCTGTGAGTCCTGTGCAAACATGCTTTTCATCCCTGATCATCAACAGAAATCCCTAGCGCATAATATGGGCTATTCAAGAGTAAAATAGTATCACCAGATTTCAGCGCACCCTCTACCTCTACAATCGATTCTTTAATTTATCTATTTAGGAAAATTGTCTGTGAATCAATTTAGACCTATCAATAACAGAGAGAGATGCTAGTTTAGCGAATGACCGAAAAACATCTTTTAACGGCCCTGGAAGGCAGGAAACCCGGGCGGCCGCCGATCTGGATGATGCGTCAGGCCGGGCGTTATCTGCCTGAATACCGCGAAATCAGAAACCGCGCCGCCGGGTTTCTGGAACTTTGCTATACGCCTGAAATGGCGGCTGAAATCAGCCTTCAGCCGGTACGCAGATTTGGAATGGATGGCTGTATTCTGTTTTCTGACATCCTGGTGATTCCCGATGCGCTTGGGCAGCAGGTCAGGTTTGAAGAGAATGTGGGCCCGCTTCTGACGCCCTGTATCATGGATGGTCAGGGTCTTGCTTTGCTGAGGCCGGAGAGAGTCATGGAACGTCTTGCGCCGGTTTGCGAGACGGTTCGTCTGTGCAGGAAATCCTTGCCGCCTCATGTGACGATGATCGGATTCGCGGGCGCGCCATGGACGGTTGCAACCTATATGGTTGGCGGAAGAGGGAGCACGGATCAGGCCGCCGCAAGGAAATGGGCCTACCGGAACCCGGGGGAATTCAGTCAGCTCATCGAGATTCTGGTTGAGGCGACGGCGGAATATCTGATTGCGCAGATCGACGCGGGTGCGGAAGCCATACAGGTCTTCGATACATGGGCGGGTGCGTTGCCGGCTGTGGAACTGCGTAAATGGTGCATCAATCCGGTAAAGAAACTGATTGGGCGGGTGCATGAAAAACATCCGCGGATTCCTGTCATTGGTTTTCCGAAATCCGCGGGTTTTTCCTATCGCGATTTTGTGCTGGAAACGGGGGTTCAGGGCGTCAGCGTGGATCACGGCATGCCTTTGGATTATGCACGGCAATTTCTGCAGCCGCTGGCGGCGGTTCAGGGGAATCTCGACCCCTTGCTGGTCGTGACGGGGGGAAACAGCATGCTTGAAGCCGCTGGTCAAATCCTGAAAAGCCTGGGGCAGGGACCCTTTATCTTCAATCTGGGGCATGGAATTGTCCCGGAAACGCCTGTTGAGAATGTCGGTGAGCTTGTGCGGTTTGTACAGCAATGGCAGGGGTGAAGCGCGAAAGAATCGCCGTAATTCTGTTCAATCTCGGCGGGCCGGACAGTCTGGCGGCGGTCTATCCCTTTCTTCTCAATCTTTTCAGCGACCCGGATATTCTTCGGATGCCAGGATTTTTGCGCTGGATTCTTGCACGGGTCATTGCCCGCCGGCGGCTGGAAGAGGCAAAGAAGATCTATGCGCAGTTAGGGGGCGGATCGCCTATTCTGCCTGAAACGCGGCGTCAGCAAGAGGCGTTGGAAAAAGAGATGCAGGATCGGGGCTTCGAAAATCTGCGCTGTTTTACCGTCATGCGTTACAGCGCCCCTCGCGCCCAGGAAGTAATTCTTGAGTTGCAGCGATTTTCACCGGAGCGAATCGTTCTGTTGCCGCTTTATCCCCAATATTCGACAACGACGACAAGATCTTCTCTGAAAGAATGGCGTGACCTTTCCAGCTCCTCTGGATTGACTGCTGATACACATATCGTCGGGTGTTATTTTGAGCAGGCGGATTTCATCGCCTCCCATGTGGCTGTGATCCGGGCTGCTGCGCCGCAATATTACGGTGATCATGGGAATCATAAGGCGCTACTTTTGTTTTCCGCCCATGGCTTGCCTCAGCGTATTGCGGATTCTGGTGATCCGTACCCGGATCAGATAAGGAAGACCGCAATTTCTATCGTGACCAGGCTGGGATTGGGAGCTGACGATTGGGAAATTTCCTATCAGAGCCGGGTTGGACCTCTTAAATGGCTGCAACCGGCGACAGAGGCGCGTTTACGGGCGGCAGGAGCCGCCGGCCGGCCCGTGGTGCTTGTCCCGATCAGTTTTATTTCCGAGCATTCCGAAACCCTGGTGGAGTTGGACATCGAACTGAAGCATTTGGCGGAAATGGCGGGGGTTCCTGAATATATCCGGGCGCCAGCCCTTGGCGTGCAGAGTGATTTCATCCGTGGCCTGGCGTCGCTGGCAGGCGATGCTCTGGATCTGAGGGACAAAGCAGTTCTGTGCGGCGCGCCTGAGGCGGCGAAGTGCTGCTTGAGCGGGGAGAGATATTTTAAAGATGGATTATCTGACTGAATTCCTTAGAGAATATTATCTTTGGATCAAGAGTCTGCATTTGATTATGGCATTCGCCTGGATAGCGGGAATGATGTATCTGCCGCGGCTGTATGTGCATCATTGCGATGCCCCGACCGGTTCAGTGCAATCGGAAAAATTCAAGGATATGGAAGGTCTTTTGCTGCGGGGCATTATCAACCCATCCATGGTTTTGACACTTGTTTTCGGGATTTTGCTGTTATTGACCCCCGGGGTGGTGGATTGGTCTCAGGGTTGGATATGGGCGAAGCTGGCCATGGTGCTGGGACTGTTCGCCCTGCATGGGCTTTTCAGCCGCTGGCGGCGGGAGTTTGCGGCGGATAAACGGTCGCGCCCAGGACTTTTTTACAGGATTTATAATGAACTGCCCTTTGTTTTGCTGATCGGAATCATCATCATGGTGATTGTGCGGCCGTTTTAGGAATTAATTGACTTCACGGCAAAATGCGTTAAAGCTTGGCTGTGAAAAGCCGCGACCAGCGGTTTTATCCATTTTTTCCTGCACCTACCGCCTAACTGTGAACGGCCAGCCGGAAAAACACTCCTCCCTTGTCCTGTCTCTTCTAGATTTCTGTTCTGGCCTTCACCCCTTGTAGTCAATTGACCAGGCGTCTCTTTTCGGAGATCACTGGCAAAACGGAATACCCTCTCTCATGGATCTCGTGGAAATTAAGGAAGTCAAACTCGCCGATCTCAAATCCAAATCGCCGACGGAACTGCTGGCCTATGCAGAGGAGCTGGAGGTTGAAAACGCCAGCACGCTGCGCAAGCAGGATATGCTGTTCGCCATCCTGAAGCGGCTTGCGGAACGGGAAATCGAAATCACGGGCGTGGGCGTGCTGGAAGTGCTGCAGGACGGGTTCGGATTTCTGCGCTCGCCGGAGGCGAATTACTTGCCCGGGCCGGACGATATCTATGTCAGCCCCAACCAGTTACGCCGTTTCTCTCTGCGCACCGGCGATACGGTCGAAGGACGTATCCGCAGTCCCAAGGACGGGGAGCGTTATTTCGCCCTGCTGAAGGTCAACACGATCAATTTCGAGGATCCCGAGCGCACCCGTCAGAAAGTCCATTTCGACAATCTGACGCCGCTTTATCCCGATGAAAGGCTGCGCATGGAAATGGGGGCCGGAGCGAAGGATCTGACGACGCGCGTCATCGACCTGGCTGCGCCTTTGGGCAAGGGTCAGCGCGCGCTGATCACGGCGCCGCCCCGTACAGGCAAGACCATGATCCTGCAGAACATCGCCCATGCCATTGCCGCAAATCACCCGGAATGTTACCTGATCGTGCTGCTGATCGACGAACGGCCGGAGGAAGTCACGGACATGCAGCGTTCGGTGAAAGGTGAAGTAGTGAGCTCCACTTTCGATGAACCAGCCACACGGCATGTGGCGGTGACGGAGATGGTGCTGGAGAAAGCCAAGCGCCTGGTGGAGCATGGCCGGGATGTGGTGATCCTGCTCGATTCCATCACCCGGCTTGGGCGCGCCTATAATGCGGTGGTGCCGTCTTCAGGCAAGGTGCTTACCGGCGGCGTTGACGCTAACGCCCTGCAGCGCCCGAAGCGTTTTTTCGGAGCTGCCCGCAATATCGAGGAAGGGGGGTCCCTCACCATTATCGCGACCGCCCTTATCGACACCGGTTCGCGTATGGATGAAGTGATTTTCGAAGAGTTCAAGGGCACGGGCAACAGCGAAATCATTCTCGACCGGAAAGTCTCCGACAAACGGATCTTCCCCGCCATCGACATCACCCGTTCCGGCACCCGCAAGGAGGAATTGCTGGTGCCGCCCGCCGATCTCGCCAAGATGTTCGTGCTGCGGCGGATTCTTAATCCCATGGGCACAGTGGACGCCATGGAATTTCTGCTGGACAAACTGCGCGGCACGAAGACCAACAAGGAATTCTTCGCGTCGATGAATACCTAGCGGTTTTCATCCGGCCTTTGCCGCACCGCACGGCGCGGCGTTTTACTGAAAAGCGGAACTCGCCTTGGCTTTGCCAAGCGCGTTCTTGCGCCGCTGGACGGCATATTTGTCATGATAGCGGGCGAGATGCACGAAGCGGTCGAGTAATTCATAGCACATGTTGACCTCTGCATTCCTGGGTTCCCAGAATGCATTCGGCTGTCCGCACACACGGAATTTCACGAGTATGGGACGGGGAAAGAAGTAATCCTTGTTGATGGAATCCACCAGTTGGGGAATGATGGAGGCATGTTCCAGCCAGACCCGGAACAATTTGTGCGCGGGAGAGGTCGCGTCTTCGAATTTGATCTTCAATGCGAAATCGGGCTGAAGATTTCCGGATATCAGGGGCTGTAAGGCGTTGTTCCTGAGTGTGGTCTTGATGAATTCCAGCCCGCGTTCCGCCTTTGCGAAATCCTCTTCACATAATTCGGCGCGATCTTTGGGAAGTTCGTTGGCGATGCGGAAATCTTCGAGCCGTTTGCGATCCCGCCCATAGGTAAGGCAGACCATGTCATAGAGGCGCTGTATTTCCAGGGCATGAGGATCAGAATAGGGAATTTCCATCTTGTCCTGCTGGATGATGGTCCATTCTATCCGCCAGGCGTCGATGACATTCTGCATACGGATGAGAGCGCTGTTGGTCAGCGGTTTGTTCTCCAGCGGCCACTGCCCTGCGCCAGGACGCACGGATTCCGATGTCTTCCTGGTGACGCCCGTTTGCTGGCTCAGCAGGATAACGGTAGTCAGATAGTCGGCCTGGTCTTCTTCGCGGGAAAGAACCGGAATACCTGCTTCGTCGATAAGCACATGGACAAGCTCATGCAAAAGCGTGAATTCTGTATTGGCGATGACGAAAGGCGCGACCGCTTCTTTTGGGACGCCTTTCTCATCAATATTCTGCGCCCAGGCGTTACCCGTTGCGATGGCGCAGAATAGGATCAGCCAGAAGACAGTAATTCGGATAGGAAGCGACAATTTTTTTACGCAAGATGTTTCTTGAAAAATGCGATGGTGCGGTCATTCGCCAGTTTGGCGGCAGCCGCGTCATAATGTTCGCCCCCCATCCGGGCGAAGGCGTGGTCCTGTTCCGGATAGTCATGCAGGGTGCATAATTTGTGGCCGTCAAGGCCCGCATGCATGGCCTGCTGGGCGGGAGGCGGCACGAACCCGTCCTTGCCGGCGATATGCAGCATCAGGGGCTTCTTGATGTTGGCGGCTTCCGCTAGGAAGTCGGGAATATTCACGCCGTAATAACCGACGGAGGCGTCTGTATCGGTGCGGGTGGCGGTGAGATAGGCCAGCAGACCCCCCAGACAGAATCCGGTCGCGCCCGCCTTGCCGCTGCAGCCTTTTACCTTTCGCAGCGCGTTGAGGGTCGCCTGCACATCCTGTACGCCCTTGTCACGATCAAACTTGCCGAACAGGGCGAAGGCCTTGTCCCATTCCGCCTTGGTCTTGTCGGTGATGTTTACCCCCGGCTCCAGCCGCCAGAAAAGATCGGGGCACAGAGCCACAAAACCCTGCGCGGCGAAGGCGTCCGTGATGTCGCGCATCACCTGATTGACGCCAAAGATTTCCTGCATGACCACGATGCCGGGTCCGGAACCGGATGGGGGCATGGAAAGGTATCCCATCATGGAACCGTCAGCACACGGAATATTGATTTCTGTTCCGCTCATTTTTTCCTCCATGAAGTTTCAGCGCCGCCGGGTTTCTAACGCAGCCAGCCGTGAAGCGTTTCCTGCGATGGGGCAAACCAGTATGAGCCTGTCTGTGAATGGGTGAAATGCATCAGACGGTCATGAAGCCCATCGCCGGAGACACCATACATATTTTTCAATATGGCGTCGAATCTGTGCTGGTCGCAGGCGAAGGCGAGAAAATACAGCCCGTGTTCGGCAACCCCTCCATAGGGAAAGGAACGGCGGTAGATTTTCAGCTCCGCGCCGTTTTCCGTGATTTCCGCACGGGCGATATGGGCGTCTTTGGGCTTGAGCGTGGCGTCCATTTCCGTGCTGTCCGCCTTGCTGCGGCCAATGACCTTTTCCTGCTCCTGATCGGACAGTTTGTTGAAAGCGGCGAGATCGTGAACGAATTTCTGGCTGAGGACATAGGAGCCGCCAGCGTTCGGCGTACCCTCGGGAATGAGTGCGGCGTCGCGCGCCTCCTGCTGCTGCGGGTTGGCGGTGCCATCGATGAATCCGGTCATGTCGCGGTTTTCGCGGTAATTGAAGCCCGCTACTTCGAGCGCCAGCTCGCAGCATTGGCGCAAGGCGTTATGCACGCCAAGACCAAGATCAAAATTCGCGTCGGCCCGGGGTCCATGAATCCAGACCAGCAGATCCCGCTGGGTGGCTGGCGCGGAAAGTCCCGCGGCGCCGGAGATGGGCGTGAAATCCTGCATCGGGAAATCAGAACCGGCCAATGCGCGCAGCAGCGCGCCGCCAAAGGCGAAGACGCATTGCGCCTCTGCCGCCTTGCCCGCCGCCGCGCGCGCCGCGGCGATCGCGGGTCTCACCTTTTCCATATTGGCGCACCGGTATTCCAGCGCCAGATAGAACTGGCTGTTTTCCGCGAAAATACCTGACTGGGGATTTGCGTACATGGTGATCTCTCTGGTCTGACAGGAATTCAGGCGGACGCCTTGCGGAAGTCGATGGCGTCGGCAAGCATTCCGGGATCGGTCAGGGGCAGGGAACAGGTGGCGCCGCGGCAGATATAGGCGGTGGACCGCCCGTCGCGCTGGGTCTTGTTGCGGGCGGGGTGGGTTTTAGGCAGACCCGCGGTGGATTCCAGAACCAGAACCATGCGGTCCGGCACGGATTGGGAATAGACCGCCTGCAGAAGGCGCTGGGTATGTTTGTCGGCGCGGCTGCCCAGAATGATGATCTGTACACAGCGTTCCTGGAATTCGAAACTGTTCAGCAGACTGGCCATTGCGAGAAAATTCTTGCGCGCTTCGCCGGCGAAGGCTTCGACGAGGGCGATGGAGCGCAGCCGCGCCTGACCGTCTCCGGTCAGGTAGCCGATGCGCGCCAGAACATTCGCCATTACCGCATTTCCGTTCGGGGTGGCGTTGTCGTGGCCCTGACGCGTGCGGGTGATAAGGTCCTTTGCGTCTGAGGGCGTATAGAAGTAACCGCCATTCTCGCTGTCCCAGAAGCGTTCATTGACATGACCAACCCAGCGGATCGCCCAGTCGAGATAGGGGGTGTGTCCCGTGAGTTCATAAAGGGCGAGGGCGGCGCGGCTCATCTGCGCGTAATCATCGAGCACCTCGGAACCGGAAATCTTTCCCGCGCACCAGCAATGAGCCAGTCTTCCGTCAGGCGTTGTCATGGAGCGGGTGATGAAGTCAAAGGCGCGGGCGGCCATTTCAAACCAGCTTGGCCGGTCGAAAACGGCGGCGGCCGAAGCCAGGGCGGCGATCATCATGCCATTCCAGTCGGAGAGAACCTTGTCGTCACGGGCGGGAGGAATACGGTCATCGCGCGCCCGCAGCAGTTTGGCGCGCAACAGCGCCAGCAGGCGTTCATCTGCATCGGAGGCCAGGCCGATCGTGTTCAGACGGTTGAGAATGGTGTTGCCTTCCCAGTTACCGGCAGGAGTCACATCGTAATGCTGTTTGAAAAACTTGGCGTCCATGCCGAGAATCTCATCGATCTCCGTCTCCGACCAGACATAATATCTGCCTTCTTCGCCTTCGCTGTCGGCATCGAGGGAGGCGGCGAAGGCGCCTTCCGGAGTCACCATTTCCCGCTGCACGAAGGCCGCCGTTTCCATCACCCGCCAGGCGTAGAGCGTGGAATGGGTGGCTGGCCAGACCATGCTCAGCAATTCGATGAATTGGGCATTGTCGTACAGCATCTTTTCAAAATGCGGCGCGAGCCAGATTTCATCGGTGGAATAGCGTGATAGACCGCCGCCCAGATGATCGAAAATGCCGCCCTGGCAGATATGATCCAGGGTGGTGGTGAGGATTTTCAGCTGGGTTTCATCCTGGCTGCGCAGATATCCGCGCCACAGCATTTCATAAATGGCCGCTTGCGGAAATTTCGGGGCGCCCTTGAGACCGCCATTGATGGAATCCATCTGGCGGACGAGGCCGCGTACGGCCTGATCCAGCATGTCAAAAGAAAGTAGGCCTGCGGTTTGGGATTCGCTCATCTGTTGTAACGCCTGTTTGATTGCATCGCGGTTATTGGCGATTTTCGCGGGTTCGGACTGAAAGACCCTATGCACTTCGCGCAGGATGTCCCGGAAGGAGGGTCTGCCATAGGCCGGTTCTTTGGGAAAATAGGTTCCACCCCAGAAAGGTTCGCCATCCGATGTCAGAAACATGGTGAGGGGCCAGCCTCCTGGCTGACCGAGCAGCGCCAGGGAATGCATGTATATGGCGTCTATATCCGGGCGTTCTTCACGGTCTACCTTGATATTGACGAAGAGCTCATTCATCAGTTCGGCGGTTTCGGGATCCTCGAAACTTTCATGGGCCATGACATGGCACCAGTGACAGGCCGCGTAGCCAATGGAAAGGAGAACAGGCTTGCCATATTTGCGCGCCGTCTGAAACGCGTCCGGACCCCAGGCGCGCCAGTGCACGGGGTTATCCTTGTGTTGCAGCAGATAGGGGCTTGTTTCCTGCCCTAGCAAATTGCGCGACATGGCGCCTTATCCTGAATTCCCTTATAACGATGGGTGCACCATAACGGTGTGGCGGATTTCCAGCAAGCGAGGAAGCCATGAAAATCACCTTTAATGTAGACTGCACGCCACAGGAGGCGCGCGCTTTTTTCGGTCTGCCAGAAATTGCGCCCATGCAGGAGCGTCTGCTGGCGGAAATGGAAGCGGCAATGCGAAAAAATATGCCGGCCTATTTCAGCCAGATGGGATTTGATAAATTCTTTCAGGATTTCCTGACCGGCGCCGGAACGGGGATGGAGCGATGGCAGGAGTTTTTTCAGCAAATGACCGGGACAGGCAGCAAGCCGGGCTGATCTTACGGGATGCGGGCAAGTGAGGATACGATTTTCGCTTTGGCGAGCGCCTCAGGCCGCGCTGGTATTGCGGTGTTGCGGATGTCCGGGCCTATGGCTACGCGCATTGCGGAATCGGTAGCTGGACTACTACCATCACCTCGTAAGGCTAGTTATCGCACGTTTTACGATAGTTCTAGAGATAAAATTGACCAAGGGTTGTTATTATACTTTCCTTCACCTAATAGTTTTACCGGCGAAGATGTCATTGAGTTTCATGTGCATGGTGGAATGGCGGTAATCGCGCGAATGCTCGATCTTCTCGCCTCATTTCCTGGCGCCCGGGCGTCGGAGCCAGGTGAATTTACCCGGCGCGCTTTTGAAAATGGCCGGCTGGATTTAACCGAAGTGGAGGGTCTTTCGGATCTGATTGCTGCGGAGACGGAAGCTCAACGCCGCCAGGCCCTACGGCAGCTGGATGGCGCCTTGGGGGTGATTTATGAGGAATGGCGAGCCAGGTTGATGCGCGCCATGGCGCATCTTGAAACCGAAATCGACTTCTCCGATGAAGAAATACCCGACAATCTGCAGAATTCTGCGATTATTACGCTAGCGGAACTGCTTTCAGAAATTCGCGCCCATTTGCAGGATAAGGGTCGGGGGGAGATATTGCGGCGTGGATTCCGAATCGTCATCCTGGGCGCGCCAAATGCAGGAAAATCTACCCTTCTCAACCGGCTGGCCTGCCGCGAAGTGGCGATTGTCGCCGACCAGCCCGGCACCACACGGGATGTGATCGAAGTGCATCTTGATCTGGGTGGATATCTTGTGACGGTAGCGGATACAGCCGGTTTGCGCAAAACCCAGGACAGGATAGAGGCGGAGGGTATGCGGCGGGCGCGAAAACAGGCGGAACAGGCGGAGTTGAAACTGCTCTTGTTCGAGGCGGCAGAATGGCCGGTAGTGGATGCCGAAACCCTGGCCTTGAAAGATGAGTATGCGCTTTGCATAATGAATAAGATCGATCTGCGGCCGGATATTGCTTCAGATCTGCCGAAAGGCTGGGTGGCGGTGTCCCTTACGACCGGCGAGGGTGAGGAAGCGCTATTGCAGTCGATCACCCGTGAAGTTGAAAAGCGCCTGGGGGCGCCGGAAGCCCCCTGTTTGACCAGGGAACGGCATCGGCGGGAGTTGAAGATTTGCGCCGAATCCCTGCAAAGGGCGCTTGAAGTACGGACGGGATCGACAGAACTGATGAGATCGGAAGAGCACACGTCTGAACTCCAGCATCAGTTCTGTCGATCCC
>OBIC01000335.1_pt1 | contig 14631 bp, 17 predicted proteins | sample 1519831 | NCBI WGS metagenome assembly OBIC01 (sample SAMN03019805, study PRJEB22545) | beach sand metagenome | biome: beach; feature: sea beach; material: beach sand | place: USA: Municipal Pensacola Beach, FL | collected 2010-10-20 | depth 40-45 cm m | reverse complement strand
CCGCATATCCCTGACGGTTTTTGTGGGGGATTAATTAAATAGAGATTCACCACTAGGCTGTTGTTTACACAATATTTTTACTGGCCAGTTTAGTTCTGCTGGCATTCTAACTTTTGTAAATTTTATTTTCCTGCCAGGCATCTGGCGGGGGGTTTGTTATGGCTGGCAGATATCCAAAAGGCTCGGTTTCTCAGCACCCGAACTTTGAAAAGGCGCAAGAGGCTCAAGAAGCTCAAGAGGCAAAACGCAGCGCAGCACGGGAAAAAGCGGCGGCAGTTGCGAAAAAATTAAAACCACGAGGCATGAGTGACGCGGAAAAACGAATTTGGGATCGTGTGGCGACCGAGCTTGCGGTCGAGGGCCGCCTCAAATCACTGTACGTCGATTTTGTACAGGAATACTGCGTTGTCAAAGCGCGGATTGATCAGACGCGCGTGGATCTGGATATTAGCGAGTGGACTTACGAAACCGAAGGCCGCCACGGCGCGCAATTGAAAAGCCGGCCGGAGGTAGGGCAATACAATGACGATTGGCGCAAATGGAATTCACTGGTTGGGCAGTTGGGGTTATCTCCTGCGACGGAGCTTAGATTCAACGAATCTCAGGGCGATTTATTTAGCAATCCATTTGACGACGTTTAATGGCAGACACCAGTTGGCAGCGCGAGGAAGATGTCGACGCGCTCTCAGAGATTGCCGCTTATTGCGAATCAGTTGTTAGCGGCAAAAAACCGGCGTGCCAGTGGGAACGTTTGGCAGTTGAGCGCCACCTGCGTGATCTCACTCGTGCTGAGGAGGGTTGGCAGTATCGTTTTGATGAGCGTTTGGCGTGCAAGGCGATTCGATATTTCCAGCGCCTGCCGCACGTAAAGGGTCATTGGGCTGCGCTGCGCGGTAATGCCAAACTGCTTTATTTGGAACCGTGGCAAAAATTTATTATTGCCAGTATTTTTGGCTGGGTTTCGATTGAGACAGAACTTCGCCGTTTTCGCGAGGCGAATATTATTGTCCCGCGAAAAAACGGCAAATCGATTCTCGCGGCCGGGTGCGGCAATTACATGCTGATGGAGGATGGCGAGTACGGCGCAGAGGTTTATTGTGGCGCGACCTCTGAAAAACAAGCTTGGGAGGTTTTTCGCCCGGCCAAACAAATGATCGAACGAACGCCGGCGCTGCGTGCGGCTTACGGTGTTACGGCGCACGCCAAACGACTAGAGCGTGACAAAAACGGCTCAAAAGTTTTTGCTGATAACAGTCGATTTGAACCAGTCATCGGCAAACCCGGTGACGGCGCCAGCCCACACTGCGCCATTCTTGATGAATTCCACGAGCACGATAACGACGACCTCTACGACACCATGCTGACCGGCATGGGGGCTCGGCTGCAACCGCTGTTGTTGATTATTACAACGGCTGGATCGAACACCGCCGGCCCGTGTTACGCGCGCCAAAAAGAGTGCCAGGCGGTGTTAGAGGGCTCGGCGGAAAACGACGAGTTGTTTTCAATTATTTTTACTATTGACAAAGACGACGACTGGACCAGCGAAGAGGCGCTGATAAAAGCAAATCCAAACTACGGTATTTCCGTAGGCCCGGATTTTCTCCGCGCCAGGCAGCGCGATGCGATCAACTCGCCGCGAAAGCAGAACACGTTTAAAACAAAGCATCTGAATATTTGGGTCACGGCGAAGGAAGCCTGGCTCAACATGGAGGATTGGAACAAGCAGGCTGATCCTGAACTGCGCGTAGAGGATTTCGAAACAGAAGAGGCGACGCTCGGTTTAGATCTGTCGACTACTGACGACCTTGCCGCGAGCGTTAAATGTTTTCGTCGCGAGGTTGATGGTCTCGACCACTATTATTTTTTCGGCCGCTATTACTGTACCGAGGCCAAAGTTAACGAAACCCCGCATTATCAGGAGTGGGTCTACGGGGGTTATTTAAACCAGACCGACGGCGAGCGCATAGACTACAGTTTGATCGAAGAACACATCGACCAGGACGCTGCCGATTTTATTATTCAGCAGTGCTTTTACGACCGGCACGGGGCAGAACACCTGGCGCAACGGGTTTCGGCAAATCTCGATATCGAGGCAGTAGAGGTCGCGCAAACCTATGGCAATTTTAGCGCGCCGATGCGGGATTTTGAGGGGCTGCTCAAGGCAGGCCGTATCCATCACGACGGCAACCCCTGCCTCACGTGGATGATGGGCAACGTTGTTGCCAAACAATCGATGGACGGGAAAATGACCCGCCCGGTGAAAGAGAGCAGAGAAAATAAAATCGATGGCGCAGTCGCCGCGCTCATGGCTTTTTTGAAAATATACGCAATTGAAGACGAAGGCGATGATCAGGATTTCGTTGTCCTCTAGTCGAGCAAATATATGAGACTACCCTGGCAAAAAACAGTACCCGCCCAATCCGAGGTTGAGCGGATTCCGCCGACTGTCGAATTGCCCGCGGTGAGTAATGCCACCGGATTAAAACTTACCGATATCGAGGAGCTTTCAGCAGCATTTGGCATTGTTAATTCGCTGGCCGGGCCGGTAGTCAACGAGCGCACAGCGATGAAAGTATCGGTGGTTTATGCCTGTACCCGGCTGATTGCTGGCGCGATAGCTGGTCTTCCCGCGACCGTGTACCGCGAAACCGGCAACGGCCGCGAAAAAGACGGCGGGCACCCGTTGTCGCCATTGCTGAATCTCCAGCCCACGCCAACGTATTCAGCAGCGTTGTTTTGGGAATTTGTAACAACCTCGATGCTGCTGCGCAGCGCCGGCTACGCGGTTATTTTGCGAGACGGCCTGGGCGCCCCGGTTGAATTGTTGCCGCTGCCGTATTCCAAAGTGATCGTCGAGTCGAAAGCGGGCCGCTTGTTGTACGCGGTAGAACTTGACGGCGTTTGGCGGGGTTTCGATCAGGACGACATTCTGCATTTTCCGGGTTTTGGTTTCGATGGGGTTCGCAGTCTCTCGGTCATCCAGCATGGCGCGCTAAACTCCGTCGGCCTCGCCATCGCGATGGAGCAATACAGCAGCGAGTTTTTTAAAAATGGTGCCCACCAGGATGTGGCTATTATTAAAAATAGCAAATGGGACCCAGAGGATATGGAGAATTTTCGAACCGCGTACCACCAAACTTACGGTGGCATCGGCAACGGCAAATATCCGCTCACAGTTTCGAAAGGGTTCGACATTAAAGAGCTGAGCGTCAATGCGGAAGACGCGCAGCTATTGGAAAGCCGCAAATTCCAAATTACCGATATTGCCCGGGCGTTTGGGCTGCCCGGATTTATGGTCAACGATACCGAGAAAAACACATCCTGGGGTACTGGTATTGCCGAGACCGGACTGGCGTTTATCCGCTATACCCTGGCCCCGCATTTACAGCGGTTCGAGCAGGAATTAAACCGCAAACTATTTATGCGCACGCCCTGGTTCATGGAATTTAACACAGCCGGCCTGATGCGCGGCACAACGAAAGAGCGGTACGACGCCTATAAAATCGCTTTGGGGGGCTCCAACGTGCCGGGTTGGACCGCCGTAAACGAGGTCCGCAGGGTGGAAAACTTACCGCCAGTGGATGACCCGGCCTATGACAAACCCTACATGCCGCCGCAAGGCGCGATATCGACAATAAACACCGGAGGCAACGGCAATGCGCAATGAAAAAATGCGGCAATACCTACAACTTATTATCGACAACCAGGCGCGCCCGCGTGATTTTAGGGCTGAGGGTGATGGAGCGGTTGGTAAAATTTATTTATACGACATCATCGACCCCTGGTGGGGCGTTTCTGCAGCGGATGTTGCCGGCGCCCTGGACGCCATGGGCGGCAAAGACGTTGATTTATTTATTAACAGCCCCGGCGGTGACGTGTTCGAAGCGCGCGCGATTTACAGCCGACTCAAAGGCTACACAGGCGCAGTCCGCGCGCATATCGACGGGCTGGCGGCGAGCGCAGCTACAACCGTCGCTATGGGCGCGCATTCGCGGTCCATGACTGATGGCGCATTTTTCATGATTCACAACAGTTGGACGCTGGCGTTTGGCGACAAAAACGTTTTTGGCAAAACTGCGGCATTACTGGATCAGATAGACGGCGCTATCGCAAAAGATTATGTCGCCGCATCTGTGTTAGGGATCGAAGAAATTCAGTCGATGATGGACGACGAAACCTGGCTTAGCGCGGCCGACGCAAAAACCTACGGCCTGGTCGACGACGTTAAAGAAGAGGTCGAGGCCAAAAATACTAAAACCTGGAATTTATCTGCGTACCAAAACGCACCGGACGAGCTGATCAGCCCGCCCAACGAGCAGCCAGACCGCGGCAGACTGCTGCGGTATCTCGACATGCTCGAACGAATTGCCTAGCGCCCAGCAGCGCAGCAATACCAACCCGCCAATCGGCGGGTTTTTTATTTCTAACCAAGAGGAAGTCAAAATGACACAGTCCATACAAGCGCTGCGGGAAGAACGCACCAAGTTCGCAGTCGATTGCCGCAACCTGGTTGAGAATTTCCCCAAAGATAGCGCCTGGGGTGATGACGAGCAGAAAAAGTACGATTTTTATCTCGCCGAGATCGAAAAAATCGACGCCAACCTGGATCGTCACCAGAAAATTATCGACATGCAGGCGGCCGAGGTCGCGACAGTACGTCGTACTGCCGACGAGCACAACATCAGCGAGGACGAGGCCCAGAACCGGCGCGAACTAAACAAAGCCACGTTCGAGGCCTGGATGCGCGGTGGCATGAGCGCGCTCAGCGACGAGCAACGCCAGATGATGAACGAGCGCAACCGGCAGTTGAACATCTCTAATGCCATGAGCACCGGCACAGGCTCAGAAGGCGGCTATACCACGCAAAACGAGTTCGCCCCGGTTTTGATCGAGGCCATGAAAGCCTACGGCGGAATGCGGCAGGTCGCGCAGATTATCCAGACAGATACCGGCAGCCAGATGGACTGGCCCACGACAGACGCGACCTCGGAGGAGGGTGAAATTGTTGGGGAAAACGCCTCGGTCGCTGTTGGCGAAACCACGTTTGGCACTACCTCTCTTTCGGTTTACAAATACAGCTCAAAATCAATTGCGGTCCCGTTCGAGCTGTTGCAGGACAGCCGCATCGATCTGGAGGGCCACCTCACCCGGCTGTTGTCCACCCGCCTGGGCCGGATAACCAACAAGCACTACACCGTCGGCACGGGCACCGGCCAGCCTTCTGGCGCAGCGACTGGCGCCTCCGTTGGCAAAACTGGCGCAACCGGGCAAACCACAGAGATAATCTACGACGACATCGTCGACCTGGAGCACAGTGTCGACCCAGCCTACCGCCAGGCCGGCACAGTGCGCTGGATGATGCACGACAAGACGCTGGCCAAAATGAAAAAACTGAAAGACGGCGACGGGCGACCCATTTGGCTGCCGTCTATTGCGGGCGTCGCGCCAACCACATTGTTGGGGCACGAGTACGTTGTTAACCAAAACGTAGCGGAGATGGCGGCCAACGCAAAATCATTGCTGTTTGGTGATTTCTCGCACTACGTGATCCGCGACGTGATGGCGGTGCAGCTATTCCGCATGACCGACAGCAAATATACCGAGAAAGGCCAGGTCGGTTTCCTCGCGTTTATGCGCTCCGGCGGGGCCATGGTTGACGTGGGCGGCGCGGTAAAAGCCTACCAAAACTCAGCGACCTGATCACAGCTCGCTATCGTTTTAGTTCGATTAAATCGCAGGGCAGGGGGATTTGGCCTAGCCCTGCGAATACTTTTGCGAGCATCGTTTATTGGAGGCAACCATGACGAATGTCAGAATTTTACGAGACGTACCTGTTGATGGCGTGAGTTACGCGCCGAACGATCTGGTCGATGTACCGGCAGACAAAGCCAAGCAGTTGGTGGCTGACGGCGCAGCGGACGACAGTAAAGATGCGGTCGCTTATTGCAAAACCGCTGGCGCAAAACTCATTAAACATAAACCAAAGGCAGAGGAGCAACCAAAGACAGAGCAGCCTGAGCCAGAAAACGTCGTGGGCGATACTGACGACACCGGAGAGTTGGCCGAGTAATGTCGCACGTCCCCGCGCACACGCTGCGTATAGCCGAGCCGCCGTTTGAGCCGGTGACCCTGGCCGAGCTGAAAACGCACACGACGATCAGTCACGCCAACGACGACGGCTACCTGAGTGCATTGCTGGCGGTGGCGACAGCGCAAGTGGAACGCGACGCGGGCGTCGCCCTGGTCAAACAGCGCTGGGAGGCAGTGTATCAGTGTTTTCCCGACATTATCCGCCTGCCCTGGCCGCCGCTGCTGGACGTAGTGAGTGTCAAATACTACGACACCGACAACGTGCAACAAACGCTGGATACAGCGGATTATGTTGTTTTAACGCACGGCAACGCTGGGCGAGTATTGCCGGCACCAGACAAAAGTTGGCCCAGCGTGCAGTCGGGCCGGCTAGACACGGTCGTGGTGACCTACGACGCGGGTTACGTCGACGTGGATGGCGGCGGCAGCCCCATTAATGACGCGCCTCTGCCTATTAAACAGGCCGTGATGGTTTTGGCGGCGCATCTGTACGAAAACCGTGAGGCGACTGCCCCGATAGCGTTGGCTGAGGTGCCGATGTCTTATGAGTCGTTGGTCGCGTCGTTTAGCAGGGCTGCGGTTTGATGACTATGGTGCCCGCTGCCGGGGTTTATTCGCTAAGCGGCGCTGGAAAATCGTGAGGGCCGGCAAGCTGCGCCATGTGGTTACGCTCCAGCAGCCCACCACTGCGGGCGATGCCTACAACAGCAAAAGCACGGGGTATAGCAACGTCGGCGAAGACCGCATCAGCTTCGAGCCGCTCAAAGGCCGCGAGTTGCACGAGGCAAAACAAACAGGCAGCGAGCTGGTCGCCAGGGTGCGCATGCGTTATCGCGCCGACATTAAATCGAGTTGGCGCATCGTGATGGACGGCGTGACCTACGAGGTGGTCGACCCGCCGATTGATCGCAAACACCATAAAACCGAACTTGAAATGCTGGTCAAGGTGGTGACGTGATTGGCCTCAGATTCACGCCTGAGATCCAGGCGGTTGTCGATGAAATCGAGTCCCTGCAGGACGGGCTCAGCACTAAAGCGCTGCGCTCGGCGCTGGTGGCCGCGTCAAAACCGGTTAAAACCACGATCAAACGCAACGCGCCGGTGGGTGAAGATCGGGCGCTGAAAAAATCGATTGGCCACCGAACCTTTAACAAAGAGGAGCGATTCCAGCTCCAGATTAAAGCCGATCAGGCAGCGATTTATATAGGCCCAACCCGCAAACAGTTCGAGACGCTGTTTTCCGCGGGCGGTGTGCCGTTCAAAAAAAAGCGCGACCAGCAATACAAGGCGTACTGGTTTGAGGTGACGGGAACCGCGCCCCACGAAATACGTTTACGCAAAAAAAGCGGCGCAAAAGCCATGAAAATTGGCGACCGGTTCGCGCGCAGTGCTCAGCACCCCGGTATGCGCAAAAACCCCTTTATAACCAGGGGCTGGCAACAAACAGACGACCAGTTTACCCGGCTTTTTTACAACGGCCTGCAATCGTTTTTGGAGAAAAAACGTGCAGCTTTTGCTTGATCAAATAACCAACAACACCACGCTTTTTAATGTGGTCGCCCAGGCGCCGGACGCGGAGGAGCTGAACTCCGTGCATGCTGCCACAGCCAGCGCGGCGTTAAAAACATTGCTGGAAGCCGCAACAGCAAACGCGTATGCAGTAGAGGCGCCAGAGGGCGAGGAGCCGCCGGATGCGGTTTATCACCTGACCAGCGCGCAAAGTTTAAGTCTGGTTGGGGCAAAAATCGCCACCGACGTGACGTTTGTTGTGACGCTGCGCGAGACGGATTACCCCAAGCTGATGACGCTGCTCGCCGCGGTTGAGGCCCAGATCCTCGCGTCGGCTGATTCGATTTCGATCACCGATGCTGCGGCGGATTACGCGGCGGCGCAAAACTATTTCCTGGTAGCGCTGGAGTTGAGCTATGTCGTGCCAGCGGTTTCGGGTAGCCCGGATTACCCGGCGGTGTTGGTGAGTTTTGACTCAACGCAGGCCGACGAATCCAATTACGACAACCTGGTGAATCAGCGCGTTATTCGCAATTACAGCATGACGATTATATCTGACACCGACAACGTCGAGGCGTTGCGCGCGGATCTGCAGGGCGCACTGTTGGGCTGGCAGGAAACCGCCGCGCATTTTGAGATGGAATATCGCGCCGGGTCAGACCTCGACATGCCGGGCGGGCTCTATGCCTGGCGCGAGCAATATAGCGACGGCCACTACATACAACAATCGTGACGAGCGGAGGCGTGATGACGGACGAGCAAAAACTGGTAACGCCAAGAGTTGGCGGCACCTACAAAAAAGGCAAAACCAAAATCGAACGGCTGGGCGGCACGGCGCCGCCAGCGCCCGACGATATCAGCAATACGGCCACGGCTGAGCCCGCAGCGCCGGCAACCGACGACCCGGAGGACTAAACCATGGGCCAGCGTGATCGCAATAAAATCATCTATGCAAAAATCGAGGCCGTCTCCGGCACACCGGAAACTCTGGTCGCGACGGATGCGGTAAAAACGTCCGGCGTGGCGATTACGCCGTATGCCGGCAATCGCGTGTCGCAGGAATATGATCGCGCGGGCCTGGGTAACGACCGCGAGGTTAATGTCGTGCCGCACGGGCAGATCAGCAATTTCCAGGTGCCGATGATTGGCTCCGGGGCCACCGGCACAAAGCCGGCCTGGGGGCAGCTTTTGCGGGCCTGCGCAATGGCGGAGACTGACGACACAGCGACCAATAACGAGTGGTATTACACGCCAGTCGATACAGGTTTTGAGTCAATTACTGTAGGGTTTCGCCGCGAGACAATACAGCAAACGCTCGCTGGCGTGCGCGGCAACTGGGGTATCAATATGCAGGCGGGCAACCTGCCCTGGCTGACGTTTTCGCAATTTATTGGCAGTTACTCGCGGCCGATAGCGACAACGTTACCTGCGCCGGATAACAGCGCGTTTAAAGATGCCGTGCCGATCACAAAAAACAACACGCCCACGCTGACGATTGGCGCCAGCCAATACCCGGTGAACAGTTTTACGCTCGACGGTGGGGTTTCGCTCGAGCGGATTAATATTGTCGCGCGCGAGGAAACGCTGATCACAGACCGCCGCCCGACTGGCACGATAGTGGTGTCGCCGGCGGCCAGCGCCGACATCATCGCTCTGTTTGCCGCAGTCGAGAGCCACGCCGGGCAGACGGATCAGGTGATCGCTGTCAAGCACGGCTCGGGCGCGGGCAGTATTGTCGAGGTTGACCTGGCGGGCGTGGCCTTTAGCGATATTACCGAGACGGTTTCGTCCGGTGAGGTTTTTTACAGCATCCCGTTTAGTGTTCAAACGGTTGGCGACGAGATAAAAATCACGCAGGGCGCGACTTAACCCTCGTATAACAGTTCGGCGCGGCCTTTCCCCAATTGGCCGTGAATGGCGCGGCGGGGCAGCCCTGTGGCCCGTCGCGTCTCCGATTCATTTCACAGGGCGTTCTTTTTTTACAACCTATACATTTTTACAACCAATACAGGGCCACATCATGGGCAAATTTGTTTTGGCGCCGCCGGATACGGTGCGCGTCACAGTTACTGCGCGCGTGCCGTCCGGCGACGGGTATGTTGAGCAGCCGTTTACCGCTGTTATCCGCAAATTGTACGGCGAGGAAAAAGACGAAATTATCGATGGGTTGTCGAGGCTAAAAGACAAAGAAATCATTCGGCGTTTGCTTGTTGATCTGCCTGATTTCTACGACCCCTCGGGAGAGCTAATTCCATTCGACGATACGTTAATCGAGCATATATCTCGTATCGATTACGTACTCTCGCCTCTTGCGCGGGAGTGCATATCTGTCCAGGACGAGACTGTGCGCAGGTTTTTAACGGAAAAAAACTAATCGACGCCGGGCGGTTTTGGGCGTCGCCCGGCGACATGTCAGAAGACGCAGAATTTTTTGGCGTTGCCTACGAACCCGGTGAAGACGAATTTTTAACCGACAACGAAAACTGGCCGGCTGTTCAGATTTTTCTGGATTGCGCAACGCAATGGCAACATCTGCCCATGGGTGGGGTTGCTGGTCTCAACTATCAAAGCCTGGCTGCTGTCATGGTGTTTCACGGCGTGGAGCCGGGCAAAAAAACACTCGAAATTTTTCAAAAAATTCGGCTTATCGAAAAAGGTGCGCTCGACGCAATTAGTGAACGGCAGGCGCTCGAGCAGGCGCAACAGGTAAAACCCCATGGCTAGAACCATTAAAACCGGGCTCATCCTCACCGGTGACGCCACGGGTGCGGTTAAAGCCGTCGAGCTGACAGATAATCAGCTACAAAAACTCAATACCACGGGCCGGCGCACGCAGCAGCAAAACAAACGCCAGGGTGAGTCGTTTTCAGATGTTGCAAAAAAAGCATCGGCCTACGCTGCCGTTATTGGCGGCGCGGCCATAGCGGCTGCGTCGGCGCTCGTCAAACGACAGCTAGAGGTTATCGACAGCACCGCGAAAGTTTCAGACAAGCTGGGTATTGCCACCGAGTCGCTGACTGCAATGCGCATTCAGGCGGAGCTGTCCGGTGTGGCTGCCAATACGCTGGACATGGGTTTGCAACGTATGGTGCGGCGCGTAGCGGAGGCGGCGGCTGGCACCGGTGAGGCTAAAAACGCACTGGCGGAGCTGAACCTCAACGCTGCGGCGTTGGCCCGGCTGTCTCCCGATAAACAATTTGCTGCTATCGCGGACGCAATGAGCGATGTTGAGTCGCAGAGCGACCGCGTGCGTTTGGCGTTCAAATTATTTGATTCCGAGGGTGTTGCCCTGGTCAACACGCTCAAGGGCGGCAGCGCGGCGGCTGCGGAGGCGGCTGAATTTACCGAGCAATGGGGCCTGGCAATCAACCGCGTTGACTCTGCAAAAATAGAGCAGGCCAACGACTCGATGACGCGCCTGAGTGCCGCCAGTGAGGGTTTCTGGAAACAACTCACGGTTAGGGTGGCCCCGGCAATAACCGGTGTTGCCTCTGAACTGCTTGAATTTAGCTCCGGTTTTGGGACCGCACAAGAGCAGGCAGACAGTGCGTTTAATGCGATCGCGCGTGGTGCCGGCGTCGTTGCTGATATTGGTCGCGGCCTGCAGGTGGTTTGGAAAGGCGTCACGGTTATCGTTGCCGAGTGGTGGGCGACAGTGGCCCAGGCGCTGGCGTCCGTGGATAGCTGGATTACAGCACTGCTGAATAAACTGCCGGGATGGGCTGGCGGCGGAACGTTCAGCGAAAGTGATTTGCTGCAAGGCGTTACTGCTGCGCTGCGCAATACATCCGATGATTTGTCGTCTGAACTTGATGACCTGATCAACAAGGCCATGCCGTCAGAGCTGCTGGCACAAAAAATCGAGGAGTGGGAGCGCGAGGCCACTGAGGCTGCGAAAAAAGTGGCGGAGGAGTCAAACGTCGCCGCGGGGCTGATTACCGAGGACCTGTCTGCTGTCAGTCAGGCGGTAGAAAAAACCACAACTAAATCGGTCGATAAAGTTAAAAAGGACGCGCCGGCAGCGGCCAATGATTTTGCCAAAGCCTGGGAAGAGGCGACCAAGCGCATCGATAGCGCGTTTGCTGATGTGTGGCGCGGCACGTTTGATTCTTTCAGTAGTTTTTCGGACCGGCTTAAAGACGGGTTTCAGCAGTTGCTGGGCGAGCTGGCGCACAGGGCGACGACTCAGCCTATTTTAATATCGCTGGGTCTGGGTGCCAGCGGTTCTGCGTTCGCCGGTACCGGTGGCGGTAATTTGTTGGCAGGCGGCGGTGGTGGCGGTCTCGGCGTTTCCAATATTTCCAATTTGTTTTCGCTGCGTAATTTACTGTCCGGTCCTAACGCTGGGCTCACCGGGCTCACCGACGCGGCGATTAATACGCTATTTAACCTGGGTTTTCAGGATTCTGCTGTTTTTCTGGGTAACAGCTTACAGAGTATTTCCGGGTTGCCGGGTGGTTTGGTGGGCGGCGGATTGATTACAGGTGGCGCCGGGTTCGCCGGCGGCGCGTTGGGCTCGCGACTGGGAACCGGGTTGTTTGGTAAAACGCCCAATAGCGCTATTGGCTCCACAGTGGGAGGTGTTGGCGGCGCGCTGGCGGGTAGTTCGCTAGCTGCGTTGGGTAGTTTTGGCGGGCCGATTGGGGCGTTTGTTGGCGCAGCGATTGGCGGCATTCTCGACGCGGCATTTGGTGGCGACGGTAAAAAGCGGGTGGCGCTGGGTGTGCGCGCCGGTGCCGATGTGCCTGGCGCCGTGACGGCGGCTTCCGGGCTGCAATTGTCGACCTATACGAAAAGGGTTGGCCAGGAGGGTGTCGACGCTGCAAATAATCTGCTGCAGGCGTTTTTGGCGATTGATCAAACGCTGACTGGCGCGTTGGCGCAGCGTGGCGTGGGCGTTAATCTGGCCGGCGCCAGCCTGGTAGGCAAATCGGCCGCTTTTGGCAGCGTGCCTGGCGGCGACTTCTTTGGCTCTGCGACATATAACCGGGTCAGCCCGGAACAGCTCGAACAGGCGGCGGACAACTTTACAAAAGCCTGGATTCAGGCGGTAACGCAACAAATACCATACAGTTTGTCGTCGGTACTCAACGTCGTTGAGCAGGACGCAGACACACTGACCGGTACGCTGCTGGGGCTGGTGAATATATTCAACCGCATGGAAACCAGCGGCACAGATATCCTCGAAACCGCACGGGAGCTGGCTGAGGTCGCCAACCGTTCGTTGTTTGAGAGCTATACCGAGCAAACCGAGGCTGCCATCCGGTTGGCCGGCGCATACGACGGCTCGGTCGAGTCGTTGCAGGCGTTCGAGGCGGCGATGATTGCTCAGCGGGATACGGCGTTTCTGGTGGCGCAGCAAATACAGCAGGCGCAGGCCTCGGTGGCGTCGACGTTTGGCGGCGCGCGGGATCGCATATTTGAGAGCCTGTTGAGCGAGGAGGAGCTTTACACGCTGCGGCGCTCGCAAATTGCCGATCTGTCGCAGGAGCTGGCTAACTCGCTGGACCCCGGGCGGATCGACGAGATCAGCCGGCAAATTGCATCGTTGAGCCAAAGCGCTTTTGGTGTGCTGGACCAGGGCCAGCGCGAGGCCGTTGGCGTGGAACTGCTGGCGTTTTTGAGTCAGACCGAGCGGCTGGCAGCAACGCGCCTCAACCTGGCGGGCGAGGGCGTGACGACGGGCGTACGGCAGGTCGATGCGGCTTTTGATGACTCGGTCGAGCGCCTGCTCGATGCCTCGCGCATGCAGCAAAACGCAGCTCAAACATTCAGCGACGCGATGCAGGCCTGGCTGGCGTGGCTGCAACAAAATACCGGTTTTGTGCCTGCCCAGACGCCGGCGGAAGTCAATGCGTAGCGTGCAGGCGTAGTGTGCAGGCTTAGTGGGTCAATATTAGCGGGGCAGGGCAGTGCGGACATTCAGTGCTAACACCGAAAGCGAAATCACCAAAGCTATCACGCGACCGCTTTATCTGATCGAGATTGGTTTTTCCACGCCGCTGCGGCTATCCAGCCGTGGCGCAGTATCCTACGACGGCGACAGCTACGACGCAGCCCGTATCGAATTGTCGCTGCGTTCGTCGCGCCTACGCATATTCAACGCCGGCCTGCTTTACTCTGCGCAGTTTATTTCTGAAAAAACCGCGGGTGTCACCTGCAAAATCTGGCAGTTATACGGCGAGGCGCCGTTTTCTGCTGGTGATGCCGACCTGGTTTTCGACGGCGAGCTGGGCCGCGCGGGCGTCGGCGAGTGGGTTGATGTTGACCTGCTCGAGCAGCCCGTCATATTTGCGCCCAGGCTCTACGCTACTGCGCCAACGTTTAACCACATCCCGCCTGATGGTTTCGAAATCGCCACGCCCTACGGTGTTTATAAACTGGAGCGCAAGTAGCCGTGGCCGCCTATCCCTCCCTCCCGCTGCGCGCGTCTATCAAACCGGCGGCGCCCCTGCGGCACGCGGTGGGCGCTGATGGCGGCGTTAGCGGTCTCAGTCTGGGTGAGGCTGCGCATTACGCGCTGACCATTACCCACCCATTATTGAGCGCTGCCGAGCGCGACACGTTGCTTAATTTTTACGCCGCCAATAAAACCAGCCTGGCGACGATATCGCCGGGTGACGGGCGCACCTACGACTGCGTTATGCTGAGCGAGCCGAGGGTTGATGTTGTTTCTGCGGCGCGCTTTACGCTGGTGACCGAGTTGGTCGGGGTGGTTGTGTAATGGCGCAGATCGCTCACGTCTGGGACTGGACGGACACCAGTTACAACGAAACCAGCGCCACCTACATCACCAAGCGGACGCTTGCGTCGTCTAATTTTGTGGCTGGTGGAAAATACCTGTTTTTGTGGACGTCGACCATTACCAATGGGTCGTCCAGTGGCGTGAGCGGCGCTGTTATGCGCTGGGCCAGCGACGGCGACATTGCCAAAACCGAGTGCGCCTACGAAAGCCCTGCAGCGTCATCTGCGGCGGAGGCTGGCAATCAATGGTCGGGCGCGTGCGTGGTGACATGGTCGGGCGCGTGCGGG
>OBIC01000334.1_pt1 | contig 14639 bp, 13 predicted proteins | sample 1519831 | NCBI WGS metagenome assembly OBIC01 (sample SAMN03019805, study PRJEB22545) | beach sand metagenome | biome: beach; feature: sea beach; material: beach sand | place: USA: Municipal Pensacola Beach, FL | collected 2010-10-20 | depth 40-45 cm m | reverse complement strand
TCCCGGTCGGTTCGACGATAAGCCTCGCCATCCAATGGCTCGCCGACCTGCCTGGCTTCTTTCGCGAAGCTGCGCGTGTGCTCAGACCCGGCGGGCGGCTACTGTTTGCCACGCTGGGCCCAGCAACCCTGCAGGAAATGCGCGCGGCCTGGCAACAAGTCGACAGCGCGGTTCACGTCAACCGCTTCACCTCCGCGGAGGCAGTGCATGCATCCGCGGGCCCGGCCGACTGGAGCGAATTTCACCTGGAGGAAGAACTGCGCGTGCGCCACTATGCCCAACTGCGAGACCTGACCCACGAACTGAAAGCGCTAGGCGCTCACAACCTCAGTCAGGAGCAGCCCAAAGGCTTGGCCGGGCGCGGTCGACTGCAGCGCTTCCGCACCGCCTACGAAGCCCTGCGCACCCCATCAGGCCTCCCCGCCAGCTGGCAGCTGTTGTACGGCAGTGCCGTCCGATGAGTTTTGCGGCCTACCTCACCGGCACCGACACCGATGCTGGAAAAACTCTGGTGGCCGGCGCGCTGCTGCACCTGGCCCGGCGCGGTGGCTGCTCCACTGCGGGCGTCAAACCCGTCGCGTCCGGTTGTGAGCGCGATGCCACCGGCACCCTGCGCAACCGCGATGCACTCTGCCTGCAACAGGAAACCCAGCCAGCGCTCGCGTACGCGCAAATCAACCCCATCGCCCTGGAACCCGCAATCGCCCCTCACATCGCCGCCCATGAATGCGGCGTCGACCTCAACGTCGCTACCCTGGCAAGAGGCTGCAATGCAGTGTTGGAGTTGGGTCGAGATTTCACCCTGGTGGAAGGGGCCGGCGGCTGGCGCGTACCCTTGAACACCCACGAGACCCTCGCGGACCTGGCCAAGGCGCTGCGCTTGCCGGTGATCCTGGTGGTGGGCATGCGCCTTGGGTGCATCAACCACGCCGTTCTCAGCGCTGAAGCGATTCGGGCCGACGGGCTGGAGCTGGTCGGATGGGTCGCGAATCAGGCCGTGCCTGAGATGGCGCGGTTCAATGAAAACCTAGCAACCCTCACAGCCTTGATGCCTGCGCCATTGCTCGGCAGCATACCGCATTTGCAACGACCGAACTCAGAGTCGGCCGCGCACTACCTGGACCTTGGACTTCTGCCTTTGAAAACCGCAACGACCAGCTAGCCGCCAACCACCGTTTTCCAACAGCGGCCGTCCATCTTCAGCTCAATTTCATCACCTGGCACCAAAGGTCCGACTCCGGCTGGGGTGCCGGTCAATACGACATCTCCCGGTAACAGCGTGAACAATTGGCTGATTTCGGTCAGCAGGCTGGCCGGATCAAACAGCATGTCTGCCACCTGCCCATGCTGACGCAGAGTGCCGTTGATGTGGGACTCGAACACCAGTTCGGCCATCGGCGGCAGTTGGTCCAAGGACACCCAGGGCGTGACCGGGCAGGCACCGTCAAACGCCTTGGCACGCTCCCAGGGATGCCCCTTGGCCTTGAGTTCAGACTGCACGGCACGAAGGGTCAGGTCAAGCGCGACCCCAGCGGCTGCGACCGCATCCAGCACCGCTCCCGTGGAACGGCGTGACAACGGCGCTCGGATCAGCAGGGCGAGCTCAGCTTCCGCCTCGCAGGGGCCAAGGCCGGCAGGAAGCCCCCAGGGTGCTTCGAAGGCAACCAACGCGGTCGATGGCTTCATGAACAGCACCGGAGCGTCTGGAATCGGGTTGCCCAATTCACGGGCATGGGCGGCGTAGTTGCGACCCACACACACCACTTTGCCCGGGGGCAGGTCAAGGGATTCGCCCGCTGCGCTGCGGTGCTGATAAGGGCTGTGCTCAGCCATCGATGAGTTTTCCAGGATTCATGATTCCGCTTGGGTCGAGCACACGCTTGAGTTGACGCATCAATTCGATTTCAACGGTGCTGCGCGAATGGTGCAAATAAGGTTTCTTGATCAGGCCCACGCCATGCTCAGCCGATACACTGCCACCGTAGCGGGCGACGGCTGCGTAGACCCACTCGCTGACCCGCCCACATTCGGTAAAAAACCGGTCTTTGTCCCAATCCTCAGGGCAGAGAATGTTCAGGTGCAGGTTGCCATCGCCAATGTGCCCAAACCAGACCACCTCGAACTCGGGGTAGGCCTTGCCAACGATGGCATCGATTTCGTCAAGGAACTGGGGAATGTCCCGCACCCGCACGGAGATGTCGTTCTTGTAGGGCGTGCGCGGGGCGATGCTCTCTGAGATCCGCTCGCGCAACGCCCAGAGCCGCTCTGCCTGGGCCTCGCTCTGGCTAACCACGCCGTCCAGAACCACGCCGTCCTCGACGGCGGCCTCGAACAACTCGAACAGGGTCGCCTCGGTTGCATCATCCCCACGCTCCAGCTCGACCAGGCAATAGTATGGCGCTGCGCTGGCAAATGGCCGGGACAGGTCACCGTGGGCCAAGACCTGCCCCAGTGCAGGCTCGGAAAAAAACTCGAATGCAGTAAGCCGCAGTGCCGCACGAAACCGGTGCAGCACGTCCATGATGGCACCAAGCGCAGGGACCGCCACCACCATCACCTGCAAGGGCGGCGGCGACGGCGCCAAACGCATGGTCGCCTCGACAATGACCCCGAGGGTACCTTCTGACCCAATGAACAAATGCCGCAAATCGTATCCAGTGGCGTTTTTGATGAGCCCTCGGTTGAGGTCCAGCAGTTCACCGGTTCCGGTCACCACTTTGAGGCCAGCGACCCAGTCGCGGGTCATCCCATACCGGAGCACCTTGATGCCGCCGGCATTGGTTGCGATGTTGCCACCGATTCGGCTTGACCCCGAGGAGGCGAAGTCCACCGGGTACATCAGCCCGTGCGCCTGCGCGAACGCCTGCAACTCTGCGGTGACCACACCTGCCTGCACCTGGACCGTGCGGTCCAGGGGATTGAACTCGCCGATGCGGTTGAGCCGGTCGGTCGCCAGAACCAATTCGCCCGCGGCGGCCACCGCGCCACCACTGAGTCCGGTGCGCCCGCCAGAGGGCACCAGCGCGATCCCCTCGGCTGCTGCCAGGCGCACCAGCTCCACCACCTGCTCCGTGCTGCTCGGCAGGGCCACGGCCGCTGGAGCGCTGTCGTACTGGCGGGTCCAATCGGTGCCGAAGGGGCGCGCTTCATCGCAGTCGGTGATCAGCCCATTCTGGCCAAGGATGGCTTGCAACGGGCCCAACAAGGCCGAGGGTAGGTGGGCGGGGGGTGCTGTCATGCCGACTGGAACTCCGCGAGACCGAAACGGCGCATGATACGCGGCGCCGCGGGGGGCTGTCAGGACAGGCGGTGCACCGCCCGAGTCACCGTGTTAGGGTTCGCCGACGGCATCCAGCCAGGGCCCACACAGCACAGGGAGGGGTTTGCAATGAGCCAACAGACCCAGGCCGAGGGACACTGCCTGTGTCGCCGTGTACAGGTGCGGGCGGACAGCATGGCCCTCGAGGTGGGGGCTTGCCACTGTACGATGTGCCGGCGCTGGGGTGGCGGCCCCTTTGTGGAGGTGCACTGTGGCACCGCAGTGCACTTCTCCGGCGAGGAGCACATCCGCCTGTTCAGCTCCTCCGATTGGGCTGAACGCGGGTTTTGCAGCCACTGCGGGACCCACCTCTTCTACCGCCTCAAGCACGACAGCAGCCACATCATGCCGGCGGGCCTATTTGGCGATGACCCGCGCCTCAAGCTGACCACTCAGGTGTTCGTGGATGAACAGCCCCACTATTACCAGTTTGCCAACGACACCCTGTGTTTGACGGGCGAACAGGTGTTCGAACAGTTTTCTGGGGACACCGAGTAGCCACCCCAGCACACCAGGAGGCCGACCGCATGGAGCGTGTTACAGGCATTGGCGGGTTCTTTTTTCGCGCCCAGGATCCCACCGCTTTGGCCCGCTGGTACACCCAACACCTCGGCATAGACCCGGTTCCAGAAGACTACAGCACCGCGCCCTGGATGCCCGCGGCCGGGCCGACTGTGTTCGCGCCCTTTCCTGCTGACACCGACTACTTCGGCCACGCGGCCTGCCAGTGGATGCTCAATTTTCGAGTCGCCGATCTGGACGCCATGGTGCGCCAACTGCAAGCGGTGGGCATCCGGGTTGAGCTGGACCCGACACGACATCCGAACGGTCGCTTCGCCCGCCTGAACGACCCAGAAGGCAACCCAATCGAACTCTGGGAGCCGGCCCAGCCCGACCACGCCAATCCGCCTCGGTGAAGGCCATGCCATCGCACCTGTTCTCTGAGTTTGCCGTCATCGGGCCGACAGGGACTGTCGACCTCGAGCCGGTCGACCCCAGCCTGTACGCGCGGCTTGATGCAGAGTACGGCGGCTTCGATGGACACCTGTTGGTGAGCGCTCACTCGTTTGATGAAGACTGGGATACCTGGGAGGTTCACCCAGCGGGCGACGAGCTGGTGGTGCTCATCCGTGGGTGGGCCCAGCTGGTTCTGCAGGGTCCCAATGGCGAGACGACACAGGACCTGGCGCGGCCCGGGGACTTCTGCCTGGTGCCCAAGGGCGCATGGCACACCGCCCGCATCAACCAGCCAACCCAGTTGCTGTTCATCACCCCTGGAGCCAACACCAGCAACGCTGAGAAACCGCCCAGCTCAGTCTGACGGCAGTGCGACAAGACCATCGAGTCGGCTGACTTCGTCCCGGGCTGCGGCCCAGGCCGCACGTGCTACACTCGCGCCCCCTGGCCTGTTCGAATCGACTGGGAACCAACGCTTCCGATGAAACTCTCGCTGCCCAAATCATCCATCAACGTGCTGCTGCTCGAAGGCATCCACCGCAATGCCATCGAGACCTTTCAAGCTGCGGGCTACACCAGCATCGAAGCCTTGCCCACCGCACTCACCGGAGACGAACTGCGCGAGCGCATCGCCGACGCCCATTTCGTTGGCATTCGCTCGCGCACCCAGCTGACTGCGCCGGTGCTCGAAGCGGCCCGCAAACTGGTGGGCATTGGCTGCTTCTGCATCGGCACCAACCAGGTTGACCTTCAGGCCGCCCTGGAAAAGGGGGTGCCGGTCTTCAACGCGCCATTCTCGAACACCCGCAGCGTTGCCGAGCTGGTGCTCGCTGAAGCCATTCTGCTGCTGCGTGGCATCCCCGAGAAAAACGCGTTGGCCCACCAACACCAATGGCGCAAGAGCGCGCAGAACTCTTTCGAGATCCGCGGTAAGAAGCTTGGCATCATCGGCTACGGCAACATCGGAACCCAGTTGGGTGTTCTCGCTGAGGGTCTCGGGATGCAGGTGCTGTTTTACGATGTGGTCAAGCGCCTGCCCCTCGGCAACGCAACCCAAGTGGAACGCCTGGAAGACCTGCTGTCGAGCGCCGATGTGGTCTCTCTGCACGTGCCTGAAACGCCGGCAACCAAGAACATGATCGGCGCCAACGAAATCCGCCTGATGAAATCAACCTCGGTGCTCATCAATGCCTCACGCGGAACCGTGGTCGACATTGACGCCCTGGCCAAAGCGCTGGGGGAGGACCACCTGCTCGGCGCAGCGATCGACGTGTTCCCGGTCGAGCCAAAATCCAATGACGACCCCTTCGAGTCGCCCCTGACCGCGCACCTCAACACCATCCTGACACCGCACATCGGCGGATCAACCCTGGAGGCACAAGCCAACATCGGCATCGAAGTGGCGGAGAAGTTGATTCACTTCAGCGACAACGGCACCACCAACTCCGCGGTCAACTTTCCACAGGTTGCCCTGCCGGCACAGGCCGGCAAACACCGCTTGCTGCACATCCACCGCAACGAGCCAGGGGTGATGACCTCCATCAACCGCATCCTTTCGGAAGCTGGGATCAACATCAGCGGTCAGTACCTGCAAACCAACGAGCAGCTGGGGTATGTGGTGATCGACGTGGACGCTGAATACAGCGAGAAGGCCCTGCGTGCGCTGCAGGAAATCCCCGCCACGGTCCGCGCCCGGGTGCTGTTCTGAGGGGACTCGGCGCCCGCCTGAGCAGCCTTTGATCATGGCGCGAGGCACCGGTCCCCGCGGGAGCAATGTGGTCCTGCATCCAGGGCTTTTCAGCCGGATCGACCCGTGCGAGGATGCAGTGCGGGCGGACCAACAGGCACCCTGAACCGCAGATCGAACACCCCACCCCAACGCCTATGCACGGAGCACCCGGATGAACCACTGGAACAGAGTGCAGGGCTGGGGATTCTGCATCGCTCTCGCCTTAGTGGCGGGCTCCACCCATGCGGCGCCTCAAACCTGGCTGCTTGAGGACGAGTACGGGGGGCTGATCGGCACCTTCGATTTGGATTTCTCCGCTCCATCGACCGGCAACATTCACCTCGACGGCCTGCAAGACCGCTACTCACTGCCCGGCTTCGTGCTGCTGGACGCGCCATCTTGGGTCGGCCCGTTCCAGACATACAACTTCTTGACCTTCTTCTCTCCTCAGACGGGAACCACGCACCGGGAGGAATATGGCGGCGGCGAATACTACGAACTGCGGGTGAACGACTCGGTCCTTCAACTCGGCACAACCCAGCGCTCGCTGGAGTCTGCCGGTGGTGTCTATGAGGTCGCCATTCGAGAGGTGTACAACTACGATGAGACCACCAACTATTGTGGCTACTTCGAAGAACTCTATGACCCCGAGACAGGCGACTATTTGGGTGAGGGGAGTTGCCTGTCCTACCAATCTGACAGCAACTACAACGCCCAGGAGGACAACTGGTACCTGGGCACCCTAAGCAGCCCCGAAGCGAGCCCCGTGCCCTTGCCAGGAGGGATTTGGCTTCTCGCCTCGAGTGGTCTTTGGGGGCTGGTGCGGCGCATCAAGCAGCGGTAGGCAACACAGAGTAAGCGACCAGTTAGGGGCAACCTGGGGGACAGGGGCCCATACTGGCATCGCACTCCGGACCAAGCTGGCCTGCCATTCTTGCAGGCGCGGCGGGCCACACAGCATGTCTTGGCGCTACTGTGCAGATTCCTGAGATTCAATTTGATGCGGAAACTCACGCCGTCCGGAAAGCCGCGCGGGGAACACCGGCGTACTGGCTGAGTACGCCACCAGCAGGCGCACCAGCGCACGCAGGCTGTCCATGTGCGTACGCTCGTAGCCATGGGTGGCATCAGTGCCGAAGGTCAGCAGCGCGTCATGCACATCGTGGCCTGCAGTCACCGCCGAATTCGCGTCTGAGTAGTAGTACCTAAACACATCGACCTGATAAGGAATGTTGTTCGACCGGCAGAGCTGAGTAAGCTTGCGGCGCAAGTGAAAGTCATAAGGGCCGCTGGTATCCTGAGCGCAAATCGTGACCCCGGTCTCCCTGGCGTTCTGACCGGGCGCAACCGGCCCAATGTCGATCCCCACGAACTCACTGACCCGGTCCGACAATGTGGCGCCCGCACCTGTGCCGACCTCCTCAGTCACCGTGAAAATCGCATGCAGGTCGATCTCTGGCTCCAGGCGTTCTTGGCGTATCTGCTTCAGGGCACAAAGCAGAGCTGCAGCGCCTGCCTTGTTATCAAGGTGACGGGCACTGATGTATCCGCTGCTCGAGACCTCTGGATCCGCATCGAAAGCCACATAATCTCCCACCTCGACGCCGAGAGCACGCAAGTCCTGTTGGGTTTCCGCCCGCTCGTTGACACGCACCTCAATCTGATTCCAGGAAATTGGCAGCCGATCCACTTCCTCGTTGAATGCGTGACCTGACGCCAGCAATGGCAGCACTTGACCCCGGTAAGCGCCAGAGGAAGTGAACACCGTCACGCGTCCGCCCTCTGCAAACCGGCTCGACCAGGTCCCAACCGGAGCTATCGCCAGCCGCCCATTGGGCTTCAATGCTTTGACCGTGGCGCCAATGGTGTCCAGGTGGTTGACGACCGCCCGGGCGTAACGGTGACCAGACTTACCCGGAACCCGAGCAATGATTGACCCTCGGCGGGTCAACTGAAATTCGACGCCCAGGGCTTGTAATTCCGCACAGAGGTAGCGCGACAGCTCATCGGTAAAGCCTGTGATGCTAGGGATCGCCAGCATTTCGAGCAAACGCTCGACTAAGTAGGCATCGCTCGGATCGTCGAAACCAGGAGTCATTCTTTGTTATCGCCGCCAGTTGCCCCGGATTGTTCTCGTCGGATGACTTCCCTGGATGCAGGCACCGGCGGCTTCTGCGGCGGCATGTTGTCGTCTGTGATCTGGTGCGAAAACTGATCAACGCTGGTAAATGCGGTGTCCTTCGCAAAGGTGGGTTCGGTGGTCACGTAGCCGATTAGCAATCGACCCGCATTCAATAGACTTTCGATGTGTGTCCGCTCGGTACTGTGGGCCGCATCCCCCGCGTACGCAATCACGGCCGTGCGCACGTCGTGACCTGCCGCGAGGGCCGAAGCCGTGTCACTGTGGTAGGCCTCGAGCAACTTTTTTTGACACGGGATTCCATGTTCGTCAGCGATGCGTTTGAGGTTGGCGATCAGGTGGTAGTCGTAGGGACCACTTGCGTCCGCCGAGGCAATGGTGACTCGCCGCATGGGACTTTTTTCCGTCGACGGGACTGAGGCGAAATCCAGCGTCAACAGCTCGCTCACCTCAGGCAGCACGGCACTTCCCGCCCCGAACCCGATGGTTTCTGTCACAGTGAACAAAAAGTACGTGTCTCGCGTCAGTTCGGCCCCAGTCTCATGCAGAACCCGCAGGCTTTCCAGCACCACCGCAGCCCCGGCTTTGTTATCGAGATTTCGCGCCACGATGAACCCGTTGTCCAACACCTCGGCCGATGCGTCAAATGCGATGTAGTCGCCAACCTCGATGCCAAGTGCGCGCACATCATCGGCGTTGAAGACCGCTTCATCGAGGCGAAGTTCTACATGATCCCAGTCCATCGGAACCGATTCCACACCCTTGTCGCGCGACACGCCCCATTCGACCACAGGCATGATGGTCCCGCGAAAAGCGCGGTGCTCGCTGAACAGTGTCACCCGGATGCCCTCCGCAAATCGGCTGGACCAAAATCCAATGGGGGCCACCTGAACCCGTCCGTCCGAACGGATCATTCGCACCATGGCACCGATGGTATCGACATGATTAACCACAGCACGAACCGGCCCCTCTCCAGAGCCCGGAAGTCTGGCTCGAATGGTTCCACGTCGGGTCAAGTCATAATCCAAGCCAATGGATTCCAATTCACGGCCGATGTAATGGACGATCTCGTCGGTAAATCCACTCGGACTTGGGATGGCAAGCAAATCGAGTAAGGTCTTCTTCAAGCGTTGTGCATTCACGGCATTATTGGCTCGCTTGTTTTCGAGCCTTATCCATTTTGGAGAGCGGAAACAGCAAATCGACAAACCGCTCTGCGGTGGGTTGGGGTTCATGGTTGGCAAGGCCAACCCGTTCATTGGCCTCGATAATCACATGTTCGGGCTTATCCGGCGACTGCACAATGAGGTCAAGTCCTACAACTGGGATCTCCAGCCGTTTGGCGGCCTTGACCGCCGCCTCAACCAACCGGGGATGGAGCACTGAGGTGACATCATGGATGGTGCCCCCGGTGTGCAGATTGGCCGTTTTGCGCACCTGAATCCGCTGCCCGTACTCGACCACGGAATCCAGCGTCAGTCCATGCGTAGCAAGGCAGCGCTCGGTTTCGATGTCAACCGGTATCTCGCTTTCACCGGAGGTCGCAGCGGCACGTCGACGGCTTTGTTTTTCAATCAGTACCTTTGCTGAGGTCACTCCATCGCCCATGATCTCGGCAGGCAAGCGGATGGCTGCCGCGACAACTTGATAGTTGATGACCACAATTCGCAGATCATGGCCCTCGATAAATTGCTCGAGCATGACCCGCTCACAGTAACGCCTGGCCTCTTCGATCGCCCTCATCATGTCGGCTTCGGTGCGCACATCGGCGCTGATTCCCTTGCCTTGTTCACCCACAGTTGGCTTGACCACGATGCGCTGGTGTTGCTCCAAGAATTTTGCATCCTCCTGGTCACCACTGGAGAGCTGAAAATCGGGAACAGCGATGCCGTCAGTGCGAAGCCAGCGGCTGGTGACATACTTGTCCTGACACCGACTCATGGCGACCGCAGTGGTCAATTCACTGAGTGACTCCCGGCAAGTGATGCTCTTGCCGCCGCGACTCAAGCGAAAGTAGCCCTCTTGCGGGTCCAAGAGCTCCACAGCGATGCCTCGCGACCGGGCCTCGTCCACGATGATGCGCGCATAGGGATTCAGGTCTTCTTTCAAATCGGGGCCAAGAAAAAGCGCTTCGTTGAAAGCATTTTTTGTCTTGATGCAGAACATCTGAACTGGCTTGAAGCCCAGCTTGTGGTACAGCGCCTTTGCCTGCTCATTGTCGTGGATCACGGACAGGTCCATGTACTTGCGACCCAAACTGCGAAAGTGATGGGCGAGCCCACATACCAGGTACTCCCCGACTTTGGGCCGCTTCGCATAGGGGTCGACAGCCAAACACCACAGGCTGCTGCCTTGCTCGGTGTCATCGAACAAGGCAACGTGGTCGATGCCCATAACGGTACCAAACACCTCGCCGGTGACTTCATCGGAAACCACAAAAAATAAGAGATCGTCGGCGTTCCGGTGGTCCCATATATGCAAGGCATCGGTCGGAACCATGTCCCGCTTGAGGTAGAGGTCGTTGATGATTTCGGCGTCCAGCGGGTCATTCAGTCTGCGGAATACCAGGCCAGGATACGACGGTGCTTCGTCGGATAGTTCTTGCAGGTCCAGCCGCAACATGTCGGAAGGGTCAAGGAAAAGCTGCTGGGGCGCGTGGGACAACACAACGTGAGGATTTTTCACATAGACCGCGATGTCCCGTTTTCCGCGGTTCTCATTGACCAGTTCCTGCGCCAACTCCTCAGCGGTGCCGAACTGTTGCGCGAACAATACCCGACCCCATCCACAGTAGATTGATTGAACGATGTCGGGCTCAACTGCTGATTCGCTCATCTCTGTTAACTCCTTGAAACGCCTTGTTGCGTCTTGGTGGATCTTGGTCAAACGCCTTGGGCCTGCAGCCAGATTTCCAAGAGCCCCAGTTGCCACAACTTGGACCCTCGAAGCGGCGTGATGTGTGAATCAGGGTCAGCCAAGAGCCGATCGACGTAGCCCTGCTCAAAGAGTCCACGCTCAACGGCAGCGCGGTTGGTCAGTGAATCGCGCACGTAATCCAATGTGGACCCCGACAGGTACTTCAGCGCCGGTACAGGAAAATAACCCTTTGGCCGATCGATCACCGCGCTCGGGATCACCTCTCTTGCCGCTTCCTTGAGGATGTACTTGCCCTCCCCCTTGATCTTCATCGCTGGCGGTATGCGCGCCGCAAACTCAACGAGTTTGTGATCAAGAAATGGCACCCGTGCTTCTAACCCCCAAGCCATGGTCATGTTGTCGACGCGTTTCACCGGGTCATCGACCAGCATGACGGTGGTGTCCAGACGCAGCGCCTTGTCGACCGGATCGCTAGCGCCAGGCTTTGCAAATTGGGCGCGGACGAAGTCACCAGCCACATCCGAGTCGGCGGCGTGACGCTTCTGAACCGTAGCCAGGTATTCAGCGAAGTCACGATCGAAGAAGGCGGCGCGGTAGGTGGCGTACGGGTCCGCCGCGCCAACCATCGGTGGGTACCAGTGGTAGCCGCCGAACACTTCGTCGGCGCCCTGGCCACTTTGCACTGCCCTGCAGGTTTTGGATACCTCACGGGACAGCAGGTAAAAACCGATGCAGTCGTGACTCACCATGGGCTCCGACATGGCAGCGATGGCGTCTGGCAAATGCTGCAGCAATTCGTTGGAGCCAACGCGAATGCGGTGGTGGTCGGTGGCAAAGTGCTCTGCAATCAAGTCGGAATACTGGAATTCGTCTCCAGCCTCGCCACCGGCGGCCTCAAAACCAACCGAATAGGTTTTGATCGTCGGGGCGCCGGCCTCGGCCATGAGGCCCACCAGCAGGCTCGAGTCCACCCCACCGGACAGCAGCACGCCAACATCGACCGCCGCCACCAACCGGCGCCTGACCGCCGCGCGCAGCTCTTCAAGCAGTGCATCGCGCCACTCCTGTTCGCTGTGGGTCCCGGAGCCCGCGTCGTAGTCGAGCCGCCAGTAGGACTCGATGCACCGCTTGCCATCCGCATCAATGCGCATCCAGTGTCCCGGGGGGAGTTTGCGCACGCCGCGCAGAATCGTGTGGGGTGGCGGCACCACAGCATGGAAGTTCAGGTAGTGGTTGAGTGCGTGGCTGTCGATGGACGTATCGACGCCGCCGGCGGCCACGAGTGCAGGCAATGTAGAAGCGAAGCGGAAATGCCCCTCTGCTTCGGTGTAGTACAGCGGCTTGATTCCCAGGCGGTCACGCGCGAGAAAGGTCTCGCCGCTGTCGCGGTGCCAGACTGCAAAGGCGAACATGCCCTGAAAACGCTGCAGGCAGGCAGGGCCCCAGGCGTGGTAGGCCTTCAGCACCACCTCGGTGTCCCCTTCCGAGTGAAACTGGTAGCCCATCTTGGAAAGCTCCGTGCGCAGCGCAGGGTGGTTGTAGATCGCGCCGTTGAAGACCAGGCCCAGCCCCAAGGACGCATCCACCATGGGCTGCTGCGAGTGGCTGGACAGGTCCATCACCATCAGGCGGCGGTGGCCGAACCCCCGGTTGCCAGCGCAGAAAATGCCCCCTTCATCAGGCCCCCGAGGCTTCAACTTGGCATTCATGGCGGTCAGAACTGCTGGGTCTACGGCCGATCCATCCCAACGCATTTCGCCGCTGATGCCACACATAACCACCACTCCTCAAACCACTTCGAGATCGACCGGGGCAGCGGCCCATGCCACATGCCGTTGCACCACCATACCTGAAACACAATGCAGATTCCGCGCCGCAAAACAGGGGGGCGCCCGCAGCGCCCACGGGCTCGATCCACACAAAACCAACCCCTGCACCCATATCTATATGCGCAATTGATCTGTCCAGTATTGTTTTTATTACGCTAAAATCGTTGTTCCGATTCTTTACCCGGCCCCCAGGGTGCGCCGCAGATCGATGCCGCTGTTCGGCTTCAGGAGTGCAAGATGGCCAGCGTTGGACACGAAGAAGTACTGAGCGTTCGTCACTGGAACGACAGTTTATTCAGCTTCACGACCACCAGAGACCAAGGACTGCGGTTCGAGAATGGCCAGTTCGTGATGGTGGGTCTGGAGGTGGATGGCCGCCAGATCAAACGCGCCTACAGCATCGCCAGCGCCAACTATGCTGACCACCTGGAGTTCTTCAGCATCAAGGTACAGGACGGTCCGCTGACCTCTCGGCTGCAGCACCTGAAGGTCGGTGACCAGGTGCTCATCAGCCGCAAACCCACGGGCAGCCTCTTGCTCGACGACCTGCGTGACGGCAAACATCTGTACTTATTTAGCACCGGCACCGGACTTGCCCCCTTCTTGAGTCTGGTACAAGACCCGAATGCCTATGCGCGATTCGAAAAGGTCGTGCTGATCCACGGGGTGCGCCGCGTGTGCGACCTTGCGTACCAGGCCTTCCTGACCGAGGAGTTGCAGAACAACCCCTATTTTGGGGATGCGGTCAAAGAGCAGCTGATCTACTACCCAACGGTGACCCGCGAGCCCTACCACCACCAAGGGCGCATCACCCACCTCGTGGAGACCGGGCAACTCTTCCAGGACATCGGACTGCCACCGCTCAATCCCGAAGTCGATCGGGCCATGGTCTGTGGCAGTCCCGCGATGCTGGAAGACATTTGCGCCATGCTCGATGCACGCGGCTTTGAGATGTCGCCCCGCATCGGCTATCAAGGCGATTACGTGATCGAGCGGGCCTTCGTCGACAAATAGAACGGGCGGTCTGCGCGCTGGACGGCGTGCTCGGGTTTCCTACCTGATCGAATGCGGTACCATGGGCTAAAGGCGTGTCCCACACCGCAGTTCAGGGTAGGCCATGGAGTCGCTTCAGCGGATTGATCTTGTAGGTTTCGGCAGCTTGCTCGCGCAACTGCAGGCCGAGGGCTACACCCTCATCGGCCCCCGACTGGAAGCCGGCACCATCGATTACGGCGCCATCGAGGGGCCAGACGACCTCCCCATCGGCTGGCGTGATGAGCAGTCTCCAGGCCGCTACCGCACACTGCCCCGCAACGACCGCGCCCACTTCGGTTTCAACGCCACACCCGCAAGCTTCAAAACCCGGTTGCACCGGAGCGAGGAAACCGTGCTTGAAGTGCAGCGCGGTGAACAGGGTGAACTCCGCTTCGTTCCAGTCATCCCCGCGGTCAAGAAACAAGCCTGGATTGGTGCGCGCAGTTGCGAACTGGCCGCACTCGCGATTCAAGACCGGGTCCTCAAGGACAGCGCCGACCCAGACCCCCGATATGCTGCCCGCCGCGAAGGCGTGTTCATCGTGGCGGTGCACTGCGGCCAAGCGGGAGGCACCTGCTTCTGCACCTCCATGAACGCCGGCCCAAAGGCCGAAGGCGGTTTCGACCTGGCGCTGACCGAGATCCTTGACGGCCCCGAACACCACTTCGTGGTTGAAACCGGCTCCGACGCCGGCGCAGCGCTGCTCGAACGTATCCCCCACAGCCAAGCCACGGATACTCAGCCCGCGCCATT
>OBIC01000333.1_pt1 | contig 14666 bp, 11 predicted proteins | sample 1519831 | NCBI WGS metagenome assembly OBIC01 (sample SAMN03019805, study PRJEB22545) | beach sand metagenome | biome: beach; feature: sea beach; material: beach sand | place: USA: Municipal Pensacola Beach, FL | collected 2010-10-20 | depth 40-45 cm m | reverse complement strand
GCGATCGAGGCCCGCCTCGCTGCGCGCGCGCAGCGTGTCGAGCGCCGTGTTGAGCGACACCGCGGCGACTTACTCGGTCGGATCCAGGCCGTCCAGACGCAACTGGCCGTCCTGCTCGACCAACTGCTGGACCTTCAATTCGGCCTCGCGCAGGGCCAGCTGGCAACTGCGCGCCAGCTGCACGCCGCGCTCGAAGTCGCGCAATGAATGTTCCAGGCTCAGTTCGCCGCGCTCGAGCTGTTCGACGATGGTCTCCAGCTCCGCCAGCGCGGTCTCGAAATCCGGCGCCGGCGCCACGGCTGCGCTGGGCGCTTCGGGCTTACGCTTGCTGCTCATAGTGGCTAGCATAGCGCACCCGTCGGCCGCCTCGGCCGGTCCGTTACACCGCGCCGAGCCCGCCTGCCCACACCTGCATGAACCCGATCTACGACGCCGCTTCCATTGAGGTCCTGACGGGCCTCGAGCCGGTGCGCAAGCGCCCCGGCATGTACACCCAGACCGAGCGCCCCAATCACCTGGCGCAGGAAGTCATCGACAACGCCGTCGACGAAGCCCTGGGCGGTCATGCCCGGCGCATCACCGTGACCCTGCACGAGGACGGCTCGCTGTCGGTGCGCGACGACGGCCGCGGCATGCCGGTGGACGTGCACCCCGAGGAGGGCCTGCCGGGCGTCGAGGTGATCCTGACCCGGCTGCATGCCGGCGGCAAATTCTCGAACAAGGCCTACGGCTTCTCCGGCGGGCTGCACGGCGTCGGCGTGTCGGTGGTCAACGCGCTGTCGTCGCGCCTGACGGTGCGCGTGTGGCGTGATGGGCGCGAGTACGCCATGGAGTTCGCCGACGGCGAGAAGCGCAGCGAGCTGACCGTGCTCGGCGAGGCGCCGCGCCGGCAGACCGGCACCGAGGTGCGCTTCTGGCCGGACGCGCATTTTTTCGACACACCGACCTTCCACCTTGGACGCCTGAAACACCTGCTGCGCGCCAAGGCGGTGCTGTGCCCGGGCCTGGAAGTGAGCTTCACCGATGCCGCCGGCAGCGAGACCTGGCACTACCGCGACGGTTTGGGCGAGTACCTGGCCACCACCCTGGTGGACCTGCCGTGCCTGCCGGCGACGCCGTTCACGGCCAGCTTCGCCGCCGAGCACGAAGCCGCCGACTGGGCCGTCACCTGGCTGCCGGAAGGCGGCGAGTCGGTGACGGAAAGCTACGTCAACCTGATCCCGACCGCCCAGGGCGGCACGCACGTCAACGGCCTGCGCAGCGGCCTGACCGACGCCATTCGCGAATTCTGCGAGTTCCGCAACCTGCTGCCGCGGGGCCTGAAGCTGGCGCCCGAGGACGTGTGGGAAAACGTCGCCTACGTGCTGTCGGTGAAGCTGCGCGAGCCGCAGTTCACCGGGCAGACCAAGGAACGGCTGTCGTCACGCGAGTGCGCGGCCTTCGTCTCGGGCCTGGCCAAGGACGCCTTCAGCCTGTACCTGAACAACCACACCGAGATCGGCCAGCAGTTGGCCGAGCTGGTCATCAGCCGCGCCGCACGGCGCCTGAAGGCCGCCCGCCAGGTGGTGCGAAAGCGCGTCACGCAGGGCCCGGCACTGCCCGGCAAGCTGGCCGACTGCACGCTGCAGGACCCGGCGCGCACCGAGCTGTTCCTGGTCGAGGGCGACAGCGCCGGCGGCAGCGCCAAGCAGGCGCGCGAACGTGAATTCCAGGCGGTGATGCCGCTGCGCGGCAAGATCCTGAACACCTGGGAGGTCGAGGGCAGCGAGGTGCTCGGCTCGCAGGAGGTGCACGACATCGCCGTGGCGGTGGGCGTGGACCCGGGCTCCAGCGACCTGTCCGGGCTGCGTTACGGCAAGGTGTGCATCCTGGCCGACGCCGACTCCGACGGCGCCCACATCGCCACCCTGCTGTGCGCGCTGTTCGTGCGCCATTTCCCGGCGCTGGTGGCGGCCGGCCATGTCTATGTCGCCATGCCGCCGCTGTACCGCATCGACGTCGGCCAGAACCAGTTCTACGCGCTCGACGACACCGAGCGGCAGGGCGTGCTGGACCGCATCGCCGCCGAAAAGCTCAAGGGCAAGGTCAACGTGCTGCGCTTCAAGGGGCTGGGCGAGATGAACCCGCCGCAGCTGCGCGAGACGGTGATGGCGCCGGACACCCGGCGCCTGGTGCAGCTGACCGTCGAGGACGGCGACGAGACCGGTCCGCTGCTGGACATGCTGCTGGCCAAGAAGCGCTCCCAGGACCGCCGCCGCTGGCTCGAGGACAAGGGCAACCTGGCCGAGGTGTGAGCCGCGGCCGGGATGTCCGCCGCGCTGCGCGGCGCCTGCCCGGACAACCGCTGATCGACGCGGCGCCTGCCTAGCCCTCCCCCAGCCACTGCACCCGGTACAGGTCGCGGCGGCGGTCCAGGTAATTGCGCACCGAACCCTCGTTCTGCAGCAGCTGCAGCTTGTCCAGGTCGACGTCGACGATCAGCGTCATTTCGGTATTGGGCGTGGTCTCGGCCATGATGGCGTCGTGCGGGAAGGAGAAATCCGACGGCGAGAACACCGCCGTTTGCCCGTACTGGATATCCACGCTGTCCACCTTGGGCAGGTTGCCGATGCTGCCGGCGATGGCGACGTAGCACTCGTTCTCGATGGCCCGCGCCTGGGCGCAGCGCCGCACCCGCAGGTAGCCGTTCTTGGTGTCGGTCCAGAACGGCACGAACAGGATCTGCATCTCCTGCTCGCCGAGCAGGCGCGCCAGTTCCGGGAACTCCACGTCGTAGCAGATCAGCACGCCGATACGCCCGAAGTCGGTGTCGAACAAGGCCAGGCGGTTGCCGCCTTCCATGGCCCAGTCGCGCTTCTCGTGCGGCGTCGGGTGCAGCTTGTACTGGGCGTCGATGGAACCGTCGCGGCGGCACAGGTAGGCCACGTTGTACAGCTCGCCGTCCTCGACCAGCGGCATCGAGCCGGCAATGATGTTGATGTTGTAACTGACCGCAAGGCGCTGGATGTCGTCGCGGATGCGGTCGGTGAACTGCGCCAGGAAACGGATCGCCTCGGCCGGGTTGCGATGCTTGGCCAGGCCCATCAGCGGCGCGTTGAAGAACTCCGGAAACAGGGCGATATCGCAGCGGTAGTCCGACAGCGCGTCGACGAAATACTCGACCTGCTCGACCAGTTCCTCGACGCTGCGCATCTCGCGCATCTGCCACTGCACGCAGCCGATGCGCGCCACCGTCTTGCGCGCGCCGAACAGCTTCGACGCCTTCGGCTCGTAGTAGATGTTGAACCACTCCAGCAGCGTGGCGTAGCCCTGGGACTCCTTGTCTTCCGGCAGGTAACCCTTGAGCACCCGCTTGACCTCGAAGTCGTTGGCCAGCTGGAAGCTCAGGATCGGGTCATACACCTCGCGCCGGCGCACCGCCTCGATGTACTCCTGCGGCGTCATGCGCTCGGCATATTCGCGGTAGTTGGGGACGCGCCCGCCGGCGATGATGGCGCGCAGGTTCAGGTTCTTGCACAGCTCCTTGCGCGCCTCGTACAGGCGCCGGCCCAGGCGCAGGTTGCGGTAATCCGGGTCGACGAACACGTCCACGCCGTACAGCACGTCGCCGTTCGGGTCGTGCGTGGTCAGGTAGGCGTTGCCGGTGATCTCGTCGTAGGTGTGCTCGTCGCCGAACTTGTCGTAGTCGACGATCACCGAGAACGCCGCCGCCACCGGCACACCGTTGTCCTCGATGCAGATCTGCCCCTCGGGGAAGGTCTTGAGCATGGCCAGGTACTTCTTGCGCGGCCAGGCGCCACCCATGCCCGGGTAGACCCGGTCCATGATCTTCTTGATCGCCGGATAGTCGTCCGCGGAGAGGTTGCGCAGGCGCAGCTTGATGTCGGCGCCGGTCGAGACGGCGTTGGTGTCGTCGGTCATGCGGGTATTTGCCAGGTTGGGGAGTGGGTCGCTTCGTTCAGGATGCCTGCGCGCCGGGGGCGTGTTCCGCCTCCGGGCCGGTCGGTTGATCTGCCGCCACCATTTCCAGGGCGCCGGTCGAGGTGCGCACCAGCGGCACGAAGTGCGCCGGTGCATCCACGATGCGATCGACACGGCGGCGAATCTGCCACAACGCGAAGGCCGCCAACAGCACGCTGGTCAGCAGAAAATGCAGCGGCAGCGCCGCCGCCCCCAGCACGGCCATGGCGGCGCCCACCAGCAGCGGGCCCAACGCCGCGCCGGCGCCGTGCACCAGCAGCAACGCGGCGTTGCCGGCGAGGATCTGCTCGGCGTGGAGGTGGTCGATCAGATGCGCCACGGCAATTGGATAAACGGAAAACGCCGCGCCGCCAAACAGAAACGCCGCCACCAGCAAGAACAGTGGATGGGCGCCAGCGAGCAACAGGGCGACAGCTGCCAACGCAGCGGCGACCGCCACCCAGGCCAGGGTGCGCCGCCGGTCGCTGCCATCCGAGAAGTGGCCGATCGGCCATTGCAGGGCCATGCCGCCGACGATGGCGGTGGTCATGAAGTCGGCCACCAGCGCCGGGTCGGCGCCGAGCCGGCGCACGTACACCGCCGCCATGCCCCAGAAGCCGCCCATCGCCAGCCCGGACAGCAGCGCCGCGGCAGCCGCCACCGGCGCCGCCCGCCAGCAGGTGCGCGGCGACATGGCCCTGAACGCCGGCAGGCCCGGTGGCGCCAGACGTGTTGCCATCACCGGCATGGCCGACACGCACACGAAAATCGCCGCCAGCGCGAACAGCACGAACCCGGCCGGCGAACCGAGCGCCAGCAGCTGCTGGCCGAACGCCAGCGCGCCCAGATTGCACACCATGTACACCGCGAACACCTTGCCGCGCTGCGACGGCTCGGCCTGGCCGTTGAGCCAGCTCTCGATCGTGATGTAGAGGCCGACCAGCGCCACCCCGGTCACGACCCGCAGCGCAATCCACGACGGTGCCGTGATCAGCAGCAGGTGACCGAGCGCGCAGGCCGCGACGGCGGCGGTGAAAAACGCAAAGGCACGCACGTGGCCGATACCGGCCACCAGCCGCGGGCACAGATAGGTGCCGAGCAGGAAACCGGCGAAGTAACACGACCCGAACAGGCCCAGCGTGGTGTCATCGAACCCTTCCAGCGCGCCACGCAGCACCAGCAGCGTGTTCAGCAACCCGACACCAAGCAATAACAGCACCGTGCCGCCGAGCAGGGCGGCCACTTTCAGAAGCATCGAAACCATGAGCAAACCGAATGAAATGGACGGGTGCGACCCCGCGCAGCGACGCGGCGGCACCGTGACGGTGTCAGGACGTGGGCGCTGGAACCGGCCACCGGCAGCCGTTAACCCGGATGAAATGTCTGGCCGGTAGCGTCCTTGGCCGATTCCGCCACCCGACCGCCAGGGAGATCCCTACCGTGAATGACAACGCTTTCACCGACGACATGATTAGCAACAATTCCGCCAACCAGGCGTTTGCCGACATTTTGCAGGCGCGCGTCGAGCGCCGCCAGGTGCTCAAGGGCGGGCTTGCCGTCGCCGCCACGTCCGCACTGGCAGGCACCGGCATTCCGTTTGCCGCCAACGCCCGCCCGGGCCTGCCGTCTCCGCAGATCAACTTCCCTCCGGTGGCCATCGCCGACGGCGGCGGGCCGGTGCCGGCCATCGCGCCCGAATACCAGTTCGACATCATCCTGCCCTGGGGCGACCCGCTCGAGCCGGGCGGCCCGTCCTACAGCTGGCCGCCGACCGCCGCCGATCAGGCACAACAGCTGGGCATCGGCCACGACGGCATGTGGTTCTTCCCGGTGCGCGACGCCGGCGCGGCACGCGCCGGCTGGAATGAAGCCATCGAGCGCAACCCCTGGCGCGGGCGCGCGCTGGCCTTCGGGCCGGTCAACAGCCACGGCGTGCTGTGCCTGAACCACGAGTTCGGCGGCAACGGCCATGTGCTGGGCAAGGCGGCGCCGCAGAGCCTGGACGACGTGCGCGCCTCGCAGCACGCCCACGGCGTGTCGGTGGTCGAGCTGCGCCGGTTCCCGCGTGCCGGCAGCGGCCAGTGGCAGCCGGTCAGCAGCAAGCTGGCGCGTCGCGTCCATGTCAACACGCCGGTCACCTTCAGCGGCCCGGCGGCCGGCCACGCGCTGCTGCAGACCGGCAACGGCAACGTGCCGCTGGGCACCGTCAACAACTGCTCGAACGGCTACACGCCGTGGGGCACCTACCTGACCTGCGAGGAAAACTTCCACGGCTACTTCGGCACCGAGGACGCGTCCTGGGTCCGCACCGACGCCCAGGCGCGATACGGCTTCAGCAGCGGTGGCTTCGGCTACGGCTGGCACCGCTTCGACAGGCGCTTCGACCTGGCCGACGCCGACTACCGCAACGAGGAACACCGCTTCGGCTGGGTGGTGGAGATCGACCCCTTCGACCCGACCCACACGCCGGTCAAGCGCACCGCGCTCGGGCGCCTGAAGCACGAGGGCGCCACCGTGCACGTGGACGACCACGGCCGGGTGGTGGTGTACACCGGCGACGACGAACGGTTCGAGTACATCTACAAGTTCGTGTCGGCCGAGGACTGGCGCACGATGCGCGCCCGCGGCCAGAGCCCGCTCGACCACGGCACCCTGTACGTGGCCAGGTTCAACGACGACGGCAGCGGCCAGTGGCTGGAACTGAGCATGGACGTGCCGGCCCTGGCGGCGCAATTCGCCGACCTCGGCGCGCTGCTGGTCAACGCCCGCCTGGCGGCCGACCTGGTCGGCGCCACCAAGATGGACCGCCCGGAGTGGATCACCGTCGGTGCCGACGACAAGGTGTACTGCACGCTGACCAACAACAGCCGGCGCACGGTGGCCGATGCCGCCAACCCGCTGGCGCCGAACCCGGACGGCCACATCATTCGCTGGAATGAAACGTCCGGCTTCGCGGGCACCACGTTCGCCTGGGACATCTTCCTGATCGCCGAGGACACCCACGCCGCCGACCGCGAGGACACCTTCAGCGATCCGGACGGCATCTGGGCCGATCCGGAAGGCCGCCTGTTCATCGAGACCGACGGCGGGCAGAAGAAGGGCCTGAACGATCAGCTGCTGGTGGCCAACATCTACACCGGCGAGCTGCGGCGCCTGTTCACCGGCGTCACCGACTGCGAGGTCACCGGCCTCACGGTCACGCCGGACCGCCGCACGCTGTTCGTCAACATCCAGCACCCCGGCGACGGCGACCCCAGCGCCACCAACTTTCCGCTGCTCAACGCCACCCCGGACGGCACCACCGTCCCGCGCGACGCGACGGTGGTCATCACCCGCAAGGACGGCGGCATCATCGGCTCCTGAGGCCGAAGGGTCGGTGGCGCCGTCCGCGGACGGCGCCACCGGTTGCCTGCAATCGGTCCGTCAGACGGCCTGCGGCGTGGCCGACACATCGTCGGCCGCCGCCTCACCCAGCCAATCCGGCCAGCCCGCCTTGCGGTTGGCCTCGCGCGCGATCTCCCGCTCGGCCGCATCGGCGAAGCGCAGATCCCAGTCCTTCAGGCGTGGCATGGCCACGTACTTGAACCACAGCGGCGGAATGAAGGCGCTGACGGCGCACACGAACAGATTCGGCATCTGCGGCGCGTCCGGGTGCGGCACCAGCTGGTCGAAGCGCAGGTCCGGGTCGATGTGGTGGTCGACGTGGGTGGTGATCTCGTAGCCGATGGTGCGGTCCAGCCAGCCCAGATGATTCCAGGTGTGGTGCAGCCTGGTCGCCGAACCGGGCACCCGCACCAGGCCGTAGTGCTGCAGGTAGTTGAGCGCCTCCAGGAAGAACTTGGCGATCACCTGCGCCCCCAGGGTCAGCAGGCCCGCCAGCAGGCCGCCATACAGACCCACCGCCAGCGGAATCGCCACCAGCAGGGCGACCTCCCAGAACAGGAAGTTGCGCGGCGACCACAGCCCGGCACCGGTCACGTCGCGCCGCTTGCGGGCGGCGGCGAGCAGCTCGTCCACGTTGCGGCGCGTGCAGCGCCACATGAACGGATACACGGTGGTACCCCGCGGCGCGTAGTCGGCGTCGGCGTCGGTATCGAAATGGATGTGGTGCGTGTACAGGTGCGGGATGTCGCGGTGGGCGTCGGCGAAGAAGGCGCACATCACCTTGGCCAGCCCGCGCGAGAACCAGTCCTTGCGGTGCATCAGCTCGTGCGCGATCGGCACGTTCGGGACGGCATTCAGCCACACCAGCGAGCCGACGGCGCCCAGCAGCACGACCGCCTGCGCGGCCAGGCCCTCGACGCCGATGCCGGCGTGCATGCGCCAGGCAAAGGCACCGTACAGGGCCACCATCAACGCCCCGTGCAGGTACAGCGGCACGTCGGCCAGAAGCGGGTAGCGGAAACGACGCGGGCGGTGGTCACGCGGCGACACCTGGGCCACGGCGGCCAGCACGAAGAACGTGCCAAGGCCGGCCAGCATCCACCAGCCGCCGGCCACGAACCCGGCGATGCCGACCAGCACCATCAGCGAACACAGGTAATAACGCAGGTAATCCATCATGGGAACAATCCTTGTAATCGAAACGGCGTACTGCCGACGGAGGCCCGCAACCGGCCGCCCGAGTCCGTCCCTGGACTGCGGACGGCGGCCGGTCACGGAAAAACGTTGAGGCTCTTGCTCAGGAAGATGTTCTGCTGGACGGTGAGCAGGCGCCGGGCGATGCGCAGCTGGCCGTCGACCCGCCGCAGCAGATCCTCGCGGTGGCAATAGAGGGTGTGTTCCTCGTCCTCGTTCATGTTGCGGTACACCACCGAGATGGAATACACGCGGTACTCGTCCGGGTTTTCGGTGTGCTCGACCTCGACGTTGTGCACCAGGTGCGCGGTGCGCGTGCGTGGATCCTCGCTCCAGCAGGTGCCGGTCTCCAGGCGCTTCAGGCGCCGGTCGATGTCGTGCCTGTCGTCGTTGTAATAGGCGCTTTCGAACACGCAGGGCGCGCGCTCGTCGCGGCGAAAGCGCTGCACGCGCGCCGGCATCCAGTAGTGGATGTCGTCGGTCAGCAGGTCCATCCAGGCGCGGTAGTCCTGGCGGTCCTTCAGGCGCGCCTCGCGGTAGTAGAACTGCTGGACTTCATTGAGCAGTTCGAGGGACGGCGGCCGGGCGGCCGCCTGGACGTCCTTGGCGATTGCGTTCATGGCGTGCTCCTCAACGCGTCGGCCGACCGGCGAAACGCGGCGTGTAGCGCTGCGGCACGTCAGCCCAGGTGCGCGCGTTCATCAGGTCGGCCCAGCGCTGGTAGAACAGGCGCTGGTTGGCGTCGTTGACCTGACCGGTGTGGATGATGCCGGGCAGCTGCGGATGCTCGACGCGACGGCTGCGGCCGCAGCCGTAGTGCAGCTTCTCGTGACGGCTGATCCAGCCGGCGTTGGTGCGGGTGTTGCCCTCCCAGTTCTCGCCGTCGTCCATCTCCAGCGTGCCGGCCGGGTTGAAGGTCAAGTTGCAGGCCTTGTTGATGGCCTGCTTGACCGACTGCGGCGCGTCCTTCGGCACCACCGTCCAGATGCGCAGTTCGAGCTTGCGCGGACCGCGCGGCAGCCAGGTGCGGAAGGTGTGGATGCCCGGCAGGAAGGTCATGTTGGGAAAGATCGCCGCCGAAGCGAGCGAGCCGAAGATGCGCGAACGCAGCTCGCCCACGCGCGCCGCCATGTGCGCCTTGCGCTCGGCGTAGTAGTCCAGGACCTCCTGCGAGCCGAGGATGGCGATGTCGCCGAAGCCATCGAGCGAGAATTCCCAGCCGTGCCCGTTGACGCTGGCGTGAAAGGTGTCCTTGGGGTCATACGGCGGAAACGGCCCGCCCATCATGGCCTTGCCGCCGGAGTCGTGGTTCCAGAACGCGTGGTAGGCGTCGCCGATGAAATTCTCGACACCGAACTTCCAGTTGGCGCTGGCGTAGGACTTGATGAGACCCGGCAGGAACTCGATGCCGCCCTCGTCGTTGTCGACAAAGGCATCCAGATACCAGCGGTAGTCGCCCAGGTACTCCTCCAGCGACGGCGCCGTGGCATCGAACGTGGCGAAGATCAGGCCCTTGTAGCTTTCCACCCGGGCCTGGCGGGCACCCCACTGGCGCTTGTCGATGTCGCCGGCGTCGTACGCTTCCTGCTCGCTCGGCAGGCCGGTCAGCTCCCCGGCGGTGTTGAAGGCCCAGCCGTGGTAGTTGCAGGTGAAGCGACGGGCGCTGCCCTCGTCGGCGAAACAGAGTTTGTTGCCGCGGTGCGGACACGCGTTGAGGTACACGTACACCTTGCCGTCGGTGTGGCGGGACACGATCACGCCGTCCTCACCCAGGTACGTGGTCAGGAAATCGCCGTTTTTCGGCAGCTGTGATTCGTGCGCCACGAACTGCCAGCAGCGGGCGAAGATGGCTTCGAGCTCGCGCTCGTAGATGGCCTGGTCCCAGAAGATGCGCCGATCGACCCACCCCTCTTCCAGGTCCATGTAGCGGGAGTAGTCCTGCGGCGGCTGCGTGGCCTCGTACGGTTTCATGGCACCTTCTCCTAGAAGAACACGTTGAGGTTGCTGTCGATGACCACCGGGTGATCGAAGCGAATGTCCCGCGCCACCAGCCGCCAGTGGCCCTGTGTGTCGCGCCAGCGGTCGGTGCGGGCGACGGTCAGGCGCCGCTGCTGGGCGTCGATGCGGCTGCGGTGGATTTCCAGCACCGAGTGCACCACCGCCTCGCCGTCGCCATCGGCGCGGTAGATCTCGACGTTGCTGACGATGCGCCGCACCGCGTTGCGCGGGTCCTCGGCCCACACCAGGCCCGACTCCAGGCGCTGCACGCGCAGCGTCAGGCGGCCCTTGTCGTCGTCGAACACGTAGCCCGGCCCCTCGGCCAGCGCCGCGCTGCGGTCGGCGCGAAAGCGCCGCGACGCGAGCGGCAGGCGGTAGCGCACGTCGTCGGCCAGCAGGGCCAGCCAGTCGGCGTAGCGCTCCTGGTCCAGCAGGCGCGCCTCGCGGTACAGCGCCTGCGTCAATGCCAGGTGCTGCGCGATGGGCAGCATGTCGAGGCCTTCGTCAGCCGACATGAGCCACCTCCTGGTCGCCGGAAAGCGGGTTCAGGTTGTACTCCGGCACCGCGCGCCAGTCGGCGGCCGCCATGTGCTCCTGCCAGCGGCGGTAGAAGTAACGCTGGTTGTGCTCGCTGACCACGCCGACGGCGATGTCGCCGGGCAGGCCCGGGCGGCTGCCGCTGCGGCCCTGCGCCATGTTGGTGTGCACGTCCATCTGGCGCGTGCGCCAGCCACGCGACTGCTCGGTGCAGGCGGCCAGGTTGTCGCCGTCGTCGTTGTCGAACAGGCCGGCGGGGCCAAAGGTCAGCAGCTGGTTGTCCAGGATGCGCTGCTTGATGGCCTCCGGCATGGCCTGCTCGGCCATGGCCCAGGTCCACTGCTCGATGCGTCCCGGCCCCTTGGGGTGGTACACGCGAAACCAGTTCAGACCCGGCAGGAACTGCAGGTTCGGGAAGATGGTGAAGTTCAGCTGCGAGCCCCACAGACGCTCGCCGCGCATGCGGCCGAGGCGCTCGATCACCGTCGGCCGGTTGCTCTCCAGCCAGTGCATGATGTCGCCGTTGTCCGGATAGAAGCTGTAGCCGGACACCCCGTCCAGCGTCGCCAGCAGCGAGTGGCCGTTCAGGCCGGCGATCGACAGCCCGCCTTCCAGGTCGACGCTGGCGTTGCCCACCGTGAAGCCCGAGAAGTCCATGCTCTGCACGGCCTTCATGGCGCCGGCGTGGGCCCAGCCCAGGTGGTAGCCGTCGCCGCACACGTTCTCGACCGGCAGCTTCCAGTTGGTGGGGATTTCCACCTTCTGCGCCTCGCCCAGCAGCACACTGCCGCCGGGCAGGGCGTCCAGCCAGACGTCCAGATACCACTTCATGTCGCCCAGGTAATCGGACAGGCTCGGCGCGTTCCGGTCGAAGCAGCCGAACACCAGGCCCTTGTAGGACTCGACCCGCTCGACCCCGACCAGCCCGAAGCGGGACTTGTCCAGCGCGTTGAAGTAGGCGTCCTTCTCCAGCGGCACGTTCACCAGCGCGCCGTCGGTGCCGAAGGCCCAGCCGTGGTAGTTGCAGGCAAACGCCCGGGCGTTGCCACGATCGGCCCGGCACAGGCGGTTGCCGCGGTGGGTGCAGGTGTTCAGGAAGGCCTTGATCGAACCGTCGTGCTGGCGCACCACCAGCACGTCGTCCTCACCCATGAAGGTGCGCACGAAGTCGCCCGGCTTGGGGATCTGTGATTCATGCACCAGGAACAGCCAGCAGCGGCCGAAGATGCGCTCGAGTTCCTGCTCGTAGACAGCGGGATCGGCATAGATCTGGCGGCGTTGCGCGCTGCCTGCGCCTGTCACGAAACCGGCGTAGTTGGTCATCCCTGACTCCTCCTGCGAAAAAACCGAGCCGCCGCGTCAAAGGCCGCAGTTCGATCATCAACTGGCGAAAGTGTCATTGCACCCGCCATGCCAAGCCGCCGCCATGAAACACAACCGCTCGTTTAATAAGGCTTTTATTCTTTTTCCGTTTCGCAAAATCCGTTCGCGCGGAATGACGTACACGTCACTTTGAACCATAATCCATCGACCATCAGTGACCCTGGCGTCGACCATGCCCAAAGCGAAACCCGCCCCCAACCTGCCCGACATCCGTGACCTGGCCGAGCAGGTGCGCTTCACGCCGGACACCGGCCGCATCTGGGTGCGCGACCAGCGCGGGGTGCTGCTGACCGCCAGCGTCTACGGCGCGCTGCGGCGCGAGCTGATCGACCGCCTGGGGCCGGCCGTGGCGCGCGAACTGCTCTCGCGCATCGGCTACGCCGAGGGTGGACGCGACGCCGACACCGCCCGGCGCCTGCGCCCGAACGTGAGCTACTTCGACGCCTTCGCCGTCGGCCCGCAGGTACACGCCCTGGCCGGCTTCGGCTGGTCGGAGGTGGTGCACCTGCACGCCGACCCGGAAAGCGGCGCCTTCGCCGGTGAATTCCTGGTGCATGACTCGCTGGAAGCGACCACCCACCTCGACGCCTACGGCACCAGCCCGGAACCGGTGTGCTGGATGCAAAGCGGCTACGCCAGCGGCTTCGCCAGCGCCTTCGCCGGCCGGCCGATCCTGATGCGCGAGGTGGAATGCCGCGGCATGGGCGACGAGGCCTGCCGCCTGATCGGCAAGCCGCTCGACGACTGGCTCACCCAGGCGCCGGACACCCGCTATTACCAGCCGGAAGCGTCGGTGAACCGCTTCGCCGATCTCGACGCCGAGGACGACAACGGCGTGGTCGGCATCTCGGCCGGCTTCGGTGCCGCCATGCACCTGCTGCGCAAGGCGGCCGACAGCCGCGCCACGCTGCTGTTCGTCGGCGAGACCGGTGTCGGCAAGGAAGTGTTCGCCCGTCTCGGGCACCGCATGAGCCGCCGCCACGACGGGCCGTTCATCGCCGTCAACTGCGCGGCGCTGCCGGAAACGCTGATCGAGACCGAGCTGTTCGGCGTGGTCAAGGGCGCCTACACCGGCGCCAGCAAGTCACGCGCCGGCCGGTTCGAGCGCGCCGACGGCGGCACGCTGTTCCTGGACGAGGTCACCAGCCTCAGCCTGGCCGCCCAGGGCAAGCTGCTGCGGGTTCTCCAGGAACGCGAGATCGAGCGTGTGGGTGACAACCAGACCCGCCGCGTCGACGTGCGCGTCATGGCGGCCTGCAACGAGGACCTGCGCCAGGCGGTGGACGCCGGGCGCTTTCGCGAGGACCTGTACTTCCGGCTCACCACCTTCCCGGTGCCGATTCCGCCGCTGCGCGAACGGCGCGACGACATCCCGCTGCTGATGGCCTACCTGCTGCGCCGCTTCTGCGCCGTGCACGGCAAGAGCGTGCCGGGCTTCACCGCCCGCGCGGTGGAGGCGCTGTTCGCCTACGACTTCCCCGGCAACATCCGCGAACTGGAGAACCTCATCGAACGGGCCGTGCTGCTGGCCGGCGACGGCGAGGCCATCGACCTGCCCCAGCTGGCCCTGCGCGGCGGCACTCCCCGGCAGCCGGCCTTCGCGCTGGACACCAGCGGTCGTCTCAGCGACGACGGCGCCAGCCTGCGCGAGCAGGCGGCGGCACTGCTGGCCGCCCCTGCCAACGGCCCGCGCTTCGACGCCATCGAGCATGCCCTGCTGGAACAGGCAGTGGCCGACGCCGACGGCAACCTGGCGGCAGCGGCGCGCACCCTGGGCCTCACCCGCCGGCAGGTGCAGCTGCGCCTGGACAGGTACCGCGCGGGAGCTACCGGGACGCGCTAGCACGCCACGCCGCGCCAAGGCCCCAACGCAACCGGTTGTCATCGCCATGCAGCGCTTCCTCGCCCACTCCACGTACATCGACTGCGACGCGCCCGGCATCCGGGCCAGGGCGCGCGAACTGGCCGCCGCCAGCACCGGTGAACTGGACCTGGTCGAACGCTGCTTCGAATTCGTGCGCGACCGGATCAGGCACAGCTGGGATTACCAGCTGAACCCGGTGACCTGCCGGGCATCCGACGTGCTGCGGCATGGCACGGGCTACTGCTACGCCAAGAGCCATCTGCTGGCGGCGCTGCTGCGGGCCAATGGCGTGCCGGCCGGGCTTGTCGGTGAACGACGCGGGCCCGCCAGTACCGCCACCACGGCC
>OBIC01000332.1_pt1 | contig 14706 bp, 14 predicted proteins | sample 1519831 | NCBI WGS metagenome assembly OBIC01 (sample SAMN03019805, study PRJEB22545) | beach sand metagenome | biome: beach; feature: sea beach; material: beach sand | place: USA: Municipal Pensacola Beach, FL | collected 2010-10-20 | depth 40-45 cm m | reverse complement strand
GGACAACTTGCCCGCCCACAAGGTCACCGGCGTCAGGAAAGCCATCGAAAAGGCCTTCTCTAAACTCAAGGCACTGCTCAGAACGGCCGCGACCAGAACCATCCCCGAATTGTAGATGGCAATCAGACAAGCCGGTGAAACAGCGTCTAGCGTCTGGTTCAGGATTCGTCCCTCAGTCGGTCGTTGCTGCTTTCCACGAACGCATCTGTGTCGGCTTGTTGGGCGCGGTGATGTAATGGCAGTCGACTCGCGCTCCTGCGACCATTTCGGGACCGCCAAGACCGGTTTATATGGCGACCAATATCGAGGCTAGCGCGGGACAGGTGAATTATGACAGAGTGAATCATCTACAGTTTACTGGCGAAATCTGTCATCTTTTTTCGATCGGTATAACCGGGGCAACATCCGGCTGGAGGATAAATGCAAGCAGACCAAAAAGTAGTTGAGATACTCAATACGGTTCTTCGCAATGAACTGACGGCGATCAACCAATATTTTCTGCATTCGCGCATGCTCAATAACTGGGGTTTAACGCGGCTCGGGAAAGCTGAATATGATGCATCGATTGATGAAATGCGGCATTCCGACAAGGTGATCGAGCGCATCTTATTCCTCGAAGGCCTACCCAACCTTCAGGATCTCGACAAGTTGATGATCGGCGAGAATTTCAAGGAAGCGCTTGAATGCGACATGAAGCTTGAGATGGCAGCAATCCCTGTCCTGCGCGAGGGTATTGCTCACTGCGAGTCGGTGCGCGACTATGTATCGCGCCAGTTACTTGAAGAAATCCTCGAGAGTGAGGAGGACCATGTCGACTGGCTTGAAACCCAGCTTCAGTTAATTTCCCATATGGGGGAACAAAATTACGCCCAACTTCAATCCCACGCCCCTGAATCGTGAGCCGCCGAAGGGCGGCTGCGGCTGCGGCCTACCTGGCACTGTGAAAGCGGGTTGCTGAAATTTGTTTAATCTGAAGAGGGTGCGGGATTGCTTTGCTTGTCGGTCCGCACCGTGGGATCGCGCGATATCACATCATCGCTCATTTCAGTTCTGGAAGGGGTGAACAGACGACCTTTTGCCTTTGGGCGTTTAGCTGAACAGATCAGTGCGATAATGATTTGCCGGGTGCTCAGATGTTTCCACGCATACATGCGGCAGCTTTATTCAGAGACAGTGAGCGGGGCATTCGCGGGCGTTAACAAAGCCTCCGCCTCCGCCGGGATGGCATCGATAAGTGCCTGTGCGAATGACAGGCACCGCCCACATTGCGGTTCCCCCCCAAGCGCTTGATAAGCCGCGCGAACGCAGCGAATACCTTGCTGGGCAAGCTCCTTGAGATCACCGTCACGGTGCCGGTTGCACAGGCAAATATACATTTGCGCTTCCTCCTGATTTCCAGCGAACCATAGATGCAAATCATTGTCAATCGCATAAGCGGCGGATCCACTTATCGCCTAGCTTTGGTGCTGGCTTGCCGGTGACCGTCATGCGGCTGATGGCTGTCAACCGCTTTCGGGCCGGCCTCGGATCTGCTTTGCGTATTTCAATATGGTCATGAATTTTTCTATTGCAAATGACTCGCAATATCAATATGTTTTTGTCGTGAGGCGGGACAGCTTCTGTCGCGATAGGTGGCATGAGGTGATCCGTCTGAATTTTGGCACCCTCCGGTGCGTATCGATGACGAAATGCAGTGAACAGTGATGGGCGATAGTCACAAGCCGCAGCAAAAGCAGATGCCAGATAAGGGTGAGCAGGCGCAGATAATGCCGCAGACTTACAGCAGCGATCAGATTTTTGCGGGGGCGCGGGAAATTTTCATCGATCACCAGGGGGATCGCTATCGCTTGCAGCGAACCAGCAAGGGAAAACTCATACTGACAAAGTAGATCGGCCGCCCGTATAGCGGGTTGTGCCGAAAAATATCCGTACACAATGTAATTTTATCCCAGCCAGCCACCTACAGGTTCCGCCATCGGCAGCCAGCCAGGATCTTGTTTCAACTCTTCGAGGAGAACAGAGGGCTATATGGCTGGCAGAATATTTACGCGCGATCTGTTTTACGCGGCTGCGGTTGCTGCAATCGGGGTATGCGGCGCAATGTCGATTTCAGCTGGCGCGGCATATGCGCAGGAACCGCGCCCGGACGGCGCGGGTGCAGACAATGCGACACCTCAAGAAGCCGGCGCAGCTTTGCAGGAAAGCGAGACCGGTGCCCTTCCCCTGTCGGTAGGACCAATTGCCGTTTCAGCCACCCGAAATCCGATGCGTGCGCTTGAATATCCCGGCATGGTGACGGTGATTGACCGCGCGAGCATCACGGCCCGGCAGGCAAGCACCGTGGACGATTTTCTGAGTTTTGTGCCGAATGTCGAATTTACCGGCGGACCGCGGCGTACCGGTGAAACCCCTACTATCCGTGGATTTGACGGGCCTGATGTTATTACATTACTGGACGGTGCGCGGCAGAATTTCGGTTCGGCCCATGATGGCCGTTTCTTCATTGACCCCTCCCTGCTCAAGCAGGTCGAGGTGTTGCGTGGCGCGTCTTCCGCGCTCTACGGCAGCGGCGGCACCGGCGGCGTCATCGCTTTTGAAACTGTCGATGCCGCAGATCTCCTGTCGCCGGGCACGCGGTTCGGCGCGCAAATATCCACAGGCTATCAGTCGGTTAATCGTGAACAGCTCGGCACCTTGTCGGTATTTGCAAGCCCGCAACCACATCTTGATCTTGTCGGTAGTGTCACAAAGCGCGATTCGGGGTCGATCGAACTTGGCAATGACCAGGAACTTGATCGCGCCGATGACGATCTGGTGTCGGGAATGGCAAAGGCAGAATACGCCTTTAAAGAATATCACCGGCTTGAGGCCAGTATCGTCGCTTTCGACAATGACGCGCAGGAACCTAATAACGGCCAGGGGCTTGGCGGACCGGACCTTGTTGAAAAGGCGATCAGATCAACCACACTGCGTGGTGCGTATAGTTATCAGAATCCTTCCAACCGGTGGCTGGATTTGGATTTTCTTGCCTATCACACGGCGATAGAGGCCGATGAGTTGCGGCTTGATGCACTGGGCAATGGGCCGGCTGGCGAGTTGCTGAAACGCGATGTCGATACGGTTGGCCTGCGTTTGGATAATCGCACGCGCTTCGCGCCGATGGAGACGATTCAGACCCTTATCACCTATGGGGTGGAAGCTTATCGTGACAAGCAGGACGGTGCGGCAGGGGGCGGTCCGCGCGGTGGGGTTCCCGATGCGGAAGCTGATTTCCTGGGTCTGTTCGCGCAAGCTGAAATCAATATCGCCGAACCCTTCGGAATCATGCCCGGCGATGTCCTGATTATTCCCGGTGTCCGTTATGATGAGTTTGATATCTCAAGTTCGATTGCAACTTCGAACAGCGAAGATAGTATCTCGCCGCGGATCGGTATGAGTTATCTGCCTAATGACTGGCTAGTATTATTCGCGAATTACGGACATGCGTTCCGTGCACCGACATTCGATGAGCTGTTTCTGACTGGCGTGCATTTCCGCATTCCCATCGGCCCGGGCATTACAAACCGCTTCGTTCCCAATCCCAATCTCAAACCACAGGAAACCGAGACGACGGAATTCGGCTTTGCGCTGGAATTCGATGACGTCATACAGACCCAGGACATGTTGCAGTTCAAGGCATCACGTTTCCTGATCGACGGTAATGATTTCATCGACCTAGTGGTAGTTCAGCCTGCGCCATTTATCACCTGCAACCCGTTTATTCCCGGTAACTGCGACGGCACGACCAATTCAGGCAATGTTCCACGCGTGGCGCTTCGCGGGACCGAAGTGGAAGCCTCCTATGAATCGCCCCGTTTGCGGCTTGCTCTTGGTTATTCGACGCTTGATGGCGAAAACCTTGCGACGGGCGCAAAGCTCGGTGTGCTGGCACCTGATCAGTTCACCGCCGATGCGGCATTCAAATGGCATGAAATGGAGTCCATCTTCGGCTGGCGTGTCCTGGCGGCGAATAAATTCGAAAAGGTCAACGCTGTCGCCGATATCCGCGACGGATATGCGGCCCATGATCTCTACGCATCCTGGCAGCCACAGCGGTTTAAGCCGCTGCGCGGTGTTCGCCTGGATCTGGGCGTCGACAACATCTTCGATAAATCCTATTCGCGCGTCTTCACGGATGCGCCGGAAGCCGGACGTAACCTGAAGATAGCGATTGGCTACAATTTGTCATTGTAAGGAAAACCAAGCGGGAGCGCATGAAGATGACCAACAGCATGAGTACGGAGACGAGCAGGACGAATGGAACGCTTGATGCGCGCTGGCGCGCATTGCGGGCGGAACAGTCGTCCATCCGTCAGAAAGACGCCGCTGAAGCGTTAGGCGTTAGTGAGGCTGAGCTGCTGGCGGCACGCCGCGGCGACGGTGTCGAGAGGCTGGCCGGGCCGTGGGGTGAACTGATCAAAAAACTGCCTGACCTTGGCGTTGTCATGGCGCTTACCCGCAATGAAAATGTGGTGCATGAAAAGGTCGGTCAGTACGAAAAAATCTCGATCATGCAGAATATGGGGCTTGTGCTGAACGAGGCGATTGACCTGCGGATATTCCTCAACCATTGGGCGTTCGGTTTTGCGGTGTTTGAACCCACCGACAGTGCCATGCGCCGTAGCCTTCAATTCTTCGATGTTGACGGGCGGGCGGTCCATAAAATCTATCTTCGTGACGACAGCGATATTGCGGCCTATGAGGCTTTGGTTGCAAGCTATCGCTATACGGAACATTGGGAAGCGCTCAACATCCTTCCCGCCATTGTTCCACCTGCCGATCGCCCTGATGCAGCCATCGATCAACCGGCGCTGCGTGACAGGTGGCAGGCGTTGCAGGATGTGCATGACTTTCATGCGATGTTGCAGGATCTGGGCGCCGGCCGCGTCCAGGCATTGCGGTTAATCGGTGAGGATTGGGCATATCGGGTCGAAAACGATAGTTTTCAGCTGGCCTTGAATATGGCGGCAAACGCTGAGTTGCCGATCATGATTTTTGCAGGAAATGCAGGTGTCATACAAATCCATACAGGCCCGGTTCAGCAGCTGAAACGAACCGGTCCCTGGTTCAATGTGCTTGATGCGGACTTCAATCTGCACCTTCGCGAAGACAGGATTGCACAGTCCTGGGTGGTGAAAAAGCCGACAGCCGATGGGATCGTTACCTCGCTTGAGCTCTACGATGAAAACAACAACCAGATTGCATGGATGTTCGGTGCGCGAAAACCCGGACAGCCAGAATTGGAAGCTTGGCGTGCGCTCGTCGGCGCGCTCGCCGATAAACGGTTATCCGTATGATGGCGCGGCAATTTTTCACAGCACAATTGTGTTTTCTGGTGACGGGGTGGCTGTGTGCTGCCTATCCCGCACGGGCCGAGCTTGCCCATATGGCAATGCAGGCGCCGCTTGCCGGCGGAGCTGTCGATACCAGCCGCATCGTCTCCGTCGGCGGCGCAGTGACCGAAATTCTTTATCAGCTCGGGTTTGCGGACCGGATCATTGCTGTTGATTCGACAAGCCTCTACCCCGCCCAAGCACAGGCAAAGCCTGATGTGGGGTATATGCGACAATTGTCGGCGGAGCCTATTTTGGCACTTGAACCGACGCTTGTTCTGGCGATTGAGGATGCTGGCCCTCCGGAAGTGCTGACCCAGCTCAAGCAAGCCGGTGTGTCAGTCATCATGATCGGCGATACACCCGATGCGTCCGGGGTTGCGGAGAAAATCACACAGATTGCCGGTGCAGTCGACGTGCCGGAGCGGGGTATGGCATTGCGTGAACAGGTCGGGCGTGACCTGGAACAAGTGCGGTCGGCCATCGCAAAACGGTCGGCGCGACCGCGTGTGCTGTTTCTGCTTTCAGTGGGGCAAGGCGGTGCACCGATGGCGGCGGGGCGCGATACCTCGGCTGCGGGTATTATCGAATTGGCGGGGGGCATCAATGCCATCGATGCGTTCGAAGGGTTCAAACCGCTGTCGCCAGAGGCGCTGGTCGCGGCGGCACCCGATTTCATTCTGCTGACAAACCGTTCCTTGGCGCTTCTTGGGGGCAAGCAGGGGGTTCGCACGTTACCGGAAATCAGCCTGTCCTCCGGCGTTGCGGAGGAGCGGATCATTGCCATGGATGCGCTGCTGTTGCTTGGTTTCGGACCGCGGATCGCAGAGGCGGCTTCCCAACTGGCTCACCTGCTGCATCCTGAATTGTCACCTGTCTCGGTAATGGGACTTTCTGGCGCAGCCGCTCGATAGGGACGGGAAGCGAGTGATGCCAGGTATGATAATATGAGTGCTGATACCGCTACCGATACCTTGCCGGCCTTCCGTTTTAGGCAAAGCAGGAAGACGCGCCTGCTTTGGGCGTTATGCGTCCTGCTGCTCGTGTCGTTTCTGCTTGCGGTGGGATCGGGTGCGGTTGCCATCGCTCCGCTGCAGGTGTTGAGCATTCTGGCGGCGCAAGTCGGTCTCGAACTGCCCTGGGAATATGCGCGGCGCGAAGAGATCGTGCTGATGGCGATACGCCTGCCGCGCGCGATCCTGGCGATACAGGTCGGGGCGGGGCTTGCCATCTCCGGTGCTGCTTTGCAGGGGCTGTTTCGCAATCCGTTGGCAGATCCCGCATTGATCGGCGTCTCTGCCGGCGCGGCTCTGGCGGCAGTTTCCATGATCGTCTTCGGAAGTCTGATCGCCGCCTCGGTGCGTTTTTTGCCAGGCGCCTATCTTCTGCCGCTCGCCGCATTCGCAGGTGGGCTCGCCGCGACTTGGCTGGTCTATCGGATCGCCAACCGCAATGGCCGGACGGATGTGGCGACCATGCTGCTTGCCGGGGTCGCGGTCAATGCCATTACCACAGCCGCAATCGGGTTGTTGATCTTTGTCAGTACCGATCAACAGTTACGGGATCTGAACTTCTGGTTGCTTGGCGGGCTTGGCGGCAAGACATGGCATGAAATTCTGCCCGCCACCTTTTTCATCACTGTTGCGGCGGGTGCCTTGTCTTTGTTTTCGCGGCACCTCAATGCCTTGTTACTGGGCGAAAGCGAAGCGGTGCATCTTGGTTTCAACATTGAACAGACCAAGCGCATGATTGTCATATTGGTGGCGTTGACGACCGGCGCATCCGTCGCTGTGACCGGCATTATCGGCTTTGTCGGGCTTGTGGTGCCGCATCTGGTGCGGCTTCTGATAGGTCCCGATCATCGGACATTGATGCCCGCTTCCATGTTGCTTGGCGCGGCTATATTGCTGCTTGCGGATCTGGGTGCGCGGACAGTCGTTCTGCCTGCGGAATTGCCGGTCGGTATTTTGACAAGCTGTATCGGGGGCCCCTTTTTCCTTTGGCTGTTACTGCGGCGCCCAGCGGGCGGGGGCTGGTAATGCTGGCGGCTGTGGATATCGATCTTGCGCTGGATGGCCACCGGATCCTCGATTCGGTATCGCTCGGACTACGCGCCGGTGAATTTGTCGCCGTGTTGGGGCCAAACGGGGCGGGAAAGTCGACATTGCTCGCCATCTTGTCCGGGATCCGCAAGCCCGATGCCGGAGACGTAACCCTTGATGGCCGGCCGCTTTTCAGTTGGGCACCACAGGCGCTGGCGCGCAAACGCGCGGTATTGCCGCAATTTTCCGAACTTAATTTTGGCTTTCGCGCGTTGGAAGTCGTGCAGCTTGGTCGCACCCCGCATACCGGCCAAAGCAGCCGTAAACGCGATCTGGATGTCGCTTTTGCCGCACTTGAAGCCACCGAAGCCGCGCATCTGGCCGACCGCATTTACCCCACCTTGTCAGGTGGTGAAAAACAGCGTGTGCAGTTGGCGCGTATCCTCGCGCAACTCGATTTGCCTGCACCGATCGAGAGGTCGCCTGATCGGGCCACAGACCAGGCGCGCTATCTGCTGCTTGATGAACCGATTGCAAGCCTTGATCCCGCGCATCAGCACGCGACACTTAAAATTGCCCGGAACGCAGCGCGTCAGGGGGCGGGCGTCTTGGCGATATTGCATGATTTCAATCTCGCGGCGATGTATGCGGACCGGTTGGTCCTGATGCATCGCGGGCAGGTTGCCGCTATAGGCGATGCCGCGTCGGTATTGACCCCGGCCTTGATCGACACGGTCTTCAATCTTGCGGTGGAAGTGATTACCCATCCGCATCTTGATTGTCCGCATATCGTGCCGGTTTAGCGCGCGCTGCCGCACCAGATGCTTCAGATGATAATGAGTTGCATTGTTATTTAGGAGGTAGTATAGCAAACCCGTTCCGCTGAAACGCCACATCAGGGGCAAGTGATCCCGGTCATAACTACCCGGCTTGCCGCATATGAGGCGAGCGGGATGCAACGGATCAAACGCCACTGCGGGTTATGTCTTCAGGGATATCACCCGAACTCGGTGTTTCTAACAAATTCAAATAGGGGGATGCGGTAACAGCCGCACCCGCCTGAAGTCCAAGCCAGCCACTGACAGCCCGCACCAGCTTAGGCAGCCAGCCAGGACCGTTCAATAAAATGCCACGTGTATGGCGAAGGATGGTTATGGCTAACAAGTCTGTATTTGTGCGGCATGCCGCAATGCTCTGTTTCTCTGTATCGATATGGCCCGCTGTGGCCTATGCTGACCAAGATAATGAAAGCGAGGGTGAAAATCTCGGCCCGGTGGTGGTATCGGCGACGCGAACCGAAACGCCTGCTTCTGAGCTGACGCAGTCAGTCACTGTTGTTACACGCGACGAGCTTGAGAAGCAGAGCCGTATCAGCCGCAATGTCGGCGCGATCCTGGGCAAGACCGTGCCCGGTTTCAGCCCCAGCACGGAAGCATTAACAGACTTCGGGCAAACCCTTCGCGGGCGGAATTTCCTCACGCTTATTGACGGGGTACCGCAATCGACACCGCTGCGCGACGGGCGCCGGTCGTTGAATACAATTGATTCAGGCGCCATCGAACAGATCGAAGTCGTCCGTGGCGGCACGGCGGTCTATGGCTTCGGCGCGACAGGCGGATTGATCAACATGATTTCCCGCCGCCCCGAAGACGGCGCCTTCAACGGCCGCGCGGAAGTCGGGGTCAAATTTTCGACCACCGAGGTTGATGATTCCGAGGAACTGCATGGCAGCATACAGGCATCGGGCCGCCGCGATGCGTTCGACTATCTGGTGAATGCCACCTATGTGCAACGCAACGGCTTTTTTGACGCCGATGGCGACCGCATCCCCGCCGATCCGTTCGGTGTACAAGGTGGTTTGGCCGACACCGATGAATATAATATCCTGGCCAAACTTGGTTATGAGCCCGAGGGCAAGGATCAGCGTCTGGGCGTCACCATCAATCGATTTGAAATCCAACAGGACAGCGATTTCGCGGGTATCGGGGTCGGCAACCCCGCCTTACGAATCAAGACGCCAGCAACCCGTGGTGGCATTAATGTTGCCAAACCCGGCACTGAAAACAGTCTTGTCAATCTCGATTACAGTAACGGTTCGATCATGGGCAGCAGTGTCAAGGCACAGCTTTACTATGGTGATCTGACGACACGCTTTTCCAAATTTCCCGGCTTTAGCCAAGTGGAAATCAACTCCGAAAAACGCGGTGCACGGCTGACGATCGATACGCCCGTTACAATTGGACAGATGTCATTCAACGCCGTTTGGGGGCTTGATTATCTCAACGACAAGACGAAGCAACCTGCACTCGATGGGCCGGACACCACACCCAGGCTTGATCAGGATGCATATGCGGGCTTTCTACAGCTTGAAGTTCCTGTCGGCGACAGGCTGATGCTGCGTGGCGGCGCGCGATATGAGGATATCTCCGTCGATGTCGATGATGTCGTTAACGACAATGCGATCTTTGTGCGTGGCGGTACGCTTGACTTCGACGAGCTATTGCTGAACGGCAGTGCAATCCTGTTCGTCACGGATTCCATTGAATTATTCGGTGGTGCATCGCAGGGGTTCTCTCTCGCCGATCTGGGGCGCTCCATTGCCAGCACTCTGGCGACGAATGTCTCCGTGCTGCAATCGGAAGTGCAGACCGTTGATAATTATGAGCTTGGTGTTCGGGTGATGCGGCCCAGTTGGGACGCGTCCCTTGCCGGCTTCTTGAGCGAATCCGACAATGGCACAACCTTCAATCAGGCACTGGTGATCGTGAAACAGCCTGAGCGCATTCACGGGTTGGAACTGTCGGCCAACGCGACGCCGTGGGCCAGGACAAAATTTGGCGGTAGCTTCGCCTGGCTCGATGGGGAGGTCGATCTCAATGGCGATGGCGATTACGAGGAAGACCTGCCCACCACCCGTATTCCGCCCGTAAAAATAAGCGGGTATGCGGATTATAGCCCGCGCGAGAATATCGTTACGCGTTTGCAGGGCCTCTATTCGGGTGAACGCAATCCTGTCAGCACGCAGTTCGGCAATGGCGAAGTCGATTCCTATGTCATTTTCGATTTCTATGCGAGCGTTACCACCCGGTTCGGCATCTTTGACCTCGGCGTGCAAAACCTTCTCAACAAGGATTATTTCCCGGTTCTGAGTCAGGCCGGCGCCTTGCCCTTCGGCTATTCGACAGGGCCGGGCCGGACGGTGTCGCTGACTTATGGAATCCGCTGGTAACGGTCAGGACAGGGTAAGATGGCGCCTGCTGCGATAAAAAAATGGTTTCTCGTACATAAGTGGACAAGCCTTGTCAGCATGGTGTTCCTGCTGATGCTGTGCGTGACAGGGTTGCCGCTTATCTTTTATCACGAGATCGACCATGCGCTGGGCTATTCGATTGATGCGCCCGATGTCGCGGATCCCGCACAACGCGCAAATATCGATGATATCGTCCGCGACGCGGCCTCACGCCGGCCTGATGACAAGGTGCAGTATCTGGTCGGGAACGCCGATGAACCCGAATTGTGGTTTGTCCGGATGGGTGCGGATATCAATGCCCTGGAAGCTTCCGCATTCTACATCTATGACGCGCGGACCGGCGATTTCCTGCATGACTATCCGCTTGGCCAAGGGGTGATGAATATCGTCTTCCGTTTGCATTACGATATGTTTGCAGGGATCGCAGGCACACTTTTCCTTGGCCTGATGGGGCTTGTCTTCGTTGCTTCGCTCATTTCGGGCATTGTGCTTTACGGCCCATATATGCGGAAACTGCGCTTTGGTGATATCCGCCGGTTGCGCAGCAAGCGGATTAAATGGCTCGATATCCACAACTTCACCGGCGTTGTCACTTTTGTCTGGCTGTTTGTGGTTGCCCTGACCGGAGTGATCAATACGCTTTCCATCCCGATTTTCGGCCAGTGGCAAGCCAGTCAGCTTGCCGAAATGGTCGCGGCGCAGCCCGAACGCCCTATCGACCCGGCGGCAGAAGTTTCGGCCGATGCTGCGTTGCGTGCCGTACAGGCAGTGACTCCGGGGCAACATTTGGGCTTCATGGCATTTCCCGGCAACCATTTCGCCAGCCCAACCCATTTCACGGCCTTTATGCAGGGCGCTGAATCCTGGCAGTCGAAGCTTTTGCAGCCTTATCTGATTGATGCATATAGCGCGGAAATCGTCGCACATCGGGAATTACCCTGGTATGTCAATGCGCTTCTCCTCTCCCAACCGCTGCACTTTGGTGATTATGGCGGTATGCCGTTGAAAGTTCTGTGGGCGTTGCTCGACAGTGTTGCAATCCTTGTGCTGATCAGCGGCATCTATCTGTGGCTAAAGCGCCGCCATATCTCGTTTGAGGACTGGTTCGCCGCCGCGCGCGAAGACGGCAATGCAGCCCAGGCCGAACTGCCCGCCAACCACCTTGCAGGGGGGTCATGATGCGCCGGGGCGGAGTGCAGCCGAGGGTTTGGCTGATGCCGGTTTTTATCGGGCTCGCTTCGGCGGTGGGACTGGTCACCGCATTGCTGGATAACGGTGTGGGAGAAGTTTTTTCCTGGATCGCTCTTGGCCTGCCTGTCGTCCTGTCATTCTGGTATCTCGCGGGACTTAATATAGCCTGCGTTCCGGGGCGTTCTGGCCAACCGAAATCGCAAACACACAAGGCCACCGGCTAGCCATGCCGGTTCGCGCTGTTCGCTGCGCGGCGCACAGATTTCAGACAGGGGATATTCAGTATGGAAGACAGATATGAGGCGGGGGACGGGATGAGCCTTGCGGCAAGCCCCGTGACAGATAGGGTGAGTGAGGGGCTGACCGCAAACCCAGGCCCGATGTTCGCTGAATTGGTTGATCTGCTCTCTGTGGGTGGTCCGGTTGTCGCGATCTTGTGTGTGCTGTCTTTTTTTGCGGCCATGATCGGCATCGCCAAGCTCATGCAATTTCATTCCGTCAAGCTCGGGAGCCGGGCAACCGCACGACAGGCCATGCAATTATGGATGCAAGGCAATATCCGTGCGGCAAGCCGGCTCGCGGGGCAGTCGTCCAATCCATTGGCGCAGGCGCTTGCGCATGCCATGCATGGCCTTGAGCGCGGGGTGCCTGAGCCACGGCTCAAGGAGGCGGTGGCGGGATATTGTAATGATGCGCTTGCCCATTTGCGTGGCTGGTTCCGCCCGCTTGAGGTAATTGCCGCGCTGTCCCCTTTGTTGGGTCTGTTCGGGACCGTGCTGGGGATGATCGAGGCTTTTCAGCAACTTGAAAAAGCGGGAAACCAGGTCAATCCGGCAATTCTGTCGGGCGGCATTTGGGAGGCTTTGCTGACCACCGCCGTCGGGCTCGCGGTCGCCATTCCTGTGGTTGCGCTATTGAACTGGCTTGAAAGCCGGGTCGACGGGCTTGAGCAGGCAATGGAGAGTTATCTCACCCGTCTGTTTACGGATGAGTTGGCGCTTGATGCGGAACAACCCGAAAGCGTTGGAGAGGCAAATGACCATTTCACTTACAGCGAACCTGCAATCGCCGCCGGCGAGTAGGATCGGCGCAACAAATCGCGCGCGGCGGCCGCTCATCAGTCTGACACCGCTGATCGATGTGGTTTTCATCCTGCTTGTCTTTTTCATGTTGGCCTCCTCATTCCTGCAATGGCGTGTGATCGATATCAATGTGCCGGGTTCGGGCGGCCCGGTCATGGATGATCTGCAAAAAGTTCGTATCGATATTTACCCTGATGCGTTGCAGCTCGGCGCGCATCGCGTCGCGCCTGATGAAATTGTGGGCCTTATCGGCAGGCTATATGGGGACGGGTCGGATATCGCGGTGGCGTTGCGGTCGATGCCCGATACCCATGTGCAGGCGATCGTGACGACGCTTGATCATCTCGCCGAGGGCGGGATCACCAATGTCACCCTCTTGGCGGCGGAAGCGGAGTAGCAAAATGCCTGTCTCCCCACGCCGGTCTGATGACGGGGATAGCCGCATCCTGCCGCTGATCAATATTGTTTTCCTGCTGCTGATATTTTTTCTCGTGACAGGCGCGTTGAGCGCGGCTGACCCCTTCCCGACCACGCCGCCCCGCTCAATCGCCCATACAGAGGCGGACGGGGAGGCCATCGTCATATTGCTTGGGGCATCGGGCCAAATCGCCCTCGATGGAGCGATTATCGAAGAGGCGGTTCTGCGGGAGGCGATTGGCAACCATATGGCGGCCAACACACCGCCTGCAGTACACCTCAAATCCGATGCCCGGGTCAGTGGCGTGAAACTTGTCGGCTTGCTCGATCTGCTGCGCGAGGCCGGGGTCGAACGGCTCAGGCTCTTGACGGTCCGGGGGTAGGAGACCGGCTTATGCGCAAAATACCTTTGCGTTGGCGGTGGGCGGCATTTCTGGCTGCGGGACTGCACCTTGTTCCTTTGGCCATGATCATCTGGCAACCGGTGGAGATAAACGGGGCGCAGCTGCCGGGTAATGCGGGCATCGCCGTGGCGCTCGCACCCGCGGGCCGGACCCCTGGCGATCCTGATCCGCAACCCGAAACCGAACAGGCAAACGCGCCTGCCACAGCGAGCGAGGCGGATCCCGCGCCCGAAAACACAGAAGCCGAAATCGCCGAGATACCCGACCAGCCGCAACCGGACCCGCCAGTTACCACGCCGTCAGTCAAACCGTCCAAACCTGTCACGAAAGCCGCCAAGCCACCGGCAAACAAGCCTCACCAACCGATCGCTGAACAGGCTGATAACGCTCCCGCGCCTGCGACACAACTATCGGGCGCGGCAGGCAATTCGGGAGATCGCGATAGTGATGAGACGGGCAATGTGGCGGCGGACCCCTCCGACAGCGGTGGTGGCGATCCCGGTGTCAAGGCCGACTATATGGCGGTGCTGCGGGCCTGGCTTGAAACGCACAAAAAATATCCAAGACGCGCACAAATGCGCCGGCAGGAGGGTACCGCCCTGCTTTTTTTCATCGTCGATGAAAACGGAAAAGTGATCGAGTTCAAGCTACGCCAAAGCTCGGGCTACGCCGCTCTCGACCACGAGGTGACCGAGATGTTGAAACGCGCCGAGCCTCTACCCCGTATTCCCCCCGAAATGCAAAAGGCACAACTCTCCCTGCTGGTCCCGGTCCAGTTCTATCTCAGATAGGAAGCACTCGTTCCCGGCGTTGTTTGGACCTTTCGCGGGATTGTTGCGCTCGTTTGTTTGGTATTTTGCCCCAAAGGCAAGACATCATGGCACAGCAACCAACCCCGTAGTCCTGCGCCGAAGCCGTTATCCATCGTCAGTGGCAATCGGAGACTTC
>OBIC01000331.1_pt1 | contig 14763 bp, 12 predicted proteins | sample 1519831 | NCBI WGS metagenome assembly OBIC01 (sample SAMN03019805, study PRJEB22545) | beach sand metagenome | biome: beach; feature: sea beach; material: beach sand | place: USA: Municipal Pensacola Beach, FL | collected 2010-10-20 | depth 40-45 cm m | reverse complement strand
GATCAGGATTGGGCATGGTGGTTCCGAGACGGGTTGTAGATGAACCCCCGCCGCCTCGCCGGGCAGGGGTTCAGGGTCGGTGCGGGCCTTGCGGATTTTCCTGGCGATCAGGTCGGCATCGTCCGACAAATTGATCCGCGCCAGATCGGACGGGTCCGACTTGCTCATTTTCTTGCTGCCGTCTTTCAGCGACATGATCCGCGCGCCTTCCGCCTGCAACAGCGGCTGGGGCAGGGGAAAGAAATCGGGCACATTGAAATCATTGTTGAATTTCTGGGCGATATCGCGTGCGAGCTCCAGATGCTGTGTCTGATCTTCGCCGATCGGCACATGCGTGGCGCGATAGGCCAGAATGTCCGCCGCCATCAGATTGGGATAGGCATAAAGCCCGACGCTTGCCTTTTCGCGGTTCTTGCCGGCCTTGTCCTTGAATTGCGTCATCCGGTTGAGCCAGCCAAGCCGCGCCACGCAGTTGAATATCCAGGCAAGCTCTGCATGCGCGGATACCTGGCTTTGATTGAAGATGATCTGCTTTTCAGGGTCGATGCCCGCGGCGATAAAGGCGGCGGCGACTTCCAATGTCGCGGCGCGCAGTTCAGCGGGCTCCTGCCAGACGGTCACCGCATGCAGATCGACGACGCAGTAAAGACAGTCATACGATTCCTGCAACCGCACGAAATTGCGGATCGCGCCAAGATAGTTGCCAAGATGCAGATTGCCGGTGGGCTGAACCCCGGAGAATACCAGGGGGGAATGGGCGCTCATAACTAACTCCTGATCGCTTTGGACACGGCCCTTCTGTGATTTTTTCACTGATTTTTCTTCACTGATTTTTTCACTGGTTTTTATTGCGGGCGGTGCGGTTATCGCCCGCGCGGCGGGGTCGGTCAAGCTGTCCCTTACGCACCGCTCAGCCGCGCCGGAATGCCTTGCGCAGATCCGCAAGTGTCAGCCCGCCGCTCAATATCGCGCAGGCGAAATAGACCGCGCCGCCGCCACTCACAAGCAGGGCCAGGGCGGCGATACGGATTGCTTCCATGCTATTGCCAAGCCATGGGGCCAGCAGCCAGTTCCCCGCCCATAGCGCCGCTCCCAGGCCGATCGCCGAGCCCAGGATGCGTGGCAGGCGGGTTTTGTTGCGCTGATCGAGCCGGATTTGCCCGTTGCGCCGAAGACGCTGCGCAAGCAGGGCGGCGTTCAGCCAGGCGGCGGCCGAGGTGGCCAGCGCGATACCGACAAAGCCGAGCACAAAAAACAGGGCAATCGACAGGGCGATATTGAGCGCCACCCCCGCAGTTGCGAATTTGAGCGGGGTGAGCGTGTCCTCGCGTGCAAAATAGGCCGGCGTCAGCAGCTTGATCGCGATATAGCCGGGCAGCCCGATGGCAAAGGCCGCCACCGCCATTGCGGTCGCATTTGCGTCCTGGGCACTGAATGCTCCGCGTGTGAACAGAATATCGACGATGGTGCCCGGAATGACGAGCAGCGCGACGGTTGCCGGCAGGCAGAGCAGCATGGCGAATTCGATGGCGCGGTTCTGGCTGTCATGGGCGCCCGCCCCATCGCCCGCGCGCAGCCGGCGCGACAGATCCGGCAGCAACACGATGCCGATTGCCGTGCCCACCACGCCGAGCGGCAATTGATAAAGCCTGTCCGCGTAATAAAGGTATGAGATGGCGCTGTCCTGCAGGGAGGCGATGATATTACCGATGAACAAATTGAGCTGTGCGATGCCGCCGGCGATCGCACCGGGCACGGCCAGCACGAGCATCCTTTTGACATCCTCGCTCAAACGCGGCAGCGGCAGCCGCAGCCGGATACCCCTCCGATGCGCCGCATAGGCCAGCAGCAGAAATTGCGCGACCCCGGCAACCGCGACCGAGAATGACAGGGTTTGCCCCGCTGCACCCCGGATCGGAATGATCAACGCAAGCGCGACAATGAGGATGATATTGAGCAGCACCGGCGCGAAAGCGGGCACCGCGAATTTGTACAGCGAATTCAGTATGCCGCCATAAAGCGCGACAAGCGACACGAACAGCAGATAGGGAAACATGATGCGCGCAAACAGGATGCTGTCGGCGAACTTGTCCGGATCGTCGGCAAAGCCCGGGGCGAGCGCGCGCATGATCCAGGGCATGCCAAGCTGCGCCAGAACCGTCAGGATGACGAGCGTGAGCAGCAGCACCGACAGGACCCGTTCAGCGAACAGCCGGGCCGCGACTTCGCCCCGGCTTTCAAGCCTGCCCGAAAAAAGCGGGATGAAGGCTGCGTTGAATGCCCCTTCGGCAAACAGCCGGCGGAACAGATTGGGCAGTTTGAAAGCCACGAAAAAAGCATCCGCCACCGGCCCCGCGCCCACCATGGCGGCCATCAATATGTCGCGCACGAAACCCAGCACGCGGCTGAGCATCGTGGCCGCACCCACCGTCATGGCCGATCTCAGTAAGGACATGATGTCTGTTACGCTGAAATCAGCAGGATGGGAAGCGGCAAGCGCGCGTAATTTTGTGCCGACAAGCGGCCGGGGATATGGCAGGCTTTGCTGCATCGATAATCAATAAGCAAAAACGCTGGCGCATGCGGGCAGGTCCTGGCGGCGCGTGCGGAAAGCAGTGAGGGGAGGAAGGGAATATGTCGAATTTGCCGTTCAAGCCATTGCAGTTTGGCGACATCACCATCGATCGGTGCGTGGAATCGGAAGGCGATTTCTTCCCCGCCGCGATGTTTTTTCCCGATTCGACCGAAGCGATGATCGATGCGCAGCGCGACTGGCTGGAGCCGCATTTCATGAAGCCCAAATCAATCGGCGGCGGCATGCTGGGCGGGATCTTCACCTATGTGATCCGCACCGACCGGCACACCATCCTTGTCGATACCTGCGTTGGCAACGACAAAGAGCGGACGATGACGCCGAACTGGCATATGAAGCAGACCGGCTGGCTCGACGATCTGCGGGCCATGGGGGTTGCGCCCGAATCGGTTGATTTTGTGATGTGCACCCATCTGCATGTCGATCATGTGGGCTGGAATACGCAGCTTGTGGATGGTCGCTGGGTGCCGACATTTCCCAATGCGCGCTACATCTTTCACAAGACCGAATATGAGGCCTGGGAGAAATCGCAGGATAATCCGGCGATGGATGGCTGTTTCAAGGACAGTGTGCTGCCGGTTGTCGAGGCGGGCAATGCGGATCTTGTGACAAGCGATTATGCGGTGAATGACGCGATCTGGCTTGAGCCGAGCCCGGGCCACACGCCGGGCCATGTGTGCATCAATCTCAAGGGCGGCGGCAAGCATGCCCTGTTCACCGGCGACAGTTTTCACCATCCCTTGCAGGTCGCTTATCCCGAATGGTCGAGCGCCTTTTGTTCCGACAAGCAGATGTCGGCCGATACGCGGCACAGGATCGTTGAGAAATTATGCGACACCGACAGCTATATGATGGCGGCGCATTTCGCGGCCCCCACCGCCGGCCGCGTCGTCGCCAATGGCGATCGCTGCAAATTGCAGGTGGATGAATAGGGCAGGCGCGTTCCGGTTCAGGGTTGACCGGGCCAGGCTGTCCGGAGCGGACCTACGGTTCCAGATCGGTGGCGGCCAGACGGATATGCGAAGCGGCGTTGTTGCTGGTGGCGGCGTTTTCAGCCGATAGCGGTGCCAGGCTGAGATTGCACTTGTTGTTGGTGTGACCGCGTTCCTTGGCGTTGTACATTGCCTTGTCCGCCTCGCCGACAAATGAATCGAGGTCGAAGAATTCCTTCGGCCCGGTCTGCGCTATCCCGATGGAGAAACGTACGCTTGAATCGATGAATTGCGGTGCGTGGCTGATCATTCTGCGTGCGAATATCTGTGCCTCGTCGATCGTGGTTGCCGGCAGGATGATGCAGAACTCATCGCCCCCGTAGCGGCAGGCGATGTCGTTTGTGCGGATCTGGCTGAGTGTCAATTTGCCGACCATTCCAAGTATTTTATCACCATGTTTATGGCCTTTGCTGTCATTGATTTCCTTGAACCTGTCAATGTCGAAATAGATCAGGGAAATCGCACGTGCGTTGCGCTGCGCTTCCGCCAGGCAGCGGCGCAGATGTTCGTGAAAGGCGTGGTGATTGGCAAGTCCCGTCAGTGTGTCCTGGCGCGACATTTGTTCAAGCTCTTCGGTTCTTTTCGCGACTTCACTCTCAAGGCTTGAAGCGTAATTCTCGACTTGCTGCTTGCTGATATGTACTTCATTCAGCATGCTTGCGATATAGGTGTCGAAGACAAGATGAATGTCGAACAGGAAAATATTCTGAACTGCTTCAAGTCTTTTCTTTTGATCGAGGTTTTTTGACGGGTCTTCCGGTATCGCAGCAATATATGGTGCCAGTGTTGCCTGAAGCTGGGCAATCGCTGAGATATATAGTTTTGGTGAAACGCCAATGTTCTTGTGGACTTTGCCAATCCGCAATCGCTTGTTCACATAGTCGGCGTCATAATAGCCTTCGAACAGTTCAAGTAGATAGCCGCGCATAGCTTGCGACAGACGCATCAATGTTTCCGCGTCGCCAATCAACAACTCGACTTCCGGGATACTGGTCTGGCGTTCGTAGAACTTTTGTACGATTTCATCAATTTTCGGGTGAATAAACCGGCGACAATCGCTTAGCGTCTCAATACACTGCTCAGTAATACCGAAAAGCGTTTTCCGTTCGGTAATCTCGCGGTCAGTGATTTTGAGCTGTCCCGCCAGCGTCTGCCGTGTCATCTGCATCTTCTTTGTGTCCTCTTGCAACTCTCCGCGAGACGCGCGAAGTGGCAACACTTAATGCGACTTTAGGGTTGTTGAATTCTACTTTTAAGAGCATTTTCTGTCCGAAATTTAAAGAATGGCTTAACGTGAAATATTTGCGGCCCGTGTGGCCGGAATAGGCAGACAGAAGCCATGGGGACGGCTTCTGTCTGTTGGCTTGTTTCGACATATTTCCCTGTGCCGCGCGGTCTATGCGGCGGAACGGAGGTTGTTGACCACCCGGCTGACGGTGGTGCGCAGGGATTCAGACTGCTCAAACAGGGTATCGCCCAGCGCTGTAACCCGGTTGACCGATTCACCTGTCTGCGCGGTCTTGCCCGACACGGTCTGCACATTTTCGGCAACCCGCTGGGTGCCCATGGAAGCATCCTGAATATTGCGCGCGATTTCCCGGGTGGCTGCGGATTGTTCATCCACCGCGCCGCGGACCGAAATCGATACTTCGCTGACCTGGCGCAGCGCCTCCACAATCTTGGTCGAGGCCTCGACGGTTTGTGCGATCACCGCGCGCATGCCGTTGACCTGGGTCGAGATCTCGTCTGTCGCTTTCGCGGTCTGGTCAGCCAGCGCCTTGACCTCATTCGCTACAACCGCAAAGCCCTTGCCCGCCTCGCCGGCCCGCGCCGCCTCGATCGTGGCGTTGAGCGCGAGCAGGTTGGTTTGCGAGGCGACCTCGTTAATGAGCGCCACCACATCGCCGATGCGTTCGGCGCTGCGCGACAACTCCTCGACCGTCGCGCTTGTCTCGCCGGCATGGCCGACCGCCTGTTCGGTGACCTCGTTTGACAGCACAACCTGGCGGCTGATCTCCTCGATCGAGACAGAGAGCTCTTCGGAGGCGGAAGCCACCGCCTGAATATTGGCCGAGGCTTCGGAGGTCGCGCCATTTGCCGCAGACGCCTGATTATTCGTCTCGGTCGCGATGTTGGTCATCAGATCGGTTTCATTGCGCATCCGCCCCATGGCATCGCCCAGCGCATCGGCAACCTCCATGACGCTACGCTCAAGCTCCTCGGCGAGTTCGGACATTGTCTCACGCCGCTGCGCCTCGGCTTTTTGCTGCATTGCTTCCTGCTCTTCGCGCATCGCGGCGATCCGCGCGATATTGTCCTTGAACACCTGCAGGGACGTGACGATCGCGCCAAGCTCGTCGCGCCGGGCCAGCCGGTCGATATCCACCGCGTCGGCATTCTCGCCCTTGGCCAGGGTCAGGGTGGCATCGGCAATATGGGAGATCGAGCGTGTCGTGCCGATTGCAACGGTAAATGCAACCGCCGCGCTGATCGCCAATCCGACCCCTGCGACCACAAGCAGCAATAATACGGTTGTGCTGGCATCGGCGGCGGCGCGTTGGGCGCTGTCTTGCGAATCCGTCACCACACCGGCCACCATTTCGTCGATGATACCGATCATGTTCCTGTAATTTTCGTCAAACGGGGCAACGAAGGAAACAGCGCTCGCAAAATCGATTTCAAGCATCGAGGCGACCCAGTCGATCGCGCCCTTATATTTGGCCAATTCCTCCTTGACCGCACTTGTCTGGGACAATTGCGCCTCTGTCGCCAATTCCGTTTCGAATCTGGCGAGTTTTTCGATCACGCCATCGATGCGTTGCGACAGCCCGGTGATTTCCTCAACGGTCTTGGCGGCATCAGCCTCACCAGCCGATTGAAAGACCATCACGCGAAACAATGTCCCGTTGATATCGCGCACCTCGGCGGCAATACCGTCAAGCTGCTTGATGGCGCCGAAATCCTGATCGACAATTTCCTGTGTCAACGCCACCTGCCCGGTCAATGCGTTGCGCGCAAACAGGGATAATCCGCAGATTACGGCGACTGCCACGGCCGCGGGCAGCCCGATTTTCAAGTAAAATGGCCAGTTGGATAACGACCAGATTCGCTGCAACATATTTCGCCTCTTGCATTGCGCGTTACTATTTTGTCCCATCTGGCGGAGACGATACGCCAATAACAATTATTAATTAGTTACTGTGTTCCATTTTTTATATAGATATTCACTATGGTTAAATTTATCTGGGATTGATTTACTTTTACTGGCCTTGGTTGGCTGGATATTCCCGTTTCCGTTATGTGCGCCCATAAAAAAGCCCCGCTTTCGGCGAAAGCGGGGCCTTTTATGGCGTATGTGATCTTGTCGCGTTACCGCATGCAGATCAGAAATCGGCGCTCAAGGTCAACAGCACGCGGCGTTCGACTTTCTGTGCCGCATTCTGCCGCTGTTCGTCGGTGATAAAGTCCTGCCCCTGGAGTGCGAGGGTCAACTGATCATCGATCTTGTAGGCCGCCCGGCCGCTGACGGTGATGTAGTCGCCAACCGGTTCCAGGAAATTGACCGGGGGCGCCGCCTGATTGCGCAACCGGTCGGAGCTGCTGACATAGCTGCCGAACAGATCAAGTTCCCACTTGTCCCTGGCATAACCGATCTGCGCATTCACCGTATGCTCGGGATTGGTATCCTCGAACTCCTTGGCAACGACGATCGCGCCGGCCGCATTGCGGTTGCGCAGGCTGTCATCGATCGTTTCGAAGGTGTAATCCGCGCGCCAGTTCCAGTGCTGATTGATCCGGCCCGAGAAACCAAGCTCCAGACCCCATAACTCCGAATCGCCGATATTGTCTGCAACCACTGCGACGCCGGCGGGGGAAACGACGGTGTTGACCGCGACACCCTTCACATCTTCCGATTCCTGATAGAAGATTGCCGAGCGGAATTTGCCGTTAATCGCAGTGACCGGGCGTTCCCAGGCGGCTTCATAATTGGTCACCACCGTGGAGTCGATAAACGGACTGCCGCCAAGGGTAACGGGACCGCTTACGATCTGAAAACCGAAATCGATCAGGCTTGGTGCGCCAATGCCGCGGGCATAGCTCAGGCGGATCGTATTTGTGTCATCGGGTTTCCAGACAAGGCCACTATTGACACTGACTTCCAGCAGATCCGCATCATACTGGCTGTTTGTGAACGGTATGGCCGCCAAGGTGCCGCCTTCGCGATCGAGTTTCAGATTGTCGACGCGTACTGCATTGGTCAGGCTGAACTTCTCGTTGATCGGCCAGTTCCACATGCCGCCCAGCGAGAAGACGTCGAATGACACCTCACCGCCCGCGCCACCCGATGTATCCATGGCGTTATGCCGATATTCCGCCGACAGCCGCATATTATGCTTGCTGCCGATCTTGAACACGTTCTGCAGTTTTGCCACCGTCACCTGATTGTCGATCTGCAAACCGATGCTCGGGATCGTCAGATCCAGAATGTTCGTGTAGAGATCGGCTTCGACCCGGCCAATGCCGGTGTCAGACAGCAATTTCACGCGGCCCGATTGGGTTGCGTAATCCATTGCTGTAAGGCGCATGGTTGGCAGTAAATCGACCGTATCAAGTGAACTGCTTGTCAGCTCTACGCCGAGCTGCGATTTATCCGTTAGCTGAATAAGGCTGTCGACCGATAGTGAGCGGCGCTCGTGATCGACAAGCCCTGCAAGCTCGGCGGCCGGTGCGTTGTCAAAATGATCCGCATCCGCAATGCCACCCGACACACGCACGCCGATTTTGTCATTCAGTTTGAAGCTGCCAACGAAACTGCCTTGCTGATTGGCCTGGGTGCCGCCGGTCGCGCTGGCCCGATCGACATCGTCAAGCAGTGGATTATAGGTCACGATATTGACCACACCGCCAACGGCGTTGAACCCGAACAGCGCGGTATTGGGGCCTTTCACGATCTCGATCTGGCGGATTTCATTCAACTCGACCGGGATCGAGTTCCAGGAAACCAGACCGAAATGGTCGAGATAGACCTGCCGTCCATTGACAAGTACGAGCAGCCGGTTGGTGCCGCCCTGGTTGTAGCCGCGCACAGAGACATCCGCTGAACCGAGGCTGTGCTGCCACACTTCCACACCGCCACGATATTTCAACACGCCCGACAGATCACTTGCGGCGGAGCGGCGAATTTCATCAGCGGTGATGATTTCCATCGTAACCGGTACTTCGGTGGCGCGTTGCGGCACGCCGATTGCACTTGTGGTCACCGGCTCGCCAAACAGCATTTCAAGCGAGCCGTAATCCATGCTTTGCGCGCTGGCGTTATGAGCGGTCATCAGTGCCGCGACGGCTGTTGCCGTGCCTAAGATTTTACGTTTCTTGTTAGTCATGTCATCCATCCTGATTATCGGCAATGTCGTGACGTGTGATGCGTTCTGTCCGACATGCGGAATTTGAAAGCGTGCCGTGTTGCGGCTAAAGCTCGGTGATCATCATCCGGAAAGCGGAATCGAAGGTGATATTGAGCGCCGATGCGGCGCTGCCATTCACGATGATCTCGACTTTCGGGCTTGAGGCCACGAACATCGCGCATTTGCCCGAATTCACGCAGCCGCGGTCGTCGGTAATCGTGACCAGCCCGTTCGATTGCGATGCGCCCTGGATTGCCCCGTGATGCGCATCTGTGCCGGTTGTCACGAATATCGCGCCGGTTCCGGCAACCTTGCCCAGGTCGCTGACCGGAACCATAACCGGATTTAACGTGAGGGCGCCTGCCTTGAAGCCGCCAGCCAGGACATTTTGTGCCGCCTGCGCGTCAGCCATCGAGGCCGCGTTGCCCGGATCATGCACAATGGCAATATCAACTGTGCCTTTTGGGCCATTTTGGACAAAGCTCAAGGCCCGCGCGATCACCTGAAAGTCTTTCTGGGTGACTTCGGCCTGTGCTGCCAGAGGGAAGGTGGCAAGTAGTACGGGCATCGCCAGCAATGCCGCACGCCACCTTGTTCCGATTGGTTTTTTCGTCATGTATGCGTTCTCCCGCGAATATGGGAAGAGCAAATAGATAAAACTAATTAATCAACTACTAATCAGCTCTAACTAGTTTTCTGCCCATATTGAGTGGCTGAATCCGAAAATTGTTATGCTGATTACCGGCATGGCGGCTGGTTCACGCCCCCGACACCATGCAAACGCGTATAATCAGGCAAAAATACACGCTACAATAGGTATTAATGTCACTAATAAAACCTTAACGGTAAATGCCTGTGTTTTAGTATCGGAAAAGAACAGCGCAGATATTCTTCAATCCTGGCGGGATTAAGTTCTGATTGTTGCAGAATGGTCACAGCCGGATTGGTTGGGTCTTGCGCGTTCGGGCTTTCCGGTGCGCATCGATTCGCCCGCATTCAGCGGCGATGAAGCAATCACTGAAGTCTGGATTGATTATGGTCTTGTCAGATCGCAGCGTAAGGCGTGGCGTAATATATACGCACTAATGGGATATATACGTATTAATGGGAAATCCGGCCCGGCGGACTGGCCGGCCTAGACGTGCTGCCCGCCATTGATATGCAATTCGGACCCTGTGACATAGCTTGCCTGTTCCGAACACAGGAAATAGATCGCTTTGGCGACCTCTTCGGGCGCGCCAAGCCGACGCAGTGGAATATCCTCAATCAATTCTTCTGTGCCCGGCGACAGGATCGCGGTTTCGATTTCACCGGGCGAGATGGCATTGACGCGGACGCCAAGCGGCCCGAAATCCGCCGCCATTTCCCGCGTCAGGGCGGCAAGCGCTGCCTTTGATGTTGCATAGGCCGCACCTGCAAACGGATGTACCCGGCCGCCGGCGATCGAGGTGACATTGACGATCGCACCCTTGGCGGCCTGCAATTCCGCGACAAGCCCCCGCGCCAGCATCATTGGCGCAAAGAAATTGACCTGAAAGACATCGGTCCAGATTTGCGCGCTGGTATCGAGTGTGCCAAGCCGCGTTCCGCCATCCCCTTTGGGGGAGATCGCCGCGTTGTTGACCAGCGCATCAAGCCGACCGTCAGTCAGCCGGTGCCGCATTTCCTGAATGGCGAGTGTCAGCCCCTCCGGGTCCGATAAATCGAGCTGTACATGATCTTCGGGCCCTGCTTCCCAAGGGCAATCCTCGGAAAAGGCGGTGCGCGAGCAGGTGATGACGCGCCAGCCCGCGCTTGAAAACCGTTTTACCGCCGCATGGCCGATGCCCCGGCTCGCACCCGTCAGGATCAGTGTTTTTCGTCTTTTGTCATTGCGGTCAGTCATGCGCTAAAACCTAGTGAATGACGCGCTTGCGCGCCAGCCCTATTATTGCCATCTGCTGCTTTTAGATATCGCCGCACGGGCTGAAGCAGGGTTAGCCCGGCACGGTTTTTCCTGCTTCCTGGCGATATGCGGGCCGTGCGCGATGGAGGAATGGTTATGCATGGGAACGGGGATGCGCTGACCGACATCGCTTTGGTCTGCCTGATCGCGCTTGTCTGCGGTCTGGCCCTGATCCGGGCGCGGCAGCCTGCGATTGTCGGCTATATCCTTGCGGGGGTCGTATTGGGGCCGGCTGGCCTTGCGCTTGTGGATAATAGCGGTGCGATCCAGTTGCTGGCCGAGGTCGGCGTATTGCTGCTGCTGTTTCTCATCGGGCTTGAGCTGAATTTACAGGAATTCCGCGCGGTGCTCGGTACCGCATTGGCAACCGTCGGGCTGCAGATTGTGGGCTCGGCCGGGCTGATGTTCGCGCTCGGCTGGCTGTTCGACTGGCCGCTTTTGCAGATCGTCGTGCTGAGTTTTGCGATCACCCTGTCCAGCACCGCGGTCGCGGTGAAGATGCTTGAGGATGTGGGGGAGGCTGACAGTCTGGTCGGGCGGCTGACCCTTGGCGTGCTGATCGGTCAGGATCTGGCGCTTGTGCCGATGCTGATCATCCTCGGGGCGCTTGGCGCTGGCGCTGGTGCCGGCGCGGGGGCAGAGGCGAGTGGCGATGTGGCGGCGCATGCTGCGGAACCTGCCTGGTTGCTTATTGGCAAGCTGTTGCTTGCCATGGCAGGGCTTGTCGCGCTGATTGCGGTGCTGACCCGGCGCGGGCGGATCAGGCTGCCCTTCAGCCGCAACCGGCTCAGCCCCGATATCGCGACGCTTGCGATCATGGCATTCTGTTTCGCGCTGGCCAGCCTGTCGGGCCTGGCGGGGCTTTCCCCTGCGCTGGGTGCGTTCATCGCGGGCATGATTATCGGCAATTCAACCGGCCGGGTGCTGGCGATCCGGCTGTCACTGCCGATACAGAGCATTCTGATGGTCGTGTTTTTCCTGTCGGTCGGGTTGCTGATCGACGGGCAGTTCCTGATCGAACATTGGGGCCAGATCCTGATGCTGCTGTTCGGACTTGTGCTGGCCAAGACGGCGCTCAATACGGCGATCCTGATGCTGTTGCGCCGCCCCTGGTCGGAAGCCTTCGCCGCCAGCCTGTTCATGGCGCATGTGGGCGAGTTTTCCTTTGTGTTGATCGGGGCGGGGCTTGCCGCCGGCGCGCTTGATCAATCGGGCTACAAGCTTGCGCTCACCGTCATCGCGCTCAGCCTTGTGATCAGCCCGCTCTGGTATGTCAGCCTGCGCCGGTTCCATGATCTGGCCGCCAATCGCTTGCCGGGACTGCGGCAGGGGCTGTCGGCGATCTATCGTGGTGAATTGAACCTGCTGTCTTCAGCTGGTCAGCTTGTGGTGCGCGCCGGCGGTCGTATCCGTCCGGCCTGGCGTCGGCCGCGCGACAGGGATGAGGATGGTCCGCCATCCGCTGCACCGCCGGGGCCCTAGCCGCGTCAAATCGGCTCTTTACCGTCTTGTTGGCTTGTCATGCACTGCGCCTTGGGGCAGTCTGACAGAAAACAAGGTGGTAAAGGGAGTGAGGCCGGATGAGTGAGGCAGGGGCGCGAAAATACGCCGACTATATCGATGTGGAAGAAGGCTGGATCGATCGCCGGATTTTCTGGGATCGGGAGATTTATGACAAGGAGCTTGAGCAGATTTTTGCCCGCTCCTGGCTGTTTGTCGGTCATGAATCGCAGATTGCAAAGCCTGGCGACTTTCTGACCACCTATATGGGCGAGGATGCGGTCATCCTGTCACGCCGCAAGGATGGCGGGATCGGTGTGTTTCTCAATAGCTGCCCGCATCGCGGCAATCGCGTCTGCTTTGCCGATGCCGGGAATACGCGGCAATTCGTCTGCAACTATCATGGCTGGTCGTTTGGCAGTGGCGGCGAGCTGCTTGGCATGCACGAGGAATATGTCTATCGCGAGGCCTCGAAGAATTTCGACAAGCAGAAGCTCGGTCTCGTGCAGGCGCGGGTCGGCACCTATAAGGGGCTGATCTTTGCGACTTTCGACCCTGATGCGCCCGAACTGCTCGACTATATGGGGGATTTCGCCTGGTATCTCGATATGCTCGTCGATACCGATGAAGGCGGGACCGAGGTGATCGGCGGCGCGGTGCGCAATGTGCTGAACTGCAACTGGAAGTTCCCGGCGGAAAATTTTCACGGCGACGCCTATCATGTCGGCTGGAACCATCTGGCGGGGTCGATGGCGTTTGGCGGGTCCGGCTTCAAGGCGGATCAGAACGGTTCGTTCCAGATGAACAGCAACGGTCATGGCTGGGAAACCGCGATGGGCGGCGGCGCCATGATCACCGCCCATAATAGCGGGCCGGTGCTTGAATATGTGCTGGAAAACCTGCCCAAGATCGAAAACCGGCTGGGCAAGGAACGGGCCGAGATCTATGGCGCGATCTCGTCTGTGACGATGTTTCCGAATTTCTCCTTCCTGCCCGGGCTCAACGCGATCCGCGTCTGGCAGCCCAAGGGACCGACCAGGACCGAAATCTGGGCCTGGGTGCTGGTGAACAAGAACGCGCCTGACATCGTGAAGCAGGATATGCGGCGCGGCGTGATGCGGACATTTTCGCCCGGCGGCATGCTTGAGATGGATGACGGGGAAAATTGGGAAAATGCCACCCTGTCCAATGCCGGTGTCGTGACACGGCGGCAGAAGCTTTATTACGGCATGAACCTGAATGCGCCTGACGGGCCTGACTATCTGCCGGGCAATGTGAAGATGGGCCAGCTTGGCGATAATAATCAGCTTGCGATGTATCAGCGCTGGGCCGATCTGATGGATGCGCCGGGTTGGGCCGATGTGCCTGACCGGCGGCAGGCGAAAAAGGCGGCGGAGTAGGCGCAATGGCACGCAGTGAAACCAAACAGGCCGTCATCGCCGGCACCCCCGATGCGGATCTGGTCCGCGAGGTCGAGCAGTTCCTTTATCGCGAGGCGCGGATCCTCGACGCCGAGGAGCTTGAAGAATGGCTGACCATGCTGACCGAGGATATCCATTACTGGATGCCATCGATCCAGAATCGCTACCGCAAGGACAAGCAGCCCGCTTTTTCCGAGGAAACGGTGGCGCTGTTCGAAGAGGATATGGACAGTTTGAAGATCCGTGTACGGCGCTTTTATACAGGCTTCGCCTGGCCTGAGGATCCGCCGACCCGGCATTGCCATATCATCACCAATATCGAGGTGGCGCTGACCGACAATCCCGATGAATATCGCGTCTATTCCGCTTTCCTCAATCATCGCAGCCGGTTGGAGAAGGATGAGGACTGGATGGTCGGCCGGCGCGAGGATCTGCTGCGCCGTGTGGATGGGGAGCTCAAGCTCGCCCGCCGCAAGATCGTGACCACGCAGAGCACGGTGCTGGCCAAGAATCTGAACGCTTTCCTCTGATCCCGCGCGCCTGCGCCTGCACCTCGCCTGTTGGCCGGGCCGTGTGTCCTATTGGCGGTCGATGTGCGCAAGCGCGTGGCGCGCCCGGGCATGGGTGTCTTCCGGTGTGCCGGCGGCGCTGATCTTGTGCCAGCCGATTTCCCCCAGGCGATAGTTGCGCTGCTGGCGCACGACGCGGGCATCGGCGTCGGACGCATCACCGCGCCGCGCATCGACCCGCGCGGTCAGCACCGGTTCGGGCGCATCGAGCCACAGCCCGTCGAACCGGGCCGCCTGCTCGGTCGCAACGGCTTCAAGCGCGCGCCGTTCTTCGGGGCGCGCATGTACCGCATCGGCGATCACGCTATGCCCGGTCTGAACTGTCTATGACACGTTGC
>OBIC01000329.1_pt1 | contig 14828 bp, 10 predicted proteins | sample 1519831 | NCBI WGS metagenome assembly OBIC01 (sample SAMN03019805, study PRJEB22545) | beach sand metagenome | biome: beach; feature: sea beach; material: beach sand | place: USA: Municipal Pensacola Beach, FL | collected 2010-10-20 | depth 40-45 cm m | reverse complement strand
ACCAGCTGCTCAACCCGCCGCACCCTCGAGACGGCGGAATTTGACTCAGGCACAACCGCTGAGGCGGCAGCCGTGCTGGAGGAATTCGCCCGGCGCCTGTTTCCAATGGTATTTGAGGGCCAGGCTCCACTGCGCCATTGGGCGGGCCTGCGACCCGGATCCGCCGATGGCATCCCGTGGATCGGTCCCTGGCCGGAGACGCCGGGGTTGTACCTCAACGTCGGGCACTATCGGTACGGGCTGACCATGGCACCGGCCGCTGCGCGCCTGCTGGTTGAGTCGCTCATGGGGCGGGCCTCATCGTTTGGGCACGTGGCAGACTACGCCCCTGAAAACCGCCGATCGGCTACTCAAGGTCGAGCTTTTTCAGTCGGTACCGCAGCGCCCGAAAGCTGATGCCGAGCCGTTTGGCGGCTTGGGTTTTGTTCCAGCGGGTTTCCTCAAGGGCCTTCAGAATGGCTTGTTTTTCGATGGCTTCGAGGTAGCTTTCGAGCGAGCCTTCGGCGCCGGCACGGCCTGGTGGTTCGGCAGCTGGAGCCGGGGACTCGATGGCGGGTTCTTCGCCCGCTTCGGCGGCCACGCCGCCCGGCGTCAACTGCAGGTCACCCGCGGTGATGCGTCCCTGTTCGCAAAGCGCGAAAGCACGTTCGAGGGTGTTTTCCAGCTCCCGGACATTGCCCGGAAAACTGTGGCTCTGCAGGGCCGCGATCGCGCCGTCGCTGATTTGCGGTGCGTCGGCATGGTAGTCCCGGGCGATCCGTTTCAATAGCGTGCGTGCCAACAGGGGAATGTCTTCCCGCCGTTCGCGTAGGCTGGGCATACGCAGCTCAATGACGTGGATGCGGTAAAACAGGTCCTCTCGGAATGAGCCTTGCTCGACGTTGCGCCTCAGGTCCTGGTGGGTCGCGCTCAGGATGCGCGCGTCGATGGGGGTTTCCTGGTGCGCTCCAACCGGTCGCACCTTTTTTTCCTGAATCGCCCGCAACAGCTTCACCTGCATGGCCAAGGGCAGGTCAGCCACCTCATCCAGAAACAAGGTGCCGCCCTGGGCGGCGGCGAACAGGCCGGGCTTGTCTTCGACAGCCCCGCTAAAACTGCCTTTTTTGTGGCCAAAGAACTCGCTTTCCATCAACTCGGTTGGAATGGCCCCACAGTTGACCGGTACGAAGGGGCCCTCGGCTCGGGGGCCAAGGTCATGTAGCAAATGCGCGACCACCTCCTTGCCGGTCCCGGACTCTCCGTGGATGTGGATTGGGGCTTGGCTGCGGGCCAGTTTTTGAATCTGTTGGCGCAGCTCACGAATCACCGGCGCGTCGCCAATCAGCCGGCGCACTGCCAAATCGGCGTGGCCGTTGCCTGTCAGCTTCGACAGTTCAAGGGCTTGGGACACCAGGTCACGCAGTTGCTGCAACTGCACCGGCTTCGAGAGAAAGTCAAAAGCCCCAGCCTTCAGCGCGGATATCGCACTGTCCATGTTGCCGTAGGCAGTGATGACCGCCACCGCTGTGTCGGGCTGGTGCTGTTGGATGGTTTCAACCACTTGGATGCCGTCGCCGTCCGGCAGGCGCAGGTCGGTCAGGCACAGGTCGAAGTGCTCCTTGAGAATCAAGTCCCGCGCTTCGACCAGGTTCTCGGCACCGAAGCAGCGCAGTCCCATCTGCGACAGCGTCACCGCCACCAGTTCGCGGAGGTCTGGTTCGTCGTCAACGATCAGAACGCGTTTATCGGTTTTGACGTCGGCCATTGTCAGTGTCTCGTGCCCGCTGTGGTGCCCCTGTACCTGTCGGGATGACTGAATGTGATACGAAAGCAGGCCCCGCCCCCAGCGCTGGGTTGGTACTGCAGGTGGGCCTGGTTGGCCTGGCACAGTTCTCTGGCAAGGAAAAGGCCGAGACCAGTGCCACTGTGTTCGGTGGTGTGAAAGGGCTCGAAGAGGGAGTGCAGTGCATCGGCGGCCACCCCGGGTCCTGTATCCGAAACTTCAAGATAGGGCAGTTGCAGTCGGGCGTCGATACCCGCTTTGAGGGACACGCGCTCAGATGAGTGGTTGCTGCGGCTGTAGCGCAGCCCGTTGTCAACCAGGTTGGTGAGCACCTGGCGCAACTGGCTGGGGTCCACATTCACGTGGGCGTCGTCGGGCTCGACTTGGATGGGCAGCTCCGCGTCGGGATCGATCTGCTCCCGGTAGTCCGCCACGAATTCCTCGAGCCACCTGCGCAGTGCAAGGTTCTGGGGGTGGGGCGGCGACCGGCGTGACAGACTCAGGACGCTTTCGATGATCGCGTTCATGCGCTCGCAGTTGGTGACGATGATGTGCGTCAGGCGGTCGAGGTTGTTGCGTTCGGGGGCGTCAGCGATCAATTGGGCGGCGTGGCTGACGGCACTCAGTGGGTTGCGGATTTCGTGCGCGATGCTTGCGCTCAGGCGACCGAGTGATGCCAGTTTGAGGTGCTGTGCCTGCTGGGCGAGCAGCGCGTGGTCTTCCAAAAACACCAATACGTCAGCGCTCGGGTCGTCACCCAACGGGGCAAAGTTCACCTCCAGTTCGGGAGCGCCGTGCTGGGCCGCGAGGTTGGCCGGCTGGCGCTGTGGCGCGGATTGCCACGTGCGAAAGCGCTCCCACAAAGCTGGAGCGAAGTGGGGTACCGGGGGGGGCGAGTCGACAGGGACTTGCAGCCAGGCGGCGGCGGCTTGGTTGATGGTTCTGACCTGTCCTTGGGCATCGATCACCAGAATGCCGGTGCGCATGCGCTGCACAATCGATTGGTTCAGGCTCTGTAGGTCGGCGATGTCGCGCGCCTGTTGGGCCGTGAGCACATCGCTGCTGCGAATGCGTTGCGTCAGGTACTGCATGGTCAGCGCAGTGATGAAGTAAAGCGCGCCGAGAATCCCGGCCTGAAAAAAGTCAGCACTTTGGGTGTCACCGCCCGCCCAGTGCAGGTAAATCTCCGCGGCCATGACTTCCAGGGTGGCAATGGCGGCCAGCAGTTGACCGATCCGCCCGCTCCAGATCATGTTGCCGCTGGCGACGGTGATCAGGTTGAGGGTTCCGAGCCCACTCGCCACGCCACCGCTCACCGTCATCAGGGTGCTGATGACCAGGGTGTCCAGCGACAAAAAAACGAATCCCCGCAGCAAAGTTGTCGGGTCTTGTGAAGGGCGGTTGACCAGCGGAACGAAGAGGGCGCCGGCGAGGTACAGCAGTGCGATGCCAAGGAACAGCATTGGCGCGGTCATGCCGACTTCCCGAACGCTCAAATCGCCGAGGATGGTCAGCGCCAGCACGACCGCCAGCACGATCCGGTAAAAGTCGTACACGCGCATGATGCGCTGGTTCAGCCGTCGGCTCAGTGCGGTCGCGTCAGGGGCTGCGGGTGTGGTGTCAGTGGGATTCGAGGTATTGGTCACGGTGACCGGGGGTGCAAAACCAGTGCTGCTCGGCGCGAATGGCGGCGCTGCGTGGAACGTGCAGGGCGCACTGGGCGCACCGCACAGTTTCGGTTGTGTGCGACTCGATTCGGCGGGCGCGCCGACTGCGTTGCACACCGCGCCACGCCCATGCCAGTGCGATGCATAAAACAACGAAGAGGAGCAAGCGAACGAGCATGAAGACTTTGTAGCCTGGTGAGGCCCCAGCAAGGCCGCATGGTAAATTTCGCGCCAGGGCGAGACTCTTTACAATAAATCATGCTGGCTGCGTTGTGCCAGCCCGGTCGGACGAGGAGCGACCTCATGCCAAAAACTCTGCGGGTGGCAATGGCCCAAATCAACACGCTGGTGGGCGATATCCGCGGCAATACCGAGCAGGTGATGGCGATCGCCCGGCGCTCACAGGAGATCGGTGCCCAGGTCGTGGTGTTCCCCGAACTGACCTTGAGCGGTTATCCACCGGAAGATCTGCTGCTGCGCGCTTCGATGCAGCTGCGGGTCGAGGCTGCGCTTGAGCGGTTGCAGGTGTTTTCTGGGCAGGAGCCCGCCTGCCGGGGTGTGGACCTCGTCGTGGGTTTTCCTTTCAGTGAGGCCGGCAAACGCTACAACATGGCCGCGGTGTACCGCGATGGCGTCTGCGTGGCCCGCTACAAAAAGCAGAAGCTGCCGAACTACCAGGTGTTCGATGAGATGCGGTACTTCGATGCCGGAGATTCCCCTTGTGTGTATGAGCACGATGGGGTGCGCATAGGAATCACCATTTGTGAAGACATGTGGGTCGAAGGCCCGGTGCGACAAGCCGCGGCCGCTGGCGCCCAGGTGATGCTCAACCTCAACGCGTCGCCGTTTCACCTGCACAAGGAGCTGGAGCGACGCGAGTTGCTTGCCCTCCGGGCCGTAGAGAACAACCTGCCCATCGTGTACGTCAACCAGGTGGGCGGCCAGGATGAGCTGGTCTTCGACGGAGGGTCCATGGTCATGGACAGGCACGGGGAGTGCCGGGTATCCCTGCCCAGTTTCGAGACTGCGGTGGGCACCGTCGATATCGCCTGCAACAGCCATTGCGAAATCTTGAGTTTGAGCCGTGCCGCGGAGCGGGGTGTTGAAGCCACGCTGTATGACGCCTTGGTATTGGGGGTCCGAGACTATGTCGAGCGCAACCGGTTTCGGGGCATCGTGGTGGGGCTGTCCGGTGGGATCGACTCGGCGCTGACCCTTGCGATCGCGGCCGATGCCATCGGTCCAGAGCGGGTCGAGGCGGTGATGATGCCGTTTCGGTACACATCGGACATGAGCATTGAAGACGCTGAGGCAGAGGCACGGGCCCTCGGTGTGCGCTACGGGACGATCTCGATCGAGCCCATGTTCGACGCATTCATGGCGGGACTTGCCGATGAGTTTTCCGGATTGTCCGCGGACACCACTGAAGAGAACCTGCAGGCGCGCTGCCGCGGTGTGTTGCTCATGGCCATCTCCAACAAAAAGGGCGCGATGGTCTTGAGTACCGGCAACAAGAGCGAGATGGCTGTGGGGTACAGCACCCTGTACGGTGACCTGGTGGGTGGCTTTGCCGTGCTCAAGGATGTCCCCAAGACCATGGTGTTTCGCCTCGCCGGCTACCGGAACGAAATTGCCCCAGTGATCCCCGAGCGTGTCATCAGCCGCCCGCCTTCCGCGGAGCTGCGGCCGGATCAACGAGACGAAGACAGCCTGCCGCCGTATGACCTGCTGGATGCGATTTTGGAACTTTACATTGAGAAAGACTGCAGCGCAGATGTGATCGTGGCCAAGGGCTACGATCGCCAGGTCGTGCACCGGGTCATCCGCATGGTGGACACCAATGAGTACAAACGCAGGCAGGCGCCGATCGGGGTGCGCGTCAGTCAGCGGGCCTTTGGGCGCGACCGGCGCTACCCCATCACGTCCGGCTGGGACATCGCCGATGAGATCGTTTGGAAAGACGGCGGGGGTGCCGGCGCCACTTCCTCTTCTGCCGACTGATCGCCACTGGCTTCCAGCTCAAGACGAAAGCTAAACCCTTTTTGCTCAAGGCTTGGGTGCCCAGGGTAGCTGGCTCGCAGCACCCGCAGGCTGTCTTCGGCAAGACTTGGCAGTTCCATGCGCTGGTAGGCGTGTACCATCACAGCGAGTGCGTCCGGGACTGCGGGGGATTCGGGGTGGTTTTCAACCACGTAACGGCCACGGTTCAGAGCGGCAAGGTTGGCATTGCGCTTAAAATAGTACCGTGCGACGTGGATTTCCTGTCGGGCCAGCCGGTTGCGCAGATGTACCATGCGCTGGCGGGCGTCAACCGCGTAGCGGCTTTGTGGATACCGCCGGGTCAGCGCAGTGAAATCCAGGTACGCCTGGCGCGCGGCGCCAGGGTCACGCTTGGCGGGATCCTGGGGGAGGTACCGGCTGAGACCTCCAGTGTCGCTGTCGTAGTTCGCCAGACCTTTCATGTAATACGCGTAGTCGACGTCCGGGTGCTGGGGGTGCAGGCGAATGAATCGCTCTGCAATGCTGGCGGCAAGCTCCGGTTCGTAGTTGCGAAAATGCGCGTAAATCAGTTCGAGTTGGGCTTGTTGGGCGTAGGCGCCAAACGGATAGCGAGCCTCCAGCTGACGCAGGACGTCGATGGCTTCCTGAAATGCACGTCGGTCCAGAGCGGTTTGCGCCTGCAGGTAGTACTCGCGCTCGGTCAGGTCGGGCTCGGGCTGGGTGTCTGAAGAGGCGCACCCGGCCAGCAACACCGCCGCAGACAATGCAATGGCGAGACCGCGAAGGTGGGAAAGGGTCGGCATGTTGAAGCGAAACAGCGGCATAGATTCAGGGGCTCAGCGGCGTGGAAGCAGTCGCGGCGCGTCATTTAAGCACAGCGTCCAAACGCAGCAAAATCATGGAAACACCAACCGAATGCCGTTAGTCAGTCCAGTTCTGTCGGTGCAGGTTCCGCTCGAAATGGGTGGTCAGCGCCTTGACCAGGCCGCCGCGGAACTGTTTCCGGAGTACTCAAGGTCCCGGCTTAAACAATGGATCGAGTCCGGACTGTTGCGTGTAGAGGGCGGCACCGCTCGACCCAAAGCGCGACTGCTCGGTGGCGAGACCTTGGCGCTGACCCCGCCGGAAACCCCGTCTGGGGATGTCCCTGCAGCGGAGCCCATTGCCTTTGGGTTGTGCTATGAGGATGAAGCGCTGTTGGTGGTCGACAAGCCTGCCGGGCTGGTGGTGCATCCCGGTGCCGGCAACCCCAGCGGAACGTTGGTTAACGGGCTGTTGCATCTGCGACCTGAGTTGTCCGCTGTGCCGAGGGCCGGCATCGTGCATCGGCTCGACAAGGACACCACTGGCCTGATGGTGGTCGCGAAGACACTCTCGGCCCACCATGCCTTGGTTGAACAGTTGAGCGAGCGGCGCGTGCGTCGCTGCTACCAGTGCGTCGTGGGCGGCGTGCCGCTGGTGGGCGGAACTGTGGACCAAGCCATCGGCCGCGATCCACGAGAGCGGACGCGAATGGCGGTACGTGCCTCGGGAAAACCGGCGGTAACCCACTACAGGGTGTGCCAGCGCTTTGCGCGATTCGCGCACCTTGAGGTTCACCTGGAAACCGGCCGCACCCATCAGATTCGTGTGCACTTGGCGAGCATCGGTCATCCGTTGGTCGGCGACCCGCAGTACGGGGGACGAAATCGGATCCCAGCGGATACGAACCCCAGCCTGGCCGCGGTGCTGCGGGCGTTCAACCGCCAAGCGCTGCACGCGAGCGAACTGGACTTGATCCACCCCAAAACGCTGGAACCCATGGCCTTTAAGTCCCCATTGCCCCAAGACATGCGCGCATTGCTGGCGCACCTGCAGGCGGAGGCAGGCAGTGGGTCCGCTTGACCTGATCGAGTTGCCCTGGGCCCCTCCGAGTGCCGTGCGCGCTGCGGTGGTGGCCCGCGGCGGAGGGTACAGTACGGGGCCGTTTGCGGGTGCCAACATGAGCTTTCAGGTCGGTGACCACAACGACCGGGTCGCACACAACCGAAGGCTGTTGCAGGAGGCCCTTGCCTTGCCCGCCCCTCCGCAGTTTCTGCACCAGGTCCACGGCGCCGAGGTGTTCGACGCGGGTGCTGTCCCCACCGCCCCCCCGACTGCTGACGCTGCGGTCTTGCGCGAGCCCGGAGCGGTCGCTGTCCTCACCGCCGACTGTTTGCCGGTATTTTTTTGTGACCGGTCCGGGCAGGTCGCGGCTTTGGCCCATGCAGGCTGGCGGGGTGTGCTGGCCGGGGTTCTGGAAGCAGTTGTCGACCGTCTTGCCGTGCCTGGCGATGAACTCATGGCCTGTCTCGGCCCTGGTATCGCAGCCCACCACTTCGAGGTGGGCGACGAGGTGCGCGAAGCCTTTGTTGCTGAAGACCGGCGCGTAACCGCGCATTTCGAACGGGCCGGCCGGCGCTGGTTGTGTGACCTCTATGGACTCGCGCGCCTGCGCCTGAAACGGGCGGGGGTTCACGATGTCGCTGGTGGCGACAACTGCACCTACTGTGACCGGAATCGGTACTTTTCCTACCGGCGAGACGGGCACACAGGGCGCTTTGCCTCGGTAATCGCACTTCGCCCGCCAACCCCACCATCGTTGTAGCCTGCGACCCCTTACCCGGTGGTTGAACCGCAAAAAATCCCCCCCACATATAGGGTCATGTGAATGGCCGGCCGAGTGGTCCGCCACGGGATTGATGGAGAAGTTACGATGAGAGCGGATCGATTGACCACCAAATTGCAGCACGCTTTGGCCGATGCGCAATCGCTCGCGGTTGGCCGCGACAACAACTACATTGAGCCGGTGCACCTGATGGTGGCGCTGCTGGATCAACCGGGCGGGGGCGTGTTGCCGCTGCTGCGACAGACGGGGCTGGACATCGATCGCTTCCGCAGTGGCCTTACCCGCGCGCTTGAGGGGCTGCCGCGGGTCAGTCAACCCACGGGGGAAGTGCAGGTCTCCCCTGATTTGGCGCGGCTGCTGAACCTGGCCGACAAGCTCGCCCAGCAGCGGGGCGACCAGTACATCTCGAGTGAGTGGGTGCTGCTGGCAGCTGCATCAGTGGACGGACCGCTTGCTGCCCTGTTCAAAGAAGCTGGGGTGTCCACTGAAGCGTTGACCCGCGCCATTGAGCACCTGCGTGGTGGCGAATCGGTTGAGGATCCGGAAGCAGAGGAGCGCAGGCAGGCACTGGAACGCTTTACAGTGGATGTCACCGCGAAGGCCGAAAGTGGCAAGCTGGACCCGGTCATTGGCCGCGACGATGAAATTCGGCGCACCATCCAGGTGTTGCAGCGCCGCACCAAGAACAACCCGGTTCTGATCGGCGAGCCCGGGGTTGGGAAGACCGCCATCGTGGAAGGGTTGGCGCAGCGCATCGTCAATGGCGAAGTGCCCGAAGGGCTCAAACACAAGCGCTTGCTGTCGTTGGACATGGGTTTGCTCATTGCCGGCGCCAAGTTTCGCGGCGAATTCGAGGAGCGCCTCAAGGGTGTGCTTGATGAGATCGGCCGTTCGGAAGGGCAGGTGGTTCTGTTCATCGACGAGATCCACACAGTGGTGGGTGCTGGTAAGGCCGAAGGGTCCATGGACGCTGGCAACATGCTCAAGCCCGCCTTGGCGCGCGGTGAGTTGCACTGCATCGGGGCCACCACGCTGGATGAATACCGTCAATACATCGAAAAAGACGCAGCCCTGGAGCGGCGCTTTCAGAAAGTGCTGGTTGAAGAGCCCAGTGAGGAGGACACCATTGCGATTCTGCGGGGGCTGAAAGAGCGGTACGAGGTTCACCACGGGGTGGAAATCACCGACCCGGCCATCATTGCCGCGGCCCGGCTGTCGCAACGCTACATCACCGACCGCCAGCTCCCCGATAAAGCGATTGACCTTATCGACGAGGCTGCCAGCCGCATCCGCATGGAAATTGATTCCAAGCCTGAGGAATTGGACCGGCTCGAGCGGCGCCTGGTGCAACTCAAGATCGAGCGCGAGGCGCTCAAAAAAGAGTCGGACGAAGGCTCGCGCAAGCGACTGGACGACCTGGAAGGCCAGATTGCGCAGATGGAGCGTGAGTACGCTGACCTTGAGGAAGTTTGGACGGCTGAGAAGGCCGCCGTTCAGGGGAGCCAGCAGGTCAAGGAGGAGCTCGACAAGGCTCGGGTGGAGTTGGAGGCAGCGCGGCGCGCAGGCGACCTGACGCGCATGTCCGAGCTGCAATATGGTGCCATTCCAGACCTCGAGCGCCGCCTGGACATCGCAGCACAGGCCGAGATGACCGAGATGACGCTGCTGCGCAACCACGTCGGCGAAGAGGAGATCGCCGAAGTGGTTTCAAAATGGACGGGCATCCCGGTCTCGAAAATGCTCGAGGGTGAGCGAGACAAGCTGCTGCGGATGGAGGAGGCCATCGGCGAGCGCGTCATCGGCCAGGCAGAGGCTGTAAAGGCAGTGTCCGACGCCGTGCGGCGCGCGCGTGCGGGGCTTTCCGATCCCAACCGCCCCAATGGGTCCTTCCTGTTTCTGGGGCCGACCGGTGTCGGCAAGACCGAACTCTGCAAGTCTCTGGCGAACTTTCTGTTTGACACCGAGGACGCCATGGTCCGCATCGACATGTCGGAGTTCATGGAAAAGCACTCGGTGGCCCGTCTGATCGGTGCGCCGCCCGGCTATGTGGGCTATGAATCCGGCGGATACCTCACCGAAGCGGTGCGACGGCGGCCCTATTCGGTGTTGCTGCTGGATGAAGTCGAAAAAGCGCACCCCGATGTGTTCAACGTGCTGCTTCAGGTGCTGGACGATGGTCGGCTCACTGACGGGCAGGGGCGGACGGTGGACTTTCGCAACACGGTGGTGGTGATGACCTCGAACCTCGGTTCGGATTTGATCCAATCGCTGGCGGGTGAGGCGAACTACAACGACATGCGGGATGCAGTCATGGGTGTGGTGGGCCAACACTTCCGCCCCGAGTTCATCAACCGCATCGACGAAGTGGTGGTATTCCACCCCTTGGAGCGAGACCAGATTCGCGCCATCGCCAACATCCAGCTGGCCCAGTTGCGCCGCCGTCTGGCGGAACGGGATCTGGGGCTGGAGGTGGAAGATGCGGTGCTGGACCGCTTGGCAGAAGTGGGCTTCGACCCGGTGTTTGGGGCCCGACCGTTGCGCCGCGCGATTCAGCGATCGCTTGAGAATCCGCTGGCTGAGGCCTTGCTGTCAGGGCAGTTCGTACCCGGTGACACGGTGCGGGCGCACTTGGATGAGGGCGGTGCACTCGCCTTCGATGCCTTGGCCAAGGCCTGATTGGACGCGGTGGCTCGGCGCTAGTTGGCGTCGCAGTTCGCAGCTGCCATGGAGCGGGCCCGATCTACGCGGGCCTGCTTTTCCTCTGGGCTGAGTATCCGGGACGAGCCATCTGGCTGGACTTCGCGAATTCGTGCGTTCTCTTCCAGAATTTTCAGTTCGGCGCGTGCCTGCTCGCAATTGCGCAGGGCGGCCTCGGTCGTGCCGGTGCTGGCATCGCCATCGTTCGACAGGGGGGTGTCGGTCTCACTTTCCTGTGGGGTTGGGGCAGGACTCGAGTTCGCTGGCGCGTTTGTCGGGTTGCGGTTCATGCGCTCGTAGGGGTATCCGTCGGGAGGTTGGTCGCCATAGTGAACCTGACCTTCAGTATCGACCCAACGGTAGTAGTACTTCGTGCCCGCCAGAGCTGGGCCGCTCATAAGCACCAGCGTGCTTGCGGCCACAATTGAGTACAGCAAAGCCTTCACTAAAGATCCTCCGGTGCTCGCAGACGCGTCCGGGCGGCCCACGCCCTCTACAAGCATACGCCAATATTCAGTTGTTGCTGCCGGGCTTGCGAGTGTGCGAGGGCACCCGGCTTGCCCTAAAGCCGGGCTTGCATTCCAGAGTGGTTGACATCGGGGGCCAATCAGAGAAAATTACCGGTTCCCTCTGGTTGGGATGCAGAGAGGCGGTTGCACCCCGCTTTGGGCTTGCGAAAGCGCAGATCCGCGCTCAAGCATGCCGACCACATCCCTGCTGTCGTGGCTACCCGCCGCGTCTGTCTGCACGATCTACAACAGTGGCCATTGCCGCGCGCGATCCGCGCTTCAGCGCCCTGCTGGTTTGCAGCCGCCTTGCAGCCGGTCGTGGCTCGGGCGGGTGTGCGGTTTGACGAACAATGGTGAGGTACAACAGGTGGATTACCTTTCAGGTGCCGAAATGGTCGTCCGTTTGCTCCAGGATGAAGGCGTGGAGTACATCTACGGATACCCTGGGGGAGCGGCGCTTCACATTTACGATGCCCTGTTTCGACAGGACCGTGTAAAGCATGTGCTGGTGCGGCACGAACAGGCCGCAACCCACATGGCGGATGGCTACGCGCGTGCTTCCGGTAAGCCTGGCGTGGTGCTGGTGACCTCTGGGCCGGGTGCAACCAACACGATCACCGGCATCGCCACGGCGTTTACCGATTCCATCCCCATGGTGGTGCTCTCTGCGCAGGTTGCCACCCAACTCATTGGTGAGGATGCGTTCCAAGAAACAGACATGATGGGCATCTCGCGGCCAGTGGTGAAGCACAACTTCTCGATCCGCCGGCCGGAGGACATTCCGGTGGTGCTGAAAAAGGCGTTCTACATTGCGAGCACCGGGCGACCCGGTCCAGTGGTGGTGGACATTCCCAAGGACATGACCGCGCCGGACCAAAAATACCCGTACACCCACCCCAAGGAAGTTCGCCTGCGCTCGTACACACCGGTGGTGCGGGGGCATGCCGGGCAAATCCGCAAGGCGGCAGACCTGCTTTTACAGGCCGAGAAACCCGTCATCTACAGTGGTGGTGGGGTCATTTTGGGTGGCGCCTCCAGTTTGTTGACCGAGCTCGTGCGCCTGCTTGGCTATCCCTGTACCAATACGCTGATGGGGCTCGGCGCCTATCCGGGAACCGACCCGCAGTTCCTCGGCATGCTGGGCATGCATGGCAGCTACGAGGCCAACATGGCCATGCACCACGCTGACTTGATTCTCGCCGTTGGGGCCCGCTTCGATGACCGGGTCACCAACAACACCGCGAAGTTTTGCCCTGACGCCAAAATCATCCACATTGATGTGGACCCTGCGTCCATATCCAAAACTGTGCGCGCTGATGTGCCGATCGTGGGGCCTGTCGATTCGGTGCTGCGGGAGTTGTTGGCGCTGTTGCGCGACAGTGACGGCCCTGCCCAGCCGGCGGCGCTCAAGAGCTGGTGGGCGCAAATTGACGAGTGGCGCAAGCGCCATGGCGGCCGGTACCGCACGGATGATTCGAAATTGATGAAGCCCCAGGAGGTGATTGAAGCGCTGTATCGGGTCAGCCGCGGCGACGCCTATGTGACTTCGGATGTTGGCCAGCACCAGATGTTCGCAGCCCAGTATTACAAATTTGATCGCCCCAACCGGTGGATCAACTCTGGTGGGCTCGGCACCATGGGGTTTGGTTTCCCGGCTGCCATGGGCATCAAGCTGAATTATCCAGATGAGCTGGTTGTGTGCGTCACCGGCGAAGGCAGCATCCAAATGAACATCCAGGAGCTGTCCACCTGCTTGCAGTACAGCATTCCCGTCAAGATCCTGAACCTGAACAACCAGTCCTTGGGGATGGTTCGTCAGTGGCAGGACATGAACTACCAAAGCCGGCATTCCCACTCGTACCTCGAGTCCTTGCCTGATTTCGTGAAGCTGGCCGAGGCCTACGGCCACGTTGGTGTCCGGGTGGAGTCACGGGATGAACTGGTCCCGGCGCTCGAGAAAGCTCTGGCGCTGGAGGACCGGTTGGTGTTTCTGGATGTTCACGTTGACCCGGAGGAGCACGTTTACCCAATGCAGGTGGCGCAGCAGTCCATGTGTGACATGTGGCTGAGCAAGACGGAGCGTACTTGAGATGCGGCACATCATATCGATTCTCCTCGAAAACGAATCCGGTGCCTTGTCTCGGGTCGTGGGGCTGTTTTCCCAGCGCGGATACAACATCGAGACGCTCAATGTTGCGCCCACGGATGATCCGACCCTGTCGCGCTTGACCTTGACCACCCGCGGCGACGACCGCGTCGTGGAGCAGATCACGAAGCAGCTCAACAAGCTGATCGAAGTGGTCAAGCTGGTTGACCTCAGTGAGGGAGACCACATTGAGCGAGACCTCATGCTGATCAAGGTGAAAGCCACCGGGGGCATGCGCGCTGAAGTGAAGCGTTGTGTGGACATCTTCAGGGGGCAGATCGTGGACCTGACCAACTCCATCTACACGATTCAGCTGGTGGGTACCTCGCAAAAGCTGGACGCATTCCTTGCCGCGGTGAGCGATGCGCAAATTTTGGAAGTGGCGCGTTCCGGCGTGTCAGGGATTTCCAGGGGCGAGAAAATCCTCAGTCTCTGACAGAAAAGCCTGAAAACACAGTGAGTTAACCGAAACGAGGGCAGGAAACAGATGCAAATCTACTACGACAAAGACGCGGACCTCGCAATTCTGCAAGGCAAGCAGGTTGCGATCATCGGCTATGGCTCGCAGGGCCACGCCCATGCCAATAACCTCAAAGATTCCGGGGTTTCGGTCTGTGTCGGTTTGCGCAAGGGGTCCAGTTCCTGGGCCAAGGCAGAGCAGGCAGGCCTTGTGGTCAAGAACATTGAAGAGGCCGTTTCGTCGTCGGATGTGGTCATGGTGCTGGCGCCGGACGAGCACCAAGGTGCGCTGTACCGGGAACAGATCGAACCCAATATCCGGGAAGGTGCTGCGCTGGCGTTTGCGCACGGGTTCAATATTCATTACCGTCAAATTGAGCCGCGTGTAGATCTGGACGTGATCATGATCGCGCCCAAGGGTCCGGGGCACTTGGTGCGCAGCACCTTCGTGGATGGGGGTGGGGTGCCCTCTTTGATCGCCATTGCCCAGGACGCCACTGGGTCGGCAAAGGAAATTGCACTGGCCTACGCTTCCGCCAACGGTGGAGGCCGCGCAGGCGTGATCGAGACCAGCTTCCGCGAAGAAACCGAAACGGACCTGTTCGGCGAACAGGCGGTGCTTTGCGGCGGCGCCAGCGCGTTGGTTCTGGCTGGCTTTGAGACCCTGACTGAGGCCGGCTACGCGCCCGAAATGGCGTACTTCGAATGTTTGCACGAACTCAAGCTGATCGTCGACCTCATGTACGAAGGTGGCATCGCCAACATGCGGTATTCGATCTCCAATACGGCGGAGTACGGCGATCTGACGCGGGGTCCGCGGGTCATCACCGACCAGACCAAGGAAGAAATGCGCCGCATCTTGAAAGAGGTGCAAAATGGCGAGTTTGCGCGGGAGTTCATCCTCGAAAACCAGGCCGGTGCAGCGCCGACAGTCTCGATC
>OBIC01000328.1_pt1 | contig 14863 bp, 16 predicted proteins | sample 1519831 | NCBI WGS metagenome assembly OBIC01 (sample SAMN03019805, study PRJEB22545) | beach sand metagenome | biome: beach; feature: sea beach; material: beach sand | place: USA: Municipal Pensacola Beach, FL | collected 2010-10-20 | depth 40-45 cm m | reverse complement strand
GTTACCACAAGCCCATCATGGTCCGAAAGAACCCAGTGAGCGCCGGGCGGCCAAATTCGTTGTTGAAGGCGGCACCGCCCAAGGGGGCATCGAGCATGATCTCCAAGGGGCTGGCCAAGTGCCCCGGGAACCCATACTCGGACTCCCACGGCTGGACGAACCCAGGAATACGAAGATTCGACACCGAAAATCCCGTAAGACCTGCCTTGGGCTTGGCACCGCGTCCAACCGCGCCTTCGTCGCGAATCTCGCCACCTGAGCCCGTGGCCGCGCCTGGAAAGGGAGCGATCGCCGTGGGGTGATTGTGTGTTTCCACCTTCATCAGGATGTGGATGGGCTCGACCTGACCCCGGTATTCCTGGGAGCCTGGGTCTACAAAAAATCGCCGTCCGACGCCACCTTCAACCACTGCGGCATTGTCCGAATAGGCACTCAGCACACCCTCCGGGTGGCTTGTGTGGGTGTGGCGAATCATTCCGAACAGGCTGTCAGGCTCAGCCACCCCGTCGAGGGACCAGCTTGCATTGAAGATCTTGTGGCGGCAGTGCTCCGAGTTCGCCTGGGCGAACATCATGAGCTCCACATCCGTCGGGTTGCGCCCAAGCCCTTCGAACGCCTCCAGCAGGTAGTCGATTTCATCGTCCGCCAATGCCAGACCCAATCCCAGGTTCGCTTGTTCGAGCGCGCCGCGTCCGCCGCCGAGCACATCGACATGCTCCAGTGGCCTCGGCAAAGCCTCTTGAAAGAGCAGGGAAAGCTCCTCGGGATTCAGAACCGCAGACTCCGTCATTCGGTCGTACAGCAATGGCCGCAGTCCATCGAGTTCTGCGCCAGACAGGGGTCGGACTGCACTGAGCACATACACCAGACCTCGCTCCACCCGCTGCACCCGCGCCAATCCACAGTTGCGCACAATTTCGGTGGCCTTGCTCGACCAGGGGGATATGGTGCCGAAACGTGGCACCACCCACAGGCGTTGTGCAGCCGGAGCATTCGGCGCCTCCGCACTCGGTTCACCATAGGTGAGCAGCGTGTCGAGCAACCGACGCTCGGCCCCGCTCAACACCCCGTCAATCTCAACAAAATGCACGTAAAGGGCGCTGACCCCTTGCACCTCAGGAACCTTCGAACGCAACCTTTGGAGTACTTGCTCAGCGCGAAACGGCGAAAGCGCCGCCCTCCCGGTCAGCTGCAACATGCGGGTGTCCTCGGTTTTTGGGTCGATCCGGTTCGGCGGCGACGAAAAAATGCTTGCATCAGTTCGGCAGCAGGCTCGGCCAGCAGGCCGCCCTGGTGAACGACGCGGTGGGTGAGCCCTGGCGTGTCCAACAACTGCAGCCGCGATTGCACGGCCCCTTGGCGGGGCTCCACAGTCGCGTACACAAGCCGGGAAACGCGAGCGTGCAGCAGCGCTCCTGCGCACATGGCACAGGGCTCGACAGTCACGTACAGCGTGGAGCCCAACAAGCGGTAGTTTCCAACGGTGCGCGCGGCCGCTCGCAGGCAGACGACTTCGGCATGGGCTGTCGGATCCTCGCTGGAACGGGGCCGATTGTGCCCCCGACCAAGGCAAGCGCCCTCTGCACTGACCAGCACCGCGCCGATGGGAACCTCACCCGATGCCTCGCCGCGTCGCGCCTCTGCCAGCGCGACCCGCATCCAGCGCCGGTCGGTTTCAGTAAAGGCAGGGTCGGTCACAGCGGTTCAGTCGTTTCACAAAGTCGGATCCGGCGGCGCGCCGAGCCGGCCGCTCAAGGCGCCAGGGGGCACCCTGGAGGTTGCCTAGGGAAGGGACGCCAGCATCTTGAAAAGGCCGACATCATACTGGAATCGGCCGGGAACTTCAGTCGAAGAGCCCGGCAGCGGGCGAATCTGTCACGCCAGTCGCCAGCCACATGCGCAGGATGCGCTGGCCAGTCCGCTTGGGCCAATCTGGTGGCAACCGCCACATTCTGGTAGGGTGTGTGCGGCTCAGGTGCTCTCGGTCGGCCCGGCCCCGCGATATCCCTTCTGGTTATCCACGATCCATTCTGCCTACGAAACTCGCTCGTGACCGAGCCAGAGGGTGCGGTTTCTGGACCCCATTGCATGTCATTCGATACCCTCGGCCTGCGCGCCGAATTGCTCCGTGCCGTTGCCGAACAAGGCTACGACGAACCCACACCCATCCAACGCCAAGCGATTCCAACGATTCTGGCCGGAAAAGATGTTCTGGCCGGCGCCCAAACCGGCACCGGGAAGACCGCGGGCTTTACCTTGCCGTTGCTTCAGCTGCTCAGCGCTCAGGCGCCGAGTAAACCACACAAAATCCGCGCACTGATCCTGACACCGACCCGCGAGCTGGCGGCCCAGGTCGGCGCCAATGTCACCGACTACGCCCGCCACCTGCCCCTGCGCTCGGCGGTTGTCTTCGGTGGCGTCGGCATCAACCCCCAGATCACTGCACTCAGGCGCGGGGTCGACATCCTGATCGCCACCCCAGGCCGCCTGCTCGACCACCTGGGCCAACGCACAGTGGACCTGACAGGCGTTGAAATCCTGGTGCTCGATGAAGCCGACCGAATGCTCGACATGGGCTTCATTCACGACATTCGCAAGGTGCTCGCGGCGCTGCCTTCACGCCGTCAGAACCTGCTGTTCTCAGCCACGTTCTCAACCGAAATCCGCACCCTCGCAGACAAGCTCCTGAACGCCCCGGTGTCCATCGAAGTGGCGCGGCGCAATGCCCCGGCGGAAGCCGTGGCCCAGTCTGTGTATCTGGTGGACCGTGCCCGCAAGCGTGAACTGCTGACACAGCTGTTTCAAACGGAACAATGGAGTCAGGTCTTGGTGTTTACCCGCACCAAGCACGGCGCCAACCGCCTCGCCGAACAGTTGGGAAAAGACGGCATCAGTGCCGCGGCGATCCACGGCAACAAGAGCCAAAACGCCCGCACCAAAGCACTCGCGGATTTCAAGGCCGAGCGCATACAAACCTTGGTGGCAACCGACATCGCAGCCCGCGGGCTCGACATTGATCAGTTGCCGCGGGTCGTCAACTACGAGTTGCCCAACGTGCCCGAAGACTATGTCCACCGCATCGGCAGAACCGGCCGAGCTGGTAACGCGGGCGCTGCGGTGTCGCTGGTGTGCGTCGACGAAAAAGGCTTGCTGCGGGGGATCGAGCGCCTCCTGAACCGGCGCTTCGATCAACTCGTCGTCCCCGGTTTCGAACCGGACCCCAACATCGCCCCAGAACCCATTTTCAAGGGCCGTGCAGGACCCGGATCCGGCGGGCACCGCAACGAACGAAAGCCAGGCGGGAACGGTGGGAGGGGGCAGTCAGGGCAGCGCCGCAGGCCGGGGTCAGGACGCAGCCAACGGACCCGGTAAAGCCGCGCGAGAGGGCATCAACGACCGGCTTCGGCCTGCACCAACGAGGCCGTTCCGGCCAATGGGGTGCGCTCAACGGCCCGAACATTTTCTGAGGTGTTGGGCGCTTGCCTTGGTGCTCCCGCTCTTCGGTTGACCGGGGGTTCTCGATGCGCTGAAGCGCCACCCCACACCTGCGCCGTTCATATGCCTCGACCCCGCCGCTTTGCCTACCCGGGAGGTTGGTTTTGGGGGTTGAGGATTCTCACTTCCCGCTGGGGGAAGGGAATCTCCATCCCGTGCTTCTGAATCGACCGCCAGATGTCGTGCATAAGGTCGGCGCCCACTCGGTTTCTCCCGTCATCAATGCCCATCATCCAGAATTCCACCAGGATATCGATGCCGGAATCACCGAAGCCTGCAATTTCTGCGTCTGGCTGAAACTCCAGCTCGTAGGCATCACCGCTGAGGACCTGAGGGTGATCCCGGCACAGTTGGCGAATGTTCTCGAACAAGAGGTCCAAATCCGTCGAATACGCCACCTGGAACTCAAGCGAGTAGCGCTGCATTGGGTCTTTGTGCGTCCAGTTGGTGTAGGAGGTGGTGATGAATCGCTCGTTGGGGACCATGATGTCCTTGCCTTCGTAAGTTTCGAGCACGGCAAAACGCATGTTCAGTTCGCGCAACTGGCCAACGCGACCGTCTTCCAACTCAATGTAATCGCCGATGCTGATGGAGCGGTCCAGCAGGATGATGATGCCGGAAATAAAGTTCGACGCGATCTGCTGAAGCCCGAAACCAATGCCCACACCGAGCGCGCCACCGAAAACCGCGAGTGCTGTGAGGTTGATGCCCATGACCTGCAGCAAGAGCAGAAAAAGCACCACATACAGACCGATTTCGAACAGCTTCGCGAACACCTCTCGGGTCGCAGCATCGAGCGATGTGCGGGTTCGAATCGCCTGTTTGCCCACGTCGTTCGATAACCGGCCAAGCCAAAAAAGGATGGCCCCGAACAGGAGCGTGCGCAGGAGCGCATAGAGCGAAACACGAATGTTGCCGACCGAGAGGTCGACACCGTCCAGGTACCCAATCACGTCGTCCAGCCAGCCAAATACGTGCAACACGGCCATGGGAATCCCGATCCAGAGTGCAATCGCACGGATCATGCTGCTGGTGACAAACCGATCGGCAACGCCGTAGAGCAGCAAAACGACAGCCAAACCCTGGGCCCCGACCACAACCCCGTTCTGCTCAAACGTGCGCATTGCAACCGTCGCAGCAATGCCAAGCATGAAAATACTGAGCACAGGAAAAACGATGCCGCGTCGTTTAAACACGAACTCGGCAAGCTTCGGCATGCGGGCCCGGGTTACAGGTGCGGTACTCCAGGCGCGCACACGGGCCACCAGAACAGAGGCACCCAACCAGGCGATGGCTACGGCCAGTAAGGTGGCGCCGAGTTGCGCGTACAGCTCAGGACTGGTCCCCCAGGCCACAACATTGGCCCGGCCCTGCTCCAAGGCGTCTGTCACACCCTGCAGCCAGCGGCCGATTGCTGGTCCGGAATCAGCCATCGATTTGTGCTCCTCTTATTGTTTTGGACGCACCGGCTGCTCAGCGGATGCCGCTGAGCAGCCGGTCAAACAGGTCCGCACCAGTGATGATCAGCGGCTTGTCCGTCCAGACCAGCACCACATCGTGATCGATGATGCCTTTGCGGTCCTGCTTCGACAGCTTGAGCTGCTCGACCACGCTGTCGAGCTTGATTTTTGGGTTTTCAATGATGATCGGCCGGTGACAGAAGCTGTAGGGATCGACAGTGTCCCCTTCCAGCAACGCCGCGCGCAAAAAACCATCCGCATCGAGCAGCAACTGCGGCCTGCCCTCCAGGTCAGCCAGGATCACCCATTTGCGCCCTGAGGCGTGCACCTGCTGCAAAAACGGGTCGCTGGTTGTGGCCTCAAACGCCGGCACGCGCGGGAGATCAACGTCAGTCGGCAGGCGCAGCACGCTGCGCTCATCAACCGGAGAGCCTTCATGCACCACCGCTACATCGTCAATCTCGAGAAAATTCAGTGCGCCGATCCCCTCGACGGTGCCGATGTCGCTGTCGTGGTGCTCGACGTGCTTGACCAGAATGTCCTTGATGACCTTTTCGCGGAAATACTCAGCAGACTCCTTGCCAAGCCAAGCGTCCAGGATCATGGCGGCCGGCTTGGCCACCGGATACAGCAGGAACTGATAGATTCGCAACACCGGACCGAGCAACGACGCCATCTTGAGGGCATTTCTCGAAAAGTACGCCTGCGGAAAGATTTCGCCCAGGAAGGTGATCACCACGGTAGAGAACAGGAAGGCGGCCACACCGGCCATGACCGAATTGGACAGCAGCGTAAGCAGCACGTTGATGCCCACGTTGCCCCAGAGAATCGTGGTGAGCAGGAAGTTCGAATCACTGCGCATCTTCAACACCCGGGCAGCGCTCGGGTTGGTGTCTGCCTCCACTTCTAGCTGCAAACGCGACAGCCCAAAAAATGCGAGGTTCAGCCCAGAAAACATCGCGGACTGTGACACACAGAAAGCGATTCCAAACCACACAAACGTTTCAGTCATGCTGGGCCCCCAGTGCTGCCCCGGGGAGAGTTAGGTCGCGCATCCAGCCATTCCTTCTTGTTGCTCATTGGGGCGCGATCGTAGCGTATTTCTCAACGCTGATTTTCGCGGGGACTGCCTGAACGGCGCATTCCTCCAGTCCAACGCACCGCCGCTGGCACCTATCAGCCACCGAACCAGAGCGACGCCCAGCCATCGCCACGCCATTGCGGGTCGCGGCAAGCGTCATCGAACGGGTGTAGGAACCTGGTGTCAATCGGACTGGTCGCCACCGGGGGTTGCGCTGAGCGCTCCGGGCACCTGCCGCTCGGCTGATCTTTGGCGCTTCGGGGATGCAGGGGGGGCTAGCTGCGCTCGAGCGCACGGATCCAGGCCCATTGCGCTCAATCACACCGACGTGAGCGGCATCAACAAGCGCTGCGCCCGCAGAAGAGGGGCGTACGAGGACAAGGTCAAAGCACGCTGGAACTGCCGCTTCCCAGGGCACGGGGACGATAGGGCACGACGAGATCCGGTGGATCGTTGCGATAAAGCTGCTGACTCATTGATGATATGATATATCTTTGCTATAAAGGCGCCGAAAACCAGACTCTTGGCATCCAAAAAGAATACCCCACGGCAATGGCCGCAACCAGATCGCTGCAACATCCTCTCCGGCTTCGAGGGCGCTGGAAAGACCAGGGTCCTGAGCGCCAAGGTCTCGACAACCATGTCGGGCGGCGCGTGGCGGTCGCTGTCAACAACGTGAGCGAAATCAATATGGAGGCCAGCACCGTGCAGAACGAGGTGCAGCTGAACCGCAGCGAAGAGAAGTTGGTAGAAATGAAGGAGTACCTGGACTCGACTCAAGCCCACCGGGAGGAGTCATTTGGGCACATGCGCCAAGAGTTGGTGTTTGTCGGCCAGAACCTGGACCGGGATCAACTCATCCGGGCATTCGACGACTGCCTACTCAGCGAAGAGGAGGTGCTGGCGAAGTGCGCGTATTGGCAGGGCCTGCATGACCTCTTTCCGGCGTGGGAGAACCAAGCATGACAGCGGGACGTGCAGTTGATGGTGTGCGTGTGCGCCAAACGGTGTTCAGCGACGCGCCGGATGTCCTGGCCGACATCTACCAAGAAAGCGCCAACATGGCAGTCTGGCGGCGCCAACCCGAGGCCTTCGTCACCGAGGAGTGCCGGCAGGCGCTTACAGAAAGAAGGTTCACCGGATCCAGCACAGCCCTGTCCAGCATGCAGCTCCAGCATCTGGACGAGGCGATCCCAGAGCTCGTCCCCTACCCGCACCTGCGCGCGGACGTTCAATCGCTGGCAGAGATGTTCATCTGCCTGTTCGGCCTTCAGGCCGTGGGCCTTCGCATGACGCCACTGGCCAAGGCCATGTGCCCTCGATTTCATGTCGACCGGGTGCCCTGCCGGCTGGTCACTACCTACCTGGGCAAGGGCACTGAGTGGCTGCCCCATCACAGGGTCGATCGCAGCAAACTCGGCGCTGGAAACGGTGGCCTGAGCGATGCTGAGAGTGGCCTGTACTCAGATCCTGATGCCGTTCAAACCCTAGCCCACGCCCATGTAGCCCTGTTGAAGGGTGAGTTGTGGGAGGGCAACGAGAATGCCGGACTGGTCCACCGTTCACCCGCGATTGGACCTGGCGAACAGCGGCTATTGGTCACAATGGACTGCATGTGAGCCCGGGGCCGACTGTACCTAACCAGCCGCTGGCACGGCACGCACGCGCCTTACTGGGAGGATCACCCCAGTGGATTGAACGGCGGTCCAACACCGAGCGGGCCAAAGTTTTGCTGGCAACCAAATGAGGGTCACATGGTGCTTTTCTACAAACTGACGGTGGGCGCGGCGCTCACCGTCGCTCTGACCAGCGGCCCTGCCGCAGCGCAAAACCAACAGGAACATGGAGGCCATCACTCGCACGAACCGCACCCCGAGATGCAGGCTTCGGACGCTGGAGCCGGTCAGGGTGCCCATGTGCATGGCCTTGCAGAACTGCTTGTCGTTCTTGATGGGGCACAACTCGATATCGAGCTGCATTCTCCGGCCATGAACCTGCTCGGGTTCGAGCACCAAGCCACCAGCCCCGAAGAGCAGGTCATCGTAGAAAACACCAAGGAGTTGTTGGCAAACGCCAGCGGCCTATTTCAACTGAGCCCTGCCCACTGCCAGTTAAGTCACCACCGGGTGGACTTTGGCAGCGTTGTCGAGCAGCGCAGCACTCCAGAAGGCAGCGGCCACCGCGGTGCCGATGAACACGGCGAGCACGACGACCATGGCCACAGCGACATCAGGGCCCACTACCGCTACCACTGCGACCAACCAGGTCAATTGAAATCGCTAACGACCCGCATCCCTATTGAATTTCCAGGAGTTGAGTCACTGCAGGTACAGTGGGTCATCGACAACCGGCAGGGAGCGGCAACATTGAATGAACACCGGCACCACCTCAACTTCAGGTAAACCGCTGCAGGGCAATTGCGTATGAGCAACATCCCTCGAATTCTCGATCATGCAGAGGCCAGCTGCCGTGCCAGCGGCGCCAGGCTGACCGAGAAACGCAAGCGAATCCTCTCGGGTTTGCTCGGGTCCAACAAGGCGCGATCCGCCTATGAGCTGATTGATTACATGCACAAGGAGTTCGACGAATCCCTCCCCCCGACGACGGTCTATCGCATTCTCGACTTCCTCATCAGCGAGAACCTCGTGCACAAGCTTCACTTGGCCAACAAGTACATCGCGTGCTCCCACATCAGTTGTGACCACGCCCACGAAGTACCGCAATTTTTGATCTGCAACCAGTGCGGCAATGTAAAAGAAATTGGGATACAAAAAACCCTCATCAGAACCTTAGAACGCAATGTGGAGGAGGTGGGGTACTTCCTTCAAAGCCCTCAACTGGAGCTGCATTGCCTGTGTGGCGACTGTGCCCACCAATCGGCGTAGCGGCAATTCAAGGAGACACTCAGTGAGACTTGCATTCACGAACGCTGACAAAGCGGCCATTGGTCTTTCTGTGGTTTGCGCAGCGCACTGCTTGTTGTTCCCGGTCGCCTTGGTTTTTCTTCCTGCCGTGGCCGCCACAGCCTTTGGGGACGACCGCTTCCATCAGTGGATGCTTCTTGTGGTGCTACCCATCAGCGTACTTGCGTTGACTGTTGGGTTCCGCCGCCACCGCAAAACGAGCGTCCTGGCCATTGGCTTGCCGGGACTCGCTATTCTCACCTTAGCGGCGCTCGTCGGCCACGATTGGTTCGGCGAGACTGGAGAGGCGGCCGCATCGGTGCTCGGCGCCTCACTCATCGCCCTCAGCCACCTTCGCAACCATGCCTTATGCCAACGCTTCCAGGTTGGCTGAGAAACAAGGTTTCACACAAAGAGCAGAGCCTCACGACTCAACCTAGCCAAAAATCTGCACCCTAGCGCCAATGGCCCAATTGCGGAAATAGCCGTTCCATCGCCGGGTAATGTCACTGATCGGTCTGGATGAGCCCTGATTCCAACCCCGTGCCGGCCACCGGCTGGACACCCGGGCAACCACTGAACTGCACTCGGCTCGCGCGGCGCCAAGGGCTCTGGATGCCGAAATTGTCCTTCCTATGCGACTTCCATTGACCCCTTCAATATGTCCGCACTCAAAGCCATACCCACCAATGTCATCACCGGTTTTCTGGGTGCCGGCAAGTCCACCGCCATCCTGAGTCTTCTACAACATAAGCCCAGCGCTGAGCGCTGGGCTGTACTCGTCAACGAGTTTGGCGAAGTCGGGATCGATGGCAGCCTGTTTTCCGGTCAGGACGCTGAAGCACCCGACATTTATGTTCGTGAGGTTCCTGGCGGCTGCATGTGCTGTGCTGCCGGTCTGCCCATGCAGATCGCGCTGAACATGCTGATTGCGCGCTCCAGGCCACACCGCCTACTGATAGAACCCACAGGCCTCGGCCACCCGAGGGAGGTCCTGTCCGTATTGTCCGCTCAACACTATCGGGAGGTGTTGGACCTGAACGCCACTATTACACTGGTCGACGCCCGCAAGGTTCACGAGCGCCGCTACACCAGTCACCCCACCTTCAACCAGCAATTGGCCATTGCCGACGTGATCGTCGCCAACAAGGCCGACCAGTACCGTTCCGGGGATTTTCCTGCGCTGCTGAGTTACCTCGAGCGGAGCCTGAACCGCGACAACCAATCAGTCTTTCAGGTCAGCCAGGGAACACTGCAACTTGCGTGGCTGATGGCCCCGGCCCTGCAACACCTCCGCCCGTTTCACCGCGAACACTCCGACCCCACCAACGGCCACGAGATCGAACACCCTGCTGCGCTGCTGGGGGTGCGCGACATTCCGGAAACAGGCTACCTGAGCATTGACAACGAAGGTGAGGGGTTCTACAGCCGCGGGTGGATATTCACACCTGAGTGGACTTTTTCAGCGCGCCAGCTGTACCGCCTCTTGCTGGAGGTGGATGTGGAACGGGTCAAAGGGGTGTTCATCACCGACCAAGGGGTGATCGCCTACAACAAGGCCGATCACGTGCTGACGGAAACCGAACTGGACAACTGCATGGACAGCCGCATTGAGTGCATTGGAACCAACCGCCGCTTGTTTGAAACCCTGGAGGAAGCCCTGCTTGCCTGTGTGGTCACAAGCCAAGGTCCGCTCACTCCGTATAAGGTTCCAGCCGATCGACTTTAATGGTATAGGCGGCGGTGGCCATGTCGTTCTCGATCAACGTCGCGCGCAAAGTGCCGAAGAGCCAGAACGGCTCGTACAGTCTTTCAAGCTTGAAACCCTGATCGAACTCGGCGTACACAATTTGGTTGGGCGGCGGCGGCGGCACGTGAATGCAGGCACCGAAGTACGGCACCAAAAAAAACCGGGTGACGCGTTGCTGGCCTGCGTCGAACTCCAAGGGCACAACGAACCCGGGCAAGCGGACCGCCTGGCCGTCAAAGTCCAGTACAACCCGGGTCGACACCAGCGCCTGCTGGTAACGGCTGTCGTTGGCCTGCTCGATGGCCAGCCGCATTTGGCTTGCGATCTGATCATCTTCAGACCCATCCGGGATGTGGTTCAAGGACTCCGGCGGATTGAGGAGCGCGTCGAGATCCTCCTTGGGCATCAGGTCCGGCCATTCGATGGTTCGGTACCCATCAATCACCTGAGCCGGTTGCTTGTCTGTTTGGACCTGGGCAAAACCAGAGTTGAGCAGCATTGCATACACCAGGAAAACAGAGCCGACCGTTCGAGTTAAACGATGCACAGGGATGCAAACCAAAACCGTCTCCATTCAACATTCGAAAAACACACCGACAGCTGTGATACCTTGTATCACATTGATAATTGATTCACCATCCAGGGGCAGGACTTGGTTGCGTCACTAGAAGACCTAAGCTTTCACTATGGCAATGCCAAAGAGCCTGTGCTGGAGATTCCCCAGTGGTCCGTTCAGGCCGGCGAGACAGTGTTTCTGCACGGCCCCTCTGGCTGTGGGAAATCCACTTTGCTGAACCTCTTGGCAGGTATTCTGCTGCCCAGCAGCGGTGCCGTCGATGTGCTTGGGGAACGGATGAGCGAACTCAGTGCCAGACAGCGGGACAGATGGCGTGCCCGCCACATTGGCGTCGTGTTCCAGCAGTTCAACCTCATCCCCTACCTCAGCGCCCTGGAGAACAGCAAACTGGCCGCTCATTTTGGGCGCACCGCCAACTCCACTGACCGCGCCAAGGGTTTACTTAAGGCGTTGGGAATCAACGACGCGCTGCACCGTCAACCCGCTGCACAACTGAGCATCGGCCAGCAACAGCGGGTGGCCGTTGCCCGGGCACTGGTCAACCAGCCCCAGCTGCTGCTTGCGGATGAACCGACCTCGGCACTGGACACCCGAAACCGCGACGCGTTTATGGCACTGCTGCTTGAACAAGTCATGCGCAACAACACAGCGCTGATTTTCGTCAGCCATGACCTCAGCCTGCGAGACCGGTTTTCCAGGGTAGAAGCCCTGGAAGACATCAACCGAGCGCACCCACATTGATGTTCTTACGCCTGGCGCTATCCAGCCTTCGCAGCCGCAAGGGTTCGGTGCTACTTACCTTTCTGGCCGTTGCAGTCAGTGTGTTCGTGTTGCTCGGCGTGGAACAGATTCGCCACCAGGCCAAGAGCAGCTTCGGCAATACCGTATCCGGCATCGACCTGATTGTTGGTGCCCGCACGGGTGACGTCAATCTTCTGCTCTACTCGGTATTTCGCTTGGGCAACGCTACCAACAACATCTCCTGGCACAGCTACAAGCACATCGCGGCGGACCCGAACATTGCCTGGACCATACCCATCTCTCTGGGCGACTCGCACAAGGGCTATCGGGTGATGGGGACGACCGCTGACTACTTCACTCATTTTCGTTTCGGCCAGAACAAACTGCTGGAACTTGCCGAAGGTGCGGTCTTCTTCAACCTCTTCGATGTGGTGCTCGGCAGCGATGTGGCACGGTCACTGGGCTACCAGCTGGGTGACAACCTGGTACTTGCCCACGGATTGGGCAGCACGAGTTTCAGTCAACACGAGGACACCCCCTTTCGGGTCACGGGCATTCTCAAACCCACGGGCACACCGGTGGACCAAACCCTCCACGTGAGCCTGGAAGGGATCGAGGCAATGCACATTGGCTTCGAGGGTGGCATCCAGCTTCCAGGTGGACCAGCCGTCACCGATGAAATTGAGCCGGGTGACCTGACCCCGAAGACCATCACTGCCTTCATGGTGGGTCTCAAGTCCAAGCTGGCGACCTTTCGGCTCCAGCGACAGATCAATTCCTACCAGCACGAACCCCTGCTTGCCATCCTGCCCGGCGTCACCTTGGCCCAACTGTGGCAAATGATGGCCGTCATGGAAAACAGCCTGCGGCTGGTCTCCGCACTGGTGTTGCTGGCTTCACTGTTGGGCCTGGCCGCCATGCTGCTGGCCTCCATTCGAGAACGCCAGCGGGAAATCGTAGTGATGCGCGCCATCGGTGCCTCACCCTGGTTCTTGCTGGGACTCGTTGAAGCGGAGGCGCTGTTGGTGACTCTAGGGGGAACGACTCTGGCCATGCTGCTGCTCGTTCTGACGACGACGCTGTCAAGCGCCCTGCTCGCCGAACAGTTCGGTCTGTTTGTCGAGGTCGGCCTCCCGACGGCTCACTCAATGGGTGCGCTTCTGGCAGTTGTCATCGCTGCACTCGGAATCGGCCTGGTGCCCGGCATCGCAGCCTACCGGTGCGCCTTGCATCAGCAACTGGCGTGAAACCGACTAGAAACCGCGTGACCCGCCGCCAGACTGCACCTTGCCCCACTCCACCAAAGAAAGGCGCAGGACCAAGCCGCCATGTGTTCGGATTCGAGCTGCCGCTAGGGCAACCCTTGTTCACCCTGATTCTCGCCGGTCCACGGAAGCACTCCGCCGCCGGGCCTTGGCATCACTGGTGGCGCGAAGCCGAACGCACAATGACACCAGCCTTCAAGCCCAAAGGTCTGCTGCCGAACGACGTCGCACGTTGATTTCGTGGTAAAGGGACCTGGCACCGCCCCAGTCGGATTTTCCTGCCCCTGTGTCGAGGGATGGATATGACAACTGATTTCCATGGCGGACGCTGGCGAGATCCACGGCAGCGAAAGCGCCAAAGCGACGGTTCCGAAACGGCATCCGGAGTAGGTCATCGCTCCAATCCACGCACGGAGCGACGCGACCCGTGGCCTGACGGGGGCAATGGCCCGCAATTCATCGAGCGCCACCTCCGGCGGGTTCGCTGCCATCAGCGCCCCTGCGTGGCCACGACAATGCACTCCTCGTCCAATGTGGCAATCTCCGAAGTCAATCCCCCGCGCCGCGGTGGTTGCAGCGCGCACCTAAGACGACTTGCCAAGCCTGCGCGCGACAGGTCACACACCCCCGAATCGACAACCGCTCTACCAGTGGAGCTTAACCGACACCAAGGCTCCAAATGGCATGGCACGTACGCCGTGCAATCCGCCAGAGTTGCCGCGCGCTTGAGGGTTCGGGTGACCTCGAGTCGTCGGCGTCGCTGTGCGCGAACGGACACGCGCGGCTTAGCACGCGACTGCTATGGCATCGCCCAACCGGAAATCTAGCGGCTCTGGGACCTCGGCACCACGCACAGCATCATCGGGAAAAACTGGGCGCGCCCCGCGAACCAAACCAGATTCGGGGACTGGGCCCCGTGCAATGGGGTGACGGCCTCGAAGGCATCACTGAAACAACGCCTGAGCCAGCGATTCACGCAAGAGAATTGCACGGCGGGCGGGACCAAAAATTGAGCAACTCAGTTGCAACTCGCTCAAAAGGCCAAGTGACTACCACTAAGATGCGGGCATTCAGCGGCTGCAACGGGGGCAGAGCCCCTGCACCGCGACATCCGCATGCAGCAACTCGAAGCCTTCAGGCAGGTTCAGGGCGACTGCGGGGGTCAGATTTTCCAGGCAGTAGATCTGCCCACAGTCGGTGCAGTTAAAGTGTGTGTGGTCAGAGTTTGACGTTGCACTGAAACGCCAGACCCGGTCCTCCCCGGTGAGCTTGTGCACAAGGCCCTGGTTTTGGGCCCAGTCCAGTACTCTGTACAGGGTGACTTTGTCGATCTTATGCTGCCGCCCCGCGAGTATGCGTTCAATGTCCTGGTGCGACAGGGCATGCTCCGCAGCGAGCAAGGTATCGAGCACAGCAATGCGGGCCTGGGTCGCACGTTCCCCAGCACTCTGAATCAGGTTTGCGGCTGTTGGGGATTCGGAAGTTCTGCCGTGCGCTCTCATAGACAAGCCCATTGCAGCACGCAGACCGTACCGATGCAACATCACCCATCAAGGGCGCAGTCTCAGAAGGCACACCAGCACGCGACCAG
>OBIC01000327.1_pt1 | contig 14873 bp, 13 predicted proteins | sample 1519831 | NCBI WGS metagenome assembly OBIC01 (sample SAMN03019805, study PRJEB22545) | beach sand metagenome | biome: beach; feature: sea beach; material: beach sand | place: USA: Municipal Pensacola Beach, FL | collected 2010-10-20 | depth 40-45 cm m | reverse complement strand
GCGCTCGTGCAGCGGACAGATAGAGGGGATGGACATGGATATACTCGGACATCTGCGCAAAAAGGCCATCGGTCGCGCGGGCGTACGCGGCTCTTTATTATATGGGCTTTAGAATGTCATAAGTCCAATTCCTTTGCTATGAGTGGGGAATGAAAATCCTTTTCATCACGTCCAACCGGGTCGGTGACGCCGTCCTGTCCAGCGGTCTGTTGGGCTGGCTGGTGGATCATTACCGTGAGGCGCGTTTCACTGTGGCGGCAGGTCCGGCGGCCGCCCCTTTGTTCGCGGACATGCCCCGGCTCGATTCGGTCATCACCCTGGAAAAAAAGCCCAGGGCCGGTCATTGGCGTGAACTCTGGAAGCAGTGCGCCCATATCCGCTGGGAAATGATCGTCGATCTGAGAGGGTCGGCGATATCCTGGATGCTTTGGACACGCCGCAGGGCGGTCTTTCGCCCGCAATATAGCGAGGAACACAAAGTGGTGCAGCTTGCGCGGGTTTTGCGTCTGGAAACCCCTGCGCAGCCGCGTCTCTGGTGTTCCGGGGTGCGCTGGGATACTGCGGCGCGGCTGGTCAAGGGCGAGGGGCCGTTACTGGCGCTTGGTCCCACGGCGAACTGGCGTGGCAAACAATGGCCGGCGGTGCGCTTTGCAGAGCTTACAGAAAGGCTGACCGCCCCGAACGGCCCGTTTCCCCAGGCGCGCATCCTGTTGCTGGGCGCGCCCGGCGAACAGGAGATGGTGGCGCCGCTGCTGCACGCCATTCCGGATGAGCGATGCTTCAATCTGATCGGCAGAACGGATTTGCTGACAGCCTATGCCTGCCTGCGCAAGGCGGATCTGTTTATCGGCAATGATTCAGGATTGATGCATCTGGCGGCCGCGGCCGGAATTCCCACGATCGGGCTGTTCGGCCCAAGCAAGGATAATCATTATGCCCCCTGGGGCGCCAGAGCGCTGGCGGTGCGCGGCACGCAAAGTTTCGAAGATATTATCAGTGCGCCGGGATATGACCGGCTTTCCGGGCAAAGCTATATGATGTCGCTGACTGTGGACCGGGTTTATCAGGCCACCTTGCATTTGCTTGCCTCATGAGCGGCGTCCGGCTCAGCGCTCTGGTCGTTGCGCATAACGAAGAGGGTCATCTGCCAGACTGCCTCTCGCGTCTGGCGTTTGCGGATCAGATCGTCGTGGTGCTGGACCGCTGCACCGACCGCTCGAAGGAAATTGCGCTGGCGGCTGGCGCAAAAATCCTTGAAGGCGCCTGGGAGCTGGAAGGACCTCGCCGTAATGCGGGAATCGCCGCCTGCGATGGTGGCTGGATTCTTGAGATTGACGCGGACGAACGGGTTCCGCCTGCTCTCGCAAAAGAAGTTCTGGCGGCGATCCATATGGCTGCGCCGGGCTATTTCCTGATCAAATTCGATAATTATGTCGGTCAGCGGCTGGTGCGATTTGGATGGGGGGCTTATAACGGCGCCAGCGCCGGTCCGCGATTGTTCAGCAAGGGCGCGAAAATCTGGGGCGATCAGCTGATTCACCCGAAAATCGAACTCAGGGGCGAGCGGCGGCGTCTGAAAACGCCCATCGAGCATTATGTCGACAGGAACATCTCGGATATGATCGCACGCTTTGACCGCTATACTACGGCGCGCGCCAAAGATTTGGCGGCGTCGGGTGAGATCGGGTCGCTGGCGAGCAATATCCGCCGAATCTTCTCGCGTTTCTGGAAATCCTATGTGACGCGGCGTGGCTATCGGGAAGGGCTTTATGGTCTGTTGCTGGCCATGTTTTCCGCCAGTTACCCGCTGGTCGCGTTTATCAAGGCGAGACTGGAAGAGGACGCGGGACATTAGCCATGCGGGTGGCGCAGATCATGGCCGGGGCAGCGCATGGCGGCGCCGAACTGTTTTTCGAACGGCTGGTGATCGCCCTGGCGCAGGCGGGGGTCGAACAGGAAGCGGTGATCCGCTTGGCGCCGGCACGCGCCGCAAAATTACGTGCGGCTGGCATTGCAACGCAGGAGGCGCCCTTCGGGGGCAGGTTAGATTTTTCCACCCGTCAGATCATTCAACGCCGGATAGCCGCGTTCCAGCCTGACATCGCTCTGTGCTGGATGAGCCGGGCGGCGCAGAAATTTCCCCTCCGCAGGAAGGGGGATGCACCCGTTTTATGCGCAAGACTGGGGGGATATTACAGTCTGAAATATTACCGCCACTGCGATCACCTCATAGGCAATACCAGAGATATCTGCAGCTATATCCAGTCGCAGGGCTGGCCGAAGTCCCGTGTGCACTATCTTCCGAATTTCGCTGATACAAGGCCGGCGCCTCCCGTTCCAAGGGAATTGCTCCATACAGCAGCGGACGCGCCCCTGCTGCTGGCCATGGGCCGGCTTCATAAAAACAAGGGTTTCGACGTGCTGCTGGCCGCACTGGTCAATGTCCCGCGCGCCTGTTTATGGCTTGCGGGGGAAGGCCCGGAAGAGGCGGCCCTGCGCGCCCAGGCCGTGCGGCTTGGGCTGGAGCAGCGGGTGCGTTTTCTGGGGTGGCGCGAGGATGCGCCTGCCTTGCTGGCGGCTGCCGATATCCTGGTTTGTCCCTCGCGGATAGAGCCGCTTGGGAATGTGGTGATAGAAGCCTGGGCGCATGGCGTGCCCGTTGTGGCGTCGCGCGCGAAAGGGCCAGCGGCGCTTATCGGGCATAATGTGTCTGGTTTGCTAGTGGATATTGAAGATGCGGACGCTCTGGCGGCTGAAATCCTGAAGGCGATCCGCCAGCCGCAATTGGCTGCCGATCTTGCAAGTGCGGGACAGGCGGCCTATTTACAGCATTTCACCCGGGAAGCGGTCGTGCAGCGCTATCAGGCTTTTTTTATGGAGGTTGCCGGTTAATGTGCGGCATTGCCGGCTTCATGACTCTGGATGGCGGTACGCCGCCCCTTCGCATACTGACGGATATGCAGCATGCGCTTGGGCATCGTGGGCCCGATGGGGAGGGCCGCTATCTGGCGGGCGGGCTCGGCATGGTGCAGACCCGGCTGGCGATCATCGATCTCGTGACCGGAGATCAGCCGCTTCTTGAACCCGAAGGCGCCGCGCTTGTCGCCAATGGGGAAATCTATAATTATCTCGAACTGCGCGAATCTCTTTCAGAGGCGAACTGGCAGTCCCATTCCGATTGCGAACCCGCGCTTTATCTCTACCGCAGGCATGGAGTGCAGTACGCCGAAAAATTGCGTGGCATGTACGCCATCGCCCTGTTTGATCCAAAGGAAGACAGGCTGTTATTGTCCCGTGATCCGTTTGGAATCAAACCCCTTTATTATGCTGAGATCGAACGCGGGCTGCTGTTCGCGTCCGAGCCCGGCGCGTTGATGGCCTCCGGGCTGATCAAACCCGGCATGCATGGCGAAGCCGTGGACGAACTGCTGCAATTACAGTTCACCACGGGCAGGGATACGGTATTCGAGGGCGTCAAGCGTGTTCTCCCAGGCGAGACCCTGGAAGTGATGCGCGGCAGGGTTACCGCGCATCACCGCCTGCGCGCCCTGCCGCAATCCGGTGATTCCGGACTGGATGAAGCCGCCGCATTGAAAGAGCTTGACAGGGTTCTGATGGAAAGTGTGGAATTTCATCAGCGCTCGGATGTTCCTTATGGTTTGTTCTTGTCCGGCGGGATCGATTCCTCTGCTTTGCTTGCCTGTATGGCCAGGCTGAATGATGCCCCGGTAGTGGCTTATACGGCCGGTTTTTTTGACGTCAGTGTGCAGGATGAACGCGCCCATGCCCGCGCGCTGGCGCAACGCACGGGCGCCATCCACCATGAAGTGGATGTCAGCGCCGAAGATTTCTGGACCCTGCTGCCCGAAATCGTTTCCTTTGTTGATGATCCGGCCGCCGACTACGCAATCCTGCCCACATACAAGCTTGCCGCCAAAGCCGCCAGAGAGCTTAAGGTCATTCTATGCGGGGAAGGCGGGGATGAATTGTTTGCGGGTTATGGGCGCTACAGAAGCGTGATGCGCCCCCTCTGGCTGGGCGGGCGGACCATGCGCGCCCGCGGGTTTCTGGACGGGCTGGGAATGCTGCGACGGGAATCTCCCAGATGGCGTGATGGCATCATTGCGGCGGAGGGACGGGTGAGCGCGCCTGGTCAGTCGCGGTTGCAGCGGGCGCAGGCCGTGGATTGCGAGGACTGGCTTCCCAACGATCTGCTGATCAAACTGGACCGCTGCCTGATGGCGCACGGGCTGGAAGGGCGGACGCCGTTTCTCGATCCGAAAGTGGCCAGCTTTGCCTTTCGTCTTCCGGACAGGCTGAAGATTGCCGACAGCCGAGGGAACAAAGGCAAATATCTTTTGCGGCGCTGGCTGCAACAGAACTTGCCGGAAGCAGAGGCGTTTACCCGAAAGCGCGGTTTTACCGTGCCGGTCGGGGAATGGATTGCGGGCAAGGCGGCGCGCGTCGCTCCGCTGGTCGCGAGGCAGCCAGGGGTCGCCGAAATGTGCAAACCCGAGGCGGTGCTTGGCTTGTTCAATGCGCTTCCAGCGCGTGGCGGGAATGACCGTATGGGGCGCGCCGCCTGGGTGCTGCTGTTTTTCGCCTTGTGGCACCAGATTCACATCCTGAATCTGCCGCCTGACGGGGATATCTTCGACTGTCTTGACCAGGCGTAGAACCTCTCCGATTGCCTGCAAACCCACTGAAGCCCTTGTCCTCCGGGCGTTATTTCAGTAATTCCGCAAGAACCGCATTCAGGAGCAGGCGCCCGCGGCCGGTGGTGGCGATGCGCCCGTCTTCCACCGATAATAACCCATGACCGGATAATTCACGTATCCCCGCTTCTGGCAGGGGCGTTCCCATCAGGGACTCAAACCGCGCGAGCGAAACGCCTTCGTTCAAGCGCAACCCCATCATCAGCATTTCCACCGCCTGTTCCGGTCCGCTTAACGCCGCCATGCTTTCGCGCCGCTCAGCCAGCCAGCGCTCGGGCTTGCGGAAATTGGCGGTGGCGTATACACCGTCCTCCCTGTGAAGACGGCCATGCGCGCCGGGTCCGATACCTGCATATTCCCCGTAGCGCCAATAGACGAGATTGTGCCGGGATTCCGCCCCCCTTCTGGCGTGGTTGGAAACCTCATAGGCGGGCAGTCCCTCATCGCAGCAGATTTCCTGCGTCAGTTGATAGAGATCCGCCGCCAGATCGGCGGTGACTGGGATGAACTCGCCGCGCTTGACAGCGCCTTCGAAGCCCGTCCCCTGTTCTATCGTCAACTGATATAGCGACAGATGATCGGCGGCCATGCTTATGGCCTCCCGCAGTTCCGCTTCCCACGCAGCGGGCGTCTGTCCGGGCCTTGCGTAAATCAGATCGAAGGAGAAGCGCGGGAAGCGCCTCCGCGCAAGATCGGCCGCCCTGCGCGCTTCATGGGTATTGTGGGCGCGGCCCAGAAATTTCAGATCCTTATCGTTTAGCGCCTGCACGCCGATGGAAACCCGGTTGACGCCAGCCTGCCTGAATCCGGCGAATTTTCCCGCCTCCACACTTGTGGGGTTTGCCTCAAGGGTGATTTCCGCATCCCCGGGCAAATCCCAGAACCGGGCGGCCGCATCGATAAGGGCGGCAACAGTTTCCGGCGGCATCAGCGATGGCGTGCCCCCACCGAAGAAGATGCTCTGTACCCGCCGCTTCCCGATGGATGCTGCAGTTTCTTCCACTTCCCTCAGCAGCGCATTGCGCCAGACAATCTGATCCACGCTTTCACGCACATGGCTGTTGAAGTCGCAATAGGGACATTTGGAGAGGCAGAACGGCCAGTGCACGTAAAGCGCCAGGCCATTCGCCTCCTGTTCAACCGGTGAAGCAGGCATCGGTCATCTGCCTGAAAGCAATGGCGCGATGGCTGATCGCGTGCTTGACGTCCGGGTCCAACTCACCAAATGTTTTTTCATAACCTTCCGGAATGAAAATGGGGTCATAGCCAAATCCCAGCGCGCCCCTTGGCGGAAATACAAGACGGCCGTGAATTTCACCCTGAAAGGTTTCCGTATGCCCATCGGGCCAGCACAGGCAGAGGGCGCAGACAAAATAGGCGCGCCGGTCATCGCCGCCCCTCCCCAGAAGTTCGGATTCCACGCGCCGGATGGCGGCGGAGAAATCCTTGCCCTCGCCCGCCCAGCGGGCCGAATAAACGCCAGGCTGCCCGTCCAGCGCCTGTACGCACAAACCGGAATCGTCACTGAGCGCCACCCGGCCGCTCGCCCTTGCGGCGGCGCAGGCCTTCAGCCTGGCGTTATCTGCGAAGGTTGCGCCGCTCTCCTCCGGTTCCTCCAGACCCAGTTCGCCGGCGCTGACGGCTTCCATGCCATAGGGATGCAAAAGCGCGGCGATTTCCCGAAGCTTGCCGGGATTATGGCTGGCCAGAACCAGACGCGTTTCATTGCGGAGAGAGCGGCGCATGCTACAGCCCCGCAATGACGGACTGCTGCAGCGCGGTCAGTTCCGCAACGCCTTTTTTCGCGAGCTGCATCAGCTCGGCGAAACTTTCCTCGGAGAAAGGTTTCTGTTCCGCAGTGCCCTGAATTTCGATGATGCCGCCGCGGCCCGTAATGACGAAATTCGCATCCACCTCGGCTTCACTGTCCTCGGGGTAGTCCAGATCCAGCACCGGCGCGCCCCGGTAAATGCCGCAGGATACCGCCGCGACGCTGTCCAGCACGGGCGGTTTTGCCAGCATGCCCATCTTCTGCATCCAGAGAAAACATTGGTACAGCGCTACATAACCCCCGGTTATGGAGGCGGTGCGGGTGCCGCCATCGGCCTGGATGACGTCGCAGTCCACCATGATCTGACGTTCGCCCATTTCCTCGAACTGCACCACGCCGCGCAGGCTCCGGCCGATCAGGCGCTGGATCTCCAGCGTGCGGCCGCCCTGTTTGCCTGCTGACGCCTCGCGGCGCATGCGCTCATTGGTCGAACGGGGCAGCATGCCATATTCCGCTGTCACCCAGCCGCGCCCCCCGCCGCGAAGAAAAGGCGGCACGCCCTGTTCCAGCGTGGCGGTGCACAGAACATGGGTGTCGCCAAACCGCACGAAACAGGAACCTTCAGCCTGCCGCGAATAACCGGGTTCAAAACTGACATTGCGCATTTCACTCAGGCCGCGTCCCGATGGCCGCATGGGGAATTCCTCTTTTTTGCTGATGTGGCTGGAGGGCTAGCATAAAGCACATTCAATGCGCGATGAATATAGCTCAGTTGCCTGCGGAAGACGCGCGCTTTCCCCAAAGAAAGACGGCGGCTCAGGTAAAGCCGCCGTCTTTCTGGTCAGGATTTTGTCGAATTACCCCCTGCGCCGCGTGATGGCTTCGGGTTCCATCTTTACCGTCTTACCCCGGCAGATAGAGTCCGCCATTCACATGGATCGTCTGTCCGGTGATATAGGAGGCGCCTTCCGAACACAGGAACGCGACGGTGGAGGCGATTTCATCGGGCCTGCCGACGCGTCCGGCGGGAATGCCTTTGGTGATGTTTTCCCCGCCCAGGGCCGGCATCAGATCGTTCAGCCGCTCATGCAGGATGAAGCCCGGCGCGATATCATTCACGGTGATCCCGTATCGGGCGAGATCGAGAGCGGTGGAGCGGGTATAACCGGTGATCGCGGCCTTGGCCGCGGCATAGGGCCCCTGGCCCGTTCCCGGATGATAAGCGTATAGCGAGGCGACATTGACGATGCGGCCAAAACCTTTTTCGGCCATCGCTTCGCTGAAGGCGCGGGTCATGTAGAAAGTGCCCGAGATATTGACATTCATCACCCGGTGCCAGGTTTTGCTTTCCATCTTCCAGGGCTTCGCCGCGCCCTGAATGCCCGCATTGTTGATGAGATAGGCCACATGAACGCCGCGCGACTTCAGCGTCGCGGCAAGCTCGTTCACCGCCTCCTCCTTGGTGACGTCAAGGGGAAAGAAGCTGACCTGATCCCGTATGGAAGCGGGCAGCGTGTCGCGCCAGGCGGGATAATCTTCCGCCCTGCGATCGGTTGCGATGACCTGAATGCCGTCCTTGCACAGCGCCTGGGTCATCGCGGTGCCCAGACCGCCCAGCGCTCCTGTCAAAACCGCATGTCCTCTGCTCATGATTCTTCTCCCTGCTTGCTGTTATGGTTACGTTCAGAATAGCTGCGCCTCTGTGGTGTGCGACAGGATAATCGTGATCAGCCAGGCAGGTATAGCCCGCCATTCACATGGATCGTCTGGCCGGTGATATAGGAGGCGCCTTCAGAGCACAAAAACGCCACGGTCGCGCCGATCTCCTCTGGCCGGCCGGTTCGCCCCATGGGGACGGAACGGCTCATCCCCTCACGCACACTGTCCTCTACAATGCCTTCCAACCGCGGATGCCAGATGAGGCCGGGAGCAATGGCGTTGACGGTAATTCCGTATTTTGCCAGATCCAGCGCGGTTGACCGCGTATAACCGGTGATGGCGGCCTTGGCCGCGCCGTAAGAACCCTGACCCGCCGCCCCATAGGCCGCCACCGAGGCGAGGTTGACGATGCGCCCAAAGCCTTTTTCGACCATCGCTTCGCTGAAGGCCCGGGTCAGATGGAACGTGCCGGTGATATTCACATTCATTACCCGGTGCCAGGTTTTGCTGTCCATCTTCCAGGGCTTCGCGGCGCCCTGAATGCCCGCATTGTTGATGAGATAGGCCACATGAACGCCGCGCGACTTCAGCGTCGCGGCAAGCTCGTTCACCGCCTCCTCCTTGGTGACGTCAAGGGGAAAGAAGCTGACCTGATCCCGCATGGAAGCGGGCAGCATATCGCGCCATCCCGGAAAATCTTCCGGCCTGCGGTCGGCGGTGATCACCTCGATTCCCATGGCGCAGAGTTTCTCCGTCATCGCCGTGCCAAGCCCGCCAATGCCCCCCGTGATCAGCGCATGTCCCCTGTTCATATCCCGTCCCTCCCTGTTGGTAACTTATCGTGGTGAAACTGCTATCCGGGGAAATACAGCCCGCCATTCACATGAAAGGTTTGACCGGTGATATAAGATGCGCCTTCTGAACACAGAAACGCGACGGTCGCCCCGATCTCCTCCGGACGGCCGGCACGTCCCATCGGGATGGCGCGGGCCAGGCCGTTCAGATTAGTTCCGGTAACCAGCCCGTCCAGACGCGAGTGCATGATGATGCCGGGTGCGATCACATTCACCGTGACGCCGTATTTCGCAAGGTCCAGCGCAGTTGAGCGTGTCAGGCCGGTCATTGCGCCCTTGGCTGCGGAATAAGCGCCCTGATTTCGCATCGGCTGATAGGCCGCCAGTGACGCGATATTGACGATGCGGCCGAAACCTTTTTCCACCATTGCTTCGCTGAAGGCGCGTGTCATGTGAAAGGCGCCGGTAATGTTTACGTTCATCACCCGGTCCCAGGTCTTGCTGTCCATCTTCCAGGGCTTTCCCGGTCCCTGAATGCCCGCATTGTTGACGAGATAGGCCACCTGAACGCCACGCGACTTCAGCGTCGCGGCTAGTTCATTGACTTGTTCTTCCTTGGTGACGTCCAGCGGAAAGAAGCTGACCTGATCGCGAATGCTGGCTGGAAGTTGTTCGCGCCAGGGGGTGAAATCCTCCTGACGCCGGTCGGTGGCGATGACCGGAATACCGGCCGCGCACAGTTTTTCCGTCATTGCGGTGCCCAGACCGCCCAAAGCGCCCGTGATGATGGCGTGGCCCCGATTCATGATGTGTTTCCCCTGTCTGTCATCGTTATGGTTTTTGACAGGATATATGGGGTTTGGGCGGTTGGTACAGAAATTTTCCGCTCCGCCCGGTTACGAACCGCCGAAACGGTAAGCCGAGACGGCCACCCCCAATACATGATCGCTATAGATGCGCTCCGCCGCGCCTTCGTCTTCGCCTGCGCCTGCGGCCACCATCAGGGGAATGAGATGTTCTTCACGCGGATGCGCGGCGCGCGCGGCCGGGGCCTGGTCCCACCCGCAGAGTGCGTTCATTCCTGCGGCGGGCCCGCACAAGGCGTCAAACAGCCAGCCATCGAACAGCTCGGAAGCCTGCCGGCCCGCAGCGCCAAATCCCTGCATGTTATGATAGCTCATGCCGCTGCCGGTAATCAGCACGCCTTCCGCGCGCAGGGAAGCCAGCGCCTGCCCGGCGCGGTAGTGAAGCTCCGGATCCAGGGAGTGATGCAGGGAAAGCTGCACGATTGGAATATCTGCGTCCGGAAAGATCAGCATAAAGGGGATGAACACGCCATGATCGAAACCGCGTGCGGGATCAGCGCGTGCAGAAAGCCCTTCCCTGTTCAGCAGGCTGACGATTTGCGCAGCCAGCGCGGGCTCGCCCGGCGCCGGATAGTGCAGACGGTAGGTGTGTTCGGGAAATCCGTAATAATCATATATCAGCGGGGGTCTGGCCGCCCCGGTGACTGTGAATGCCTGTTCTTCCCAATGGCCGGAAATCACCACGATGGCTCTGGGCCGGGCAGGCAATGTGTGCCCAAGGCTGCGCAGCCACGCCTCCATGGACTTCCAGGTGTCGCGGGGTCCCATATTCCATTCCATGAAAAAACAGGGGCCGCCGCCATGGGGAATAAAAAGTGAGGGTTGAGTGGGGGTGCGTGTCATGGTCTATCCGGGCTTCGCGCCAATGCCTGGCGCTGTAAAGGGCATGGATTATGGATGCTGAACAGTGATGAATTCAACCCATTCCCGTTCTCAGGGACTTAACGGTTTGGAATGAATAGGCTATGGATAGGGCCCCCGGTTACGGCAAGGAGGACGGTGGAATGCCCCTGTCAGCTGCGGACAAAGAATTTGCCCTTTCTGAACTGTCATGGCCCTGCTTGACAGAAGGAGAGGAGAGGCTGAATATCAATCGCAAATGCAAATCATTCGCAAAAAATGACGTATAAGACCTGAAAGGATGTTTTTTATGAAAATGGCCGTCTTTAAACCTGCTTTCAGTCTGTTTTCTCCACTGCTCCTCCATTTCCGGCGTCTGGAATGGTTTGCCTGTCTGCCGGCCCTGCTAATTCTGGCTATGCCGGCGGCTGCGGCCGAGGTTAATATCTATTCCAACCGTCAGCCTTTTCTGATTCAACCTATGCTGGACAAATTCACCGCAGAAACGGGAATCGCCGTCAATTCCCTGTTCGCGGAAAAGGGCCTGACCGAAAGAGTGAAGGCGGAAGGAGTGAACAGTCCGGTGGATGTCCTGCTGACCACAGACATCGCCCGTCTGAAAGAGGCGGTCGAAGCCGGGATCACCCAGCCTGTGGATTCTCCGGCGTTGATCAGCGCCATACCGGAATCGTTACGCGATCCCGCCAAGAACTGGTTCGCCCTGACATTGCGCGCCCGGGTGATCTATGCCGCCAATGACCGGGTTAAGGACGGCGAAGTCACCACTTATGAGGGGCTGACAGCGCCGAAATGGAAGGGACGGATTTGCAGCCGCAGCGGTAACAGCGATTACAATATCGCCCTGCTGGCGTCGCAGATCGCCCATCATGGAGAGACGGAAGCGGCGAAATGGCTGATGGGCGTCAAGGCCAATCTGGCGCGCAAACCGCAGGGGGATGATCGCGCCCAGATCCGCGCGGTAGCGCAGGGCGAATGCGATATCGCGCTGGGCAATACCTATTATATGGCGGTGATGCTGGCTGATCCTGAACAGGCGGAGTTCGCCAGGGCCGTGCGTATCGTCTTTCCCAATCAACCCGGAACGCCCTTTCCAAGCGGAACCCATGTAAACGTCTCAGGCATGGCGATGGCGAAACACGCCCCCAATCGTGAAGCGGCGCAAAAGCTGATGGAGTTTCTTGCAAGCCCCGAGGCGCAGAAGATGTACGCCACCATCAATAATGAATATCCCGCCAGACCCGGTGTGGAACCCTCGGAGCTGCTGCAAAGCTGGGGGGAATTCAAGTCAGACGAATTGCCCTTGCAGGAAATTGCGAAGTTCCGGAAACGCGCGCTGGAAATTGTGTATGAAACCGGCTTCGATCAGTGATGGCGGTGGGTCCGTTTCCATCGGATCGCGCGAAAGGCGGATGGCGCAGGGCGGCAGTTTTTCCCCTTAATTTATGGAATGCCGGCGCGATGCTGGTGGCGGCGCTTGCTTCGATGCCGCTTTTCGCCATCCTATGGCTCGCGGTTGATGCGGATCGCGATTTCTGGCCGCATCTGGCGCGAACCATACTGCCAAATCTGGCGCAAACCACACTCATCCTGATGGTGGGGGTAGGGATTGGGGTGGCGGTCATTGGCGTCGCCACCGCCTGGCTAGTCAGTCTCTGCCGGTTTCCGGGACGCGGATTTTTTGAATGGGCGCTGCTCCTGCCTTTTGCCATGCCTGCCTATCTTGTCGCTTATACCTATGTGGATTTTCTGGAATTTGCAGGACCCGTGCAAAGCTGGATACGTGAAATCGCAGGATGGACGCGGCCGCATGATTACTGGTTTCCGGACATCCGATCCCTTGGCGGCGCTGTTCTGGTGCTAAGCCTGACATTTTACCCTTATGTGTATCTCAGCGCGCGAACGGCTTTTCTGCAGCAGTCCGGCGCCGCGCTGGAGGTCGCCCGCACCCTTGGACATACGCCATGGGCGGTGTTTTTCAGGGTGGCCTTGCCTCTGGCGCGGCCAGCCGTCAGTATCGGCGTGATCCTGGCGCTGATGGAAACCCTGGGGGATTTTGGCGCGGTCAATCATTTCGCCGTGCGCACGCTCACCATCGGAATGTATGATGTCTGGCTGGGCATGGGCAATGCGGGTGGAAGCGCGCAGATCGCCGTAGCGTTGCTGGGTTTCGTTCTTCTTCTAATTGCCCTGGAGCGTGTGGCGCGGCGCGGCAGCCGCTTTCACGATACCGGTTTGCAGATCCGCGCGGCTTCACCCTTCACTTTGGGGCCGCTGAAAGCCGCAGCGGCCATCGCCGCCTGCGCGGCGCCCTTGACCTTCGGCTTTCTTCTTCCTGCCGGTATTCTGCTGCGTATGGCGCTGACGCGGGGGGTTGACGCCTTTGACGCCGCCTATGCTGGTTACGCCTTCAACAGCCTGGTTCTGGCGGGACTGGCCGCGGGCCTGGCGGTAGGCGTTGGCGTGTTTCTGGCCTATGGCGCGCGGATCAGCGCCGGACGCCTTCAGCAGGCCCTGACCCGGATTGCCGCCATCGGATATGTCATACCGGGCACGGTGCTGGCGCTGGGCGTGATGATCCCGTTTGGACGGTTTGATAACGCGCTGGACGCCTTCATGCGGGACAGTTTCGGGGTTTCGACCGGACTGGTGCTGAGCGGAACGCTGGGCGCGCTCCTGTTCGCCTATGTCGTGCGCTTCCTGGCGCTGTCTTTCGGCGCCATCGAGGCGGGTCTGGTCCGCATCACCCCCGCCATGGATATGGCTTCGCGCAGTCTGGGTCAGGGGAAAGCGGGTACTTTGTGGCGGGTGCATCTGCCCCTGTTGCGTGGACCGTTGCTGACGGCGGCGCTGCTGGTGTTTGTCGACTGCATGAAGGAACTGCCTGCAACCCTTATCCTGCGCCCCTTCAATTTCGACACGCTGTCGACCCATGTATATAATTTCGCTTCGCTTGGAAGACTGGAGGATAGCGCCCTGGCGGGGCTGAGCATTGTTGCCGCCGGGCTTTTGCCGGTTATCCTGTTGAGCAGGGCGATGGCGGGCGTTCGCAACGAGGCGTAAAGGCTTTATCAGAGCCCTCCCCCTGATAGATTGATCACTTGCCCGCGTCAGCGGGATTTGCTTCAATAACGGCTAATGAGAAAATCGGGAGGAACGTCCATGGCAATCAGGGCATATGACTGGCTCGCCTATCACACCACGCGGCTTGGCGACAAAATCGCGCTGATCGATCTGCATTCTAAGCGGGAGTTCACCTACCGCCAGTTCAATGACCGTTGCGAACGCCTGGCGGCCTATCTGACCGGCAGTCTGGGGCTTGTCAAGGGCGACCGGCTGGGAATTCTGGCCCAGAACAGTTCCGATATTTTCGAGATGCAGTTCGCCTGCGCCAAGGCGGGGCTGGTGTTTCTGCCCCTCAACTGGCGCCTTACAGTTCCGGAGCTCGAATTCATCGTCAGCGATGCGGCGCCGAAAGTGCTGATTCCCGGGCCCGAATTCGCCGATACGGGCGAAACGCTGCAGAAGCTGTGCAAGATCCCGCACCTCATCCAGAACAATTTCGATGGCAGCCCCAGCCAGTACGAACAGGCGATCGCAAAGGCGGGCAAACTCACGGCGCGGGCGAGCGACCTCACCCTCGATGATCTTTCCACCATCATGTACACCTCGGGCACTACCGGCCTGCCAAAGGGGGCCATGATCACCCATGGCATGACCTTCTGGAACGCTGTGAGTTTTGGCGGGCCGGCGCGGGTGACGACGGACTGCAAGCATCTGGCGGTGATGCCGCTGTTTCATACCGGCGGGCTGAACTGTTACGCCAATATCGCCTTTCATGTGGGCGGAACCGTGGCGGTGGCGCGGGAGTTCGATCCCGGCGCGATCCTGAAGCTGCTGGACAGGCGCAGCGGTCATGGGTTCACGCATTTCCTCGGCGTGCCGTCCATGTATCTGTTCATGAGTCAGCATCCCGACTTTGAAAACTGCGACTTCTCGGGCATCGTCACCGCGGGCATCGGCGCGGCGCCCGCGGCAAAGCCCCTGCTGGAAACCTGGGCGGCGAAAGGGCTGGCGCTTGCGCAGGCCTATGGCATGACGGAAACGAGTCCCATCATCACCGTGCTGGAAAGCGATATGGCGCTGAAAAAGATCGGCTCCGCCGGCCTTCCCGCACTGCATCTGGAAATGATCCACCAGCCGCATTTCC
>OBIC01000325.1_pt1 | contig 14999 bp, 15 predicted proteins | sample 1519831 | NCBI WGS metagenome assembly OBIC01 (sample SAMN03019805, study PRJEB22545) | beach sand metagenome | biome: beach; feature: sea beach; material: beach sand | place: USA: Municipal Pensacola Beach, FL | collected 2010-10-20 | depth 40-45 cm m | reverse complement strand
CAGCTGCTCGTTCTGTTGAGTAAATCGTTCGCGCAATGGCATACCCTCTTCAGGCAGCTTTGCAGTCTCGCGCTCAAAACGTTGTGCCTCGAACTGACGGGTCTTCTGGCCTTTAGTAAGCTTAATGGGCACCGGGAGGTCCTCGGCCGCAGCTTGGCGCAGCACTGACTTATCAACAGCCTGCGCCCCAGCAGAAGTCCCAGTACCTGGAGTAGGCTTAGGCTTTAACTGTTGAGGTACTAGTTGCTTAGCGCGTTCAGTAGCTTGTTGCGTTGCCTGAACGATAGGCTTAACAACGCGTTGCTCAGTAACAGCGCGCGCGATTGGAGTAGCTGTACGAGTAGACGCTCCAATCGCTTGAAGTTCTGCAGTCATAGGGGCAATTGCTGCAAGCGGAGCTGCCACTTCGCCTATGGTTTCAACATACTCTTGCCCTGTTTCAGTGCGTGGCGCGTATGTTAAGGCTTGCATTCCTCGCATGGCTTCTTGCTCGATACGATTTGCGGCTTCATAACTACCAAATTCACCAGCCAGCATCTCATTAGCCATTTGCTTTAGAGTACCGCCGATCATCCCAAGCGTGCCGGTAGTAGCGCCAGTCACAGTTGTTAATGCAGCCTCTCCTGCACCTTTCATCTTCTCACCAAGAGTGGGTTCAGGAGGTTTAACAACTGTGCCAGGAACTTCAGTAAGCCCCATATCTGGGATCTGCTCTAGCAATTCAATGCTAGGATCTGCTTCACGGCGTGCACGTTCCTGGTTGATGATCTTTGCAAGACGGCGGGCAGCATCTGCATCACCAGCATTGTGAGCATTAACTAGAGCAGTTTCAAGTTGTGGCAATGTCGCCATTACTGATTGCCTCCATATTTCTGCAGCAGAGACTCAATATCTTCAGGAGTAGTCTCAACTGCTGGGGTATTAGGGATAGTTTCTGGGACACCAAACTTACTGGCCAAATTATTTCGCGCCTTCAACATTAAACGCTGAGCTTCCTTAACATTAGCAATCAGACGCTCAGGACTTTGTTTTAGACTAAAATTCTGAAGTGCTGCAGTAATCTTCTTACCTTCCGCGTCAGACAATGCACCCATACCTGTCAAGTTCGGAATTTGTGCAATAAATGTTTGGGCATCAAGGTTCTCGATTAACGCCTCAAAATCAGCTGTATCTTGACTAAATGTTGGAAGACGTGATTCAATAGGACCTGTCGCATCTTCTATCACCCCAATAGGAGTCTGTGATACTTTGTCAAGTGTATTCAACATATTGTCAATACTGGCGCGCCCAGATTCTACAGTGGCTACCCGTTCACGCGCAACTTGATCACGCTTGTCCTTCGCATCTTGAATCTTTTGCTCAAGTTCCTGCTTCTTAAGTGCATTAGTCTCGCGTTGCAAGTCAGCGTTCATCGCAGCAATACGAGAATTTTCACGGGCAATCTTAACGTCTTCTTGGATTTTGTAGATGTCCCAACCTTTCTTTTGTAAGTCCATAACAGCTTCGGATTCGGCAAAATCTGCTTTGATTGCAGCTTGCCGTGCTTTAGCTTGCGCTTCGGTAAGTTGTTCTGGGGCAAGATCTGCTTCACGGCGTTCAGTTTGTAATTTAGTAAAAGTCTCAGTAAATTTCTCTGGACCCATCATTGAGGCTAGACGTAGGGCAACTGATGTTTTTGCAGTGCTTGGATTAAGGTCAATAGTATCCAGCAAAGTACGAGCAGCTTGTGCTGAACGATTATCACCGGAATTTTCAGCAGCCCGCGCTTGGGTCTCTAGTAGATTTTTCGCGACGCTTGTATTACCAGCTTCCAATGCTGCGTATACTTCTGACGCTTGTTGAATTCTATTTGATTGTTGTTCAGAATTTAACATTCCCCACGCTTGTTCAAACTGCTTATTAAATTGTGGATACTTAACAGTAAGAGCGGCATAGTCTGACGCCGTAGGTACTCTTTTCGAGAGGACGCTATTTAGATCTGCCGCCATCTGTTGCTGAACCTTAATTTGAGCTTCTCTATCAATTTGTCCTTGACGGAGAGTGTTTAAACCCGATCCTACCTGCAATCCTTGTAAAATTGCAGAAGTAGGAGATTGGAGGTTGTAGTCAACTAACGGCATCAGAAAGTTCCTCCAGTATTTTGCTGCGGTCTATTTTGGTACGACGCAAACAATCCAGCTAAATTTCCTATAGTATCGCCATATATTTGAGCCTGCCCTAACTGCGCCGCTGCTTGAGCAGCAGCTCCTTGATTCAACAATGTACCGATATTCGAAGCACTTTGCATACCAACATTTCCAGTCATGGCCGCCGCATTTTGTCCAATACTGGTCAAACCACTCAGATTTTGAAATTGGTTCTGAACAAGCTGGGCTAAAAGTTGTGGCCGATATTGGGCAAGCGCTCCTTGTAAATCTCCTCCACGTAGTCCACCAGTCGCAGAAGCATTTTGTAATAAAGCTTCTTCGCCTTGCTGAACCAATGACGCAAACGCGGGAGACTGCTCCAATTGGTTTATGGCCTGTTGCTGTGCTTCAGTACCAGACAATCCTAATAGTGCTTGTTGTGCAGATAGTGCTTGCTCGCCTCCTTCTGAGTACGGGGCCAACAACTCCTGAAGAGCGTTAAACTGTCTTCGCTGTTCTGCAACACCAGCTTCTGACGCGCCTGCTTGTGTTGCTGCAGCATCAGATTGCGCTTCAGAACTCATATATCCAGCGACTAAAGTTGCACCTCCAATTGCTACGTATCCCCAACTCATTTTAATAACCTCTCAATACTTTGGTGAAACTCCAATTGAAAATTTTCGTCTTCAATATGCTGAGCTTCAATTATTTCTAAATCACAAACACCATCTGGATTGTGATGAAATGTCATAAAGGTGGTGTCTTCTAAAGCTAGTACGACACGCTTTGCCCCAGGAGGGCTAACAGCACAGAATCCAGCTTCGACAATATCTCGGCCAAATTCAGTGACGATTTCCGCTCGGCCCTCAATGACCATCATAGGGTGGGAATGTTTATGGATCTTCCCAACGACAAGCATTCCTGCTGGCATGGTAAATTCACGGCAGTAGACACCTGGGATAAAATGGTGGACGGCTTCAGGCATATCAGTACGAATCTCAAGCATCGATTCTTGAAGCTGTTGGATTTTTTCTTTCGTGGGTATTACTTTTGTGGAGGCGTTAGCCAGCATCTCAATCTCTCCTTCCAGAGGTGGTTGTGAGCTGCCGGCTGCTCGAACTTTGTGGGCTCAGCTATTGTGGTGATACCACAACTACTAGCAATCCTAGCATGCTTCACAACTCTTGTAAACCATTAAATTTCATCTAGTACGATGACCTCAAACTCCACAGATACTATAGCCGTACCTGTTGTCACCTTGGCCATAAAACCGATGTCAGTTGGACCAACATACGGGCCAAATGGGAGATCGACGCCACCGAAAGTCTCTATCGCGCCACCAGCGACACCTGAGATCACTGATTGCGCGCGCATCGCGTCATACGGTGCGGCCGTTTGATCAATATTGGTCCGCGAAAAGAACACGATGTCCACAGTCTTACCGGAATCTACGGATACGTTCTTTAGCTTAACAACACCTGACTTATTTGCCGGAATCGAAAATGCTCCAATTTCTGACTGACCTTTAGGAAAGCCAGTAGCATCAATGTAAGCCCAATCTTGTGTGCCGGCAGAATTCTCAATAGTAATTTGACCAACATGTGATGGGGTTGATTGGTCGGCGTATGAACCTGATGCTGATACCCAAACACGATATAGCCTGGTAAACGTAGTTGTTGTGGCACTAGATGCTGCTGCACCTGCCGTGGCTAAGGTTTCGGTAACTTCATTAAAGTTCTCATCCAATCCTTGCAAGGTAATTTCACGAGCACCTGTTCCTGCTGCGGTATCATTAGCGTTGCCCCCAGCTTTTATACGCAGGGCTGTAGCAGCAGTTGACTGCGGTGTTCTGTAGTTACCACCCAATGCCACCGGCACAAAGGAGGTACCTACTGCATCGTTGCGACCAAATTTCTTGGTATCAGTTATCCCAGTCAACAACCCTCTTGATGCATCCAACCACCATGGTACTGTACGCACCATTATGGAGTCAGCATCCAGCCCAACCGGTTGATTCATTGGCGCTGATGGATGCCTAAATTGGCCGAAATAAGCATAAAGTCTTAAATAAGTTTGTGCCGATGTGCCGTTGACTAATCGCACTCTAAAATGGCGTGGGCCCTTAACAGCAGTGTGAAATTCATGGATACCAGCCGCAACTGCAAAACCACCACTAGGGAATGTTGACCAATTTGTCCCATCCACTGAAAAGTCGAAATATAATATTCCGGCAGCGTCAGTTTGGCACGACACCATTACGTCAGATAGATTATTTTGCTCACCGGCGCCTGTAAAAGTTGCTGATGCGCCTAATGGCGATGTAGAATTATTTGAGCCATCAGATATTGCGCCATTGGTTAAAATATCAACTGGTGAAGCACGAAGCTCGTCATCAGTCAAGCCACCAAGAATCTCGCTCATGAGAACCCCCAAGTATTATCACCGAGGTAGCGCAGCGCAACAGCTGAGCCACGCCTACCAACTTTTAAAATTAGAGTTGTTTCAGTTGGATTGTTTGGCATCGGTATGCTATCACCAGCTGAGGTTTGAATTGTTAACGGGCCGTCAGTAGCAAGAATGATGGTCCAAACACGACCCTGTATTGTTTCTTCACCGGGCGGAAGCGTGACAATCACGCCGTTAGCAGTCACTTTAACAACGTAAGCAGACGTTGTTAAAAGTATGTCTGACGAAGCTGAAATGACCGTAGGGTTTTCAAGTAAGTCTAATCGATCACTTAAGTCAATCAAATCGGGTGGTATTAAATCAAATAACTTTTCAAACGCGCGAATAGCGCGCTGATTAGGTAAAAATTGGTTGAGTTCAGCTCGAGTTAACGGCCTTGGGTCATTTTCAGTTGCCATCTTATACCCCTAACGGCTCAATACGTGCCTCAAGACGGGCAACAGCTAATTGAGCATCACTTGTGCCAATAAAGCGTTGGACGCGCCAATGACGCATGTTTCCTTGATTCAGCCAAACAAGCCGACGATTCCGTTCGCCCTGCTTCCCAGCCTTAACGTATTTTGGTACCGACCAGGTCTCACCATCAAGCGAATACTGAGTAGCAACACGAGGATCCGCGCCAAGCTCTGACCGACCGCTTAAGCATACCAACTCAAGTTCATGGAAGATAGCACCGCGACCTTCATTATAAGCAATCATAGTGCCAAACTCCCAACCGATAACCTCACCCCAGTGCTCGGAGGTTGATTCAGTCAAATTTCCAATTTGCCCTATAGCAATATCACCTACCCACCATTTGTTATGACACCAGACCAAATGACGGGCACGGTAAACTGATTGAGAAAGCCCTGATGATAGCGTAAACCATACTTGTTCACCAAGACTTTGAGATGCTGCCGCGTCATAAACAATAGTCTGATCGGGTAGATGAATGTATAAAAATTGGTGCCCCTTATCAACTCGTGCCTCAACAAAGACTTGTGATAAAACTTGGTCAGTGTAACTACTAAGAATCTGGTCAATCTCACGCGACGAAATTTTTGCGCTACTACCGCTCGCAGCAAGCCACACAGCTACAGGTTCATTACGACCGCCACCAACAAAAGCTACACTTTCCAGAAAAACACAGCAAGCATTGGTACCGACTGCACCACGTTGTATCTGTGCCCCATCGATTCTTTGGAATGGAAACCCCGACCCACCAACGTTATCAAACACCTCAATGGTGTAACGGTTTAATACGTACGGCTCATTACGTAGTTTAACAAGAGCAACAATCGGGTCAGGATCAGCTTCGGATGAACCATACTTTGTCGGCAACACAGAAAACGGATCGTTTAATTCGGTGACAATCAGATATTCACCATCTGTTGTCATAAAGTAACCGTCAACCCAAAGCTGGTCAACAACAGTACGAAGATCCGGGTCGGCTACCTGTTGAACAGTAGTGGCGCCGTCATATAAATACAACGACCCATTCGCTGCAATGCTAAGGTAGTCAAATGAATAATCAAATGCAACCTGACCACTGCCAGGAATCGTACCAATTTCAATAACGGTACCATCAGATAAGATCGAAACAAGCCGTTCACCCATCACGCGGTAATGGACACCCTTCCAATTAATAGCACCACGGTCATTGCCTGGGCCGTTTGCCGCAAAGACAATGCCATCAGCTGGGCGAAGATAACCATTGCTGATACCTTGTTGCTTCGGTACTGGAACAAGATTTCTTGGATAAGAGGTGCGAAAATCAGGCGCCTCGTCCGTATATATACCATTGAGGACAGGAATTTGCATATTGGCTATCCTACACGATACCACGTATCAGTAGTAGCATCATACTTCATTCTGAAGAAGTCATCAGCCGCTAATGAGGTTGGTTCGCCTGTGACAGCCGTAGCACCGTTGCCGTTGACGGTCAGCGTGGTCACCTGTTGAGTACAATTCACCAACACCTCTTGCTTATCAACAAGGCCGGCAACAGGTGGCAACGTAATCGTGCCCGCTGCGTACCCAGCCGTGGGAGTAAGGATCAAATGGACGTTGGTGTTGTCGTCCGCCCCATCGGTGATAGCGACGTTAAAGCCAGAGGACGACGGCGCTGCGTACTGCGTTGTGAACGCGCCCTGGCCCGTGAAGGTGGGGAACGTTAAATTCGCCTGCATGTAGGCAAGCAGCACCGACATCGCAGCTCTACGAGCATCACCATTGGTAACACTGAAGATTGGCACAGAATCACCTGCTTGAACTGCATCGACGGCGGAAAGTTTATTGATCTCGGTCATCGTGGTCTCCTAGTTGAATTCAATGGGGCCGTCATCACCAGCAAGTAGCGGATCATCTGGCGGGTTGATAAATGGTTGGTCGTATCGGTACTTCTTGTTGCCCGCACCTGACGGCATCGTGTTAGGCAACTGTTGTTCTTGCGGTTTAGTAACCCGCGAGAGCAGCTGGTTGTACGCAAACTTAGCACTTGCTTTCGTTTCTGCTGAAACCGTCTTACCAACAGTTGGAGCAATGCGAACAGCGAGATTCAGATAAATAGCCTCGTTCGCAGCATCGGGCACCTCAGTAATCTGGTCAAGATCACTGTTGTCTGGTGTTGAAGGTAAAGGATAGCCGAGTCGAATACCTTTACCATTCCATGTGGCCATCATAGCGTCCAAGCGCCGCATTGCCGATTCAAGCTGCTCAGGCTCTAAATCATAGGCATACGACGCGTAGCCGATTTCCTCGAATGCTTGTACGACAAATTGGCGCTTGGTCCAGCTCATGATTAATCCTCCTGCTCAGCCAAAGCTACTTCAATCTTCTCCAGCAAAGTTTCGTCCTTGGTGCGTTTGGTAAACTCGATACCAAGCTCGGTGGCCTTTGCCTCAAGCTCTTCGCGAGTAGGCGGCGTAGTCTCATCGACGGTCTCATCGACGGTCTCATCGGCGGTCTCATCGGCGGTCTCATCGACGGTCTCATCGACGGTCTCATCGACGGTCTCATCGACGGTCTCAGCTTTCGCTTCAGCAGGAGACGGAAACCAACCATCTGCTAATGCAGCGTCAAGTTCAGACTCCTCGCCCTCTTCAGCGTAAGAATCAACGACCTTGTGGTCGTAAAGTTCGCCAGCATGCTTGTACCCAAGAGCCTTATGACCTGGGTAACGATAAACCATTGTAGGTTGCTTCATCTCAATTTCCTCGTTGTTAAGATCAGGAGGGCCGAAGCCCTCCGTCACTTAGGTTGTGGTTAGACCTGCGCTTCCAGCATGATACCACCGAGCTCGTAGTTGAGCAGCTCGACGTTCGCCCAGATAAACATACGGTACTTCGCCACCAAGGTGTCGATGTTGCTGTCTGACAGCATCACAATCTGCACGCCGCTATCGGTCGTTGCCTTACGCACTTTCTTACCAGAGGCCTCAAATGGCTCAGTATTGAAGTCAGCATGGATGATCTCCACAGCATCTTTCTCAAAGAACACAGAAGCAGGTTTGGTAGTAGTGTTAAGCACCGTGATCGCGGCGTTATCAGCCGGCGTGGTATCGACATTCGCGTAGTCCTTCTGCGACTGATTCGCACCATCAGCCGGAATGATCGGCGGCGCGATCTCAAGGCTGGTGGAGGTCGGTACAGAAATGACACGGAAGGTCTTCAATTGGCCAGTTGATTGCTTGTTGATGTGACCAACAGCAAAGACACCGGCAATAGTAAATGCGTCACCAACAACCAGGCCGTGCGCACCGCCCGCGCCGTCATCCACATTGATGGTCTGCGTGCGGTTGTCAACAGGCAGGCCAGCGGACATCGCTGAAGGCGTGTAATGCTGGTTTGCACCGGCGATCAGATCACCAGAAGCGGCAGAACCAGTGATGCTCTTCCCGTAGTCAACACGGAAGGTGTCAAAACCGGCAATCGGCGGCAGCATGGAGCGAGTGTAGGCGTCCATAGGAGCACCCTGCATCGTACCACGTGAAGCCAAGTTACCAGCCAGGTTCTTCGCCATGCGCGGGTTCAGGAACATGTTGCGCTGACCACGAGTGGCCTGCTGCTCCAACATCAGGGCATCGGCCACAGCTGCTTCGTCGTACGTATCGATGTTGGTGCTACTGGTGACAACCAAGGTGCCTTTAGTGGCAACCTCATCAGCAACCAGGGTATCCAACTTATTCGACAGCATGACGTTGGTAGCGCGAACGATATTGCCCATCATGTGCGGGTTGTTCAGGTCCACACCAGTCAATGACACCGGCACGTTACGCAGGTGTGACTCAGTCAGGGTTGACGGCACAGTCAGCTCAGTCAGATCATTGTAGGACGAGCTCATGTCACGACCGTCAACGACCTCAGTCAGCATTGGCATTGGACGGTAGAACGTCTGACCACCCTCAGCCAAGGCACCTGCCTTTGGTTTGTACATAGAAACGTTCTTGGCCGACACGTTAGTGGCCTCGAACCCGGCTACGACTTCTTCAAAGAAGATGTCGACTTTGCTTGAAAAATCATTTGCCATGATAAAGTTCTCCGTAGAGTTAAATTAAAGTACGGAGCGTCAGCCCTTCGCCTTTTGTTTGCGGCGGTAGGCCATCACCTTGCTGTAGTCACCAGTTTTAGATGCTTCGGCTCGGAGACGCTCTAGCGTTGAGTCAACAGCCCCGGATTTAGGGCCAGTACCATCCACTTTCTTTTCAGGCGGTGGCGGCGCCTTGCGGTTTTTAACTTTCAAGTCTTTCTCCAGTTTTGCGACCGCGAAGGCAAACTTGACGGGATCCTTAATGGAAGCCAGTTCCTTCGCACGGTCTGGGTTTTTACCAAGCGCGTAAATTACCAATGCAGAGTTGTCAGCACCTTGGACGACAATGCCTTGTTGAGTCTGATTAAATGTCTCCATAATCACAGCTTCAGCGTCATCAAAGTCCTTCACCTTCAACTTAGCTTTGGAATCACCGTATTCATTGAGTTTCTGCTTCCAAGCATCTTCAGCTTTCTGCTGCTCAACTTTTTGTTGGGCTGCGACTTCATCTGCTTTCCGCTTCCGCTCATACCACGCAGTGAGCTCCTGCTCATACTTATCCGTGTCGTAGTCGAAGTCCTCGAGCGTGGGCTTCTTCCCAACCTGCACCGTTTTCGGTTCAGGGTTTTCAAGGGACTTCAGCTTATCACGTAACTCTCGGTTCTCCTTCTGCGTTTCACGGTGCGCTCTACGCAGCTCTCGTACCCATTCCGGTGCTTGAGACTGCTCATCTTCCTGGGGTGGCGCTTCGTCCCCAATGGTGACAATTACCTCGTCGTCATCATCTTCAGATTCTTCCTCAGATTCAGGCACCTTCTTCTCTGAATCATCGCCATCCTCTGCTTCGATTTCTTCTTCGGCTTCAGTCTCGTCGACTTCTTCCTCAGTTTCGATCTCGTCGATGATGTCGTCTTCGGTTTCTTGCACCTCTGCCTTTGTAGTCATGTGAACTCCGTCATTTAACTCACCCACTAAAGCGGTTGGGTGGATACCGCGTTATAAGTTCGTGCACCGGATTTGGGCTCAGTGCACGAACTAAATTCTATTTAATTACCTTTTCTAATTGGCTCCCGACTCCAGACTCTGAAAATCCTAAAGCCTTCCAAAATGGCAACCCTTCGTCTGAAGGCGCCAATAAAATTCTATAACCTTTCGGAAAAGAGTCCTCAATATCTTCCACCATCTGGCGTCCAGTACCTTTAATTGCTGCACCGAAGTGGTCAATTTCAATAGTTTTCAAAGCATCATCGACATGATAAGCAACTGCCCCAGCATAATTACCACCGTCAAATATAACATGCTTACCGTTAGCGCCAGAAAGTACAGCAGCAATCATCTCACTTTTTGCCGATTCAGGTATATCTTGCGCGGCTTGTAAAGAACGCGCGTAGTCCATTAAACTTTCCCGATCGTAAGTTGATAAGTCGGCTTTATATCTCCTTAGTGGAATCCCACGTGGTTTTGTGCCCATTCCTAAAATTCCCTTGCCGGTTGGCCCAGCAATAGAACTTCCGCCCAAACCTCCACCGGTTATATTCATTGCTACGTTCAAAGCTTCTTCAGGAGTCAATTCGTATCCTTGAGCCGCAAGACCAGGAGCGACAAATGCTTTGGCAATATCGTATACAAATTGCGGCGCCGCGAGTTCTAAATTACCCTCGCTTCTTCTACCGGCGATTGGCAGGATATTTGCACGATCCAACCCAGGTTGCAGGCCAAACTGGTCTAAAACTGCCTTTTCTATCGGTGGTATTACTAAATCAGCCATTCTTTACTCCACAGGAGACCCGGGAACGTCAGGTGGTTTTACCCTTGGGCCAAGTTTCTCAATAATTTCCATTGCCTGCTTCTGCTCTTTCGCATCGATGTCAGTAATCGTTTCAGCAGTATCTGCACGAATTTGATCTGTCTGCGCTTGGGTCTTAAGTGTATCAGCCTGCGCCTTAACAGCTTTTTGTTGTTCATTTGCCGCAGCGGCGCGCAGATATTCATCTTGGGCAGAAGGCGGAGTATTCTTAGCTTCTTCAACAAGGTCCGCTGCTTCTTGGTCCGTTGGTTCGATGACGCCCATTTTAATCAGCTTCTTGCGGAAATAATACCGCACATCACCGACGCCCTCACCTTCCATATTCATCATGGCCATTGCGCCAAGTACTTGCTTAGTTTCTGGGTCAGTCGTAATGGCCGCCATATTAGTCAGCGCACGAACCGTTGACGAACGTTTAGTAGAACTTGATGGGCCGACTTCAACGGTAACATCAAACTTGGCTTTAGACAAATCATTCTCGTATTCGATTTTACCTGACGCATCGACAATCGGTTGCATAAGCGTGATGCGTTCCATCTCGCCATCTTTGCCTAAAGCCTTCATAGCGCGGCCCTCTTCGATCAGGACGTCTTTGGCCATGCTCAACCATATCTCGCCGCAACGCCGCATAGCTTTAGCCATGTTGCTCATGTAGATATAAGTCTGCATGTCGAGGCGGTTCTGTATAAGTTCAACAGTACCCTGAGCTACGTTGCTAGCAATTTGTTCTCCACCTTGTTGGTTACCAAGCAGATCTTGCATATCCTGTTCAGTAACCTGCAATAATGCTGCCATAGCTGGCGGAATCTGAGGCGGTTTAGTATAGCCAATTGGGCCTGCTATAGCTTCATTGCCGTTCACATCTGTTATCGGGTTGACGAGCAGATAAGGGTAATTCTTAAGGTTGTCCTCTTCCCACATTGTCTGGTGGCCAGCAACTTGTTCGGGAGTTAGCAATGGCTTTTCAACTGAGCTCAATGCACTTAACTCACCAAGCTTACTAAGTTGCATGTTCTTCAAACGTTGAGCATCCTTAGCAAGGCGGACGTGGCCCATGCAACGTTCAATGTTATCGACGAACCACCGCTTACCGTACACAGGCACAATAGGAATACATGTTCCAGCTATGTACCCGCAGTCTTCGAGGACTTTACTACCGGACATGATGTACTTATGGACACGTTTCTTTTTGATCCGTTTCTGTCGGACTTCTTTGGCACCGGTGGCCAACAGCAACTCCAACTGGTCATCGTCAAGTTCTGCATCTGTGAACCGCTCCTCTTTACCGTCAAGATGCTCCCAAATATGGATAACGTCTTTGACTTCTTCAAGTTTGTAGTATTCAGCAATGTAGACAACGTCAGGAGTTGACCAGTCAAATACTGTCTGCTCAATTTCCTTGCCCCAAGTATCTGGATCATCGTCATATTCATCGATGTAATCTTGTTTCGCCATACTAGTGAGTACGAAACACTTACGCGCATCAGCTTTATCTTGACGCTTAGCACTTAAATCGAAGAATACAGACGAGTCCGCATCGAAAATGGGCTCAATGCAAATACGCTGGCGCTCATCTTCAGGGTCTTCCTCATCTTCGTACTCAGTGCGGAGACGCCATGCACCAAAACCACCAGCAACTGCTTCTTCAAAAGCATTGTCATACGCTTCTTCAGCACCAGAATCTTCCTCATCTGCACGATACAGACCGTCGCAGGTATCTGCAAGTTCGTCATCTTCAAGACCTTCTTTACTTACGAAATCGACGGTGATGCGGTTGTTCCGGTATTCATTGATGATACGAATAACTGATAAGTGGATCTTGTTAACTTCAAAGCGCGGTTTGTTTTCGAACTGGGCACCAAGGTCTCCTTCCCATTGAGCACCTGCAATGGAGTAGAACCGACGGTCTTGGAGGCATTGCATACGTTCGTCTTTAATAGACTCTTGGATGCGGTCAAATTCAGCAACTGCTTCAGCATGAACATCAGCAAGACGCTGTTCTTTAGTCTTTCGTGCCATGTTATCGTGTCCTGTTCCAATGGTTAGCAGAAGGTTTCGCGGCTACATGGCTGAAGTCCTTCTTAGAATTCACTGGCCACATGTGATCAACGCAGTAACCAATGGCCGTTGTAATGTGTTGGTATTCACTGTCCTCTTCGAGGAACGTACTGCCTTTCTTTGTCTGCACAGTAGCCAAGCCTTTATGACAATATGGTGCAGTTTGAGGATTTACGAACAGCGATACATCGCCTGCAGCGTTCTTGATCTTCGCGCGAACAGCATTCTGGCGATCACGAATAGCTGGTGCTGCGTTCTTAACCCGCCGCGTAACTTCCCATCCGTTTGACTTCAGCACGTTCTCGATTTCAGTATAATCAGATGCGTGACCGTGCTTTTCGCCAGCGCGGCCTGCAGGATCTCCGAACAGTATCAACTTACGGTTTTGGTGGTTAGCATAACGTTCGCAGAACTCGATCGCAGATTGGCGTGCAACGGCCGATGTCAATACCACTTCATCTAAAAGGTATAACTCGTTTTGATTACGGACAACTCCGACTGCGGACGACATTGGGGTATAGTTGAAGTCGTGCATCCATAATAATTGTTCATGCGGCTTGATTGTTTCGGTGGTGTGATTATCACCACTATAATCTTCATAGATCTTGCCTGAGGCAGTTTCGAAGGATGCTTCATACTCTTGACGATATTGTCTGAGTGACATACGCCGCTTGGCCGCATCGATGACGTCTGCAGGGAGAATATCAGAAGAGTGCCAAGTAAAAATATCCCAATCAGGATCACCGCTATTCTTTGCATATTCGGCCATCTCGTAGTAATGGTTTAAACCATCGGGTACGCCGAGCAACCAACACCATGCACGGTATTCAGGTTTTAATGGGTTGAATGTATCGAGAGCTGGGGAGATGTTCTCATTCCAAGCATTCTCTTTAACGTCAGCAATCTCATCAATACCGCCGCCTGCCCAGAATGTACCTTCAATACGTTGAGGTTGGTCAAGACCAATGAGCGTAACAGATGCGCCGTTGGGCAACTTGATAGTTAACTCAGATTCAGATACAGCGTCACGGGATAACAAGGGAGCGAAGCAGAGTAGCTTCATGTCTTCCCAATAGATCTTCTTAACCTGGTTCCGAGTGGGAGCGGCGATGAAATATGGTTCGCCAGGATTCGCCATCATGGTTTTAGCCATGAAGCGTTTAAAGCGTTCAGTCTTACCAGAACGACGACCAGCGGGGACAACACGAAAGCGCTTATCTGAGTTGATAAGACGAATCTGCTCTGGGTGATCCTTTAATGGGTACCACCGCTGCATGCAACGCAGCTGAGCGGGTGTCATCTGTTCTGCTGTATTTGTCATCCTGGTAATTTACTCGCTAGTTGTTTCATTACCTCAGTTAAGGCGTCTGCTGTGTTCTCATCTGTACCAATGGTCTGAGCTGCTAAGCGCGGAGCGTAATAAGGAGCTGCTGCTTTGGCGGCATCAATTTGCTCATGGACCGTTGGCCAATAATCTTCTTCAATCCATTCACGACTTTTTTCTTGACCTTTATGAGGTCCTGAACGGTAATACGTGATGTGAAGTTTTTTCTGCTTGAAGCATTCGCCGTTTGCAGCTTTGAGCAAAATTTCGTGCGGCAATAAATAACCGTCGGTTTTTGCTTTGTTTCTAGCATCTTTCTGAGCTCTGGCCGTAATTCGTTTGGTCCCGCGCTTGGGGCCGGATCCAGGCTGTGGGCCACCTCGCGGCATAAGCACCATTCTCCACAATTAAGGTTGCAAGGATTCACATGTCTGGTATTATGGCGTGCACTAACACAAATGTAAACCAAAATACATAGAAATGGGCGCAAATACACAAAACTACAGAAACTACAGATTATTTCGGCAATTTGTAGCAAAATAAGTTAAGTTAAGTTATTGATTTATAAGAAAAATTTAGTATATCTGCTACAGATACTACTCTTTCTACTTATACTTATAAAGAAAGTAGAAATAAGATAGAGTATATAAATAGAGAGAGAGGAGAATAAGGAAATGTGTAGCTGTAGCAAATCTACAGATTTGCTACAGCT
>OBIC01000324.1_pt1 | contig 15020 bp, 15 predicted proteins | sample 1519831 | NCBI WGS metagenome assembly OBIC01 (sample SAMN03019805, study PRJEB22545) | beach sand metagenome | biome: beach; feature: sea beach; material: beach sand | place: USA: Municipal Pensacola Beach, FL | collected 2010-10-20 | depth 40-45 cm m | reverse complement strand
CCGCATAGTGGCGGAAGATCGCTGCGCGCCGAGGGGGTACATCTGCCCGAAGCGCACATCATGCGCGCGGGCGCGATCAAACGTCGTGCACCACAGCTGCGCGTGACGGTTGCCGCACACAGCCTGCCCGCGCTGATCCGCGCCCGGGCCGCCGGGGCCGATGCAGCTTTGCTGTCCCCGGTATTTCCAACCGAAAGCCATCCGGGGGCGCCGACGCTCGGCGCTCACCGCTTTGCGCGGCTTGCGCGCGCGGCAGGATTACCGGTTTATGCGCTGGGTGGTGTGAACGTGGAAAATGCCGCACGGCTGCGCGGCAGCGGTGCTTTCGGGATTGCCGCGATCGCGGCCCTCAACCCTGATAAACAGGGCTGAGATCACGACCACACGCTAATCATCCCCCATTTTGAGGGCGGCGATAAACGCTTCCTGGGGGATTTCCACCCGCCCGAACTGACGCATCCGCTTCTTGCCCGCCTTCTGCTTGTCGAGCAGCTTGCGCTTGCGCGTCGCATCCCCGCCATAGCATTTCGCGGTGACATCCTTGCGCATTGCGCTGATGGTTTCGCGCGCGATCACCTTGCCACCAATCGCCGCCTGAATGGGAATCTTGAACAGGTGCCGCGGAATCAGATCCTTCAACCGTTCGCAGATTTCGCGGCCGCGCATCTGCGCCCGATCCGCATGCACGATCATCGACAGGGCGTCGACGGGCTCATCATTGATCAGAATCGACATCTTGACGAGCTTGCCCGCCTCATAGCCGGTGATCTGATAATCAAAACTCGCATATCCCCGGCTCACCGATTTCAGCCGGTCGTAGAAATCGAACACCACCTCATTCAGTGGCAACTTATAGACCAGCATGGCGCGGCTGCCGGCATAGGTCAGCTCCTGCTGAATACCGCGCCGGTCCTCGCATAATTTGAGGATTGCGCCGAGATATTCATCAGGGGCGAGAATAGTGGCGAGAATCCACGGCTCCTCGATATGATCGACGCGCACCGGGTCGGGCATATCCGCCGGGTTGTGCACTTCCTGCATGCTGCCATCGCTCAGATGCACCTGATAAATCACGCTTGGAGCGGTGGTAATCAGTTCCAGCCCGAATTCGCGTTCAAGCCGTTCGGTGATGATTTCAAGGTGCAGCATGCCCAGAAAGCCGCAACGGAAACCAAAGCCAAGGGCGGCACTGGTTTCCATTTCGAATTCGAAGCTCGCATCATTGAGCCGCAGCTTGCCCATACTGTCGCGCAGCTCTTCAAATTCCGAAGAATCGACGGGGAACAAACCGCAGAAAACCACAGGCTGCGCTGGCTTGAAACCGGGAAGTGGCGCGGCAGTGGGGCGCTTTTCCTCGGTAATTGTATCGCCGACGCGGGTGTCGGCCACTTCCTTGATGCTGCCGGTGAAAAAGCCGATCTCGCCCGGCCCGAGCGCATCGACCATCTTCTGCAGCGGTGTGAATACACCAACCCGGTCGACCTGATAGGCACCGCCCGTTCCCATCATAGCGACGCGCATACCCTTTTTCAGCACCCCGTCGATCACCCGCACAAGGATCATGACCCCGAGATAAGGGTCATACCAGCTATCCACCAGCATCGCCTTGAGCGGCGCATCGAGCGTGCCCTCGGGAGCCGGCAACTGATGCACAATCGCCTCCAGCACATCCTCAATGCCAATGCCCGATTTAGCGGATACTTCAAGCGCGCCGGACGCATCGATGCCGATCACATCCTCGATCTGCTGCCTCACCCGGTCAGGCTCGGCCGCAGGCAGATCGATCTTGTTGAGCACAGGGACAAGCTCGTGATCATTGTCGATAGCCTGATAGACATTGGCGAGCGTCTGTGCCTCCACCCCCTGGCTTGCATCGACGACGAGCAGCGATCCTTCGCAGGCGGCCAGCGACCGGCTGACCTCATAGGCAAAATCCACATGTCCGGGAGTGTCGATCAGGTTCAGCACATAGCTGTCGCCGTCCTGCGCCTGATAAGTCAGCCGCACGGTCTGTGCCTTGATGGTGATGCCGCGCTCACGCTCGAGTTCCATGGAATCGAGCACCTGCTCCTTCATCTCGCGGTCGGTCAGACCGCCGCAACGTTGAATAAGCCGGTCGGCAAGGGTCGACTTGCCGTGATCGATGTGGGCGACAATCGAAAAATTTCGGATATGTGATAATGGCGTCATGGCAGCGGGCTTGTACCATTGCCACAGCAAACGGCCAAGCGGCGCAAGCAACCGCGCGGCAAAAAAATGCACCGACCCAGCGGATTTTTACCGTCGGCTTATACGGTCCACCGGTCCCTCTTGAACATTTGCACGATTTGCCCAAATAATAACCACAGGCAGCGCCATTACGGGCTGCAACGTTACGGTTTGGGCGCTTTTGGAGGCCCTTACACGTCATGTCGCTTAACAGGAGGACTTGGCGGAATGTCGCATGTATCTATATTCAGCAGTCCGCTTTTGCTTGGATTTGATCGGATGGAGCGGATGCTGGACCGGGTCGCGAAAGCCCCGAATGAGGGTTATCCCCCTTATAATATTGAACAAATTGGCGAAAATGCCTTGCGGATCACTTTGGCAGTCGCGGGATTTTCCGCCGACGAGTTATCGGTGACGCTGGAAAACAACCAGCTCACGATCCGTGGCAAGCAAACCGATGATGATAGCCGCATCTATTTGCATCGCGGCATTGCCGCACGGCAATTCCAGCGCAGTTTCGTTCTGGCCGAAGGAATCGAAATCGTAACCGCGCGGCTCGATAGCGGCTTGCTCAATATCGATCTGAAACGGCCGCAACAGGCCGATGTGGTGCAAACGATTGAAATCGCCACTGGCAAACCCGATCAGACAGCGACAGCAAAAGTTGCCCTGTCATCGGACCGCCCGGCGTCATCGAGCCGATCGTAAACCTGCTGTCAATATTACCAGTCATAGAATGACAATTGCGGGCACGGATGCCTCCTTACCCCCGCCGACTGTCATGGAGGACGATATGAAATCGAACGACAATTCACGCAATGAAGATATCGACACCGTCGAAGCCAAAATGCTGCGTGCGGGATTTGAGGCTTTCGATCAACGGGTTGTCTATATCAAACCGACCGATTCTTCCTTGATCCAGGGACTGGACGGAATCCCCGCCGGCACAATTGTTTATGCGGTCCATCTGGCGGATGGCACACCGGTTGCCGTCATGGGCGACCGCAGCACAGCTTTTTCGATGGCGCGGCAATATAATATGGTGCCAATGAGCGTGCATTAACCGCGGCGCAAAGCAGCGCGCACCGGCGCTCGCCGAACGAACAATATCGGCCCCTGGCAGCCTCCGCGCTGACCGGGGGCTTTTTATTTGCCGCCCTGCATCCGATCCCCTATCGTTTTGCGCCGAAAACAAAGGGCAATCAGCGGCGGTAAAGGGGCAGAACAGCTACCCATGACAGGGACAGTAATCAGCGGCACACGCCGCATTGGCGGGGCGGATCTGGAATTGCGCGCGGCGCGCGCGGCGCGCGGTCTTGCCGGGCTCGGTATTGGCGAGGGGGACGCAGTGGCACTGCTGCTGCGCAACGATATCGCCTTTTTCGAGGCAACCATGGCGGTCGGGCATCTGGGCGCCTATCCGGTGCCGGTCAACTGGCATTACAGCCCCGCGGAAGCCGCCTATGTGCTGCAGGATTGCGGCGCGCGGGTTGTGATCTGCCATGCCGATCTTTATCCGATCATCGCCGATATTCTGCCCCAAGGCGTGCAAGTGCTGATCGTCGCGGTGCCGCCCGAACTCCGCGCCGCCTATCACATCGACGCGCAGGCGGCTGCCCCTCCAACCGGCCTGCCGCTCTGGGATAGCTGGGTGGAAGGACATGCGCCGCATGACGCGCCACCGCGTCCCGCCCCCGCCAGCATGATCTACACATCGGGCACAACGGGCCATCCCAAGGGCGTGCGGCGTCAGCCCCCGACCCCGGAGATGACGGCCGCGAGCCTGAAGATGCGGAAATTCATCTATGGCTATCAGCCGGGCATGCGGGCGCTTTTGACAGGCCCGCTTTATCACAGCGCCCCCAATATGTACGGCACCTTCACCCTTAAATTCGACGGCACGCTGTATCTGATGCCCCGCTTCGATGCGGAACAAACCCTCGCCATGATCGCCCGCGAAGGCATCACCCATGTGCATATGGTGCCGACCATGTTCGTGCGGCTTCTCAAACTGCCGCAGGAGGTACGTGCACGTTACGATCTGTCGCATATCGTGCGGGTCAATCATGGCGCCGCCCCCTGCCCGCCCGAGATCAAGCGGCAGATGATCGACTGGTGGGGCCCGGTGCTTGGGGAATATTATGGCGGCACGGAAACCGGCACGGTCGTGTTCTGCGATTCCGAACAATGGCTGGCGCATCCGGGCACGGTGGGCCGACCGGTCGAGGGCGGACATGTCCGGATCTATGACGCGGACGGCCAAGTTCTGCCCGCCGGCGAAATTGGCGAGATTTTCGTCCGTCTGGATTCATTTCCAGATTTCACCTATCAGGGGCGCGATGCCGATCGCGCGGCATGCGAACGCGACGGGTTGGTCAGTTGCGGGGATATCGGTTATCTGGACGCGGATGGATTTCTCTATCTGTGCGATCGCAAACGCGACATGGTGATCTCCGGCGGGGTAAATATCTATCCCGCGGAAATCGAAGCCGTGTTGATCAATTGCCCTGGTGTGCATGACTGCGCCGTATTCGGCATTCCGGATACGGAGTTTGGCGAAAGCCTGATGGCCGCTATCGAATGCGAACCAGGTGCGGCACTCTCGGAAGATGCGCTGCGCGACTGGCTCGATGGCCGCATGACGCGGTTCAAGATTCCGCGCCATTTTACGTTTCATGATAAGTTGCCGCGCGAGGATTCCGGCAAGATCTTCAAACGTAAGCTGCGCGATCCTTACTGGGAAGGCACCGGCCGCAACATTTAGGATCGCCTCACGATACCCGGTGCAAAAAGGGGGAACGGGATGCAGATCGGGCAGGAGGAAAAGACAAGCCGCTATGCGCTTGGCTGGCTAATTCTCGATTATTTGCGCGCATTTACCTGGCCAGCCATCGCGCTGTTCGTTGTAATGTTCGGCTGGAACGATCTGATGCTGCTGTTGCGCGACAGAGAGGTCAACCTGTTCGGCGTGGCCATCGGACAGAAAGTAGAAGGCGTGCAGCGACGCGCCGAAGGGGAACTTCAGGATATTGCCTTCCTCGTCGGTCAATTGGAAGAGCGCCTGAATGCGATCGAAAATGGTGAGGAAACCGACAGCTCACAGAACACACAAAACGGTGCGCCCGAAGCACGTGCCCTGACACAGCAGATCGAAACCAAAATCGACAGCCTGAGAGGCAATCTGGCCCGCGAGGTGGAACAGGTGCAGATGGCCGCGCCGCCTGTACAGCAACGCCTGCCGCCCCCCGCAACCAGCGCGCCCGGCAAGCGGGAGCAACGTGTCGCCTCACTGGAGCGGACAGGGTTTGAAGCCATGTTGGCCCGTGATTACGAAACCGCACTTGATGCCTTTACCAAAGCGCGGGAAATCTGGCCAGGCTATCACAACGTCGCTGAAATACAGCGATTGCTGGCAGTGCGGCGCGATGATCCGCCGCAGACCGAGCAGGATTGGCTGTCGCTTTTTGAAATGGCACTGATAAAGTTTTCCTGGGGCATGCCGGACGATATCCGTGCGGCCATGCGGGCAGAATTCAAACGCAAATAGGTAAAATACTGCAACAGCAGGAAGCGGAACGGGAGAAAACACAATGCGTGCAATGGTGGTTCACGAGAATAACGAGGATATTTCGGTCATGCGGCTTGAGGAGGTCGAGCTGCCACCGCCTGGCGAGCGCGAGGTAAGGGTCCGGGTTCGTGCTGCCTCCACCCAGTTCCCCGATATCCTGATGATCCAGAAGAAATATCAGTATCAGCCAGAGCTTCCCTATATTCCCGGAACAGAGTTTGCCGGCGATATCATCGATGTGGGACCAGGCGTCAGCGACTGGAAAGTAGGTGATGCGGTTGTTGCAGGCATGCTTGGCGGCGGCGGGCTGGCCGAGGAGGTGAACGTGCATGAAGGCGCGCTGCGCCGCAAGCCAACGCCATTGACTTACGGGCAGGCTTGTTCATTCCGTTCCGCCTATCTGACCGCGCAGGTCGCACTTATCCGACGCGCCGATTTGCAGGCCGGCGAAACGCTGCTTGTGCATGGCGCGGCGGGCGGCGTCGGTCTGGCCGCTGTCGAGGTTGGCAAGATGCTGGGCGCAACGGTGATTGCGACGGGAAGTTCAGACGAAAAGCTCAAGATCGTAGAAAAATACGGTGCTGATCATCTGATCAATTATGGCACCGACTTCAAGAACGGTTTCCGGTTGAAGGTGAAAGAGCTGACCGATCAGAACGGCGCGGATGTGATTTACGATCCGGTCGGCGGCGATGTGTTCGATGAATCGATCCGCTGCATTGCATGGAACGGGCGGCTGCTGGTGATCGGATTCACATCGGGCCGCATTCCACAGGCACCCGTCAACATGCCGCTCATCAAGGGCTTTTCAATTGTCGGTGTACGCGCCGGGGAGTATGGCAGGCGTGACCCTGAAAAGGGCCGCGAAAATATCGCGATGGTCGATCAGTGGGCCGAAGAAGGCAAGATCAACCCCTATGTCTGCGCTGAAATCCCTCTTGAAAACGCACATGAAGCGCTGCGCATGATTCAGAACCGCGAGGTTGTGGGCCGCGTTGTCGTGGTCATGTAGCCCAGTCACAGTGGGAAATTAGCGAAACCGGGACAGAAACAAGTCGGGTTACCAGGAAATCATTCCCGCAACCCGACTTTCCCGGACAAGCCGGTTCTTTTTGGGACTAGTCCGCCTTGCTAGCGGCAGCTATTCATCACGCCCGGCCAGAGCCCGCAACGCATCAAGTAGTGCCGCACGCTTTGAGGCGGGCAACGGTTCGATAACCCGTTTTTCAGCAGCCTTAACCTTGGGCTCCGCCGCTTTCAGAACACGCCGACCCGCAGCGGTCAGCTTGACGGCATTCACCCGCTGATCGTCTTTCGTCCGATTGCGGCTGAGATGTCCATTCTTGATCATGCGACTGATCATATCGGCCAATGTGCTGCGGTCGATACCGGTGGCAGCAACAAGATCGGTCTGGCTGATTCCCTCATTGGCGGCAACCGCTGTCAGCACCACGAACTGCCGTGGCGTCGGCCCGCCGCTGCCGACCTCCTGCATATAGATGTTCATGGCCCGCTGTTCCGCCCGGCGCAGCAAATGCCCTGGCGAATCCGTGAGAACCGGCTGCGGGGCGGTTTTTGCAGGCGCGGCGGACGGCGCGGCGCGTTGCACCGCCGCAGATTTCGCAGGTGCGGCTTTTTTGACTGCAGGTTTTTTGACTGCAGGCTTTTTTGCAGCCGGTTTTTTGACGGCCGCCTTTGACGCCGCAGGCTTGCGTGGCGCGGCCTTGGCGGCAGTTGCAGCTTTCTTCCGTGCCGGCGCCTTTTTGGCAGCAGGCTTACGGGTCGTCTTTGTTACTTTGGTTGCTTTCGCCATTCTCATGCTCCGATTACGGAAAGGGGGATGTTCCGCATTCCCCCAGAGATAAATGGATATTGTCTGCGATTTTTCCGCACGGATGATAAATCATCCGCTTCCTGTACTAACGGGAAATTCCACAAAAACTTTACGATTATTTTTTTGCAACGGTTTTCCTTAACAAACAAGTAAAATTCCGATCACAGTCCTACTTTTTTGCATTTTTTAGGCTGCTGGACCATATGTGACCGACCATGCGATAATCCGCCTATGAGTAAATCTGAATCTCATCATCCTGCGACAGACGGTTTTGACTTTTCACTGTCAGTCCCCGACGGCGACGACCGGGAGCGGCTTGTTTGCAATGATTGCGGCTTCATACATTATGTGAATCCGAAAATTGTGGTCGGCGCGGTCTGTGAATGGCAGGGAAAGATCCTGATGTGCCGCCGCGCCATCCCACCGCGCAAGGGTTACTGGACGTTGCCCGCGGGCTATATGGAGGAACGCGAAACAAGCGAGCAGGGCGCGATGCGTGAAGCGCGCGAGGAAGCCAACGCGCAGATCGAAATTCTGTCGCTGCTTGCGGTTTACAACATACCGCGTATCAGTCAGGTGCAATTGATTTACAAGGCGCGGCTGACCTCCCCCGATGTGAGCGCGGGTCCCGAAAGCACCGAGGTCGCGCTATATGACTGGGATGAAATCCCGTGGGAAGAGATTGCCTTTCCAAGCAGCCATTGGGCGCTACATCATTATCGGCAGGTGCGTCACACAGACCGCTTCGTACCGTTCGGCAATCCCGAGGGGGAAAGCGGTAATTTCCCGCCGCCGGGACAGGGCTTTACAACACCGCGATAGCCGCCGCCCGATGCAGGCCGGGATACGGCCCAGACCCACATCGCACGTAACCGACAATTAGCGGCGGACGCCTAACCCTATTTCGTCTCGCGATAGTCGGAAAATGCCTTGTCGCGATTGCTGAGCGCGGTGGTCAACCCCGCCTCGCCGATCGACCGGATCCATTTCTGCGAGGTTTCGGTAAAGGAGGCAAGCTGCTGGATTTCGGTCGCTGCGCGCAAGGCGGCGCGAATGCCCATCATATCCATCTGGCGATGCACGCTGCGCTTGTTGAACTGTTGCAGATCGGGCGGGATCTGTGCCACCCGCCGCGCCATGTCGAGGACTTTTTCCTCAAGTTCCGACGCCGGACAGGACGCATTCGCAAAACCATATTCCGCAGCTTCCGCGCCGGAGATGGAATCGCCTGTCAGCATCAGCTCCATCGCCTTGCGCATACCGAAAACCCAGGGAAAGAACTGATTGTCGGGCGGGCTGATCGAGCGTACGGGCGGATAGCCGATCTTCGCATCGTCGGCGACATAGACAAGATCACATGATTGCGCCAGTTCCATCCCGCCGGCCAGGCAATAGCCGGTTACCTGCGCAATGACCGGCGTTGCCAGATCCCAGATATAAAAGCAACCGTCGAGCACATGGCGCGGCCAGTTGGCAAGCCCGCCTGCCGTATAATAGGGCTGGTTCTTGCGCACATCCGTCTTCAGGTCATAGCCCGCGCTGAACGCCTTCTCATTGCCGCGGATGATCATCACCCGCACATCGGGGTCCTTGTCCCCCTCGGTCAGCGCCTCGAACAATTCGCCCCGCAAATGATTGCTCAGCGCGTTGCGTGCCTCGGGGCGGTTCAGGGTAATCCGGCGCACATGCTCGGTCCCCTCCGGCGCATCAACGATAATGAATTTATACTCTTTTGCCTCGCTCATGCCGCGTCTCCCAGTTGTCTGCTATTACAAGTTATCTGTTATTGTTTGTTTCGTGATGCAGACAGCTTAATCGCGACGGCAACAAAAATCGACAAGCTTGCCAAGCTTGCTCAGCCGGCAAGCGCGCGACCGACCAGCTCCGCCGCCGCCGGTGGCAGGTCGAGCGCCAGTGCGGCCTGCTGGCCTTCGGCGGACATCTTCTTCCAGGTTTTGCGGATGATATCGACAACCTTTTCGCTGTCATAGCGCGGCGCGAATTCGCCCAGATGATCCTCAAGAAAAACCAGACAGGCAATATCTTCAAGCCGCTGCACATCCGCATCCTGCTTCAGCCGCTCCTTGCGCAGCAACTGCCCCACCCGCTCGACCATTGCCGCATCGTAGCCGGCGGCTTGCAAAATCTCCCCCGCGACGCGTGCATGAAAATGTTTGAGATCGGTACGCCATTTCAGATAGCCGACGCGACCTTCGGGATAATCGGTGCGCGGGCTCTCCCAGCGGCGAATATGCTGACACCGCGCCGCAAGCTGCAACGCTTCGGACGCATCCGGATAGGTTGCCATCAGAAAGTGCGTCATCCGCTGCCCGTAATAAAGCTCCTTAGGCAGATCGAGGCCAGCCACCCGCATCCGGTTTGGGTCGGCGGCATTGGCCGCATCGAAGGCTGCGATCACCGCATCGAACCGGCTCATGGGCAACTCCTTTCACGCTGACATCACTGATTACCAAGCCTGTCACCGATTCTATACCGGCCTGAGCACCCATGTGCCAGCGCTTAAGCGCCCCAGCACCACAAGCAAGGTGCGGGATCGCGGAAGATATGCTTGAATAGGGACAAATAAATCATCGCACCGCCACCGCGACGAACAGGCTGGACGGCGGCGCGGTCAAAGCTGCTCTGGAGGGAATGATGAAGGTAGATGGCGAATTGCCGATCGGCATGGCAAAAGCGGCCGAGCGGGTGGAGATGCTCGAAAGTGCCGGGTTTAATGGCGCACAAACAGTAGAAACCGGCCATGATCCGTTCCTGCCGCTGGCGCTCGCGGCCGAGCATAGCAAGCAGATCGACCTGATCACCGCTATCGCCGTCGCCTTTGCACGCAACCCGCTGAACCTGGCGTCGATCGGCAATGATCTCAACGGCTATTCCGAGGGGCGTTTCATCCTCGGGCTTGGATCGCAGATCAAGGCGCATATCGAAAAACGTTTCTCGATGCCCTGGGGCAAGCCTGCCGCGCGCATGCGGGAAATGATTTCAGCGATGCGCGCCATCTGGGCCAACTGGTATGACGGCGAACCGCTCGATTTCCGGGGCGAATTCTATACCCATACGCTGATGACCCCGGTCTTCACGCCGACACCAAGCCCGTTCGGGCCGCCGCGCGTGTTCCTGGCAGCCGTCGGCCCGATGATGACCGAGGTTGCGGCCGATCTGTGCGACGGGATGCTGGTGCATCCGCTGACCTCAACCCGCTATCTTGAGCTGCACACCCTGCCGGTGATCGAGGAGGGGCTGAAAAAACGCGGCCTGACACGGCAGGATTTCGAACTGTCCTACCCTGTCTTCGTGGTCTCGGGCCAGACCGAGGAGCAGTTCGCCGAAAGCAAGCAGGCAATCAAGCAGCGCATTGCCTTCTATGCCTCGACCCCGGCTTATCGCCGGGTCCTCGATACCCATGGCTGGGGCAGTCTGCAGCCCGAACTCAATCTGATGTCGAAACAGGGCAAATGGGTCGAGATGGGCGAGCTGATCGAGGACGATATCCTGAACACCTTCGCGGTGGTCGGCGAACCGCAGGAGATCGTGCCGATGATCAAGCAGCGCTATACCGGGCTTGTCGACCGGATCACGATCAATTTCAGCTATGCCCCGGTGGCCGAACGGCCCGCGCTGATCCGCGAACTGGCCAGTTGAGCCACCGATAAGCAGGGAGGAAGCGATATGAAAGTGGATGGCGCATTAGGGACATCACTTGCGCGGGTACCTGAAACCGTAAAGATGCTGGAAGCAGCCGGATTTGACGGGGTAATCAGCGCGGAAACCGCCCATGATCCCTTCTTCCCGCTGCTGCTTGCGGCCGAACATAGCAGCAAGGTCGACCTCATCACCTCGATCGCGGTGGCGTTCGCACGCAGTCCGATGAACCTTGCCGCGATGGCGCATGATTTGAACGCCTATTCCCAGGGCCGCTTTGTCCTTGGCCTGGGCTCGCAGATCCGGCCCCACATTGAGAAGCGTTTCTCGATGCCCTGGGGCAAGCCTGCCGCCCGGATGCGTGAGCTGATCCTTGCCATGCGGGCAATCTGGGCCAACTGGTATGAAGGGCAACCGCTCGACTTCCGGGGTGAGTTTTATACCCACACCCTGATGACGCCGATGTTCACGCCCGAGGATACGCAATTCGCCGCACCGCGCGTCTTGCTCGCGGCGGTCGGGCCGCTCATGACCGAGGTCGCCGCCGAGGTCGCGGATGGCATTCTCATTCACGGCTTCACGACCGAACGCTATATGCGCAATGTCACCTTGCCCGCGATCGAGAAGGGACTTGCAAAATCAGGGCGCAACCGCGCGGATTTCGAAATCTGCTATCCGCTTTTCGTGGTCTCAGGTGCCGATGAGCAGCAATTTGCACGCACCAAGAAAGCCACCTGCAAGCAGATTGCCTTTTACGGCTCGACACCGGCTTATCGCCCGGTGCTTGAACAACATGGCTGGGGTGCATTGCAGAGCGAGCTGAACCTGCTGTCAAAGCAGGGGCGGTGGGACGAAATGGGCACCTTGATCGAGGATGACATCCTGAACGAATTCGCGATCGTGGGCGAACCGGGCGACATCGTGCCCGGCATCCGCGCCCGATTCGGCGATATTGTCGACCGGGTGGCAACGCGTTTTCCCTTCGTCACGGAGGCGGATTTGCCCGACATGCTTGCCGCCCTCAAGGCATAAGCCCGCGCACGCCGAAAGATCCCGCAGACAAAACGACAATCGGCGACGATTGGGCTTGCATCGGTGACGCTTTTGCGGGATAAGGGCCGCCCGGTGGGACCATATCCGCCGGACAGAGCGGGCGTAGCTCAGGGGTAGAGCACAACCTTGCCAAGGTTGGGGTCGTGAGTTCGAATCTCATCGCCCGCTCCAGATTTTCTCTCATCAGTCCGAAATACTGCGCGGCGACACTGCCAGCAACTCAGACTGGCGAGCAGAAGCGTAAAAGAGTTATCTTCCCCGTCCGATGCTAAGGAAGCTCAACGGCAAAAGCGATCGCGTCCTCCAGCCGGTCATCCCCCCAGAAGAGCTCATCGCCAACCACAAAACTCGGTGCACCGAATATCCCTTTTGTCACCGCGATTTCTGTCTGGACACGCAAGGCATCCTTGATCCGTTGCGAACGCGCTGCACCAATATCGGCTGATCCGGCACCATGCCGACAGGCCAGCTCATCGATCTTTTCCTGAGTGCCGATATCTTCGCCATCCGCAAATTGCGCAATAAATACAGATTTGCAGAAAGCCTCGCCCCAGGGTTGCTCCAATGCAACCAGCGCCATTCGGGCGGCATATAGGCCGTTTTGCGGGAACCTGGCAGGCCCTTCATGTGGCAAGCGATGAAATTCCAGACCATATTTGGCTGCACGCCGCGCGACGTCGCGCCACATATAGCGGCCTTTATCCTCATAGATATTGAAGGGTGAGGTCGCCCACCCCTGCGCCTTGAAAACAGCCCCCAGCAAAAAAGGTTTCCATTCGACCGTCACATCATGACGTGCCGCAAGATCTTCAATTCGCATAACCGAAAGATACGAATAGGTAGAGCCAAATTCGAACCAGAATTCCAACCGCCGCATATTGACCACCTACGCAACTGAGAGCATTTCATAAATACAGGCTGTCACCCTTTCTGTGCCGCCACCATACACCGGTTGGCAGACATTGTGACTTATCCCAAGCGCTGTCCGCATCACAAAAATAAGCCAGGATAAGCCGATGGCGGTGGATAGGTTTCCCGTCGAATATACCCAGATCATGATGTTCGCCCGCTCGATCGCGGACGATAATCCGATCCGTCGCGATCAAGATTATGCCAAGGATACAGAGGTCGGGAACATCATCGCCCCACCGACCTTTGCCAAGGCCGGCGACCGGAAGCAGAAGACCGTTCCGGCTAGAGCAGAATGCCTTTCAGCGTCATCCACATGGCCATACCAAACATCATCAGGTTTTCGGTCAGAGAAACAAATCCTAGCGGCACATTACTGTTGCCCCCCACGCATGCACATTTGATATCACGCTTGTCTATATAAACCGCCTTGATGACCGAGATCGCCCCAACACACCCGATAAAAGCAGCAACGGGCGCAGCCAGCCAAATTAATTCGCCCGCAAGCATCAATATGCCCGCAAGCGCCTCTCCAAACGGATAAACATAAGCGTAGCGGACGTGCCGCCGCGCAAGCAGGTCATAACCTAGAAAACTGTTACTGAACGCCGCGACATCACGCAGCTTCTGCACTGCAAGCAGGCACATGCTGATAGCGACGAACCATTCCACGGTCCGCAAATGCATGACGCCCCCGAACGCAGCCCAGGCCAGCGCCAGTGCCATCAGTGCGGCAATAGCAAAAATCGCGATGACAGGCTGATAGGTCGGCGCATCCTCATCGGGCACATCCTCGCCGAAATATTCGCGAAGCGCGTCATAGCCTCCGATCCGCTGCGTCCCGATGAAGGTTTGCGGCGTCGTCTCGACCTGCTGCGCCGCTTTGAAAGCTTCCTGCGCCGCACGGCTGTCAAGAATATGATCCTCGACCTTAAAACCCCTGCGTTCGAGCAGGTCTTTTGATTTCAACCCGAAAGGACAGATATGGTCGTCCGTTTCCATCCTGTAAAGCTGTGCAACTCGGGGCTCATTTTGCTGATCTATTTGCTGATCCATGAGGGGGACCTCCGGGCACTTTACGATCTTCCTCCGAATATAACGCGCGGGAATAGCACTTGTTCCGCCACATGACCTGCTTCGGCAAGCCCCATCGCGTTCCATAGGTTGCGGTTATGTCTGCAAACACGGCACCTTGAAAGCCATCCCAAACACGCTAAACTCGTCATATATAAAAATCGGGTATAGAAAAGCTGGACTTGTTGCACAATCGCACGCAGCGATCAGCAGGGCGCAATTTCACGGCGACCGGCCCCGCATCCGCAAGCACGGCAATTCCCGGGGGGAAGGAAACGAGCCATGGATTTTGAGGATACACCCGAAGAAGCCGACTTCCGCGCCGAGGTGCGCGCCTGGCTTGCGAAAACCGCACCGGCCTTTTCAGGCGGGGTGGGCGGGCTCATGCGTTCGGTACGCTCGCCCGAAGAACTCGCCAAAGCCAAGCAATGGCAGGCACAGAAAGCCGAGGCGCGCTATGCCAAGATCATGTGGCCCAAGGAATATGGCGGCATGGACGGCACGCCGATCCAGAATGTGATCTATGCCCAGGAAGAAGCAAAATATGACGTGCCGAACGGCCCGTTTGTCATCGGCCTTGGCATGTGCATCCCCACCGTGATCGCGCATGGTTCGGAAGCGGACCGCGCCCGCTATGTCGAGCCCGCACTGCATGGAGATCGGAAGAGCACACGTCTGAACTCCAGTCACGGCTACCATGCAGTGCGGGCTCGA